>WNFT01008773.1_pt1 | contig 10870 bp, 13 predicted proteins | sample 5400191 | NCBI WGS metagenome assembly WNFT01 (sample SAMN13153359, study PRJNA577476) | soil metagenome | isolation source: 80 cm saprolite under Madrone tree | place: USA:California | collected 2016-06-14
ACAAGGGCCGGCCGCATCTGACGGCGATCAGCGGCGGCAATATCCCGATGCGCCAGCGCCGCCGCTCCCGCTGAAGCCCCACACGCCAGGCAGCCGTTCCGCCCGCGCCGCCTCGGTTTCTAATCTGTCAGGGTGAAATCGACAAACGCCGATTAGTCGGTCTTCTTCGACCTTCCTTGGCGGCTCGCGCGAAGGGCCGCGCTCAGCCATTTCGGAAGCCTCCGGTGTCTGAACACCACGGTACCCTTATTGACCTCCAATACACGCTTCATACGGTTTCGCACGGAGGAGTTATCCAGCACCACAAGCCAATCGGCACGTTCGTAAACAATCGCTAAATTTCCGAGGCCTCGTTGGTAGCGCCGGCGGGTATCTGCCGCTGGCACGTCATGCCCGCCCTGACTTACCCGTTCCCGGGCGCGCGCGATCGCCAAGTCGGGGCTGCCGAGCCCGATGTAAACCACTCCGATACTCCAGCCTTCGGACCTGGCGCGCTCGATGAGTAGCAGGTGACGACGGCCTGAGAGGGTCGTCTCAACCGCAAAGCTCCGGCGCTGCTCCAGCAATTCGTTCCTGCGGCGAACAGCGAGGCGGCCTGCCTGAAGCGCAGCACTTTCCGGGACATCTTGCGAAAGCTGATAAGCCAACTCATCGGGTCCTACAATCTCCTCCACATTCGCAAGGAGGTTACGCGCGTACGTGCTTTTGCCTGCACCGTTGGGTCCCGCTAGCAGCCACAGCCACGGGCTGCCGCTCATCTGCGAGACAGTTCTCGAATCGTGATCTCTTCACCATCCTCGTTGACGCGAACCTCGAAGCGCCGATCGTCCGATGTCTCCTTGACCAGCCTTTCCTTGCTGTCGATGAAGTAGATCGGTGCGCCTGCCGCCTTATGCGCTTGGATTGCTTTTTCGGCAACGACTTGACCGGCATATTCAACGCGGTCCGAGAAAGATACTCCTTCAGCCGTCTCTTCCGGCTTCGGAGCAGACCACTCGATATAGGGAAAGATGTGGGACTCTCCGCCAATGTCATACAGGACGTCGAGCGATGCCACCACGGAGATTTTCCCGAGCCCCGGCTCTCTTTGCTTCAATTCGCGGGCCCACGGAGTTAGAATCGCGAGCACTTTCCGGCGATTCCCCGCCCCCATTCTGGTGTCGTCTGAGACGAGCAGATCACAACGCGACACAGCTCTGTATCCGGGAAGCATCGCGATTTTTTTCTCAATCGCTTTCCGTACGCAAACGCACCACTGTTCCTCAAGCTGATCGCCCGCATAGCCGAGCGGTGAAGCCATCGTGGCCCACCCTTCGGGATGCTCTTTCTCAGCGCGGGCTATCCAGCGTTGAACCACCTTGTCGGTGGCTCTCGTAACCTCCAACCCAACTGTCTCGTCAGATTTCCATGCGAGGGTGAAATCCGGTCGTTCCCACTCCAGAACCTTGAGCGGGTATGGGAGTACCTGATGGTCAGCCAAAGCCAGGAGGTAAAGCCCGACATAATAACGTTCGTACTGTTTTTTAGTTCTTCCCGCGGTTCGTCTTGGCACTTCGCGAACACTGAGCCAGAAGTGTCGAACATCATCGAGCGAGCGGAATTCCAAAGAGACTTCGGTGGAAGAACTGTTCATGCGCGCCTCAGTATCTATTCAGTGTACATCAACCTTTCGCTTTGGATCACCCATCGCATTCTTCACGCCACGCTCGGAATCCGGCTGCTTTAGGCCTCAGTGCCGCGGGTTTCGGCGCCATCGTCGACTCTGTTACAAGCAGACAAGGTAACCCGTCCGGCACTGGCAGCGAAGGTAACCGGTTTCGGAGGTTGTGATGAGAGTCGTCGACGGCGATAGCCATTTCATGGAACCGCTGGACCTTTTCGAGCGCTATATCGACCCGGCGTTTCGCGACCGCACGCTCAAGCTCGCGAACGATCCCGCGACCGGCAAGCGCGTGATGGTCGCCGACAACAAGCCGCTCAAGCTGCGCGACGTCGACGAAGTACTCGGAATCCTCTTGGGCTACGGCCAGAAGGAAACCGGGCTCTCGATCAACAATTTCGATCGCTATATCGCGTTCAACGATCAATGGCAGGACATGGACGCGCGGGTGAAGTTTCTCGACGCCGAAGAGATCGACTCGCAGGTTATCTACCCGCCTCGCGGTCAAGGAACTCGAGCGCGTCGCCAGGCTCGGATGCCGCACGGCGTTCGTCGCCGCGATGCCGGTACGGGGGCGCAGCTTCGGCCATCCCGAATTCGATCCGGTGTGGGCCGCGGCGCAGGACCATGACCTCGCGATCGGAATCCATCTGGTGTCGCATCGCCATTACACGGGCAGCGCGTTTTACCATGACCCGAAGCCGGGGCTGATGTACTTCACCATGAGCATCATCCAGGACCCGCGCCAGGCGCTGACCACGATGGTGGTCGACGGCGTGTTCGAGCGTTTTCCGCGGCTGCGCGCGGGAACGATCGAAGCGATGGTCGGATGGGTCGGCGAATGGCTCGAACGGATCGACTATCGCTACAAGTACATGGGGCATACGTCGCAGATGAAGCGGCCGGTGTACGAGTATTTCGCGCGCAACATCTGGATCAGCGGCGACCCCGAGGAAAAGATGTTCAAGTATATCGTGGACTTCGCCGGCGACGACAAGTTTTTCATCGGGTCGGACTATCCGCATGCGGAGGGCTTCGTGCATCCGGTGGAGAAGGCGCGGGAGTATCTTTCGACGCTGTCGGCGGAGTCGATCGAGAAGATTCTGAGCAAGAACGCGTGCGATTTTTATCACATATGATTGAAGACGTTGGTCGCATTGTCAACGAATGGGCCTTACAATCAGAGAAATCTGCGACGCCGGTGATTACGGGCGAGGTGAAGCTGTGGCGAATTATCACTACACGGTTTATTTTCAGCCACTCCCGGAGGGAGGTTACCAAGCGGTCTTCCCGTCAATCCCGGAAATAGTGACCTATGGGGCGTCGCTCGAAGAAGCGCGCCGCATGGCTGCGGAAGCGCTGCGCTGTCACCTCGAGGGACTATTGAAAGACGGCGAAAAGATTCCAGTAGAGAGCACCTTGCTGGGCGAGCCAATCAAAGAGACGCTCGACATAAGCCTCTGATCACATGTCGCCAAGGCTCCCGGTAATCAAAGCCAGAGAAGTAGTCCGGGCACTGGAGAGAGCGGGCTTTTACGTACATCACTCGATCGGCAGTCACGCACAACTGAAACATCCGGCCAAGCCGAATTTGCGCGTTACGGTTCCGCAACACTCGGGCGACGTTCCGCCGACAGTTCTTCGATCAATCCTGAAGCAGGCGGGACTCTCCGTCGACGAATTCCTACTACTTATCTGAGGAAAGATTCACTGTTGCGAGCGGGGCGTACGTGGCGCGCGATTGCGTTACTACCGATCCGCGGTTTGCGTGTATAAGGAAGGTGCAGGGTTAACGCTCTGAGTTCATATCCCAGGAGGGAACAAAACCATGGCTCTCTATCTTGACGAAATCTATTTCGACGTTCCGGGCAAAGACGGCTTCAAGAACATGCACGACCTGATCGGCGGCGCGCTGAAGGATGGACTTCCGCCGAGCGTGACGCTAAAGGCCGGTCCCTTCATCTCCAACGAGGAAGCCAAGGTCATCATGGTGCTCGATATACCGGACCATACGACGACCTTCGGCGTGTTTACCGGGGTGGTCGGAAAAGGGCTGGCCGGGAAGAGGCGGCTCACGCCGGTGGTCGACTGGGCCCACTTCGACAAGACCATGAAGGAGCGCAAATAGCGCCAAGCTGCGGCGCAGTTCGAAAGCACGATACGGAAGCGTCGACAGCGGCGCTTCCGTGGCGGATGACGGAGGAAAAACAAATGCCTCTTTATCTCGATGAAATCTATTTCAACATCTCGAACAAGGAACAGTACAAGCAGGTCTGCGAGCGCATGACCAACAACATGACGAAGGGATTCCCGCCGGGGGTGACCCTCAAGGCGGGCCCGTGGTTCTCGAACGAGGAATCGAAGGTCATCCTCATCCTCGATATCCAGGACCATTCGCTGACCTTCACGCCGTTCAGCAACGGGTTGAGCAGCGGAGCGATTTCCCGGCGGCGGCTCACGCCGATAGTCGACTGGGCCACGGTCGAGAAAACCGCGAAGGCTCTCTGATTCGGCGCAATCGCGGGCGCAGATGAAATGACGCACCGCGACGGCGAGGGGGCGAAGTGTTTCAGTCCGAAGCAAACACCCCCTCCTCACCCTCCCCCCATGGCAGAAAATGGGAGAAGGAACTTGCTCGAAGGACTCCCGGAGGCGTTTCGGGGAGGGCGTCATAAGAACGCCTTTGTTGTATAGTTACTTGTGGCATGTCGAGTATGCGCTTGAAGTTTCGAGCGCGGCCCTAACCAAGGAGGGACCATCGGATGGCGTACGATCTGTTGATCAAAAACGCACGAATCGTTGACGGGACCGGCGCTCCCGCATACTCCGGCGCGCTAGCCGTTGAAGGCGGAAAAATCGCGGCGGTTGGCGACGCGTCGGGTGCGGCGCATCGGGAAATCAACGGGGACGGGCTAGTCCTCGCGCCCGGCTTCGTCGATATCCATACCCATTACGACGCGCAGATCTCGTGGGATCGCCTGCTGACGTGCTCGAGCTGGCATGGCGTGACGAGTCTGCTGATGGGCAATTGCGGCGTCGGCGTCGCACCCGTGCATTCCGCGCAGAAATCCACGATGGCGTGGGATCTCGTCAACGTCGAGGCGCTGCCGCATTCGGTGCTGATGAACGGGGTGTCGTGGGACTGGGAGACCTTCCCCGAGTACATGAACGCGATCGAGCGTAACGGTATCGCGCTCAACGTGAGCTTCCTGGTGCCGCTCTCGGCATTGCGTTTTTACGTGCTGGGCGACGAGGCGGCCGAGCGCGCCGCGACCGAAGAGGAAACGCGGCGGATGGCGCAGGTCTTCCGCGAAGCGATGATGGCGGGCGCGTACGGCTTTTCGCTGAGCCTCGCGCCGCAGCATATCGGGTTCCAAGGGCGTCCGCTGGCGAGCCGGATGGCCAGCCGTGAGGAGTTGGGTGCGCTATGCCGTGTGATGCGCGACCTCAACAAGGGCATTATCGAGATTCTGCCAGGCCGCGGCACGGCCGCCGGCACGACCACTCAGAAGGGCTTCGAACTGCTCACCTTCCTCGCCGAGCAAAGTCAGCGGCCGATTACTTTTCTCGCGCTGCTCGACCTGCCCGGCACTCCGCTCAAGGCGCATGAAGACAGCGTCGAGCGGCTGAAGCCGTTGTTCGCGCGCGGGCTCAAGATTTACCCGCAGGTGACGCCGCGACCGATTCAGCAGTACTATACGCTGCGCGACCCGTTCATTTTCGCGGCACTCGATTCGTGGAAGGGCGTGTTCAACCGCAGCGCCCAGGAGCAGGCGGCACTGTTCCGTTCGGCGGACTTCCGCAGCGCCTTCAAGGAAGAACTCAAGCACGGGGTCAAGGCGGTCTTTCGCAATCGATGGGATTGCGTACACGTCGTGCGCGTCGAGAAAGAGGAGAACAAAAAGTACCTCAACAAGAGTATCGAGGAGGTCGCCGGGATGATGCACAAGGATCCCGCGGACGCGATCCTCGACCTCGGGCTCGACGAGAACCTGGACCTGGGCATCACGCTCTCGGTGATCAACGTCAACAAGGAGATCGTCGAGAAGCTGCTGAAGTTTCCCAACACGCTGCTCGGGCTCTCGGACGCGGGCGCGCACGTCGCGCAGCATTGTGACGCCGGGCTGCCGACCTACCTGTTGAAGGAATGGGTCCGCGAGCGCCATACGCTTACGCTCGAAGAGGGCGTGCGGCGGCTCACGTCGGAACTGGCGGACTTCATGAACCTCGGCAGCAAGGGCCGGCTTAAGCCGGGAATGGATGCGGACCTGGTGATGTTCGACGCGGACCGCGTGGCGCCGCTGCCGCCGGAATGGCGTAACGACCTGCCAGGGAATCAGCCGCGGCTGATCGAACGCGCGCAGGGTGTCGAATACACGATCGTTGGCGGCAACGTTCTCTTCGCGCATGACGAGTACCAGGGCGGGCTGCCGGGAAAAGTGCTGCGCAGCAGCTAAAAATCACAAACATAAGGAGCAGGCGGCTGGAACTGAGGTTCAGCCGCCTGTCGCGTCATGAACGGAGCGGAAAGCCTGATTCGGACCGCGCTCGACGCGGGAATTGAAGTGTGTTTCGCCAATCCCGGGACGACCGAGATGCCGCTGGTGGCGGCGCTCGACGCGGTCGCGGGGATGCGCGCGGTGCTGGGGCTGTTCGAGGGAGTGTGCACCGGCGCGGCCGACGGCTACGCGCGGATGGCGGACAAGCCCGCGCTTACGCTGACGCATCTCGGGCCGGGCTTCGCCAACGGAATCGCGAACCTGCATAACGCGCGGCGCGCGCGATCGCCGGTCGTCAATATAATCGGCGACCAGGCGACATGGCATCTCGCGGCCGACGCTCCGCTCACGTCGGATATCATGTCGCTCGCGCATAACGTGTCGGCGTGGATCCGCGAAGTGAATAATGCCAACGCGGCCGCACCGGACATGGCCGAGGCTATCGCGGCGGCGCGCCAATACCCCGGGCATATCGCGACGCTGATTGTGCCGTCGAATTGCCAATGGGATCCGGCCGGCGGAGCTTCGAAGCCGTTCCAAGCCGACAGAGTCGAGCATGCGCCCGATAACGCAGTAAAGGCGTCGGCGGAGCTATTGCGCAAGAGCGGCGCGAAGGCGGTGCTCTTTCTTGGCGGTCGCGCGATGCGCGAGCGCGGGCTCAAGGCGGCGGCGCGAATCGCGAAGAAATGCGGATGCGGCCTCATGTGCGAGACGTTCCCGGTGCGAATCGAACGCGGCGGCGCGATGCCGCCGGTCGAGAAGCTACCGTATTTTCCCGAACAGGCGCTCGAGTCGCTTTCGCGGTTCGAAGCGGTCGTGATCGCGGGCACCCGGGCGCCCGTCGCATTTTTCGGCTACCCGAATATGCCGAGCATGCTGATCCCAGAGGGGCACGAGGTCGAAACGCTCGCGACTGCCGAGCAGGACGCGCAGACTGCGCTCGAAGCGTTGGCGGAGGCGGTTGGCGCGCCGAGCGAGGGAGTCGCGGCGCCGCGGCCGGCCAATCCGCGTCCGACCGGCGCACTGAATCCGAAGACGGTCAGCGGTGCGCTCGCCTCGTTGCTGCCCGAGGGATGTGTTGTGATGGACGAGTCGGCGACCACGGGCCTGCCGTTCTTCATGACGACGATGGGCGGCCCGGCACATACGTACCTCGCGCTAACCGGTGGCGCGATCGGCCAGGGGCTGCCGTGCGCAACCGGCGCCGCGGTCGCGTGTCCCGATCGCAAGGTGGTCTCATTTCAGGCTGACGGCAGCGGGATGTACACGCTGCAGGCGCTGTGGACGCAGGCGCGCGAGCATCTCAATATCACGACGCTCATCTGCAACAATCGCCGCTACCGGATCCTTGAAGCGGAACTCGCGCGCGCAGGCATTACGGAGCCGGGGCGCATTGCGCGCTCGCTCACGAGCCTCGCGCAGCCTGAGATTGGATGGGCGAAGATGGCGAACGGACTGGGCGTCCCGGCGGTCAGGGTCGAGACGGCCGAGGCGCTCGTGACGCATCTCGAGAAGGCGCTCGCGGAGAAGGGGCCGAATCTGGTCGAGGCGGTTTTCTAGCGGCCAGGCGGGGCTAACGCGCGAACCGTTCCAGCGCTCTCGGAAGTTCGTCGAGCGAGGCGATGCGGTGCGCGTGTGAAACACGTTCGCCAACCCCGATAAAGTGCATGCCGGCGCCCTCGGCGGCTATTCGATCGGTTTCGGCGTCACCGACATAAACCGCGCGTTTCGCATCCACGCCCGCGCGCGCGAGGCATAGCTCGAGAATATCCGGCGCGGGCTTCGGACGGACCTTGTCACGCACGCTCGCAATCGCGTCGAAAACCCCGTCGAGTCCGAGATAATAAATGAGCGCGGGAATCGTGGCCGAGCGATTGGTGGCGAGCCCGATCCGGTAGCGGCGTTTCAATTCCGTCAGAAATTCGCGCAACTGAACCATCGGGCGCATCAGGTTGAAAAACGGCGTCGCGTCCATCGTGCGCGCGACCTCGCGCATCCGCTCGATTCGCGCGGCGTCACCGGCGGCACGGAGTTCGAAAACCTGCGGCGCCGACATGAAGACGCCGGCCTTTTCCTCTTCGGGGTCCATCGGCGGCTCACCGATGCGCGCGAAGATCGCATTGTAGTAGGCCGTGTTGGACTCGGTTGAGTCGAACAGCACGCCGTCCGCGTCGAAGATCACCAATTCGAGCATCGAGACTCTTCGTTCTCCCTTTTCATCACGAGACGGCCGGTTCTTGCGGTCGACCGCGTATACAAGCGTCTGTCTCGAATGCGAAGCGGCGCAGCGCGGGGCATGCGGCTATCGTTGCATGTACGAACGCGAGTTTGCTACTGGCGTTGATAGATCGACTCAAGCAGAACGCCTCGGAGCGGGTGGAGATAAAACATGGCAGACAAGCTTAGAGACGGCGACACGTTCCCCACGATGAAGGTCGAAACCGTAGCGCACGGGGCGCTCTCGATCCCCGGCGACCTCAAGACTCGATACGCGGTCCTGCTTTTCTATCGCGGGTACTGGTGACCGTTTTGCCGGCGGCAGTTAGCCGACTATCAGTCGAAGTTTGCGGAGTTGAAGGCCGCGGATGTCTCGGTCGTCGCGCTCTCGGTCGACCCGCTCGACAAGGCGCGCGAACTGGCCGAACAGAACCATCTCGAGTTCCCGCTCGCGTACGGACTCAAGGTGCCCGAGGATGCCCAGCGTATCGGTGCGTGGTGGGACGAGAAACGTCCGATGATCCAGCCATCCGAGTTTCTGCTCGGGGAGGGCGGGCGCATACTTAGCGCGACCTATAGCAGCGGGCCGATCGGCAGAGTCAAAGCCGAAGACGCCCTGACCCTCGTGCGTTTTTTCGAATCGAGGCGGAAGTAGTTTTGGCGGGCCACATACGGAGGCAACAGCAATGAAAGCGATCCAGTTCAAGGAAGTTGGCGGGCCGGAAGTGATGCAACTGGTCGATATCCCGAAACCCGAGGTCAGGCCGAAGATGGTGCGCGTACGCAACCATGCCGTCGGGATCAATTTCGCCGACAACTTCTTTCGCCAGGGCAATTACCTCGTCAAGGCAAAACCACCAGACACGCCGGGAATGGAAGCCGCTGGCGTAATTGACGACGTCGGTCCGGAGGTCGAAGGGCTGAAGCCGGGAATGCGCGTCGCGGGGGTCGGACTCAAGGCTTACGCAGAGTACTCGCTATTTTACGCGAACCAGATAATCCCGCTGCCCGACTTCGTAAGCTTCGAGGAAGGAGCGGCGTTTCCGATCCAGACGCTCACCGCGTGGTTCATGCTCTTCACTTCCCATAATACGACCCCCGGACAGACTGTACTGGTCCATTCGGCGGCGGGCGGTGTCGGAATCGTCGCGATGCAAATTGCCAAAGCGGTCGGCGCCCGGGTGATCGGAACAGTGTCGAACGACGGCAAGATCGCGGTCGCGAAGCAGTATGGCGCCGACGAGGTGATCAATTACGAGACGCATAATTTCGCCGACGAGGCCATGAAACTCACCGGCGGCAAGGGCGTCGATCTGATTCTAGATGCGGTCGGCAAGCCGACCTTCGAGAAGGGCCTCAAGTGCCTGGCGCCGTTCGGCCATCTGATCCTGTACGGCCGGGCCGGCGGTCCGCCTGACAAGCTCGACGTGTCGAGTCTCTTTCCGAAGGCGGCCAAGGTGAGCGGCTTCGTGCTGTTCACGGCTTCCTCCCAGCACGATCTGATGCGCAAGGGGACCGAGGCGTGTTTCAAGCTGATGAAGGAAGGGAAGCTGAAGATGTTGATTGGGAAGACGTTCCCGTTGGGACAGGCGCCCGAGGCGCATCGCTTCATGGAGTCGCGGCAGTCGGTCGGCAAGCTGGTGCTGATTCCGTAAGGCTGGGAGGCCGGATAGGCGGGGCGGAGACGGCGGGGCATGGCCCCGCCGTCTCCGCCCCGCCTATCCGCATCAGCGCGCAGTGGCATGACGCGCGATGCGCGTCATGCCACTGCGCGCTGATGCACGCCGGTAGCAGGGGGGAACGGGCGTTGCCCTTCCCCCCCTGCCACCGGCGTATGGGGCTGACCGCGAGCGGCGCACGGTCGTGCGCCGCTCGCGGCTCAACCCGACAGGAACGGACGCCGTTACCTAGCCGTGCATGCGCATCGCCGCGTCCGTTGACAACGGCGTGACGCGGGCGAAAACTTAAAACGCGCGATAGACCGCAACTGACTGACTGCTCCGCTGTGTACACGTAGTTCATCCTTTGGGGGCACCGTAGATCGCCTTGGTACGTGTGATTCCACGATGAGCGCTTCCTCCGCCACGGGACGCGGGCCCGCAAGGGCGTCCCGCCGTCCCGCCAAGATCATCCGCATGCCTACGCCGCGCGCGACGCGGCGCAGGCGCGTTTTCAGGATTGGCGTTGCGATTTTGGCGATCAGTTTGGCTGGCGCGCTCGGTGTACACGTCGCGACGCTTCACACGACGCGGGTCGCGACCGGTGAGTTCGCTTCGCCGCTCAGCGCCCAGGAATTCCGCATCCTCAAGCTGGTCAACGACGAGCGCGTGCGGGCCGGGCAACCGCCGCTCCAGTTCTCGCCGCTCCTGATGTCAGCGGCGCGAGCCCACAGCATCGACATGGCCGAGCGCCGCTACTTCGGGCATGACAGTCCCGCCGGTGACACGCCTGCCGACCGGGTGCGTATGATGGGTATCAACTACGAGGAACTGGC
>WNFT01005761.1_pt1 | contig 10868 bp, 7 predicted proteins | sample 5400191 | NCBI WGS metagenome assembly WNFT01 (sample SAMN13153359, study PRJNA577476) | soil metagenome | isolation source: 80 cm saprolite under Madrone tree | place: USA:California | collected 2016-06-14
GGGCCGCGCCCGCAAATGCGGTTGAGAGAGAGGCGCCAATCTCTTCGAGTGCCTGGTGCTCGGCAAAGACCGCATACCACAAGCCGTAGCCCATTCCCCACAGGGCGAGAGCAATCCCACCCGCAAGAAGTAGCCGGCGCGCTCCGCTCATGTCGCGTCTCCTGCTTCGAGCCGGGCGGTGTGACGCAGAATCCCAATCCACATCGCCAGGAGCGATACGATCACGAGCAGGCCTCCGATGTCCGCTAGACCACCCGCAATCAACCCAAACTTCATCTCGAGCAGCACGCAAACCGGTAGAAGCAACGATCCGAACAAGAGAACTAACGCCCAGCGGCGCTGCCAGATTTCATGGAGGTCGACATCGGGTTGAAAGAATGCGAGCAGAATGGAAAGCACGCCAAACTCTATAATGTGAGCGTGCGCGGCGATATTGACGGCCTTTTCGCCTTGCAGTTGGCCGTACGCGGCCAGCCCGTTGTCAACAGCAGTGGCGTTGCGCTCTGCTGCGCCCAAGCTGACTTGTGAAAGAATCGAATAGTCAAGGGCCTCGTGACGATAGAGATTGACAGCGGCGTAATAGCTTCCGTGCAAGAACCCAAGCATCACTAGAAACACGCCACCCGCGAGCAGCAGTCGCCCAGCAACACTCGAATGGGCAGGCAGTTGGTCCTGAACGGCAGCGCGCTCCCGCGAGAGAAAGTGCTTCAAAAGCCCGTAGAGATAGCTAGTCAGCGCGATGATTACAAACAAGCCGCCGAGATCGGCGAAGATGCTGGCCCAGCCGATGGATTTAAGTGGACTGTAAGCCACCCCAACATAGTGAATCAGAAATACGCAAAGGGGCAGTAATCCGGCGCCGCATAAGAAAAGCCATGCCAGCCGCCTTTTTGTTCTGGCAGAAAGCGACATCCATGGCGCCAGGAGCGAGAGCATTAACGCCAAATAGCCGAACGCGATGATGTGGGCGTGGGTGTCAACTTTTGTGCCGCGATTTTCCAGGAATGCGCCCACATCCTGAAAATAATTGGTTACAGCAGCGCGGTCGCCGGCCAAAGCTGCATGAGAGGCGGCAGCAAGGCTGGCGCCAACGCGTGAGGCATTCTGGTGAAGGACAAAAACCGCGAAAATGTCACCGAATATCATTCCGACGAGGATCAGACCGATGCCGCCCAGAAGCAGGAGACGACGGGCGCTCAGCGCAGCAAACATTTTGTTTCGTCCCGCGAGCACGTCCGATGGGCGTGCGCTTGGATTTTGCGAGGAGGGCATCGGCTTCATGTCATCCTGGCCGGAGAAAGATTCCGCTAGTGTTCATGCGCCCACTTGCGAGGAGGCGGCGCTTCCTCGGAACGCCGGCATAACGCGATCGGCGAAGAGTTGCTGGGTCTTGATGGATTTCCAGTGTTCGAGTCCGCCAAAATTGGAAACGATGGCCAACTCGCCAATGCCACCTCTGGACTGCAAATTGCGGATCTGGCGAATCACTTTCTCGGGAGTGCCGATGAAAGCAATCTCCTGATCCACGATCTCATTGTAGGTCAGCCTGGTCAGAGATTCCAAAGCCCCGCTGGCGTAGAAGCCGTAGCCCTTGGCGCGAAGTTCAGCTTTCTTTGCTTCGTCCTGCAAGGATTCGACCGGTGACGCATTGAACGCAAGGAAATTGTGAAGAGCACTCTCTACTTCTTTTCTAATTTGTTTTTCATCCTCGTCCAAATAGACAGGTCGAATGTAGACAATGTTCGGCTTGTGTCCGTGTTCGGCGCAGGCTTTCTTGTAGATAGCCAGCGGTTTCTCCAGTACACCCCAAGGAAGTAACGGAGGCACGAAGATTCCCCACCCCCGCTCTCCGGCCATTTGATAGGTGATGTCGCTCGTTCCGCCTGTATATAGAGGGGGATGCGGTTTCTGCACAGGCTTGGGCACGACGGCAAGGTCTTTCACTTTGTAAAACTTGCCATCAAAGGACATCTTGTCCTTGGTCCATGCTCGGATCAGAATTTCGATGGCTTCGTCGTAGCGTGGCCGACTTTCTTCGAGCGGGACATTGGAGGGGCCAAAGAGCCACGCATGGCCGCGTCCCAGCCCGCATTCGAGACGCCCACGGGTGAGGATGTCTGCCTCGGCAATTTGTCCTGCAAGGCGCATAGGGTTTTCGAGGGGAAGGGTAAACAAAGCAACTCGAAATCGGATGCGCGCAGTGCGCTGCGCGGCAGCGCTGAAGAGTGCCAGCGGATTGGCGGAGATGGAGAATTTCTGGAAGAAGTGGTGGTCAATCACGGAGTAAACATCAAAACCGACCTGATCGGCGTGCTCGATCTGGCGGAGAATCTCCCAGGTCATGTCCTCATGAGATTTTCCTGGCGCGGTCTGCATCTCCGCGTAGATGCCGAATTTCATGGCCCCTCCTGAACTCTGGATGCTGCAAGATACTGGGGCAGATATCTATCGGAAGCCAATTCGATCGGCATCTAAAAGCTGAACTTCAAAGCCAGCTGAATTTGCCGCGGGTTGAAAACCGCGCGCGGAGACCCGTAAAGCGGGTTCGGTGACCCCTCACGGAATGTGGACGGCGCTGCCGGGCAGCCGAAAGCCGTTGGATTGGCCGGGCAAAAATCAGACGCTCCATAAACGGTATTGAAGAAGCGAATGTTCGTCGTGTTGAAAAGGTTGAAGGCCTCAGCAAGGATTTCCAGACTGCGACGTTCCTTGAAAGGGAAACTGCGCCCAGCGCGAAAATCAACGGACCGGAAATTGTCGCCGATAAACGTATTTCGTGGCTCGATGCCGACGCGGTCGTTGTTTCCGAATATATCGCCGTTGGCGTCGAAGCCGGCGAATTTCGTGAAGCGGCTGGGCGATTGGATGGTGGCTATCATGCCGAACTGGTAGTCGCGAGCGAAGATATTCCATTCCTTGGGTGTGGTAACGGTCCCATTTAGCACCAGGCGATTGCGAACATCGTCGGAGGACAGAGCCCGCTCCGCTCGGAAGTTCTGGCTATCCTGGGGGATCAAAACGAAGCTGGGATTCGGGCCGTCGTCGATAGTCTTCGACCATGTGTAACTGATGCCATAGGAGAAATGATGGGAGAGGCGCTTGTTGACGTTGATCAGCAAACCGTCGTATTGCGAGTCCCAACGGGAAGTTGCCTCAAAGTAAATCGCGATGGGAAAGGTGCGCACGCCAGGCGTAAAGGGGCACGCCGGAACGGAGGAGCAATAAACGTTCTTCAGTCCGCTGCGGCCTTGCGAGTCATGGACGGTCACCTGGGCGGTAGGATCAGGCTGGTTTACATTATAGAAACTGCCGAGATGGACGCCGCGAATGTGCAGACCGCTGATGCTCACCGTCGTATCCGGGAGGGGATCAAATTCAATCGCCGCGCTGGCCTGAATGCCGTAAGGGTTCCGGTGATTTTGATCGAAGCGAACCACAACGGACGGTCCAAAGAATGCGCAGTTCGTGATCGGAGTGCAACCTGGGAACGGGTTCGTAAATGGATCAGTCGTATTGTCTGGATAAGCGCCATCTTTGACCAATCCCTCAAGGCCAAGACCGGTGATCGCTGGGGCGCTGGCGAAGGCGAACAATTCTGTCTTGGCGTTGAGACTATTCTCGAACGGGCGGCCAGGATACTTTCCGTTGTTGAGCTGCGCGATGTTGCCTGTGCCGCCGCACGAAGGCTCTTGGCAGGCAAGAAGCGGCGCCGGAATAATTCCATGGAACAAGCCAAAGCCAGCACGAACAACAAAATTGCGCTTCGTGCCGAGATTATAAGCAACGCCCAACCGAGGATCGAAGTTCTTCCACTGAGTATTGAGCACCCCGCTGGGCCAAGTCTCCCATTCCCAGCGAATTCCGCCATTCAAGGTCAAACGGCTAGTCGCACGCCACTTATCCTGAATGAAGAGGCCGTTGTAGGTGTGGTTGAGCGTGCCTTCCGCTTGATTGCGGATTGCTGGAGAAATCCGCGTCCCGGCGTAAACCGAGGTATTCAGGCTTTGCTCATTGAAATTTGGCGCTTGAAAGCGCTCAAAAAAAATCACGTTTGGATGCTGGCAGCCAGCTGGACCAGCGCCGCCGGGATCGCCCACGGGAGAGACGCATTGTGCTCCGTTGACGCCATCATTTCCCAGAAAAGCGCCGAGATTGGGGAAGTCGGCTTCAAAGGGATAGAAGAGTGGAAACGATTCCGTGGTGCGAACGTAATTCGTGTTTCCCCCGAAACTGAAAGTGTGGCGGTCATGAGAGATCGAGAAGTCGTCGACCAACTCGAAACGGGATTCGCGGTAGAAATCGGGGTTACCGCGGTTTACGCCTGTAGTGAAGGTATTTGAAAGTTCGAGGTGCGGCTGGGTGGAGACCGTCGGGAAGTCAAAGGACCGCCGGGCAAACTGTATTCGCAACTCGTTAACCATCGAGGGTTTGAGCACGGAAGCAAGCGTGCCGGCGACGGACTGATCACGATAGAAATTGTCCTTGAAAGCGGAAGGCAAGTCGAAGCCGTCATTCAGCGGCGACTGGTTCAGCAACCTTCCGTCATTAATGAAATACCGGACGAACATAGTTTCCTTCTGGCTGAAGCTGTGGTCCAGCCGCAGGAAGCCGTTGTCGGTGTCATTGGTGCGAAGAACACTGCCCAAGGCTGGTTCGGGTGCCAAGCCATAGACAGCCTTTACTTCATTGACGAATTTGATGTTTTGGAGAACAGCAGAATTGTAGAAAGGCGATTCACCGCGGCGCTGGAGTTCAACGTTGCCGAAAATGAAGGTTTTGTCTTTTTGGATTGGACCGCTGATCGCCGCGCCGAATTGATTCTGCCGCAGGTCGTGTGCACCGGTAGCCTGCAGTAGATTGATGGCATCCAGTTTGTTGTTGCGGAAATACTCGTAAGCGATTCCGTGCCACTCATTGGTGCCACCGCGCGTGATGATGTTCACGATACCGGCGCTGGCGCGGCCAAACTCGACCGAGTAGTCGGTGTTAATTACGCGGAATTCCTGGACAGACTCTTGCGGAGGCGTACCGCGTTGGATGCCCGAAGCTGTCGAAATGTCGTCGGCCCCATCCACGGCGATGAAATTGTAATGGATGTTCTGGCCGGCGAAGGAGAGCTTGGTCACTGGCTCAACGATCACGTCCGTGTTTCCCGCGGTGGTATCCCCAATGGTGACAGCGGGAGAGAGCAATGCGAAGTCGATGAACTCACGCCCATTCACAGGAAGATTCACGATCTGGTTTTCGGTGATTACCGTGCTGACCTGGGTACGGGTGGGCTCTGCCAGTTCTGCAGTGGCTTCGACTTCCACTTTCTGAACCATTTCTCTAGGCGAGAGCGTAAAGCCAAGCTCCGCGGCTTGCCCGACTTGGAGCGTGATGTTTTTCGTCTGCTTTCCAAAGCCCGAAAACTCAACTGTGACTTTATATTCTCCGGCAGGCAGCGCGGGGATGGAATACTCGCCGTTATCAGAACTCTGCGCGGAGCGCGAGAATCCCGTGGCCAGATTGGAAGCGGTAACGTTCGCCCTGGCCACGCTACCCCCAGAAGCATCGGAAATCCTTCCCGAGAGCGTGGCGTTGACTGCCTGGCACCGGGCGGACCTTGGCGAAATCAACACAAAAGTTGCGCAGAGTACGAGCTGAAGAATCTGGAGCGAATAATTCCACTTGCTACGAATCGCCACGGTGCACCCCCAAAAAATTGACCTCTTAATCTCCAACGGTCCGAATTCCGGTTGAAAACCCCTTTTCAGTTGCACTTCAGATTTTTACGGCCTTGTGTGCATGCGAACTTTTCAGATCGCTCAGGCGCGCACCCAACAGACCTGGCCGCAAGGCACCATTGCTAGACTAGGGGCACCCATGAGTGAGATGTGCAATCGCCCGGGGCAGCAAGGTCGTCATGACCCCATCTCAAGTCCCCGCCTCGACAGAAGAAGGCCAGAATTGAACGATACAGTATGCGTGGCAGGGAGGCATGTCAAGGAGAAAGAGGAGACCAATAGGATTTGGGAATTGTAGAACACTTGACTCCGCCCTGGATTGAGAGCAACATGTCGCACTGCCCCGCGCAAAGTTGAGTCCAAAGATGGAACTAGCCGAGATCAATCGAATTTCTGTCGCTGACCAAGTTGCTTCGATTCTTCGGCGGCGAATCCTCGACGGAGAATTGCTTCCCGGAACCGCCTTGCAAGAAGTTCCGATGGCTACGTCACTCGGAGTATCCAGGAATACGGTTAGGGAAGCGACGCGAATCTTGTCGCTGGAAGGGCTCTTGAAGCGTAGCGCACACCGGGGCGTTGCCGTTGCACAACTATCCTTGGAAGACGTCGCCGAAATCTATCGAGTGCGCCACCTATTGGAAATTCCCGCGGTACGAGCGGCAAAGATGGAAGACTCCGACGTTTTAACGGAAATGCGCGCGGCGTTGGAAGGCTATGAGGAAGCGGTTGAGGGCGTTGATTGGACCAGGGCCGTCCGCTTTGATTTGAATTTTCACACCTTGCTGATTCGCTTTCACCGGAACCGCCGATTGGAATCCTTTTACGAGAAGCTTCTGGGCGAATTGCGTATGGGGATGGTTCTCGTGGATCTCCGGCATGATAATCCAGGCGGCCTCGTTCCAGTTCACCGTAGAATCTACGAACTGTTGACCGGTGGAGGGGCGGAAGAGTGCGCGGCGCTTCTCGCGCAGCATCTGCGAGATTCGGAAACAAGATTGACTGCCGTGATGGATCAGCGAATCGCAAGGGCGGCTGCTCGGTAGTTTTGCAGCGGTCGTAGGGAACCTGATCAGCCAACTGTAAACAGAACCAGCCGAAGGCAAGCCTACCGGCGTTCCTTCGCTCAATAGCGGCACCAGTCGTTCGAGGGCTTACGCAAGATGTATCCGCAAGCTTTTACCTATCATCGAGCTAGTTCGCTCAAGGAAGCGGCGACTCTTCTCTCGCAACTAGGGGAAGGCGCGAAGGTGCTGGCTGGTGGCCAGAGCTTAATTCCGCTGATGAAATTGCGTTTTGCCAACCCTGCGCACCTCGTTGACTTGAACTTTGTCCAGGGTCTATCTCACATTCAACAGAGAAATGACTCTTTGCATTTCGGCGCGCTCGCGCGGCATGCCGAAATCGAGAAATCTGCCACCGCGGCAAAGATTCCGATTCTGCACGACTGCGCGGCGGGAATAGCGGACGTACAGGTCAGAAATCGGGGAACGATCGGCGGTTCGCTTGCCGAAGCCGACCCCAGCGGCGATTGGGCCACCGTGTTGCTGACCCTCTCCTGCGAAGTCCGATGTGTTGGCCTGACGGGGGAACGCTCACTAAAGCTGAGCGAATTTCTGAAGGATGCTTATACTACATCGCTGGCTTCTGACGAACTCGTTTCAGAAGTCGTCGTCAAGGTTCCTCAGGAGAACAGCGGTGGAGCCTACATCGCATTTAAGCGGGCTGCGCCTGTTTATCCCACCGCGAGCGCTGCGGTGCAGGTAAGTCTAGAAGGCGATCGCTGCAGAGAAATCGCGATCGCCTTGGGCTGCGTCGGCCTGTTGCCAATTCGAGTTCGAGAAGGGGAATCCCTGCTGCGTGGCCAGCAGATTGCGCCAAAGCTTATCCAATCGGCAGCAGAGGCCGCGCGTGCAGCCGCCGATCCCCAGCCGGATATGCGCGGTTCGGCTGAATACAAGCGACAACTTGTGGGCGCGCTTGTCAAACGCGCGACGGAAGCAGCTCTTGAGCGGGCCCGAGGGCGACAGGTGGAGGTCAGCCACATCTATGCCTGACATCACGCAAAAAGTTTCCATCCAGGTCCGCGTCAACGGCAAGCCGCATTCGCGTGCAGTCGAACCTCGGTGTTTGCTTGTGGAATTTCTCCGAGAAGATCTTGAACTTACGGGCACGCATATCGGATGCGACACGACCTATTGCGGCGCATGCACGGTGCTGATGAATGGCGCAGCGGTGAAATCCTGCACGGTCTTTGCGGTGCAAGCCGACGGCGCGGAAATTACCACCGTCGAAGGGTTGGAGCGAGACGGCGAACTTCATCCGATTCAAAAGGCATTTGGCGATTGCTACGGTCTCCAATGCGGCTACTGCACACCTGGCTTAATGCTTTCTGTGCTTCAGTTCTTGAAAGACAATTCAAGTCCGAACCACAAGCAGATTCGCAAAGCGATCGCGGGAAATACTTGCCGGTGCACTGGCTATCAGAATATTTTCAAAGCGATTGAAACCGCCGCGACGAAAATGAGGAGCGCCAGCCATGGCGATTAAGTTAGGCGGAGACTTTGAAGTGACGCGCTCCCCGGAAGAAGTGTACGACTTTCTGACGGATCCAACTAAATTTGCTCCCTTGCTGCCGGATTTTCAGAGCATGGACATTCAAGATGAGCGCCACTTTGCCGTGAAGGTGAACGTCGGCATTTCCTACATCAAGGGCACGGCAAATGTGAAGATGGAGCTTGCGGAAGCTAATCGTCCCAGCCGCGCTCAATATAAGGGTCAAGGAAGCGTTGCCGGCGGGAACGTGTCCTTGACAGCGAGCTTCGATCTTGTTCGCGCAGCCGGTGGTACGAGAGTCGCTTGGCAAGGCGAAGCGCAAATTTTCGGACGGTTGACCTCTGTTGCCGGTGGGTTGCTCGAGCCTCTCGGAAAGAAGAACGTGCAGAGGCTGATTGACGGTTTGCAGGCAGCCCTTCGTTAACAAGAGATTTCGGACGATTAGGAGTGAAGTGATTTGAACACAGGAACCAATGACGGAGGTTGGGTCGGCAGGGGGCTGGCGCGGAAAGAGGATAATCGACTCCTTCGCGGCCGCGGCAAGTTTGTCGACGACATCAAGCTGCTCAACATGCTGTATTTGAAGTTTGTGCGCTCTCCGTATGCTCATGCGAAAGTAACCAGCGTAGATACCTCCGCGGCGGAGGCTGTTCCTGGCGTAATTTGCACTCTCACCGGTGCGGAAATCGCGAAGCAGACGAATCCTTTCATCGAAATCGGACCGGATCCCTTCGCGCGAATCAAGGACTATCCGTTGGCGGTTTCCAAAGTCCGTTACCAGGGCGAACCGGTTGCCGCTGTTGTCGCGATCTCACCACAGATCGCCGACGATGCCGCAGAACTTGTGCAAGTCGAATACGAGTCACTCGACGTTGTCGTTGACGCCGAAGAAGCCTTGAGAAATTCTATTTTGCTTCACGAGGATGCAGGAACAAACCAAGTTTGGCGCGGCGTCTTCGAATATGGCGACATCGAAAAGGCGTTTCGAGAAGCGGCGCACATCGTGCGCATCGACAAGATGCATTTTCACCGCTTTTCCAGCACGCCGCTCGAAAATAACGCGGTGATTGGTCAGTGGGACCCCAAAGACGAGCATATCTATTACTGGTGCAACAATTCATTTCCGTCCTTCGCGATGCAGTTCATCGCAGCGCATCTAGGTACCCCCATCGACAGGATTCGGGTTCAGACTTTCGACATCGGCGGCAGCTTTGGGATCAAGATCACCAGTTACCCGCAAATGTCGGTTTGCGCGCTGGCGCCGAACAAAGCGGGCGGCCGCCCGGTGAAGTGGATCGAGACGCGGTCCGAGCACAACGTCTCGAGCGCACACGGCAACGAGCGGACATTCCGCGACACGCGTGTCGCTTTAGACAAAAACGGAGTCATCACGGCAATCGACTCCCGCCACATTGATGATTGCGGTGCCTATCCACGCTATGAGCCACTGGGCTGCGTGATCTGGGCGCAGGTTTTTCCCGGCGTCTACCGCTTCCGGAATGCGCGTATCGATTTCAGCCAGGCGGTAACGAACAAGTGTCCGGTTGGCCCGAATCGCGGCTATTCGCGGATGCAGCACCTGTGGTTCCTGGAACGAGTTGTGGATATTTGCGCGCACCAACTAGGCATTCCTCCCGACGAGATGAGGCTGCGCAATTACATTCGTCCGGAGGAATTTCCTTACACAACGCCAAACGGTTGCGTCTACGACTCCGGGAACTATCCCAAAATGCTGCAAGTGGCCAAAGAGCGGATTGACTGGGAGGATTGGAAAACGAAACAGGCCATGGCGCGAGCAGAAGGACGCTGGCTGGGCATTGGGATTGGCACTACGCTTGATTCCGGAACAAACAATTTTGGACAGTCCCAGATCGTTAATCCCAATGCGCCGTTTTCCGGGAATTCTCAAGGCGCGAACTGCAAGCTGGATATCTATGGCGAAGTTGTCGTTGCTGTCGGTTCCTGTCCGCAGGGCCAGGGCCACGAAACGACCGCCGCGCAAGTCGTCGCCGACGTCCTCAACATTCACCCGGACATGGTTACTGTGCGTACCGGTTTCGACACCGAACGCAACGTGCACACGGGGGCATCGGGCACGTACGCCAGTCAGTTTGCGGTTTCCGGCTTGTCCGCCGTGCACGGAGCGGCTCGAAAACTGAAGGGCGAGATGAAGCGGCTTGCGGCCTTCTTGCTTAAAACCGGCGAGGAAAATCTTGAATTTGGAATGGGACAGCAGGGCCCGCAGATTCGCGCGAAAGATACGGGCAGTTCCGTGAATTACTGGCAGTTGGCAAACGTTGTCAATGTGAATTCGGCAGTCCTTCCCGAAGAACTTTACGAGCTGACGTTGAACTGCCGTTACGTCTGGCGCGCTCCCTTCAAAGTTCCCGACAAGGAAAAGAAATATGGCAGCCTGACTCTGACGTACGCGTCACAGCTTCACATTGCTGTGGTCGAGATCGACCGCGACACCTTCATCCCGCATATCCTGGAGTATGTGGCCGTCGATGATTGCGGAAAAGTCATCAACCCCCCTATTGTGGAGGGGCAAGTCTACGGAGCAACGGCGCACGGAATCGGCGCGGCATT
>WNFT01023614.1_pt1 | contig 10868 bp, 13 predicted proteins | sample 5400191 | NCBI WGS metagenome assembly WNFT01 (sample SAMN13153359, study PRJNA577476) | soil metagenome | isolation source: 80 cm saprolite under Madrone tree | place: USA:California | collected 2016-06-14
TGATCTTTGAGCTTCAGGATCATAAACAGAGGGAATGACAGCTTCTGGTCCCCCAATTGCTCGCCGGCTAACTCCTGCACACCGGCGCCGCTTTTAAGCCAACCCTGCCGCCCGTTGATAACTCGCGCGTATTCGCATCTGGAATCACCGGCGCAGGGCCGTCCAGCGGCATCCGGGAGAGCGAAAGCTTCATGGCCTTTGTCAGGTGTCACCTGTTCCGCCTCATAAGCGACAACCTGACCAATCGCGGTGGTCGTCGTGCCCTTAATGACGCAGTTGGTAATCCGATCGGTGGCGGCCTTGCCGCCGATCGCGACGAGATACTTATTCAAAACGTCGGCCGCTGAAGGCAATTGTCGCTTCGAGTCCGGCGAGGTAAGACTGGCGCTTGACCCGCTAGGGGAGCCTGGCGACGGAACTGTTAATGGCAAAACCAGAACACCCTGTGGCGTGCGTTGACCGCGGTGACAGGTATAGCAACTGACGGTTGGATTGCCCTCGGCAAAATTCTTATTGATATCAAGCACCATCCGAATCATGTCACGAGCAGTTCGCTTCTCCGGCTTGTCGTCGACCGAGGCGTCAACGAAGCCGCTCTTAATTACGTGACAAGAGCCACACTGGAAGCCTAACGATGCCGCCATGAATCTCATGGTCGGGTACAACTGAGACTGCGGCATTCCGTTTAGTACCTTGATGTTCTTGAATACCTGCTCGACAGTTTTCTCAATCGGCGCACTCTGCGCCGTTGTCGTGGTACCGTTTTGAGCGTAGATGAAAGACACGAACGTCAACAGACTTAGTGCAGTGACTTTGAGAATGTTTTGTTTCACAGGGGTTACCTAACGCCTACCTGAGCCAGAAAAGAAACGCTGTTTCAAAACCCAAATGCACCTATTGCGTCGGATTTTTGGTCCAAACGTCGTAGGTTGCCGTGATGTGATCCCATTCGTAGCCGCTATTTGGTCTGACGTTCGACGAGGAAGCGATGATCTTGTTCTCCTTCAGGAATCCAGTCCAGGTGGCAATGCTTCCATAGGTAGTCAGACTTACGCTGAACGAGACGACGATCACATTGTCCCTGTTGGCTACCGATGGGGCCGAGCTAACCCATCCGACAATGTCGAATTCTTTTCCGGCTGCCGCCCCTGACGGCGGAGAATATTTCCCCTTAAGTTGACCGGTGGTCGAATCGACGGACGTTATGTTGATAGTGGCTGAGCCCTTTGCTTCATTTTGATTTGTCCACTTGCCGATGAGTCTGTTTTGCATTGAGATATCTTGCGTATGACTGCGCGATGAAGCGCATATGCCGATCAAGAGCATGCAGGCTGCGAGCATGAGCAGTGTTCTCTTCATAATTAAGCTTCCATTAGTGGAAGAACCGCCGAGGCTACGGATTCCTGGTAAAAATGTCCTGACCGGTCGAAACGTGATCCCACTCGTAAGTCGTATTGGGCTTAATGTTGAACCATGAAACAGTGATCTTGTTGTCTTTGAAGTATCCCGTGTAGCTGGTAATGCTTCCGTAAGTAGTAAGACTCACACTAAATGAAATGGTGATTACGTTGTCGAGTTTTTCTCTGGGAGGAGCTGAACTCACCCAGCCAACCACCTCGAACTCTTTTCCACCGGCCGCTCCCGATGGCGGAGTCCACTTCCCCTTAAGTTGACCCGTGACGGAATCAACCGAGGTTAGGTTCAGAGTTGCTCCCTGAAGCGACATCCCCCTGTAATGTTGCGTCCATTTACCCGTAAGTTGGGCTTGGATGGAGGTCGCCGGAACTTGGCTTGGAGAAACACTACTCAGAACGATCACGCAACAAGCCGGCAGCACTAACTTCTTCTTCATTAATCCTCACAAACTGGCGCTTAGATACGTGCGAATGATATCTATTCAAGATGAACGGCCAAAGAAGAATTCGGCGAACGCGCCAATTGAGCAGGTGAATGAGCGCGCTATTGAGCCACGCTTGCCTGTTCCTTCCATTTCGAAGCATTCACCCCCATTACGAGCAGCCACAGCATTAGTGAGACTTCCCCAACGAGACCGGGCAACATGATGTAAGGTAGCAAATGTGGCGCAAATACCGGCGAGAGGAGGTTCGCGAAGGTAGCGATCAGGTGGCCAAGCCCGGCAAAGGCCACGAGAATCCCCAGAATTCGCGGCATGAAGTTCGATCTGAAAATAAGATAACCGATCAGCAGGCAATAGAATCCGAAAAGTATCATGCCGACACTGAAAGCCAGGCCATTCAATTTGAGAAACATGAGAGCCATCGCCTGTAACTGTTCCAGCTCCCAAAGTCACTGTGGCTCTATTCAATGCAGCCATGGACAGAATTCTTGTCGAATCGAGCAAAGGCAAGGGCTTGCGCTGTGACATATCCTGCCAGCGTTTCGACGGTGGCGTGCCTGGCTCAAATCCAAAGAAGAGTTCCTTAATCTCATCCAGCGTGAAACCGGTTTGTTGCGCGTGTTGAATCACGCCAAACGGCGCAGCACCGATCCGTCGTAACCTCGCTGCCCGCTGGTGCGCAACGCCTCGGAAGAATTCCAACTTGCTCGTAATAACGAATCGCAGATGGCCGCAGCCCGAAGGTGCGCGCCACCTCAGAAATAGTTAAGAGTGCCATGACTGCATTCTAAGTCATTCGACCGTCGCTCTTCTACGTCAAATTCACTTACGCGATCGGTGGATTTTTCACTGGATAACAATCTCGAAAAAAAGTGCTTGACTTAAAGTCAACTTGAAGTTGTACGGTCTGATTGAAGTTCAAGAAGGGAGACAAATTCAGTGAGAACGAACATGAACAGGACGCTATTTTTAGGAGTCCCAGTAGCCCTTGCGCTACTGCTTGGCCTCTTATTCAGCAAGAGCAATTTCTTTCGGCCGGTGCTCGCTCAGCATTTGAACGCCCCGCCAAAGGCTACGTACGTAACAGCCGCTGACGTGTCGGCCACGGCGAGCCGCGCCCCGGAAATGGATCAGCCAATTCGCGTCGTTGATGCCGGACAATACAACGTCGGAGTCTATATAACCCGCCGGCTTCAGGAGGCGGACCAGGGCTGCACCATTGAGCATGACACAGTCGCGCTGGACGATGTGACGGAGATCATACGGGTGATCGAAGGCTCCGGAACGCTCGTGACTGGCGGCACGCTTAAGAATCGCAAGCAGATGGCAGCTAACGATCCGGACTTAAACGTACTCGGTCCAGGCGCGCGCGGCACACCCATCGAGGGCGGTCAGAGCCGCAAGATTTCTGCCGGTGACGAAATCATTATTCCGGCCGGCGTGCCGCACGGGTTTAGCGAAATCCAAACTAAATCGATCACCATTGAAGTCATCCGCATCGACCCCGGAAAACTTCTGCACACAAAGTGAGGCGAACCGACAACCACAACTTTGAAGGAGAAATTATGAAAGCATTAATTGTATTCGCGACAGCAGCAACAACACTGGGAGCGATCATATTTTCGCGGATTGCTTTCCCGACATCAGCGCTCACTCAAGCAATAATTCGGTAGCCACGAAACGCGAGTCTCCGTTTGCGTGCGATCGGCTGGCCTTAACTCCAGAGCTGAGAAAGAGACACTTTGAAGAACTCGGTCCAGCTCTTATCTCTCTGAGGAAGAGCGTCCGAGAACTTCCTGATGGATTTGAGTTTGAATTTCCAAAGGACGAAAAAACGTATCAGCTTTTGACGGAGTGGACTTTTCAGGAGCGCTTGTGCTGTCCGTTCTTTGACCTCGACGTGCGGATGGAACGCGAAGGCGGCCCGTTACTCCTGCGCGTCACTGGCAGAGAAGGCGTCAAGGATTTCATCAAAGTTGATGGCCGGGAATGGATCAGACAATGAGGTAGGTTGCGATGTCATCATTACCTCTGCCAATCGCCGCATTCTTTGCGGGCCTGATCTCATTCCTGTCGCCGTGCGTGTTGCCGCTGGTGCCAGGATACGTCTCTCTGATCTCCGGCGCGGGTGTCGAAGAATTGCAACGACAGGACGCAAAGTTGAGACGGTCGGTGATGCTCAATTCTCTCGCGTTCGTCATCGGCTTCAGTCTCGTGTTCATCACCTTCGGGGCGATCGCGAGCCAGGTCGGGCGATTCCTGGGGCATCATCTCGATCTGTTTAGCAAAAGTCGCCGGCGTGATCATTGTCGTCTTCGGCTTACACCTGACGGGGCTGCTGCCGATCCACGCGCTGTACGCCGACAAGCGCCTGCACGGATTGTCTAACGGAGGCACTGTCGCGCGTTCTTTTCTGATGGGGTTCGCGTTTGCTTTCGGCTGGGCGCCGTGTGCCGGCCCTATTCTCGCAGCCGTCCTTACGTTCGCGGCCTCTGAGGCTACCATCTACAAGGGCGTTGCGCTCCTGGCTATTTATTCATTAGGCTTGGCAGTGCCGTTTTTGCTGACGTCTGTTGGCATCAATCGCTTCCTCGCTTTTTATGCTCGCTTTCGTCGTCATCTGCATAAGTTGGAGATTGCCAGCGGCACTCTACTCATCGTCGTCGGCATCATGATCTTCACGCGTCACTTCGCCGTGCTTAATTCCTGGATGAACGACATCCCTTTGTTCCGCAGCCTGGCCGAGAAATTCTTATGAAGTGGTGAACAAATGAAGAATAGAACCTTTATTATCCTTGGCGTGATAACTCTATTGACGCTTTCAATCTATGGCTCACTCATAGCTTCACGAGTTTTCCATTCGCAAGTCACGGCATCCAGTGTTGGAAATGATGTGACGCTTGAGCCGGCTCCAGACTTTGAACTCAAATCTTTGGATGGCCGCACGGTGAAGCTTTCCGACTTTCACGGAAAGGTTGTTGTGCTGAACTTCTGGGCCACCTGGTGTGCGCCGTGCAGAGTCGAGACACCGTGGCTCGTTGATTTCTATCGACAATACAAAGAGCAGGGACTCGAAGTCGTCGGAGTATCGATGGATGATGGCGAGCAGGAGCACGTTTCCGACTTCGTCAAAGAAATGGGCATCAAGTATACCGTCCTGACGGGAAACCACGCCGTGGGCGATGCGTACGGCGGCGCGAGATTTCTTCCGCAGACGTTCTTCATCGATCGCAATGGAAAAATCATCAAGCACAGCTTTGGGATTAAGAGTAAGAGTGATCTCGAAGATACCATCAAGCAGTCACTGACCACGCCAAAGTGAAGTCAGATAGGTGTCCCGCGTATTCATGGACCGGACGCAGCTCGACAAACTTAAAACGGGGGCAAGGTGCCAGCGGCTAGCCAACCATTCATGACCCAAAGCTTATGACTTCAAGTTTTCAGTTCTCCGCATAATGATGACAGACTCTAATGGCGTGCTTGGGTGCGCCGGATGACCTGGAAAGATCAGGGAAGATGAGGGAGATACGTGTTTGTACCAACGGGCGAGTGTCATCCTTAGAATCTGACAGCTTCGAGGAACAAGAATACGAGGCCGTTGCGGGACATTGGCGCGAAGGTTCTACCTTGCGAAAGCGTTATTTCATTACAGCCGGCAAGATATATCGGTTCATCATGCTGAATACCTGCGCGTGCATGTACCATTTGTTGTAAGCAGTGGCGGTAATAACGATGACGAACGGCTCATCTTTGAAGACGAAGATTTTGCTGCCGCCATTCCCCGTGGCAAAGAACGCTTCATGCTTTTTGCCGTCAATGTCGAAGGTCGTGTTCCAAAATAGATAACCGTAGTAGTCATCGCCTCCTTGCGACAGCGGTATCTGTTTCGTAAACGTCTTTTCCACCCAGGTTCTGCGAAGCACCTGCTTGCCGTTCCATTGGCCACCATTCCGATACAGCTGGCCATACCGGGCGAAATCAAGAGCCCTCATTCGTATACCGCCCGCCGTGTTTGGCACTTTTTGCGGCGTATATTGCCATTCATATTTTGTGATTCCGAGCGGCTGAAACAATTTCTTTTCAGCATATTTTTCCAGCCCTCCGGGGACCGATTTGTTAAGAATGTCGCCCAGAAGTATTACTCCGGCGGTGAAATAGGCCCACCTTTCGCCGACGTTTCGTTTCTCGTCCATGGGCAAATCGAGCGCGAATTTTACCCAATCATTGGTGGGATACATCTTCTCTTCGTTGCCGGGAGAGTTCTGATCGTCGTCATTGGCGTCAAAGCCTGAACTCATGGTCAGCAAGCTTTTGATCGTCACCGACTCTTTCTTCGGGGAGTAGTTGGCAAATTTTCGGAGATCGTAAAAGTCTCTCAGCGTTTGGTTCTCGCTTTTGATATAGCCGTCATTGAGGGCAATGCCCATCATTGTTGAGGTAAAAGACTTGCCGACTGATCGCGTATCGTGGAGAGTACCTCGGGTCGCGCCATTGAAATACTCCTCAATCAACAATTTGCCGTCCCTGATCACCACTACGCTCTGGATATCTTTGTACAACTTCTCCGCGATGGCGCGGTTCAGGTGTTCCAGCTTGCGTTTGTCATAAAGCGGCTTTGGGACAGGCCAGCCGCTGTTCGGCTGAATCGCCTGCACCGCAGTTACTCGCTTGTCACTTGCCGATTTCGGCGGCACAATCACTTGCAACTCGCCGGCAGCGATCAAGCCTCCGACTTTGTTTAGGCTGATCCTGAGGTACGGGCGCAACTCTATTTTGAGCCGATGAACGCCGGCAGTCAGAGCTTCGGCGCCGCCATTCATCAGAAACAATCTCCAAATTCTGGCGCCGGCACTTCCGCTGTCCGGTTCGGCCGCGTTGATTAGCGTCATCCCGAGAGTTGTCTGCTTATTCTTGTTCTCCGCGCGTATCCAGAACGGATTCATGTTTTCCTGGTAGACCAATGCGCCATCGAGAAAGAAAGAGAATTGATAATTGCCTTGTCGAGTGAGTTCATCGAGCGTCAATTCGGGGGCGAGCTGGTGAAGATAGTTGGTGAGCGAGTTCGCCAGGAAGGCCCGAAAGTTCAAGTCCGTCGTCCCGCGTAGTTCAACGGTCGTCAGAAAATCTTTTTCCTGAAGATTCTCGGCCGCGATCGGTTTTGCCGTGAAGAGGATTTTGGCGAGATTTACCCGATGCAACTGACTGGTTATGCCTTCGCTGGTCACGACGTCCGCCTGACCAAAGGCGCAGGCGCAGAAAAGCAAGTTCAGCGCTAATCTAAGCGTCGCGACGAGTCCGCATTTACATATTCGCATCTTCAGTTTCCTCGGCTCATGTGATCTGCGAAGTGGGCCGCCCGGAGAAAGCGACTTTTTCTGTGCCGAAAGGTATCTCAAAATACAGCGTGCTGGGAGATTGCTCGAGCTCGCCTAAAGCCATATTTACCGCGCTCCGACTAGCCGCATATGAAGGGAAAACAATGTCGGCTGTGGCTGCCGGTCTCGTTCGGGCCATTAAAGCGGACATTGACCAGCGTCCAGTTTCCATCCAGCCAAAACCCACCGGTCCAACGACCCGTAAGAGAGGACTGAGCCGACCTTGGCCCATGCGCTTGAGCGTTAGCGTCAAAAGCCACAAGCATCAGCAGAGATAGCAGCAACGATCTTTTTTTCATACTTGTCTTTACTTTCGCGGTTTGGCCAACGAACGAGATCGCGGGCACTTCATCACCGGACTAGAGCTATTTCTTCGGCGGCTTCAGTTCCCACAACACATTCACGATTACCCATCGTTCGTTCCATTTCGCCATGTGCAGATAATCGATCCAATCTGAGGCGACGACCTTCACGCTGGCGGCATTTTCAAAAACGTCGAGAATAGTTACGTCCTTCCGTTGTTTCTCTTTCGGCGTGTCCTTGCCGCCACCACGTCGCGTACCCTGAACTAGCGTCATCGCGCTCATTTGGCCCAGCATGCTGCGCCCGCTTTTCGCATCAGAGCGCACAATTCGCTTAGCCAACTCAGGGTGCAGCGCTCTTTCCATGCGCTCGGCATTCCCTTCGTACCAGCCTTCGATGTAATCGAGCGCAGTTTGTTTGATTAAGTCAGCGTCGGAAACTGATTGCGCCCTCGCTTGCACCGGCAAGAACAGCAGCATCAAGAAACCGACCGTAAACATTCGCGTTGAAATCGGTAGTAGTTTTTTCATCCGTGTTCCTTTTTGGCGTCAAGATTCCATAGTAATCGAGAATTTCTTGAGCTGGCTGCCTCACGATGATATTGCTAGAAGCCTGACGGTCAAAACCTGTCATCCAGCCGCTGATCATAGGTTCTGGCGAAGACTGTCTGCCAGTGCCTAAAGTCACAAGGCACAACCATGACTTTTGGCATACGAAAGGGAAGCTCTGGTGGCTTATAATCGCGGCAATGAATCTATCCTTACTTCATCGCCCGATGCTGAGGTTAATCGGGGTGTCGAGTTGGTTGATAGCCAGCGTCCCGACCGTCTTGGATGTCTTGCGTCATCCTCGTCAAACTAGCGCCGAGCGGCTGATCGTGTGGACCGTTGCATTTGGTCTTTTCGGACTGTCGTTCGGGATCACTTCATCAGCGACCAGCGACTTTAGCCACAATCGGCGGATTGAGAGAGCGCTGCATGTGCCCTTGATTGCTTTGCAAACAGCGGCGACGCTGGTGATGGTTTACTTGATACCGTGCTACTCGATCGGCATTTTGCTGGTGATTGTAGCCTGGCAACTTCCGCTTCTTCTTCCACTTTGGCCAACGCTTCTTTGGCTGCTTGCGCAAACGGCGGCTCTCGCAACAATTCTGTATTTGGGTCACCTGTCGAATCTAACTATGTTCGCGACCAATACGTCGCTCGGCTTTCAACTCTTCGCATTTGTGACCGCTACTATTGCCAAACGCGAGTCGCAAGCACGCCATGACTTAATGCGTGCCAACGCTGAGTTGCGCGCCACCCGTGAATTGCTCGAAGAAAGCAGTCGAGTTAGCGAACGGGCACGTATTTCAAGCGATCTGCACGACATTCTCGGCCACAACTTAACAGCTTTGAATATTCATTTGGAGGTCGCCAAACACGTCTGCGAAAGTAAAGCTCTCAATCATGTGGAGAAATCACAAGCGCTCGCAAAGTCTATCCTTAGAGATGTGCGCGCCGTTGTTAGCGCTGTGCAGGGCGACGCAGAGATCGATATGAGACGCGCCATAGAAGAGTTAGTCGGCGACCTGCCTTTTCCTATTCATCTGGATGTATGTGAGCACTTGAGAGTCGCAAATCCCGCTTGCGCGCATACGATCCTTCGCTGCGTACAGGAAGTTATTACAAACACGCTAAGACATTCCGACGCTAGAAATCTCTGGATTCGGATTCAGAAAACAGCCAATGACATTGAGGTCAGAGTCCGGGACGACGGGCGGGGTGCAAAATCGATCGAATTGGGAAATGGGTTATTGGGTATGCGTAAGCGACTAGAAAGTATCGGCGGACGCATCCAATTTGAATCAGCGCATGGGCAGGGCTTTCGCGTTGACGCGTGGGTGCCTATAACTGAGACGGCTTCATGATTCGAGTTTGTCTTGTTGATGATCAAACGCTCGTTCGGCAGGGTATTCGAAGCCTGCTGGAGCTCAGTAAAGACATCGAGGTCACGTCGGAGGCCGCCGATGGCGACGAAGCGGTCAAGATTATTCGCAATTCGAAGCCCGACGTAGTGCTTTTGGACGTGCGCATGCCGCGACGCAGCGGCTTGGAAGTACTTAACGAATTGAAAGATTCCGCGGAGCTACCTCCTACGATAATTCTCACGACGTTTGACGATGACGCGATTGTCCTCGACGGAATTCGCGCTGGCGCGAAAGGTTACTTGCTGAAAGACGTTTCTCTTGAGCAATTGATTGGCGCTATTAGAACTGTCTTCAACGGCGGAACGCTCGTGCGACCAGCAGTCACTGAGCGCATCGTCAAACGCTTTTACAACGCCCCGAACGATTTTATGAGTTTAACCCCTGCCGATTCACTCACTGAAAGGGAGCTGGAAGTGCTGCGCTTAATGAGTGGCGGCTACAGCAACCGCGAGATAGCGAATGCACTTCGGGTGGCTGAAGGAACCATAAAGAATCACGTCTCGAATATTCTTTCGAAACTGGGCGTTCGCGATCGCACGCGCGCCGTTTTGAAAGCAGTGGAAGCCGGCTACATTTAATGACCTAACAGTAAGCCGATTGACTGCTCGACTGCGCGGCTAATTTAGCAGATAGATCTCGCCAAAAATCCAATCATCGGACGAAGACTGCATTGAGTTTCGCGGATTTAGAAGCGCACTAGCGGGCGATTGGCGCGAAATCTCTGATATTCAAGTTGGCGACAATCAATGAGCTCTTCTTGCGCTGTTTTCAGGGATTGTAGGGACAGGAGGGATACCAGGGACAAATGATCAGCGTTCGGTAAACTTTACGAGAAAAAGATTTGTTGTGTACACTGCATTTAACAGTAGCGACGCCCGCTTGGCTCAGTGGTAGAGCACTCGCTTCACACGCGAGGGGTCACTAGTTCGAATCTAGTAGCGGGCACCAATATTTTTCAAAACTTACGGGCGACCCCTTCCGATCTTGGTGTCGCCCGTTTTGTGTTGCACACACTTTCGCACCCAGTGCCTATGTTTTTTCACGCTGAAGGCGTGAAATTCAATAGCAACGCCCACGGTCTAGAATCACCCGCCATCCCGATCCTGTAAGGCTCGAATAAGAAAGAAACAAACATGGCCCAGACCCTCGTTGGCCTCATGGTGCATTTAATCTCTCAATCGAGCACCTGCGGACTTCTAGCTCGCAAGTTATACGCCGCGCCAGTTGAGGTCGCTAGGGCCCGCGGTGCGCGCGCCCATCGTGCAGGAACTCGTGCCCTGAAGCAGAAGGTCGGGCAGGCCGTCAGCATTTAAGTGAATGAGTGAAACTGTCACGACCGTGTCTCCGCGCCAAGAACAGACTC
>WNFT01005762.1_pt1 | contig 10866 bp, 9 predicted proteins | sample 5400191 | NCBI WGS metagenome assembly WNFT01 (sample SAMN13153359, study PRJNA577476) | soil metagenome | isolation source: 80 cm saprolite under Madrone tree | place: USA:California | collected 2016-06-14
CGAGTTAATGAATTCTTGTTGGCCCGATAGTTTTGTTGAGGAAGCCAACATCGCAGAAAACGTCTGCATGATTCGCCGAGCTTTGGGCGATGCTCGTCATACTCCGGAATATATTGAAACTGTTCACCGCAGAGGTTATCGATTCATTGCCCCGGTCTCGATGAGAGTTCAAGCGCCGGAAACCGTGCCACGACGCGCCCAGGGATGGAAAACTGGCGCGCCGCAGCTACTCTCTTCTATTTAACGGTCACCGCGATCGTTTGCTGGCCGGTGATCAGAAGGTTACTCTACTGGCCAGCCCGGCGATCTCTACGGCATTGTTCTCGATCGAAAGGTCGAAGACTTCACGCTCCATTCCGTGGGCGATCGTTTCCTGTCTTGGGCACTGACCTTCGACGATCGCACCCTTTCTATCACGGACGAACTTTAGCGGATTTGCGCGCCGGGTCTTTGCCCTTGGGAGTTACTGTTACGGTGACAATATTGGATTTGATGTCGTAGTCGAGACTTCGTCGCCACACCTGAATTGTGTACTTGCCGGGCTTCAGCATGTCATATAGCGCACTCACTCGTTGCTCCTGCGTAAGGGTTTGTCCGGCTCGGATGGTGCGAAACTTCACACTGCCTGTCGCCAACTCTGGATGAGCGTAGGTTCTCTTTCGAACCAGTTTCCTATTTTCGTCGCGCACTTCGAAGCGAAAAGTCGAATCAAGGCCTGTTGCATCCATATACATCACGCCCTCGGAGACATCCTGACTCGAGGAATTCGTCAGCTCAACGTTTATCGTAACCTCAGACCCGGCGACGATTGCGGAGTTTTCTGCGCTAATCGCAATCTTGAAAGGCGGCTGATTAGGCTGCTGGCTGAAAGCAAGAGTAACAAAAAGAAAGAAGCAATAGAATACGGTCATGTCTTTTACTCCTCATTCCTCAGTGACAGTTCGCGTTGGCCAGTCCTATGCGACCAGTCCATTGTGGAAAACTGCTTATCCCAGACGCTGGTGCAAACTGTTGCGCCGAACCGCTCCCATTCGGGTCACTCCACCCCGAGCTAGTCGTGGGCGTCTGAAACGTAGACGCCGAAATACTCCAGTTGACGGAACCCATCGGCACCGGGATCGATTCTGTTGTGTTGGATTGCCACATCAGGTACATGGTTGCCGCGAAGTTTCGGCTCGAACCTGCGTAAGTCGAAAGGAGCGGGCTGAAAGGGGCATCGTTCACGGTCTGTCCGGTTTTGTTTTGATACGGATATGCACCGTCGAGCCCCGGTGTGTTAGTCGCCGTGCAGGTCATGGTTCCGCCGCTACTTGTATTACCTGTATAAGTCACGGTGTCCCCAGTCACGAGTTGAACAAAGAAGAAACTTCCAGGCGGCGTGCTCGTCGTTGGCGGCGAAAATTCAATCCCCGGAACTCCGCTATAGGTGCAATTGGCATTTGGCCCTGAGATAGAGCCGAACACCATGTTGGGCCCAGGTGTACTACCGGAGCAGTCACCAAGCGTTTTGATATAGAGTTGGCCGTTCGTTGGGAGCGTGACCGTAGGTGTGTTCGGATTCGGCGCGGCCACGTTAAACCATGCGGTGTCCGTCAGAAAGGCACCATCCACGTCGGCAGACACACTCACCTCGAGACGTTGTCCAGCTAGAACGTAATAATAGCTGACGGCGTCGCTGTGTAGCTCCCCTAGTTGCGTAACAGTGCCGGTGTTTGAATTCGCCACATAGTTTTGTACCACTGTCCCATCGATGCTCCATTGAATATTTTGAGGTGCATTGGACCCAACAGCGGAGAGATTAAGCTTTTGACCCACGACGACGTTCAAGACGAGGCCCCCTATGGCAGAGGCATCCCAATAAAGATGTAGCTCTGGACATCCTGCGGTTGCTCTCAGCGTCTGTGTATCTTTCTTACTTGGTGAGACATCGTCGCCAGGCAAATATCCGATTGGGGCATCAGCCGGTATAAGCGGTTTACCTGCTTCCTTTGTTTCTCTGATTGTTCTTACGACCGCCAGGTACAAATCGCTCTTTGAGTACTTCTTCCAGGGTGCACGTGCATACGGAGACGCATCCCTCAGGACCGTATTCATTTTCGGGGTGACATTATCGAGGATTTCAACGCTCGTCAGCTTGCTCAGCCGCCCTTCTTCGGTTTGGTAGGACCCATGGTCACGCGCTCCTACGTGGTAAAGAACGAGCGCCCTATATGTACGATTCTTTCCGTCGAGACGGACTGTTACTTCATATGAAGTGTAATTCACGACGTCCACGAAGCGCTGCTCGCCACGAGCGAACATCTCCGCGATGGTTCTCGGCTCGATCGGATCATCGATCGATATTTTCCCCGTTTGGTCGGCCGACTCGTTTTTTGACTCGATACTGAGCCATTCGGCGAGATAAGCCGCATGCGGTGAATCGCTACCTCTGCTTAAATGGTTTGGCGTAATCGTAAGCAGATCGCCGGCTCTGGGAGTAACCATTTGATTTAGACTCTTTGCGTAAATATCTTGTATGGGGCCGCTGTGAATCGCGCGCAACTCAAAGGTCAAGTAGTCAACCGGTTTGGCGGCTTTCTTATTCGTTGCTGCCACTTCATCGATAGCCGCCGATTGATAACGCATCAGACGCGCATAGACATCCCGAACGAGTTTCTCTTCCGCGCTTATTCCCGCAGGTTGAGACTGCGCCGGTCTACTCTTGCGCGTATTAGGATCGTCAGGCAGCAGCGGACGGCCGTGCGGGTCTTGAGAGTGAGTAACCGACGACCAAATGCCAAAAATCGACAGCGCCAGAATGGCAATGGCGGTTATCCTTTGCATCTTGCTCATCCGTTACCTTCCTTTCTCAGTCGATGCTCACCCACCGCCAATTTAGGTCCGAACTGAAACCTTGAGTCTCCGAGGCCAGTAAGTAGCCGTTGAAAATGGATACCGGCAGCTTTGCCTTTAGGAAAAAGACATAAAGTTGACGGTCTGGGGACTTCTCGTCCACGGTAAAGCTATAGTCAGTGGGGTCAGGCTTGAAATATTGACTTTCCGATCCATCTACACCAACGTGATTTAGCCCGGAGAATGTCAATATTTCAAGCCTGACTCTTAGCGCAATTAGCGCAAGGCCTCTTAGCGTGCAAGGCTAACAAACAGGAAGAAGCAAATTATCGAGCTTTGGCCCATTCTTTCCAATATTCGAGATACCGCTGCTCATCGCGTTGATACAACGAAATGGCAGGCGCCCAGTCATCTTTTCCTGTAATCTCAGCCAACCCCATAACGGCTTCATAGCGAACTTCACGGTCTCTATCACTTAATGCAATCACGAGGGCATCGATTACATCAGGAATCCGCATATGTCGCAACGCGATCGTTGCGCCCAACCGCGCATTGGGGTTAGTTGAGCTTAGCAGCCGTTTCAATGTGGGAATAGCTCTGGGGTCTTTAATGCCTTCCAATGCAGACGACAAGTTCGTCAGCAGATATTCTTCGATATCAACTGTTGGATGCAATAGAGTGCGTTCCGCCATGGCGAGCACGGACAAATCCCCTTCGTTAAGCAGGGCACTAAGCGCCTGCAATCGAACAACCACATCGTTGTCTTTTAGGGCTTGCCGCAAGAATTTGTCCGCCAGAGTTGTCCGCGCGCTGCTCAGGATATCCACTATGGCCCGCCGATCGCCAACTGATGAGGCAGGCTCGGTGAATTTGCGTCCAATGACTGTGACTACTCGATCCAAGTTCTCTCCGTCTGTTGCGATTGGAGCAGAAGACGCAATAACGAAGGGATAATAGGGATTCAGAACCGTGTAACCCTGCGCTTTATTCTTGCTCAAGAAAAACATCCCAAATTGCGATGCTCTAATATCCCGGTAAGGTAACTGGGTTCCGGGCATTAGAAAATCGAACGACAGAGTTGGCCCGTCTGGTTGCCCTTTGATCACTTTGTCGACACTGAGCAAGGCGACCATGCGCTGAGCCTTCATTGTGCGTCCTTCCACGTTTTCAATCAGATAGTCCGAGCTCCGAACAGATTCCACCCGACCAACAACTATGAGGTCCGCGTTCTTAGTCAACGCTTGTAAATCGAGAGGTGCTACAAGCGAACTGATGGGACGCTCTTGTGCAATTCTTGCCTTATCTACTTGAAGTTGGTTAGGACCTGCTGCTAATAGACTTGCAGGTTTTGTTTTTCGGAACGCGCCCAACACAGCAGAAACAACCAGCAGGCAAATAACGATTAGCGAAACTATGAACAGTCTTAGATGACTCTGCATAATACCTCCCGTCGTTGCTAATTCGGGTTTGGTGTGACAACGTTTTCATGGTCAGCATGATCAGTATACTTCTGTTGTATCTGGGATTGTACCCGACGTCCGGCACCTGCTGTGGTACTGCCCACAAATAGATCCTGGCCCCAATGATGCACTTTAGTCGTACCTAATGGCGATTGGGGGAATTGCGGCGTTGGAAACTGAGAAAACTGTTGACCCTGTATGTAGTCGGTTAAGATGGCGTTAGGCGCGTTTCCGCCTCCCTCTACCGCTTGTAGCCAGTTGTTCCCCGGATAGTCAGAGATCAAGCCAGTTGTCCATTGTTCATTTGCCGCCACATCGGACGGCAGTTGCGTAGTGAACTGGTCTTGGATGGCATAACTTATCCGCGTGAAGTAACCCCATTGTCCGTCGGCAGTGTGAGTGATACTGGTACGATGCAATATGGTAGGTGCCTTAACCGTGATATTGAATTGATCTGAAGCTTGACCGTCAACTGACACTTGGATCCCAACGTCGTTGGGGTTATCACTTGCACCTGCACTTATCACTGTCACCGATGGAGTGTCGGCATCTGTCAGAGTGACTTTGCTGGTCCCTGCTACAACCGCCCAATGCCAAGAGCTAGCAGCCGAAGTAGTCGATAGCGTTATCTGAGTTGCATAGCCACTCGGCGCTTCGCCCTTAAACCACCATACGGCATGGGGACCCGTAATACTTGGCCGGCAACTCGCATCGGTGAGAAGCATCTGGTTGTCACTCGTGTTTGGGTAGACGTCATCGCCCGGCAAGTAACCGATCGGAGCATCGACGGGGATGAGCGGTTTGCCGGCTTCTTTTGTCTCTCTTATTGTTCTGATTACCGCGATATAGAGGCTGCTCTTTGAATACTTTTCCCATGGCGAGCGCGCGTATGGAGACGCATCCCTCAGGACTGTATTCATCTCGGAGGTAACATTGTCCAGGATTTCCACGCCCGCGAGGTTGTTGATTCGGGCAGCTTCTGTCTCGTAGCTTGAATTACCGTTGGCCTTCACACGATAGACAACAAGCGCTCTATACGTACGTTGCTTTCCCTTAAGACGTGCCGTCACCTGGTACGAGGCATATTCCGTAACATCAGCGAAACGTTTTGCGTCACCGGCTAACATCTCTGCTACGGTTCTGTTGTCGATCTGTCGTCTCGGATCTTCCCTGGGTAGTTCGGGTAATTCATCAATACTTTGCTTTTGTGAATCTGCGCTCGCCCATTCGGCGACGTAATATGCGTGCTGCACATCATTACTCTTGCCTACGTGATTCGGCGTGATCGTAAGCACATTGCCTCTTCTGGGAGTGACAATCGCCGCCATCGGTTTCGCATAGATCTCTTGTATCGGTCCCGAATGAATAGCCCGTAATTCAAACGTGAAGTAGTCGTCAGGTTTGGCTTGCTTCTTATTCTTCGCGGCCAGCTCATCAACTGCCGCTGATTGATAGCGCATCAGGCGCGCATAGACGTCGCGTACCAGTTTCTCTTCGGCGCTCATTCCGGCCCGTGATGGTTGATTGGGCTCCTTACGTGCCTCGCGATCGTCGGGCGAGCGCCTGCGAGTACCTTCGACTTGAGAGTGGGTGACCGATGACCAAATGCCAAAAATCGACAACGCCAGAATGGCAATGGCGGTTATCCTTTGCGTCTTGTTCATCCGTTACCTTCCTTTCTCCGTGGCACTCACGTGCGTCACTCAAAGACAATTGAAGAAAATAGTCATCCTGTTTGGTTCCGAAATTACTAAGGGATTATGCCGCCGCCGGGAGTTATAGGTGGAATCGCTTTGTGGATCTCTCGCAAAAAGTCGGCCGCTCTCATGCCGTGATATTTCACCACCACCGGATCGTTGACGACTGCGTCCGCCGGATCGACAACCCCGTTCGTTAGCGCAAACAGACCCTGGGTTTCAGAGGCCAATAAATACCCGTTGTAGACAGAGACTGGCAGTTTTGCCTTTAGGAAAAAGACATAAACGTGACCGTCTTCAGCAGCTTTTTCACCCACCGGGAGCACGGCGGCGATTGCCCCATCCGCGAATCGATAAGCGCCGCCGGGCAGGCTCACGAGAATCGACCGATTGCTCGGCGAAGTTCCGTTGGGCAACCGATTGGTCGACAAGGATCCTTTGAGCAACTCCTGCACCTTCACAAAATAGTCTTCCGTTATGAATTTGCCATCGGCCCTTAGACTTGATCGATGGCCGATCGTCTTTCCAACGACGATGAGGTCGCTTCGGTTGGCCAGTTCGGCGATATTGGGATAGATCGTGCTGCGGTTGGCCTTGTATTTCAACACGAATTTCCCGCCGTTTGTGAGAGCGAGAGCATGGAGAGAGATGCCGATCGGTTGCTGGGCGAGTGAAGACAAACTCGCCACCCCAGCCAAGCCGACAATGAAAAGCACCAATGCTGTTTTCCTCCACATGATAAACCTCCCCGAACCGAAATGTAATTGCTCCTCAGGTTACTCTTCCATCAACCAACAGTAGTCGTATTCACAGCAGTATCCGTAGTCGTAATCGCAGTAGCATTCTCCCGTGTCCCAGCAGCTGCCGCCGCCGCCGCCACCGCCGCCACCGCCGCCGCAATTTTCGGGGGAATAGTAGGGGTTATCACACACCACCCCTTTTTGGGGACGTTCACTGTACACGCTGCCATCCTGGCAGTATCGTGTGAGGATGTAATCAGTGCACATGCAGTGCGTGTAGTCGTATCCATTGCAAGTCGAGCAGTCATAAGGTGCAGACTCGTAGGTCGTTTCTTCGGGACCCGGATTGCACGGAGGCTGACAGTAGCAAGAGGCCGCGTCCCACGTTCCGCCGATAGAGTTGCAATAAGCCTGTTGGGAACCATCCGGGTCACAACTGTAGTCGCAGGTGCAAGTGTAGTCGTCCCAATACCCACCGTTATTGATACACGCGTACCGGTCATCCGGATTGCAGCCGCACGTGGCGCAGTCAACACTTTGGCCGCAACCCGACACGCAGTAGCAGGCGCCATCCAGACACTCCCAATGTGGGTCGGTTTCATTTTGATTGGTACAGCACGATTGACTGCCATCGCAGCCAGTCGACGAGACGGTTTCACGTACGGACGACACTGTTTCACGTACGGATGATTCGTTTCCAGCAGGATTAGTTCTCTCTCGGACGGGCGCTGCACGCACTAACCAGATAACCAGAACCATTAGCGCTAACAGCAAGCATGCCTTTTTCATTTCCAGCCTCCCTCCAAATCTGGCGACTCTCTGGACGTCAGTTATGCTGACGTCTTAACGCGGCTGATTACCTCCGCCTCTCTCTCGGGACTGAGCTTGCCAACCCATGACTGCTCAACTCTTCCCTTGCTGTCGATGATTACTAGGGTGGGCGTGCCGTTTACTCCGATGGAATTGAGAGTAGCGTTCCGCACATCTCCAATCTTCACACCCAAAGCGCTTAGATATTGCTTTGCCTCGCCAACCTCTTGCGGGAAGACCGCGATCAATCGGGCGCCCGTATGTTGGGCCACCTCGTCATTGAGTCGTTGGTAGAAGGGCGCGCTCTCAGAGCAGAAGTGGCACTTACTCGAAAGAGCGAGCACCACTGTTTTGTCACTCTCACTCCAGTCGAAGCCAGGCAGCGCAACATTCGTTCCCGCAATGGGTCCCCGAGTTCGATCAGCTCCAGACTGCGAGACGTTTTGTGGAGCACTCGTCGCTTTCGCCGCTAATGACGTTGCAGTGTCATTGACGGCCGGACTCCTCAGCAGATAGTTCTTGACGAGTACAGTTGTCGCCGTTAGCGCCAGCAGTACAATACTGAGATTGGAGGCTGTGGCGACCATCCTTGTAACCTTGATTTTCATAATAGTTCTGCCGTCCTTGTAGTTTTCTTGCATTTCAAAGCTTCGCGCCGATCCCTCTTGTCACTGTTCATTAGCAGGTCTAGAATACCCGCTGTCCCTCCGGTCTTTAGGCTAAGCCCCACGTTGGAATCGGTTGCTCTTTCGACACTTGCGGCAATGTAATGGAAAGCCTTCCAGAAGTCTTTAGAGACTTCCAAAGGATTTCTAAAAGAGTCCTAAGAGATTTCTAAGGAGAACCCAGCGATGAGACGAATGGGACCAACGTATGACTTCGGACACTTCCGGTTGGACACGGCAGACGAGCTGCTATTTTGCGAAGGCAGGCGCGTCCATCTAACTTTGAAGGCGATTGAGATTCTGCGCGTTCTTATTGAGAACGCAGGGCACGTGGTGGAGAAGGACGAGTTAATGAGTTCTTGTTGGCCCGATAGTTTTGTTGAGGAAGCCAACATCGCAGAAAACGTCTGCATGATTCGCCGAGCGCTGGGTGATGCTCGTCATACTCCGGAATATATTGAAACTGTTCACCGCCGAGGTTATCGATTTATCGCTCCGGTCTCCATGAAAGTTCAAGCCCCGGAAGCCGTGCCACAACGCGCCCAGGATTGGAAAACTGGCGCGCCGCAGCTACTCACTTCTATTTAACGGTCACTGAGATCGCTTGCTGGCCGCTGATCACAAAATCGGCCGGCGATAGTTCTCGCTCGTAAAGTTGCGAGAGCGCTATTTGCGTGTAACCGCCGGATGTGCGCTCGCTGTTCAGAGTCGCGACTACCGAGGGCGGTAAATTCGGAAGCTCGCTGGTGCCGATGACGACGCCGGGCGCCGGCCGCAGTAGCCTCACATACAACCTATCATTCTTCTTGATCTTATTTATCGCGCCCACCAGTTGGCCCAAGTCTCTGGGCACAAAGACCCGAGACGATGCAGCCTCCTGCAAGGTCGCGCCATCGCCAACCATAATCATTAATTGACCTGCGGGCGCGTCCAGGGGGATGCGTAGCGGGATACGTTCAACGAACTGTTTCCCGGAATCCGTGCGCACGTAAGCCTGGACTTCGACATTCTCACCGCGAACGACGTCCGTTGCGTCCAACGAGATGCGCTCCAGAGTGGCAGAGCGTTTGTCCTCGCTCGACGTAATGTCCAAAACGACGCCACGGATATTCACGTTGTCAAAGCCGCTGCTCATTAACGCCCCGACGGGAGCCGCTACCGCACCCGCCGCCATCACCGCCGCGTTGGCCGCCGAAAAACGCCGCTGCAATTTAATGGGCTCCTGGCCTTCCATGGTAATCGACCCGTCGATGCTCACCGTCGCTTCTCCTACTGAGCGCTCGCGCGCCGCAATGCTGTTAAATACTGTCAGGTTAAGTAGCAAAGGAGTCAGGAATTCATCGCTGATTACTTCATAAGAGAACTGTTCGACGCGATCGCGGCTGGTATGCAGATTAAGTTTCACTGGAATCATCCGCGGCGCGTGGCCCAATTGGCCAAAGATACCCGTGGCGCGATCCTGCGAGATTGATCCCACCATACGTCCGGGAACCGCCAACTTGAACGAATTAAACGCGTTCGGGATTACGGTTACGACCGAGCTCTCAGTCATCGGCATGTCCGCATTTCCCAGGCTAAGAAACGGATGTCCAAAGGCGTAAATACGCTCGCCATCGCGGAACGTGACGGTGCCTGAAGCGGCGACTGAATAGTCGCCACGCACTAACTGCACGCTGACTGAGGCGCCCGGCGTCAAAGTCTTTTCGTCAAACGATTCGAGCGGTGTCATTGGCGACGATGCGCCTACGCCGGAAACCGGCAGTAAACCACTCTTGGACAATTCACTCGAGAACATCGAAAGGCTCTGCTGACTGATGCCGCTGAAAACCACGGGAGTAGCAATCTCTTGAATCTGTTGGCCCATCAACTGCGCGAGTGGCGACCCCGCCGCCACCGACGCAATCAATGGCGACGACTGAAAAGACTGCCTGGGCAGGATTGGCTTCCATTCAGCACTCGCGAGTTGAGAAAAAGAGACCGCGCGTGGCTCGGTGGCGCCCTTCGGCTTGTTGTTACCCTGCTCGAAGATTTCAATCATCTGCTTGATTGGCGTGATGCCGCAGATAGGCTCTTTTGAAAACGGAAAACTGTACGCGATGGCGCCGACCAAGCGATCATCGATGAACACCGGCGAGCCGGACATGCCCGCGAATACGCCGGTTCGGTCAACACCCGGACCGCTTAGTTTCGCAATAATGGTTGATTGGCGCGGTCCGGTAAATCCCGGCAGGACACCCAGAATCTCCAGCGTGAATTCCTGCGGCTCACTGCCGGCAAAAACAGTACGAGCAACGCCCTTCAATCCCGGTTTTACTTCTTCCAGGGAAAAAAGTGCCGTGCTGGCGGGAATGGTTTTCCCCGCCGTCTTGACCGCCATTTCCTGGCCGGATGCAACTTTGCCGGTAACAACTACGGGTGGCTGCCCTGCACGACCCTGACCGCGCATCGTAATCGATCCAACCAGTAAGGCGAAGATGACGACGGAAAATGTAGTAAGGTGCTTCGGTGATTTCATATTTTTCTTTTTACCGCAATGCAACGATATCAACCCGCCGGGACTAAAACTCACTATAGCTCAACTCTGAATAAAGTAATAGCATACCTAACGGCGCATGTTTGATGTTGAGGGATTCATTCTGGTTGGCGGCGCTTCGAGTCGCAT
>WNFT01020705.1_pt1 | contig 10864 bp, 12 predicted proteins | sample 5400191 | NCBI WGS metagenome assembly WNFT01 (sample SAMN13153359, study PRJNA577476) | soil metagenome | isolation source: 80 cm saprolite under Madrone tree | place: USA:California | collected 2016-06-14
TGTCGCGCTTGAGGCCGACGACGACCTCGACGCCGCTGTCGCGGAGGTTCTGCGCGTGCGCGTGCCCCTGGCTGCCGTAGCCGATCACGGCGACCTTCTTCCCCTTGATGAACGCCGGATCCGCGTCGCGCTCGGTATAGACCTTCATGCCACGTTCTCCTTCTCGTCGATGCCGCCGCCTGCAAGCGTGCGGGGTCCGCGGAACATCGCGACGCGTCCGGTGCGGACGATCTCGACGATCCCGAGCGGCTTCAAGAGCTCGAGGATGGCGTCGACCTTCTCCTGACTGCCGGTGATCTCCACGATGTACGAGTGCGGCGACACGTCGATCACCTTGCCGCGAAAGATGTCGACGATGTTCATGAGCTCGCCGCGCGTGCGGCCGTCGGCTGTCACCTTGATGAGGACGAGCTCGCGCTCGACGTGCTCCGTGTCTTTGAAATCGGAGACGCGGATGATCGAGACCAGCTTGTTGAGCTGCTTGGTGATCTGCTCGAGGACCGTATCGTCACCGGTCGTCACCAGCGTGATGCGCGACACGGTCGTGTCGAGCGTCTCGGCGACCGAGAGGCTCTCGATGTTGAAGCCGCGCCCGCTGAAGAGACCGGCGACACGCGAGAGGACGCCGAACTCGTTTTCGACCAGTACCGATATCGTGTGTCGCATCGCTCCTCGGGAAGAATGCCGGCGAGTACACCGCCAGCGCGCGCGACCAGATCGGCCGCGCTGATCGACTCGAACCGCGCCTCGCGCCGCGTCCGCTCAGCGGTAGCGGCTGAGGATCTCCATCATCCGGTCTTTACCGGCGAGCTTCACTTTCTGGAGGCGCTTGCGCTCGACCTCCTCCTCGGCGTTCAAGAACCCTTTGTGGTTCAGCTGCGCGAGCTGCTTCTCGAGCTGCAGGTGCTCCTCGTGCAGGCGCTTCAGCTCAGGGTCTCGATTGACGACGGAGATGATGAGCTGCTCGTCCCTAGCCTCCATAGCGAGACTCCTTTCGACGGGTGGAAGAGATGTGCAACGAGAATGTGGCGAGTAACCGAGAAGGCGTGGCAAGTACCCAGAAACACTGCAGTTTGGCTTCTAGTACAGCAAGCGCACCTTGTCAACGAAGCTCGACGCGAGAAGCGGCGCCGAGGGCGCGCCCGCGCTTTGCGTCAGCTCCGCCTCGGGCGGCCGGATGTACCCGGGCGCGAGCGTGACGAGATCGTCACCGCGGGGATCGCGCGCGAGCCGCGCCGCCGCGAGACGCGCGAGCGCGCTTGCGCGCGGCGGATGCGCGTCGGACGCGAGCAGATCGACCCCCGCGCCGAGGACCTCGCGAAAGACGCCGCCGTACGCCTCGACGGCATCGCCGATGACGCTGCACGGCGGCGTCAGGACTTCCGCCAAGGCCCGGGCGCCCACCGCGACCGGCTCGCCGAGACGGACGATTGCGCCGCCGTCGTGCCTGCCGTCCTCGCACGTGCCATCATCGCGCGTGTAGAGCGCGGCGTAGATCTCCTGCTTGCGGGCGTCGAGCGCGGCGCACAGCACGCCGGTCCACGGCGGCGCGGCGAGCGCGAGCGCATCGAGCGTCGGCACGCCGACGATCGCGAGACCGCTCGCGAACGCCAGCCCCTTCGCGAAGCTCAAGCCGATGCGCAGGCCGGTGAACGACCCGGGGCCGATCGCGACCGCGACGGCATCGCCGCGCTCCGGCCGCTCACCCGCCTCGGCGAGCACCTCGTCGACGAGCCGCGGCAGCGTCCCGGCGTGGCTCGCCGCCGTTCGCTCGATCCGCTCTGCACGGACGTCGCCGTCGCGCACGAGCGCGACTGAGCAGTTCCAGGTCGCGGTGTCGAGCGCGAGAATGCGCAGGGATCAGCGCTCTCAGCCGGCGACGATGCGCGTGATGTCGTTGTAGACGACGAAGACCATCAGTGCGAGCAGCAAGAAGAGCCCGACCTGCTGCGCCACCTCGCGGTGCCGCATCGCGAGCGGTCGCCCACGCACCGCTTCGAAGCCGAAGAAGAGAAGATGGCCACCGTCGAGGACGGGGATCGGCAGCAGGTTCAAGATGCCGAGGTTGACGCTGATCAATCCCAGGAAGCGGATCAGGTACTCGAGACCGAGCTGTGCCTGCTGTCCGGCGGCGCGGACGATGAGGATCGGACCGCCGAGGTCGCGCGCCGACACCGACCCTTGGAAGATCTTCACAACGCTCAGCAGCGTCATCTTCACCCAGAAGTACGTCTGGTACGCACCGAGGCCGATCGCGTTCACCATCGAGACTGGCTCGAGCTCGACGAAGCGCTCGATGCCGATCAGATACGCCTTGCCGATCTCCTCGCCGAAGGGCGACCTCTCGGGCTTCTCCTCGGGCGTGACCACGACCTCTTCTTCCGTGCTATTCGCGCGCCGCACCCGGAAGTGCAGCGGCCGGCCGCCGCTTGCGCGCACCCTCTCGGAGAGCTGCTCCCAGTTGGCGACCTCCTTGCCGTCGATCGCGAGGACGAGGTCGCCGCGCGCCAGGCCGGCTTTTTCCGCGGCCATTCCTTCCATCACGCCGCCGATCTTCGGCGCGTCGGTCGGCGTGCCGGCGCCGTAGATCGCGAAGACGATCGTGAACGCCGCGAACGCGGTGATCAGGTTCATGCCCGGACCGGCGACGACGATCGCGATCCGTTTGAGGAGCGGCTGGAACGAGAACGCCCGGTGCGCCTCGTAGACGGGCACCTCTTCTTCGGGATCCTCGCCGAGCATCTTGACGTAGCCGCCGAGCGGGATGGCGCTGATCGCATACTCGGTTTCCCCTCGCGTCCACGTGAAGAGCCGCGGCCCGAAGCCGAGCGAGAAGCGCTGCACCATCACCCCCGACCATTTCGCGACGGCGAAGTGGCCGAGCTCGTGGAGGAAGATCAGCAGACCGAGAACGATGATGGCGGGCAGCACCGACGAGATCATGTATGGCTTCCTTTGCGCGCGGACTCAGTGATGAAAGAGGAACCTCGCGTAATAGTAAACGAGTGGAGCGGGAAAAACGAGACTGTCAATGCGATCGAGGACTCCACCGTGGCCGGGAATGATCCATCCCGAGTCTTTGGCGCCGAAGGCGCGCTTCAGCATCGACTCGCAGAGATCGCCGACCTGTGCCAAAGAACCGACACCGGCCGCGAAGCCGAGCACCTCGCCTGCGGTGAGCGCGTGGAAAAACACCGTCTTGCAGAAGACGGCGCCGGCGACGTTGGCAGCGAAGGCGCCGAACGTGCCTTCGACGGTCTTTCCCGGACTCACCTCGGGCATGAGCTTCCGTTTGCCGAAGTAGCGACCGCCGAAGTAGCCGCCAACGTCGCCCGCCATCGCGATGACGACCGTCAGCACGACCCATCGCCAGCCGCCGGCGGCGCCGCCGAGCTTCTCGGGATCCGGGAGGCCGTGCATCCACACGTAATGCGGGAGCAGAAACGCCACGTACAGCACGCCGAGCATGGTCGTGCCGACGGCGACGACGCCGCGATGCAGATCGTCGTTCCGCGCGAGCGCGAGGATCAGCCCCGCCATGACGACGCCGGAGAGCGCCATCCCCGAGAGCTCGTGGCTCGGCACGACCATCGCCACGACGACCAACGCACCGGCGACCATACCGAACGCGCGGTCGATCCGATCGTCGGGGAACGCCATCGCGAAATACTCGGTGACGCCGACGAGCGCCGCGCTCCCCACCAGCCACGTGAACAGCGACCAGGGATTCCAGACGATGATCCAGACGAGCAACGGAATCGCGATCGCGGCGGTCGCGAGTCTAGTGCGCAACACGCAGGCGTTCGCGCTCGGTCTGCTCGCCGGTGCGGCCGAAACGGCGCTCCCGGCTCTGGAACTCGGTGATCGCCTCGAGGAACTGCCGCTCGCGGAAGTCCGGCCAGAGCGTGTCCGTCACGTAGATCTCGGTGTAGGCGATCTGCCACAGGAGGAAGTTACTGATCCGCATCTCACCGCTCGTGCGGATCAGGAGATCGGGATCTGGAATGCCGGCAGTGCCGAGCGACGACGCAACCAGCTCCTCATCGATGGCCTCGGGTCCGAGATCGCCGCGCTCGACGCGGCGGGCGATCGCGCGCACGGCTTCCGTCAGCTCCTCACGGCCGCCGTAGCTGACGGCGAGGATGACCGTCATGCCGGTGTTCCGCTTGGTGCACTCGACGACGTCGCGGAGCGCGAGCTGCACCTCGCGGGGGAGCTTCCGGATGTTGCCGATCGTGAGGAGGCGGATGCCATTCTTCATCATCCGCTTCACTTCGGTCACGAGGTAGTGGCGGAGAAAGCGCATCAGCGCCGACACTTCGTCCTTTGGGCGGTGCCAGTTCTCGCTCGAGAAGGCGTAGAGGCTCAGGTACGGGATGCCGAGCCGGCGCGCGGTCTCGACGACCTCCTTCACCGAGTCCTTGCCACGGCGATGCCCCACGATACGGGTCAACCCGCGTTGGGTAGCCCAACGCCCGTTTCCGTCCATGATGATCGCGACGTGGCGCGGCAGGCGCTCTTTGTCGATCGCGACCATCAGACGGCCATGATCTCCTCTTCTTTGGACTTGAGGATCTTGTCGACCTTCTCGACGTACTCTTTGGTGAGGTGCTCGACGCGCTCCTGCTGCTTCTTCAGATCGTCGTCGGTGAGATCCTTCTCCTTGTGGAGCTCCTTCAGCATGCCGATCGCGTCGTGGCGGTGCTGGCGGACGGACACGCGAAACTCCTCGGCGGTCTTCTTCACGTGCTTCACGAGGTCTTTGCGCCGCTGCTCGGTGAGCTCGGGGATCGGGATGCGGATGATCTTGCCGTCGTTCACGGGCGTCAGGCCGAGGTCGGATTGGAAGATCGCGCGCTCGATCTCGCCGATCGCGCTGCGATCGAACGGCTGGATGACGAGCAAGCGCGACTCGGGCGCGGTGATCGACGAGAGCTGATTCAGCGGCGTTCGCGCGCCGTAGTACTCGACGACGATACCGTCTAGAAGCGCGGTCGACGCGCGCGACGTCCTGAGGCGTGTCAGCTCACGCTTGAACGCGCCGACCGTCTGCTCCATCTCTTGCTTGCAATCATCGAATACCGACGCCATCCCTCACTCCTGCGTGCCGCGCGGCACCGCGCGCTTTGCCGCGCCGCTTGTGACCCGCGCCCGCACGATCGTGCCGATCGCCTCGCCGCAGACGGCCTTCTGGATGTTCCCGGGCTGGAGGAGGTTGAAGACGATGATCGGCAGCCCGTTGTCCATGCAGAGCGAGATCGCCGTCGAGTCCATGACTTTGAGACCGCGATTCAGCACGTCGATGTATGTGAGCTCCGTATAGCGCACGGCGTCCGGCTGTGTCTTCGGGTCGGCGCTGTAGACGCCGTCGACTTTCGTCGCCTTGAGGATCACCTCGGCGCCGATCTCCATCGCCCGGAGACTCGCCGCCGTGTCCGTCGAGAAGTACGGGTTCCCGGTGCCCGCGGCGAAGATGACGACGCGCCCCTTCTCGAGGTGGCGCGTCGCCCGCCGGCGGATGTAGGGTTCGGCGACCTCGTGAATCTCGATGGCGGAGAGGACACGGGTGCTCACCGCCAGCGCCTCGAGCGCGCTCTGCAGCGCGAGACTGTTGATCACGGTCGCGAGCATCCCCATGTAGTCGCCGGTCGCGCGGTCGACGCCGAACGACGACTCGCCGGAGAGGCCGCGAAAGAAGTTGCCGCCCCCCACCACGAGCGCCAGCTCGCAGCCGAGCGCGTGCACCTCTTGGATCTCGTGCGCGAACGCGGCGATGGCCGTCGGGTCGATGCCGAATCCGGCGTCGCCGGCGAGCGCTTCGCCGCTGATCTTCAGGAGGACGCGACGGTAATGGAGGGTGGCCGCCGGACTGCGACGGCCGGTGTTTGCGACGTCGTCGGCGGGAGAGCCTTCGTCGTTAGCTTTGCGGCTTCCCGTCATCGCCCTTGGTCTGGTCGAGGCCTTCGCCCAAACGAAAGCGCACGAACCGGCGGACGGTGATGTTCTCGCCGAGCTTGCCGATCGCGTCGGTGACGACCTGGCGCACCGACTTGCCCGGCTCCTCGTAGATCTCACGCTCGTGCGCGATCTCCGCCGCGGGGATGTCCTCCTTCGCGACGTAGAGCGGGCTCGCCGCGGCGACTTGCATCGCGAGGTCGCGCACGAGCTGTTGGAACGGCTCGGTACGGGCGACGAAATCGGTCTCGCAATTCACCTCGATGAGGACGCCGATCTTGCCGCCAGCGTGGATGTACGAGCCGACGAGGCCCTCGGCCGTCGCGCGGCCGGCTTTTTTCGCCGCCGCCGCGAGGCCGCGCTCGCGGAGGTAGCGCACCGCTCCGTCGAGGTCGCCGCCGGCCTCGCGCAGCGCGGTCTTGCAATCCATGAAGCCCGCGCCCGTCTTCTCGCGCAGGTCCTTCACGAGTTGCGCGTTCACCTGCGCATTCACCTCGCTCATCCGATCTCGCCCCCCATCGGCTCCGCCTCCGCGCCGAGCTCCGCGGACTCCGTCGCTTCACCGCCCTCTTCCTCCTCGACGCCTTGACCGCGCTGCCGCTCCTCGTAGAGCTCGCGCCCTTCGATGACGGCGTCGGCGATCGCGGTGCAGAACAGCCGGATCGCACGGATCGCGTCGTCGTTGCCGGGGATCTTGTAATCGATGACGTCGGGATCGCAGTTGGTATCGACGGCGGCGACGACCGGGATACCGAGCTTGTTCGCCTCCCTGACCGCGATCTCCTCCTTCTTCGGATCGACGACGAAGAGCGCGTCGGGAAGCTTCTTCATGTTGCGGATACCGCCGAGCGACGCCATGAGCTTGTCGCGCTCGCGCCGCACCGTGATCATCTCTTTCTTCGTGAGCGCCTCGAGCATCGTCTCGCTCTCCAGCGTCTCGTCGAGCTTGCGCAGGCGATCGATCGACTGCTTGATCGTCTGGAAGTTGGTGAGCATGCCGCCGAGCCAGCGGTTCGTGACGTAGAACCCCTCACAGCGCTCCGCCTCTTCGCGAATCGCGTCCTGGGCCTGCTTCTTGGTGCCGACGAAGAGCACCGCGCCGCCCTGCGCCGCCAGCTCGCGCACGAATGCGTAGGCGTCGCGGAACATCTTCACCGTCTGCTGCAGATCGATGATGTAGATGCCGTTCCGCGCGCCGAAGATGTACGGCTTCATCTTGGGATTCCAGCGGCTGGTCTGGTGGCCGAAGTGGACACCTGCCTCCAGCAGCTGTTTCATCGTCACTTCGCTCATACCAATCCTTTCATGCGCACTCCTTCACGTGACCTCCAAGGGAGACTGCGACCACTTCAGGGAACCAGACGCACCCGTGGCACGCAAACGTGTCTATATAGCAAGAATCTGCGCGGCGGCGCAACGTTCGTACGCGCGCTGCAGGTCGCGCCCGCGCTACTCGCCTACGTCATGGCCGCAACCCGATGCGAGGGTCCATTCCACGGTCTCCCCACGTTCGCCGAGCAGGAGTTCCGTGACTTCTTGACGTGCGGCGCGTGGGTCCCGCGGCTTCGCGCGTTTTCGGCGCCGCGAGTGCCACGCGGAGCGGCTGGTGCCGTTTTCCTGCAAGAGGCGCGGCTTCGCCCGATCTGCAGCGGCCGGCGCGTGGTTACAAGGTGAAACACGGGAAGCGGACTATCCCGCTGGTCACGATCGATGACGAGTTCGGATCGTTGAACCTGAGGGTGAGAAAGGCTTTCCGACTCTGCGTCCCTGCCGACAAGAATGGCGAGGGCATCAGCGATCCGCAGATTCCGCTGATGTGCTACTTCGTGAAACCGGCCGTCGGGGCGCCACCTTTCCACCCCCCCGTCGATCCGGTCTACGTCAACAACCAGTTCGGTCAGACGACGTACGAAGTCGAACACCTGCACGAACTCTGCGTGCCGGCGACGCTCGGGCCGTAAGGACCCGCCCTCCACGGCGGCGAGTGGGTCAGTTCGACTGACCCACTCGCCGGTCGCCGATCTCCTTACGGGTATCCGAGAGCGGCGATATGTCGCCTACGACGCATCGTGTGCGATGCGTGGGCGAGCGCGAGGAGCGCGTTCGCGTCGGGCAGGTCCGTCACGGAAGTCGGACGGCGCGCCTTGATGTTCTCGGGCGCCACCCCGCACCCTGATGCGTCGTCGAGTGGAAACGGCGCGTCTTGAACTGCGGGTTTACGAGTTCATCGACTCGAGGAACTCTTGATTGTCCTTGGTGCCGTGGACCTTGTCGATCAAGAATTCCATCGCCTCGACCGTATTCAGCTGGGCCAGGAGCTTTCGCAAAATCCAGACGCGGTTCAGGACCTCGCGGGGCAGCAACAGCTCCTCCTTGCGCGTTCCGGAACGATTGATGTCCAACGCTGGGAAGATGCGCTTGTCCATCAAGCGGCGGTCGAGGTGGATTTCCATGTTGCCGGTGCCTTTGAACTCTTCGAAGATTACTTCGTCCATGCGGCTGCCGGTGTCGACGAGCGCGGTGCCGATGATCGTGAGGCTGCCGCCGTCCTCGATGTTTCTGGCGGCGCCGAAGAATTTCTTGGGGCCTCTCAGCGCATTCGAGTCGACGCCGCCGGAGAGGATTTTGCCGCTCGGCGGAACGACCGAGTTGTAGGCGCGGGCGAGGCGCGTGATCGAGTCTAAGAGGATGACGACGTCCTTGCCGTGCTCGACTAAGCGCTTCGCCTTCTCGATGACCATCTCGGCGACCTGGACGTGGCGCGTCGCGGGCTCGTCGAAGGTGGAGCTCACGACCTCGCCTTGCACCGAGCGCTGCATGTCGGTGACCTCTTCCGGGCGCTCGTCGATCAGCAGCACGATCAGCACCACCTCTTTGTCATTGTGTGTGATGCCGTGCGCGAGGTTCTGCAGCATCATCGTCTTGCCGGTGCGCGGCGCGGCGACGATGAGGCCGCGCTGGCCTTTCCCAATCGGCGTCACCAGATCGATGATGCGGGTCGTGTACTCGGTCGGGTTGTGCTCGAGCCGCAGATGCTGGTCGGGATAGAGCGGCGTGAGGTTGTCGAAGAGGATCTTCTCGCGCGCGCGCTCCGGCTCCTCGTAGTTGATGGCCTCGACCTTGAGCAGCGCGAAGTAGCGCTCGCCCTCTTTCGGCGGCCGGATCTGCCCCGAGACGACGTCGCCGGTGCGGAGATTGAAGCGACGGATCTGACTCGGTGAGATGTAGATGTCGTCGGGACCGGGCAGGTAGTTGTAGTCGGGCGCGCGCAGGAAGCCGAAGCCGTCCGGCAGGATCTCGAGGACGCCTTCGCCGTAGATGAAGCCGTTCTGCTCCGTCTGCGCCTGCAGGATCGCGAAGATCAGCTCCTGCTTGCGCATCGCCGACGAGCCCTCGACGTTGAAGTCGCGGGCGAGCTGCGCGAGCTCGCTGATTTTCTTGTCCTTCAGCAGCTTGAGATTCAGACCGGACGGCGGTGCCGGCGCCGTGGACGCCGGCGGTGCCGGCGCCGCCGACGCCGGCGGTGCCGACGCGACGGCGGGCCCGCGCTGCGGCGCGGCGGCTACGGCCGGGGCGGCTGGTGGTGCTGCCGCCGGGTCCGGGCCGGAATCGCCGTTCGGGCGCTCCTCTTGAGCTTGCTGAGCGTCAGCGCGTGCGCGGTTTCGTACCATACGAGCTCCTCTTCAGGACTTTGTTCTCGGGGCAGAGCCTTCAATGAACAATGGGCGACGGGCTCACGGAGGCGGGAACGGTACAAACGATACGTGCGTGCTACTGGACAGTCCAGCGACCGAGACTAGCGACCCTTCGCCCCCGTCCCCTCACCGGCGATGTGCGCGCCGGGATCCGTCATCCCTCCGAGTTCTCCCGCGTATGAAATGGTCACGATGACATGACCGCAAAAGGGAATAGTGTCTCGAGGAGTGATTCGCTTTAAACGTGAGGGCGATACCGAAGCAAGGTCCCCTCCCCCCACCACGACTCCTGACCGACGCTAGTGGATGATGTCGAGGTTGTCAATAGTTTCGTCACGACGGTGCTGTCCGAAGGGATACCAGCAGCTGCGCCATGTCGGGCCAGAGCGGCGCGACGAGCTGCAGCCGGCCGCCGGTCTCGGGATGCGTCACCGCGAGCGATGCGGCGTGCAACGCCTGCCGGTCGATCGCGGCCGTCGCGTCCTTACCACCGCGCGCGCCGCCGTACACTGCGTCGCCGACGATCGGGTGACCGCGCGCCGCCAAGTGGACGCGGATCTGGTGTGTACGCCCCGTCTCCGGCGCCGCCTCGACGAGCGTCGCGCCAGCGAAGCGCTCGAGGACGCGGACGCGCGTGAGCGCGGCACGGCCGCGGCGCGCGCGCGTCGACATCTTCTTGCGCTCGGTCGGATGGCGTCCGATCGGCGCATCGATCACGAGCTCGTCGCGGCGGACGACACCGCGGACGACGGCGAGGTAGCGCTTTGCCACCGTGCGGTCGTGAAATTGCCGCGCCAGGTGCTCGAGCGCCGCCAGGGTGCGCGCGATCACCATGACGCCGGAGGTATCACGGTCGAGCCGGTGCACGATCCCCGGACGCGCGTCGTCGCTCGCCGGGAGTCGCCCCCAGCGGTGCAGGAGCGCGTTCACCAGTGTTCCCTGCCACCGTCCCGGCGCCGGATGCACCACCATCCCCGGCGCTTTATTGATCGCGATCACCAGCTCGTCCTCGTACAGCACCTCGAGCGGGAGGTCCTCGGGCTCGGCGCGCGCCGGCGGCGGCGGCGTGATGTCGACGGCGATCCGCTCGCCCACGCGGACGACGTACCCCGGTTTGCGCACGACGCCGTCGACGCGCACCGCCGCCGCATCAATGAGGTGCCGCGCCTGTGACCGCGACAATCCGAGCCCGCCCGCGGCGACGTACGCATCGA
>WNFT01020713.1_pt1 | contig 10864 bp, 12 predicted proteins | sample 5400191 | NCBI WGS metagenome assembly WNFT01 (sample SAMN13153359, study PRJNA577476) | soil metagenome | isolation source: 80 cm saprolite under Madrone tree | place: USA:California | collected 2016-06-14
CAGGCCACTTTGTCGCGTTTATACGCCTGCGCAATTCGGTAAGTTCTGCTTCCGGAAAATTCACATTAAACGGACGAATTGCATCTGCCTGCTCGCTGCCTCGTTGTGTAGCACTGGTTTGAGTCATGGTGTCCTCCTCCTGAGTAGTTTTGGATTCTTCCGTCTGCGGACCTGGCGACTATTGTTTTTACGTCCCTAGAAGGACGAGCTCCATCGGTGAGTGGGAAAGACGCTATCACAAAACGGACGCCGGGAGCATTCAAGTCGGCTTGTAGGGAGTGATCTCCGCGCTTCGCATCGATCGTGGACGGATTACGGGCAAGCCGGAAGTTATCGAATCGTCTGTAGGATTAGTAGCTACAAACGCGCCAGCATCGAGGAATCGTCCCGCGGCACTTTCTTCCTGATTCCAGCCGCCATGCCGACTTCACGTTACTAATCGCCGAGATTCAGTCTCAAATCCTTCAGTTTGCGAAATGTCTTGTTATCGCCGAATTACACATTCTGGGAATCTTTTAGTTACTCGATTGCGACCCGACTTAACCTCGCGCAAGTTACACAGACAGACATCGATAAACCGACCGGGACGAACGGCCGAACAGATCGGTCGAGGTTTCGAACGACACAATAAGCCTCGCTTATCTTGGCAAGCAGGGCGATCGGGGAAAACAGTATCGGCTTGATATCGGGCCGCAGCAAGCTGAGCGGCCGCAACCGGTATGAGACGCACACGTGATAGACTGACGCCGTGAAAATCGCTGTCTGCAATCGGGCGGCATTTGAGCCATTCCAGCGACTTCTTACGGGTCCGATCACAGTCGACGACTTAACCCAGGCAGAGCGATTTGCTAGAGCTGTTGTGCTGCATGATGATATTCGGATGCTTCCCGAACGATTCAGGATTGACGTTAGGGAGGATGAATCTACTGTTGTGCGGACGGTGCACGTCCTTGCATACGGCTTCGAGCGTTTTGGGAACTATCAAGATCCACTTTTCGATGAAAACTGGGAGGAAGGAAGGAAGGTCTTTAACGACCAATTCCGTGAATTAGAGACGGGGGGCTACGCTTTTGACCCCTATCAAAGGTCGTTCACGAGTGCTGTCGCACAAATTGAACGTGGTGGAAGTGCGGTAGTACGCGACTCTGAATGGGAGATTGAAGTAGTCTACGCGACCGAGCAGGGGAAGTCCGGCGTAAAACGGTATCGCGCTGAATGGGAGACCCGTCTCGCTCGGGCCGAAACCTATCCTGAGCACCTATTTAGCCAACTGGACGAATCGTGGCAAAGGTTTGGAAAAGAGGTAGCGCAGCTCGGTCTCGAACTGAGAGTTCCGCCAGTGTTAGGAATTGTTCTTTCGCGCTCAGCCCGTCGTGATGCAATCCCCAATGTCCTTCTGGACCTGCGTAATGAATGGGCTGAAGCTCGCGAGAAAGTCTGGCAACGTTTAGATAGCCTTAAGGCCGCTCGAACAGTTGGGGAAGCAGAACAGATCAATCGTGAGTTGGCGGCAGCTTCCAAGTTGTTTTCTCGTGATCAATCAGATTTCGATTCACAACCCGCCCGGGTGTTTTGGGACATTGCTGCCGCAGTCGTTGGCGCAGCTACAGGTGCTTTTAGTGCGGCAGCGAGCTCTTTTCCAAAGGTTATTCATGAGCTGGGACCGGCGCTCTTTGGGCGCGGCGCGTTTGATCTCGCAAAGAGGGTGCGCTGGGAAGTGGCCAAGATCGAACCTAGTGTCTTGAGACGTCTTCTCTCACCGTCCGAGCAGCAAGCATTAGGAATCAAATAAGCCGCCTTCTTGCGGGCTGAGGTGCCATCGGAAAAATTCTGGCACAGCACTAACCTCACAATTAGGGATTAATCCCGATAAACGCGCATCTCGTCAGTGGATTATTTCCTGACGAGATGTCGACTTGGACGAAGCCGCCCGGCGGCTGCGTTCAAGTCGGCTTGTAGGAATTCATCGCCAAGGGTTTTCCCGCACATATCTTAATCGCGATCGACAGGCTGAAATGGGATACACGAAGTGGAATCCGCTGCCCCTGCACCACCAATGTCCACACCGATAGAAGCTACGTGATTTGTCGGTGGGGCGAGTGGGGCAATTCAGAGCCCCTCAAAAAATCTAAGTGATTGTGGCGCCGCGCCTTAGCTTAGATTTTTCCTCGTTCGCAACGAGGAGGCCGGGGGTTCGAATCCCCTCTCGTCCACCAAACTCCATCCCAAACTAATTTGCTACTAAGCCATGAGCGGCGCGCTTGGCACGTGGCATCAAATAATGGGCGGGCGGCGCTTGCCGACATTGGTTGCTTGTTCGAAAGCGTACGCTAACTGCAACACTCCCCAGTCGTCGTGGTGGCGGCCTACGATCTGCATTCCGATGGGCAGGCCGCTCGCCGAAAAGGCGCACGGTACGGACACGGCAGGATTCCCCGCCACCGAAATGTAGTAAGCCGATTTCATCCAGGCGATGTAATTCTCCATTTTTACGCCGGCAATTTCCGTGGGGTAGTGCTGGTTCACGTCAAAGGGAAGCACTTGGTTGACCGGCAAAACAAAAAAGTCGAACTCTCCTTTGAACCCGCACAGTCGCTGGTACAACGCAGTACGCTTGGCCTCCATACGGGAAAGATAGGGCCCGGTTAGCTTGCGGCCTTGTTCAACATGCCAGTGGATGTATTCGTTGAGCTGCTCGCCGTGCGTGGCCAGCATGTCGCCGAAGGACAGTTCCGTCGCCCAGTGGCGCCAAGCCACGAAGCATTCATTAGCGTCGCGAAAATCGGGTTCCGTATCTACGACAATGCATCCCAGGGATTCGAACACTTTCTGCTGCGCCTGCACAGCGCTCTTGACCTCCGGCTCCCACGGTAATCCCATGTCTTTAAACATGGCGACCCGCACGCCTTTGAAGTTTCTGTCTCCAAGAGGCTGCGCAAACGGAGTGCCTGGCTGGTCAATGGAAATCGGCGAATGCTGGTCGAAGCCGGCAAGTACGCTCAGGAAGAAAGCGCAGTCGGAGACGTTGCGTGCGACGGGACCTGCAACAGACAGAGTGAACCATCCTAGGCTCGTCGGCACGTCAGGAACGCGCCCTGGCGATGGACGAATGCCGACAACGTTGCAGAAATTCGGCGGGTTTCGCAGAGAGCCTCCCATGTCGCTGCCATCCGCCAGCGGCACCATTCCGCAGGCGAGCGCCACACAACCTCCGCCGGTGCTCCCGCCGCAGGTTTTAGTCAAATCGTAGGGATTACGCGTCGGCCCGAACACGGGATTGAATGTTTGCGAGCCCAAACCAAATTCGGGAACATTGGTCTTGCCAATCACGATGGCTCCGACGCTCTTTTCCCGCTGCACGACCCGGCAATCGAAGTCCGGAACGAAATCGCGATGCAGCGGTGAGCCATAGGTCGTGCGAATTCCTTGCGTTTCGTGCAGGTCTTTCACTCCTACAGGAAGCCCGTGAAGAGGGCCAAGCGACTTCCCTTTTGCCAGTGACTCGTCAGCAGCCAGCGCCTGGGCCATCAATTGGTCTTCGGGAACCAGTGTAACAATCGCATTGACCTTGGAATTCACGCGGCTGATTTGTTTGAGATGCGCTTGCATCACTTCGCGCGAAGATAGTTTTTTCTGGCGGACGAGATCCGCCATTTGCCGCGCGGGCATAAAACAGATTTCGGAGTCTGAAGCAGGCGGCGCGGAAGAATCCGCGCGCGCAGAATTCGATGACCGCTCCGATTCGGTGAGGCTGACCTCGCTCGTGGGTGAAAGCTGGGTACTGATGGCCGCAGAAACCGCGGCACTAGTGCCGAGTTTGAGGGCTTTGCGGCGCGTGATCTTGCCGGTCATGAACGAAGCTTATAGCGCAGTTTTCAACATGCCGACAATAATTCTTTGGCGAACGTCAGAGCATTTGCCGCCTGCGATGGGTCGTTCACACGGCCGCGGGCGAAATCGCGTGCGCCGCCGCCCCCCTTGCCGCCAAACTTTTCGAAGATCGTTTTGAGCAAGGCACTCATGTCCTTGCCCGACGAGGGATGTTGAGCAAAAAGCAAGTGCCCGCCCTCCGAGAGGGTAAGAAGTGCGATGGTTCGCTCGGATTTGGCGATCTCGGTGGCGAAGAAGCCGAGATATTCGGCTGGAACATCCTCGAAGACGCGTGAAACGATGCGGAACCCCTGAGGCCCGGCCGTCACGTTTTGCAGCGTGAGCGCTGCTTCCGCTTTGGCGAGGCGCCCGAGCATGCCGCGAAAGCTCTTGAAGTTGGCGTCGCGTTCCGCAAGCGCACGGGTGGCAGCAGATACGATTTCATCGAAGGAGCAGCTCAATTTCTCGGCGGTTTGGCGCAGCCGTTGAAAATCGCTGCGTGCGATTCGCTCTGCTCGGCCCCCGCAGACAAATTCAACGCGCCAGTCCTGGCGGACTTTGGTGCAGCGGCGCACCAGGGTTAAGCCGATCTGCCCGGTGCTCTTCACGTGGGTGCCGCCGCACGGTTGCAAGTCGGCGGACTCGATCTCGATCGCGCGGAGAATGCCCTCGCGGTCCACTTCCTTTCGAACGCCGAGCTCCGACAGCTGGTCCGCGGTGCCGTAACGGACGTTCACAGGACGGTCTTCGAAAATAATCTTGTTGGACGCCCGTTCGGCGCCTTCGAGGAATTCCTCAGACGGCTCCGGCCCGCGCAAATCAATCGTGCAAATCTCCTCGCCAAGATGGAACGAAACCGTGGGCAGTCCGAAACGCTCCTGAAACATGGCGGAGAGTAGATGCTGTCCGGTGTGTTGTTGCATGTGGTCGAAGCGGCGGGGCCAGTTGATGCAGCCGGTTACATCGGGGCTATCCGGACGGCGATCGACAACATGAATGATTTCGTCGCCTTCCTCGCGGACGTCGAGGACGTTTGCGTCGCCGATCTTGCCCGTATCATGCGGCTGCCCGCCGGACGTGGGATAAAAGGCCGTGCGGTCCAGGACCACGCGCCAGACAGGCGTGGTGATCCCGGAGTTGATGTCCGGCGGAAGCAGTTCGCAACTCAAGACCCGGGCTGTGAATTCGCGTTCGAAGGCATCGTCGTAGTACAAGCGGCGTGTCGTCATAATTTTATTCAGGGCGCGCGGATTGCAGCGCGCGCTGCCAGGCCTCGGTGTATTTGTAGCCGGTGCCGGTGTTGAAGAGCACCACGGACTCGCGCGGCTGGATCCAGCCGGATGCTGCGAGCTTGCGGGCGGCGATTACGGTAGCGGCGCCTTCAGGCGCGGCAAAAATGCCTTCGAGAGAAGCCAGTTCCCTGCCGGCTTTCAGCATCTCCTCGTCGGTCACGGTAAGCGCAGTCCCTTTCGTTTGGCGAAGCATGCTCAAAATCAGAAGATCTCCCAAAGGACCGGGAACGCGCAACCCGGAGGCAATGGTTGATGCGTTCTGGAAAAACGTGGCGGAATTCTGGTGCGCTTCCCAGGCCTTGACGATGGGCGCGCATCCTTCGGCTTGCACGGCTACCATGCGTGGGCGTTCCGCGCCGATCCAGCCCATCTCCTGCATTTCGTCGAACGCTTTGCACATACCGATTAGACCCACCCCGCCGCCTGTAGGATACAAAATGACGTCCGGCAGCTTCCCCTCAAATTGTTCCCAGAGTTCATAGCCCATCGTTTTCTTGCCTTCGATGCGATAGGGCTCCTTGAGCGTGGAAACGTCGTACCAGCCTTCGCGATCCTTATGCTCGGCGACGTACTTGCCGCAATCGGAGATCAGGCCATTCAGCTTGACGACCTTCGCGCCGAAAGCCTGGCACTCCATGACGTTGGCCGCGGGCGTGTCTGCGGGCATGACGATGACCGCGGGAAGGCCGGCAGCGGCCGCGTAGGCTGCCAGCGCACCGCCGGCGTTACCGGCCGTGGGAGCGGCCAGGGTCTTTGCTCCAAGCTGCCTGGCGCGGGTGACAGCGGCGGTCATGCCGCGCGCCTTGAAGGAGCCCGTGGGATTCAACCCCTCGTCTTTGATGAAAAGACGCTGCAATCCCCCCTGTCCACAACGTATTGACGCGCCGAGGCGTTTTGCCGGAATGAGAGCCGTCATTCCTTCACCGAGGGAGACGGGATCGTCGTTCGGAAGCACTTCGGCGTAGCGCCAGAGAGTGCGTGGGCGGGTCTTCAGGTTCTCAAGCGTTAGTGTGGCGGCGGCCCGACGCAAGTCATAGCGCGCGAGTAGCGGCTTGCCGCAAGTGCAAAGATGCTGCTCCACGGCAGCGTCATATTTCTTCCCGCAAGCAGAGCATTCCAGTTCAAGAACATTCGAAGGCCTAGTGATCACCGTAAAAGTCTAGCACAGCCCTTTTTTGAACTAACTCACAGTCCAAATGCCCGACCGGCGCAATGTGACACTCGGCCCGCCGAAAGAGTTACAGCATGTTCCCAAATTCTTCGACGCTGATTTTCAGGTCCTGGATGATGGCGCGCAATGTCTTGCGCTTCAATTCGCCCTTATGCATCGGGATCACCACGCGGGCCTGGTCGCTCTGGCGCACATAAACCGCATGGCTGCCGCGCTGGCGCCGAAACACGAAGCCCAATCGTTCGGCAACACGCACCAGATCTTTCGCTGTGGCCGCGGGTAGCTTCGCCGTCACACCGGAATCTCAATCGGTTTGATTAAGATGTCTTCCGTGGGGATGGGCAAGCCGTCTTCGACCAGGCTTTCGAGGTACAGCCCGATGGCTTCTCGGATGTTCTCGACGCCTTCTTCGATGGTTTCACTTTGCGTATGGCATCCCGGCAACGTGGGGCAGAAAACGTGGTAGCCCCCTTCCGTTTCTTTCTCGAAGATCACAGTAAACCGGTGTGCCATCGCGAGCCTCCGCATTCCCCATTCTAGCCGATTCCGCAGCGCCTCGCCCCGACCTTTCTTCAGCCAGCGCCGCCCCCGCCACTTCGTCATTCGCGCATTTTGCGTCCCGGATGCTCTTGCGGGATGCGGTGCTTGCATCCCGGATGGTTTTGCGGGACCGAACGGAGCAGGCCGATTCTTTCTTCCGCATGTGCTCCTGCGAAGCGGTTGGCCTGCGCAGAGAGAAATCTCTCCTCGTATCCCCGTCCGACCCGACGCATGCTCCAGCTTCTTTCTCCCGTTTCGCCAGTTAGCGTGTCCAGCCAACAAATCTGTTGCCAACTGGGGTGGTAATCACATCCAATAATCATCATCGAAGGCTCCTTCCTACCGAATTTGCTTCGGTCCTCCAACCAGAAGCATACTCGGCTACCGAACGGAGCCTGCGCTCTTATCCAATCAGCCCTCGGTTTTTGAGGGCGGGGCTTTTGGCTTTGCTTTTTTGTTTGTTTAGTTGCACGCAACGACGTCGCCTGTTGCCCGAAGGCCTCAGCAGAATGGGCCGTGCCATTATGGCTCCATACGTCGCATAAGACTCATGCGACTCCTCCCAAGCAGAACCGATACAATCGCAGTCTCTGGAAAATCGCCGCCACGAATTGAGGAGCACGATGCAACACAACTTGCAGGACACCATCTCGCTTCTCACTCGGACCCCCGCTGCTCTCAATGCACTTCTGCGTGATCTGCCGGAAACGTGGACCCTTCGGAATGAAGGTGAAAACACCTGGAGCGCGTTCGACATCATCGGCCATCTGATTCACGGCGAACGAACGGATTGGATGCCGCGGGTGAAGGTAGTGCTGCAATTTGGCGAGACTCAGGCGTTTGAACCCTTCGATCGTCAAAGACACGTACGAGAGAGTCAAGGTAAGTCGCTCGGGCAGTTATTGGATGAATTTGCCCGTTTGCGGTCAGAGAACCTGGCCGAACTGCGTGCCTTGAATCTGCGGCAAGAGGACCTCGAGCGCCGCGGACGGCATCCTTCCCTCGGAGTAGTCACTCTTTCAGAGCTGCTGGCCACCTGGGCCGCTCATGACTTAACTCATCTGCACCAAATCTCCAGGGTCATGGCCCACCAATACCGCGGGGCCGTGGGACCGTGGAGCGCCTACCTCGGCGTGCTGCACTGCGCCGGCCACAGCTCTCCTTAATGGACTCGCCAGATCTACGCCCGCCGCCTCCCTTCCATGGCTTCACGCAGGAGCTTGTTGATCCTGGTCTGGTATCCGCGTCCCTGGCGTTTCAGCCAGGCCAGCACATCGGCATCCACGCGAATTGTCACCGGCTTTTTGATGGGGCGGTAAAACTTCCCCACTACCGCTCCTCTCCATTCCCGCACTTCCGGAGCATCCGTCAAATCGATTTTGTCATCCGGCATCCGCGCCAGCGCAGCGAGCTCCTTTGCCACTTTCCTAGAGACCTTCCTCATAAGTCTTCCTTTCCCGCGCCGTCGCCTTTCGCGCCGAGATGATCCGTATGTATTCCTCTCCGCCCTCTTCCCGATGGGTATGTACCACCAGCAGCAGTACTACTCCGGCGGGCATTCCAACCGTTTTCCAGCGCTCTTCCCCTTCCTCGGCGCGGTCTGGCACGCCGACGGCATCGGGATCCTCAAATACCAGCGTCGCCGCTTCGAAGCTCACGCCGTGCTTTGCCCGATTCCTGCGATTCTTCTTCTCGTCCCACTCGAAGATCATCGCTGTACCCATCTTCTTGTACATACTATATCATACGTACAGGCCAGCAGCATACTTCAAGCGGCGTCCTGTGGGCAGGGGGCCGCCCCTCGGATCCTAAAGACTCGCTTGGGTTCGCTAGCCCCTTTGCCTCTTTCAATTTAGCCCTGGCCCCTATTGCGGCCTCCTTTTTCCTGCTTTCCGATTTCTAGTCTCTGATTTCTACCTTCTAGTTTCCGCCTAACCCATGCCCCGCCAATCACTTCCAAATTTTCCCGTCTTTTATCTTGACAAGTACTGTACTTGTGTGCTAACATTTAGTGTGATAGTCAGCCATACCTCTGGCCGAACGCTTCGTTCCCTCTATTCCGGCTCTCGTTCCCATTTTGGGTCTCACCCCTCCTTCATCCCAGAGAAAATTAACCCTTTCTTTTCACGTACTTATGAATTGCCCATTTTGCAACCCTTTTGTTTTTATGGTCTTCCATCTAATGGGGGGGGTGTACCCCCCCTCACCTTGGTGTTTCGCATGAGATATAGCCTCCCTGCGAGAGCCTCTGGCCTTTCACGGTACAATAGAGCTATGCCTGTCCGCCTCATCGCCCTGGATATTGACGGCACGCTGCTCGACAGCCGCTGGCAGCTCCCTGCGGCGAACCGCGCGGCGATTGCGGAAGCGGCGCGGCGCGGCATCGAGGTGGCGCTGGTCACCGGGCGGCGGTACGACTTTGCCATGCCGGTGGCGCGCCAGATCGATTCCCCGCTGACGATGATTGTCAACAATGGCGCGCTGATCCGCTCGAAAGAAGGGCGGACACATTTGCGGCACCTTCTGCCACGCGACATTTCGCAGCGTGTGCTGCAACTCACCAAGCCCTGGCGCGATGGCGCCGCCGTGGTTTTCGACCGGCCACGCGAAAACCAGGTCATGCTCGAAGTTCTGGATCAAGACGACTCGATGCGCTACGCCTACTACTCGCGCAACATGGAATTCATCGGGCTGGCGAACCCTTTGGAAACCTGTCTGACGGAAGATCCGATCCAGGTGATGTTCTCCGGAAGAGTCGCGGCGATGCGGGAGGCCGAAGCGGCTCTGCGCGAGGCACCTTTCGCGGAGGAATATGGGCTCGCGGTGACCAGTTACGAGAGCAGAGATTTTGCGATGATTGACGTGATTCACCCGGAGTGCTCGAAAGGATCGTCGCTCGCGGAGTGGGCGGCGCTGCGCGGCGTGTCGCGCGAGGAAGTGATGGCCATCGGCGACAATCACAATGATCTGGAGATGCTGGAGTTTGCTGGGATTCCCGTGGTGATGGGAAACAGCGTGCCGGAGTGGCTGCAGCCATCGAGCACTTCGCATTTCGGGAGGCCGCATCGTGCGCTTGAGGCAAGCCGCGCTGCTGCTTCCGCTCGTGCTTCTCGCTGCGCCGGCAGTGCGAGCTGAATACGTGGTGCTTCGCAGCGGCCAGCGGCTGACCGTGACGAGCTATCAACTCAACGGCGATAAATACCGTTTGCAGATGGCCGGAGGCTCCGTGGAAATCGCGGCGGAAGAAGTGGTGGCCATCGAGCCGGAAGAAATCTTCACACCCGTGTCCGCGACACCTGCGGTGAAGCCCCCCTATCGTGAGTTGGTTGAAGCGGCCGCGGCGCGCTACAAAGTGGATGCGGATTTGATCACCAGCGTAATCGCGGTGGAGTCCAACTTTGATCCGAAAGCGGTTTCGCGCAAAAAGGCGCGCGGCCTGATGCAGCTCTTGCCGGAAACCGCGGCGCGGCTTGGCGTGCGCAATATCGAAGATCCGCAGGAAAATATTGATGCGGGAACCCGCTATCTTCGAGAGCTGCTGCAGAAGTACAACAACAATTTGGTGCTCGCGCTCGCCGCCTACAACGCGGGACCGGAGCGAATCCAACGATATGGGCGCGTGCCGCCTTTCGCGGAAACTATTTCCTACGTGCGCCGGGTGAAGCGCGGCTACGAGAACAACAAGGCCAGCACCTTGAAGAAACGAGCGGAAGGTACGGAACGAACGGCCGCCACTTCCCTGCCTCGCACGGACCAAGCTCAATAAGAACTATTGTTGCGGTGGATTTTGCGGCGGAGGCGGATTCTGCGGTGGATTAGGCGGATTCTGCGTGGGCTGCTGACCGAAGGGAGTCTGCCCGGGTTGCTGGCCAAAGGGAGTTTGTCCTGGCGGTTGGCCCAAGCCCGTCCCCGTTTGCATTCCTGGCTGGCCGACGCCCATATTGTCTTTTGACGGATCCCAAATAAACTCGAAGAGCCGGTAGTTCTTGGC
>WNFT01005766.1_pt1 | contig 10863 bp, 4 predicted proteins | sample 5400191 | NCBI WGS metagenome assembly WNFT01 (sample SAMN13153359, study PRJNA577476) | soil metagenome | isolation source: 80 cm saprolite under Madrone tree | place: USA:California | collected 2016-06-14
GTCGACCCGGACGGGCATCGTGACGTGGGCTCCGGTTGCCCTCGCGCTCGGCATGATAGCAGCCGCCACCCTCGTCCCCGCGTCGCACGGCATGCATGGAGACGATATCCCATTTTGGTGCCTGGGTTGCGGCGATTACGCCCTGGCCGATGGCGTGGCGAACGTAGCGCTCTTTGTGCCTCTGGGATGGGCCCTAGCTCGCACCGGCGTGCGGTGCTCGTCGGTTCTCGCCGTGGTCCTGATGACCACGATCGGGGTCGAGTCGCTGCAATACACGGTGATCGCGGGTCGGGTTGCCAGCGTGGCGGACATCCTGGCGAACACGCTCGGCGGCCTCATCGGGTTACTTCTACCACACCTTCATTGGTGGGTGGTCGAAACAGGCCGGCGCGCCGTGCGTGCAGCGATTGTTTATGGTGTGCTGCTCGGCGCGTGCCTCGAGGCGGGCGAGGCAACGCAGGCAGTGCTCTCCCCGGGCACGCTCTACTGGACGCGAGGAGCGGCCGACGGATCGCACTACGTGCCGTTTACCGGCTTCCTGAGAGAGGTGCTGGTCGACGGGGTGCCGATCACGCTCGACCAGTGGCTCGATGTCCCGCCCGCGACGGGCGGGGACATCGTGGTCGCGCTTACGTCGGGCCGCCCCGACACCGGACTGGCCCACGTAGTCATCGCCTGGATGCCGAACGGCCGTGGTTGGCTGTGGTTGGAGCAGAGGGACCGGGACCTCCACATTCACCTGGCGTCGGGGAGTGACCGCGCCCGGCTGCAGGGTCACTGCTTGTGGCTGCGCCGCGTGATGCCCGCGACGGCTGGTGATCCGGTAACGGTACGGTTGGTCGTGCGTCGATTCGGGTACCGCCTCGTCCTCGTCACCAACGCCGGCGCCGTCGTTCGAGAAGCACGCATCACTCCAGGCGACGGGTGGCGGCTGTTTGCCCCGGGAGAGCGCGAGTGGAGCCCGTGGGCCGGGGCTTTGACGGCCGGATGGATGGCCGTCTTGCTCGCGCCGCTCGGATACCTCGCGTCGGTACGATCGGGTCGGGCGGTGGCGGTCGCCGCGGCGGGGGCGTCGATAAGCCTGGTGCTCCTGTCCCTCGGGTCGGGCGGCACGTGGCTCGGACTGCCGGTGTGGTGCGGGGCTGCGATTGGCTTTCTGGTCGGTTTGCAGGGTAGTGCCGTGCTGCGGCGCAACCCGTGCGGCGCCGGCGGACGAAGGCTCTTGTTACCGCGCCTGGGAGAGTGAGGCGAGCCAGCCGCGGCCTCGCGTGCCCCCGATCGGGGCCCCTTTGGGTCGGCCCGGTGGCGACTCAACGAGAATCGTGGGCAGCCCCAGCCCCTCTGTCGTTCGCGAGGCGCACCAGAGCAGCGCCAGGTAAACGTAGAGGAACGCTAGTCTGGAGAACGACCCGAACACACCCGCCGTGAGATACCCAATCAAGGCATACTGCAGCCACCGTAACGCCTCCGCTTGAGTGGGCGACTGGCGGCGCGCCCGGCGGCGAGCATGATGCACGTCCCGCAGCACGATGATGATGAGCGCCAGGAACAGCACCAGCCCCGGCAGTCCCGTCTCGGCGAGCACGTTCAAGTATGTATTATGCGTGTCGAGGTAGCCTAACGATGGGTTGTAGCGATACTGGGCGACTTCATAGGCTCCCAGGCCCACGCCGAGCACCGGGTGATCGCGTATGATGCGAGTGGCGGTCTGAAGCACCGCAAAGCGCTGTCGCGCGGACCCCTCCGGGTCCATCTCGCCGATCGTTGCGACACTCGTGGCTTTGCGCAAACCCTGCATCCGCGCCCAGAACGACGCGGGCGCGAGATACAGGGCCAGTCCGAGCACGGCGGCGACCCCCGCGATCGCACGCGGTCGGCGTCGCACGAGCGTCACAGTGGTTGGCAGGGCCATAATGCCCAAGGCCAGAAACGCGCCCCGGGACTGGGTGAGCACGATGACGAGGATCAGGAGCGCGGCGCTTGCCAGAGCCACCCAACGGATCGGACTTCCGCGAGGTGCGCCGGTCCAGAGCGCGAGCGCGGGCCCGAGGACCAGGATGGTATGGGCGGCGAGATCGTTCGGATTGCCGTAGATGAACGGGCCAATGGCGCGCCCGAACAGGGTGTAGCCGTGGACATAGTTCACCAGCGTGGAGCGGGCGGGAAACAGGACGTAGCTCACGAGCACGAAGAGGATGAAATAATGGATCTGGGTCCAGCGGCGTAGCGCGTTCACCGCCACGAGGGTCACCAGAACGACCTTTGCACGCTCGGTGAGGCTGTCTCCGACCACCTCGGGGTAAGACGTCACGGCATACCCCAGGGCGGCCCACAGCGTCCAGGCTGCGAACAACCCCAGGAACCCAGGCGTACGTAGGGTCGCGCGCTGCAGGAACAGGCTGGCGATGGCGCCGACCATCACCGCAGTCCCTACGGGCAGCCTGCCGGTCACGATGGCGAACAAGTACGCCAGGAACAGCACGAACGTCGGCGTCCAGGCGTGCAGCCCAGGGCGCTCTCCCGCCGGTGCTGGCTCTGCCCTGATTGCGGTCATGGACGTGGCTGAATCAGTGCGGTCGCTCGGACTGCCGTGGCCGTCCCCTCGGGCATTACCCTCCTCCTGGCACAGCGATCAGTGGTGCAGCGAGTGCGGCCGGGCGACTGTCAGTGCGGTGCGGGCATAGCTCGTGCCAGAGTACGCCCTCGTGCCCGAAGCCGGCGCTGGCACCCGACGCTCGTCAACGAGACCCGCCGACGTTGCGTGGACGCCACAGCACGTGGACGGGGTCAGCGCACGGCAGGCTCCAGTCCCTATCGCATCGGGTGACATCAGAACGCGATCAGCGGCCTTGGGATCGGGCGGGCGAGGCGGCCGGCGTCCAGGTGGTCGAGCCACAGCCGCAGTACCAGCGCGCGCCACAGCGCCGTGCTGTGGTCGCGTCGCCGAATCAGATGCTCTTGCGCCAGGCGACGCACGGCGGCCCGGTCCAGGAAGTCGTACAGCCCGCCGTCCGCCACCGCGAGCTGGTCAATCCGATGGCGCAGCGGCCCACGGAACCACGGCCCGAGAGGCACCGCGAACCCGAGCTTGGGGTGCTCCAAAACATCGGAGGGCACCAGCCCGCGGATTGCGCGCCGGAAAACCTGCTTGCCTACGCCGTCGCGAATCTTGATATGCGCGGGCAGCCCGAGCGCGAACTCGACGAGCGCATGGTCCAGCAGCGGGACGCGAGCCTCGAGGGAGACGGCCATGCTGGCCCGATCCACCTTGGTCAGGATGTCTCCAGGGAGGTACGTGGCGACGTCCACCAACATCATTTGGGACACGAAGTCGCGAGCGCCCGTGGCACGGAACGCGTCGGTCAGGACGTCGTCGAACTCACCGTCGCGTGGTACGAGGCGCGCGGCGGCCATTCCGCCGGCGGCGGGAGGAAGCGGCAGCGCTACGGTCCCGGCATAGGCGGCCTGACGCGACCGCGCGCGATCGAGCAGTCGGCCGCGCCCGGGCGAGATGTGCGGAAGCGCGTGACCCACCGCGCGGAGTATCGCGCGTCCCCATGCGGGCAGGTCGGGTCGTCGCAGGGCGTCGAGGTAGCGGGTGTATCCGCCGAACAACTCGTCGCCGCCATCGCCGGAGAGGCTCACGGTCACGTGCCGACGCGCGAGCCCCGAGACCAGATAGGTGGGGAGCGCCGAGGAGTCTGCGAACGGCTCGTCGAAAATGCCGACGACACCCTCGATCCACCGGTCCGCGTCCGGCCGCACGACGAGATCCGTGTGGCGCGTGCCGAGCGCCTCCGCGACGCGGCGGGCGTGGGGTGCCTCGTTGAACGCCTCGTCGTCGAAGCCAATCGAAAACGTGCGCGGCTTGATCGAGGCGGTCTGCGCCATCAGGGCGACGACCGTGGAGGAGTCGAGGCCACCGGAGAGGAATGCGCCTAGCGGCACCTCGGACTCGAGATGGCTCCCCACGGCATCCGCGAGCAACTCGCGCAGGCGTTCCACCGCCACGGCTTCATCGACCGCGCCGGTTTCCGGCACCACGGGCGTCCAGTAGCGGCGTGTCTCGGCGCCTCCGGTGGCAGACCAGACGAGCACGTGTCCGGGGGGGAGCTTTGCGACGCCGGCGAAGGCGGCAAGCGGATCGGGCACGTACCCCAGGCTGAGGAACGCCGCAATCGCACGCTCGTCCAGTCGGCCCGGGAAGCGCGACAGCGCGAGCAACGAGCGGAGCTCCGAGCAGAAAGCAATCCCGTCCGGCGTCAGCCAGTAGCTCAGGGGCTTGATGCCGAGGCGATCCCGCGCCAGGACCAGCTGTTTGGTGCGGGCGTCCCACAGGGCGATCGCGAACATCCCGCGCAGTCTGGTGACGCAGTCCGCTCCCATCTCCTCGTAGAGGTGGACGATCGTCTCGGTATCGCTCTTCGTGTGGAAGCGGTGCCCGCGGGCGACCAAATCGCGACGCAGGTCGTGGTGATTGTAGATCTCGCCGTTGAACACGACCTGAATCGAACCGTCCTCGTTGCCGATCGGCTGCTGCCCCCCGGCGACGTCGATGATCGACAGCCGGCGCATGCCCAACGCGATTTCCGGAGCGACGAAGTAGCCGCAGTCGTCAGGGCCGCGGTGAACGATGGCGTCGCACATCGCGCGCACCGTGCGCGCGGCCTCTTCGGCGCCCAGGGGCCACCCCGCGAACCCGGCAATGCCGCACACCGCCCTACGCCTCCGCCCTGGTACCGGGCACCAGCGATTTGTACCAGTCGCTGAGGCGCTCGATGACACGACACTCATGGTACTCGGCGCGGGCGTATGCCTGGGCCGCGGCGCCGAGGCGCCGGGCCCGTTCGGGCGTCTCGACGACGGCACGCAGGGCCGCCGCGAGGGCCTGGGCATCCCCGGCCGCGATGAGGACGCCAGTTTCGCCGTCACGCACCGCGTCGGGAATGCCCCCGACTCGGGTCGCGATGACGGGCCGCGCGGCTGCCATCCCCTCGAGGACGGAGTTGGGAAAGGCCTCGGTAACCGAGCACAGCACGGAGATGTCGAACAGGTGGTGGAGATTGAACGGCGGCGTGAGGGTGCCCGGGAACTGAACGCGTCCGTCTAGTTGCAGCGCCTGTGCCAGGCCGCTCAGCTCGGCGCGTTGCGGCCCGTCACCGACACACACGAGGTACGCTCGGGGAACAGACGCCGCGATGCGCGCGAACGCGTCGACCAGCGTCCGGTGATCTTTGTCAGGATCCAGGCGGGCGACGATGCCGATCACCAGCGCGTCGGCCGGAACGTGCAAACGGACGCGCCAGGCGGCTCGCTCGGCGGATGGCACCGGCCGGAACGCACCCTCCGCCAGGCAGTTCGGGATGCAGACGATCTTGGCCGGTGGGATCCCCTCTTCTCGCGTCAACAGTGCCGCAACGCTCGGGCTATTGGCCAGCACGCGGTGCGCCACGCGGTACGCGCAGCGGTTCGCGATCTGCTGAGCCCGCAGCTGGCGCAGGCGCCACCAGCGGCGGCTCGCGATCACCGCAGGAACTCCGGCGAGTCGAGCCCACGGCACTCCGAAGACGTTGCTGTAGAGGTCGTGGGCATGGAACACATCGATGCCCGCGCGGGCGAGGAACTTGGCGAGGCGGATCCCCTGACGCAGCGCGCCCGGCCCGTACATGTTCCGTAACGGCACGTGCACCAAATGCGTCCCGGCCTGCTCATAACGGGACCGCAACGGGCCATCCGCCTGCAAGTGGACCACGGTAAGCTGAAACTGTTCAGGACTGAGGTGCTCGGCCCACCGAACCGCGTTGAGCTCTGTGCCGCCGATCTCGAAGCCCTGGATGCAGAAGGCGAGCCGAATCACGGGTCACGAAGCAGCGTCGAGCCGGGGGTGCCGCCGCTGCTACGGTCAACGCCGGTCGTACCACGCACTGGTTCGAGACAGTGAATCGAAGCCACGGCTCCCCCGGAGGCCATGAGGCTAGGCGGGCCGCAAAAATTGGGCCAGACGCGTCAGCGGAGCGGCATTTCGGCGACGAACAGGTCGTAGCGGCCCGACCCGGCCATGTCCGAGTTGAAGATCACGACCTTGCCGTCGGGACTCGGTTGCGCGAAGGGGTCGGCGAAATAGATGGGGTTAATAGAGTAGTGATGGACGAGCAGCCGCGCGTCGCTGCCGTCGCTGCGCACGACGCCGATGGCTTGCTTCCACCGCGCCGTGGCGGTGAAGGCATTGTTGTCGACGCCGCTGAAGAACGACCACTGGCGATTGAGGTCGCCCCCCAGCTCGGCGTCGGACTGCACCCAGCTGCCGGAGTGGTGCACGCCCGCGCCGGCGCTGTTGTTGAGAAAGCGGGTCTTCACGATTTGGCCACCACTTGGGTCGTAGCGGTCGAGATCGAAGGGAGCGTCGGCATTCACATCGGTCGTCACCCACTGGCCCCGAAGATTCGCGTTGTGCCCGAGCCAGATGTTGAGGCGATCATTCTGGGTGGGGCCGAACGTATTGGTGGCCAAGTCCCAGAGCCGGATGGTGCTGTTGGAGTTCGTCAGGGCGATGTAGCGCCCGTCGCGCTCCAGGCGTGGCTCATTCAACCACGGTTCCCCGTGGGTGCGCAGCTCCCCGGTTTCGCTATTCCACGCATAGGCCGTGCTTTGGTCGTTCAGCAACCCGGCAAACCACACGTCGTTCTTGTCGTGCTGCAACCAGCTGAGCCCGCCGCCGATCGTGCTCAGGTCCAGGGGGAAGCGCCCGGTATTCTCCGGCTGCATCGTGGCCGTGTTGTACCGAACGATCTGGGTGCCGGTCATGATATAGGTGATGCGGGGCTGCCCAGCCAGGTTCGAAAACGAGACGCCCAGATCATGGGCGGGTTGGACCGTCAGTCTCCGGTAGTTGGTGAACCCGACGCCGCGCGTGAAATCCACGAGATAGTATTTCCCCGCGGATTGGGGCGGACCGATGAGGATGGTATGGGTGTTGCTGTTGGGGCCCCAGCCGAGGCTGACCTCGTTCGGGCCGTCGGAGTAATCATGCCCGGCGCTACTGTTCGTCGTCGGGACCGTGCTGCTGGTGACCTTCCACACCCGGACTCCGCTCACCGGGTCGTTGTAGGAGAAGCCGGCCGGCTGACTGGCGATGTTGAGTGCGAGGTAGGCGACGAGATTCGGCAGCTGCCCGCTCGCCACCGGCAGCAGCGTGGGATCCGCTACCCCGAACGGCGGCGGCATGCGCACCGTGACGGGCGCGCTCCCACTCTTGCCCTCGCTCGTCGCGGTGATCGTGGCGGAGCCCTGGGTCACGCCAGTGGCCAGCCCCTCGGGCGAAACCGTCGCGACGCTGGGATTGCTGCTCGCCCACGTCACCAACCGGCCCTGCAGCGGGTTGCCGTCTCGGTCCTTCGGCGTCGCGGTAAGCTGCAGTGTCAGCCCGACCGGGATGCTGCTCGACGGCGGCCACACGGCTACCGCGTCCACGGGTATGACGGTGACGGTGATCGCCGCCCTGCCGCCCGTGCCCTCGCTCGCGGCGGTGATCGTCGCCTGGCCTGGCGCCACACCCGTGACCAACCCGCTGTTCGAAACGGTCGCGACGCTGGGATTGCTGCTTTCCCAGGTTACGAGCCGCCCGGTCAGTCGAGTGCCCGCGGCGTCCTGCAGCGTGACGGTGAGTTGCATCGTCGCCCCGACCGCGAGATCGCCCGCCGCCGGCGACACCAGTACCGAGGCCACCGCTGACGAGGTCGGGCCGGCGGTCTCGACGGCGAGGCAGCTGATCGCCGCGTACGCTGCGGTCACCAAGGCGGCGGAACGACCCACCAAGAAGCGCAGCCGTTTCACACCGGGGCAGGGCCGCACAACTACCTCCCGGGACAGGTTCACGAGTTTTATGCGGTGACTGTTACAGGGTTCCGAAAGTAATGCCCGTGCGGCGATCCGGGCAGAGAGTCCGGTCACCCCGAATTCGGTCACAAGCCGTACACGTCATTGCGTTGCCTCCGCGCCACGACCCATGCCGCGACCGCGAGCGGTCAGCGGAGGGGCATTTCGGCCACGAACAGATCATACCGACCCGACCCGTTCATGTTCGAGTTGAAAATGACGACGTCGCCATCTGGGTTGGGCTGGCCCCACGACATGTCCCAATGAGTGACATTGAGGGAGTAGTGTAAGGACGAGCAACCCCGGTCCCCTTGTCCCGACTGCGAGCACGAACGGGAGGAACGGCGCAACACGGAACTGTTTCACGCTGACGATTGCCATGAAGAGGAGATACCGCCGGCGGTAAGGTTGGTTCAAGTTCCGCGGAGTCAACAGACCGTCGCATTGCCGGGACAATGTTGGGCCCATCACGGGTCACAAACGGGGCGGGGCCCGAGCGATCTGTAGCCCGGGCCCCTTTGGTCTCAATCGGTGTACCGCGCGGCTCAGCGCAACGGCATTTCCGCCACGAACACGTCAAACCGGCCCGACCCCAGCATGTTCGAGTCGAAGATGACGACCTTGCCATCGGGACTCGGTTTCACGAAGGGGTCCTCCGCGTAGGTGGGATTCGTGCCGTAGTGGTGCACCAGCAGCCGGGAATCACTGCCGTCGGCGCGCATCACCCCGATGGCCTGTTTCCAGAGGGCGGTGGCGGTGAAGGCGTCGTTGTCCACGCCGCCGACGAACGACCACTGTCTATTGAGGTTGCCGCCCAACTCGGCGTCGGATTGCACCCAGTTCCCCGCGTGGTGGACCCCCGCCCCCGCGCTGTTGGTGAGAAACCGGGTCTTCACGATCTGGCCGCCGCTGGGGTAGTAGCGGTCGAGATCGAAGGGGGCGCTGGCATTCACATCGGTCGTCACCCACATGCCCCGGAGGTTCGCGTTATGCCCGAGCCAAATGTTGATCGGGTCACTTTGCGTGGGGCCGAAGGTATTCGTGGCCAAGTCCCAGAGCCGGATGGTGTTGTTGGTGTTCGTCAAGGCGATGTAGCGCCCGTCATGCTCGAGGCGCGCCTCGTTCAACCAGGACTCCGCATGGGTGAGTAGTTGATTCGTCTGGCTGTTCCAGGCGAAGGCGGTGCTGCCGTCTTGCAACCCCACGAACCACACGTCGTTCTTGTCTTGGTGCAGCCACTGCTGGAACGTGCCCGTGAGGGGGAAGAAGCCGGTGTTCTCGACCTGCATGGTGGCCGTGTTGAAGCGCTCCAGCTGGTTGCCATTGATGACGTAGGCGATGCGCTCTTGCCCCGCGACCGACGAGAACGAGAAGCAGAGGTCGCGCGCGGGCTGCGCCGCAGCCGGCAACTGGCGGTAGTTGCTGAAGCCCACGCCCCGCGTGAAGTCCACGAGGTAGTAAGGACTGCCGACGCCCGGCGTGCCCGCGTAGAACAGAATCGTGTGCGTGTTATTGTTGGGCCCCCAGCCCCGACTGACTTCGTTCGGGCCGTCGGCATAGTCATGCCCGGCGTGGGGGTTCGCGATCGGCGTCGTGCTGCTCGTGACCTTCCACACCTTGACCCCGGTCACCGGGTCGTTGTAGGAGAAGCCCGCGGGCTGACTGGGCACGTTCAGCGCGAGGTAGGCGACGAGGTTCGGCACCTGCCCGCTCGCCACCGGGAGCAGGGTCGGATCCGGCACGGACCCGGACGGCAGCGGCGCCTGCACGGTGACGGCGGACGTGCCGCTCTTGCCTTCGCTCGTCGCGGTGATCGTCGTGGTCCCGCCACTGGCCACATCGGTCACGAGCCCGCTCTGCGAGACGGTCGCGACGGTCAGCGTACTGGACGTCCACGCCACTGTTCGTCCCGTCAGCGTTGTGCCGCTGGCGTCCTTGAGGGTCACCGTCAGCTGCACGGTGCCGCCGACGGAGAGGGTCGCCGGGGCCGGACTCACGACGACCGATGCCACCGGAATCAGCGCCACGGTCACCGTCGCGCTGCCGGTCCGCCCCTCGCTCATGGCGGTGATCGTCGCCGACCCCACCGCGCCGCCCGTCACGAGTCCGCTCGCCGACACCGAGGCCACCGTTGGCGCGCTCGAAGTCCACGTCACGGCTCGTCCGGTCAGCGCGCTGCCCGCCGAGTCCTTCGGCGTGGCGGTGAGCTGCGCCGTCTGTCCCGGTGTGAGGCTCGCCGTCGCCGGCGAGACTTGCACCGAGGCCACGGGCACAATCGCCACGTTGATAGTGGCCGTGGCGGTCTTGCTCTCGCTCGTGGCCGTAATCGTGGCCGAGCCTTGGGTCACCCCCGCGACCTGTCCGGTGTTGCTGACGGTCGCGACGTTGGGACTGCTGCTCGCCCACGTGACCGGCCGCCCGGTCAGGGTGTTGCCAGCTGCGTCCTTGGGTGTCGCCGTGAGGGAGAGCGTCTGACCGACGAACATGTTGGCTGACGCGGGAGAGACCTGTAGTGACGCCACCGGTACGGTCGTCACGGTGATCGGAACTGCGGTGCTTTGACCTTCGCTCGTCGCCGTAATGCTTGCGGACCCTTGGGCCACGCTCGTGACCAAACCGCTACCGCTCACGCTCGCCACCGTGGCATCACTGCCCGACCAGGAGATCGAACGGCCGGAGAGGAGATTGCCCGCGGAGTCGGCCGTCGTAGCCGTCAGCTGGACCGCAGCGCCCACCAGCAGGCTCACGACGGCTGGGGTCACCTTCACCGAGGCCACCGCAGCCGGGACAACGGTGATGGTAGCCGTATCCGAGCCAGTCGCGGAATTGCCGTGGCCGTGGGCGACGACCTTGAAACGGCCGGCATCCGGCGTCGCCTTGTAACCCGCGTAGTGCCGACCGCCGTGCGTGTTCGTATCCGCGATGCTACCACCAGTTACACTCCAGCTTACATCAATGGTGGCGGTATCGCCGGCGGGCGTAAGGGCC
>WNFT01010377.1_pt1 | contig 10862 bp, 6 predicted proteins | sample 5400191 | NCBI WGS metagenome assembly WNFT01 (sample SAMN13153359, study PRJNA577476) | soil metagenome | isolation source: 80 cm saprolite under Madrone tree | place: USA:California | collected 2016-06-14
CGGCGTTGCGTGGCGGGATGCGGTTCTGGGCCAGGGCGGTGAAGAGTTTGCCGAGGACGAAGTTGATGTCGGTGGAGGTCATGAACTCGCCGGTGATGGAGGCGGAGATCTCGGCACCGAGGCGCTGGGATTCGAGGAGTTGCATCTCGTCGCGGGCGTGGAAGGGACAAAGCGCGGAATGAGCGGGGTGGCGAGGCATGCGACAACGGCGGCCGTCGGAAGTCTCGAACTGGCAGCGATTGGGATTGGGAAGCGGAGCCTGTCCGAGAGCTTCCTGGTTGTTGTTCGTGGTGGATACTTTCTTTGGCATTTTCATGAGAGATCCTCAATTTGAAATAACGAAATAGAGTGGTAATGATGTAACGAAAGAGGGAAGAGATTGCGCGGCGCGGAGGGCCGTCGAAATGGAGTCGAGAATTAGCTCGAACTATCAAAAAAGATGATAGCGCTAAGGTTAAGGCCTGTCAAGGATAACTTGTTAGTGATTCGAATGGATGTGGGCTATTTGACACAGTGGGGTTCAAGTTGGTGGATGGAAAGGATTTGCGGGAGGGGTGTCGTTCGAAAGAATTGTGGAAAAATGTGGATAAAGACAAAAGCCCTCCGTGCAAGAGCGGCATTGGGGGCACCTGCACCCGGGCTTTATGCTTGCAACACGTCGACATGTTGACGGCGAACCTTGATATCGCTTTCGTTCTTGCGAGCAGCAGCGAGGTCATAGGCCAACTGCATTCGCAACCACGTTTCCGGGGTGCTGCCGAAAGCCTTTGATAGCCGTATGGCCATTTCCGGGCTGATGCCAGACTTGCCATTCACGACGTTATTCAGAGCCTGCCGCGTAACACCGAGCACCTTGGCAGCCGCGGTCACAGAGAGTCCCAATGGCTCCAGGCAATCATGCCGGACGACGCGGCCGGGATGGACGGGATTCTTCAAAGGCATAGAATTTACTTCCTCCTTAGTGATAATCGATCAATTCGACGTCAAAAGCATCATCTCCTTCAAAGCGGAAGACAATTCGCCAATTGGCCCGTACCGTGACAGCCCAGAATCCTCGCAAGCCGCCTTTCAGAGGGTGCAGACGATACCGGGGGAGATCCAGGGCTTGCGGGCTGGTGGCGGAATCGAGGACGGTAAGGATTCGTTCCACGGTTTCCAAGAGGTCGGGCCGTATCCCGCTTCGGTCGCCGCGCTGATAGAGGCGCTTCAGGCCCCGATGCTTGAAGCTCCGAATCATCCAGAGAGCAATGTAAAGTAATAATTGTCACTTGTCAACTGTTCGTAGGCCATTTGACAAAGTGGGGTTCAAGTTGGCCGAGGGAAAGGGTTTGCGGGAGGGGTCGATTCGAAAGAATTGTGGAAATCTGTGGAAAAGCCAGGACTGTAGGGGCCATCTGGTCCGCTTCTGAGTTCAGTTCGGTTTGTGATACTTCTTGCGACGATTGTCAAATGCGGGGTACGTTCCCTCCAAGACGTCGACGGCAGTTCTATTAATCAGATTGTCTTCGATCGCTCCAGAGGAAAACTTAATTCTATTTCCACCAGACTTGTCGATAGACATACATATGAGTTGGTCGGCGTCGCACACCACTGCTAGGTTGGGATTGTGAGTGACGATTATCACCTGACGACGGTCCGTGGCTTTGCGAATGCATCCAACGAGCAGTTTGACAACCGACTCGTTATCCAAGTTTTGCTCCGGTTGATCGATAATTATCGGTATCTCTTCACGGTCCAAGAGCAGATAGAAGACCATTAGTAGCGCTCCTTTTTCACCTGGGGACAGTTGCGCTATAGGTTTGGTTCCAAGCCTCAGGGTGTACCTCGGTTCGACATAGTCCAGTGCAAACAAGAAGTCGTAGAGAGCAGTTACCTTCTTACCGACCTTTAGCTGAGATTGAATGGTGATGGGCTCTTTTTCCTCTCCTTTGTCTATCGTCGTAAGAAGCTCCATGACCTCATCAAGAAATTGAACTACACCGTCACTCGAATTGAAGTCATGTTTCACTAGCAAGTCCTCTACGGTCTTTGCGCTCTCAGCTTCACCGTAGAAGTTTCCGCGTCTGTGTTTATGGATGAAATCGAGAAAATTAACGGCGAAGCTCGATGGACTTAAGAACGCGTCAAAATGCAATTGAATAGATTCCTGGGTAAAGTCCGTCGAAGCCGCCATATCTTGAACGGGCTTATACAATTCCTCGAAGACTCCGCGAATGTTCGTAATTTGCGCGTGAATCTCGCGTGCTCGTTCTTTTCGTTGTTGTTTCAGTTCGGAAAGCTTTATGGGTAAAAGGCTCTCTGCGTTCTCTATGCGAGCCTTCAGATACTCGATTGATCCAATTTGGCTCGGCGAACCGACTATTTCGCTTCTGCGTACTTCCCACCGGTTCAATTCCGAGAGGTACTGTTGATACCGCTCCTGGGGCGCATCCAGCAGGCTACGAAGCGATTCGATTGTATTGCGAGTCTCCGCGCACTGAGTGTCAAGTCCCTTCGAGTCCTTGCTACCGTTGATGAGCACGGAGAGCTCTGCAAGCCTGTTTGTTACCCTCTCGGAATCAGTATGAATTGGGGCACGATTTACACTTAGTGACACGATCGCCTTTGCGTCCAAACCCGCTGCCTGGAAGTCTTCCGACGTGTCCTCAATAAAAGCCGTATAGGAATCTTCGAAGTTCTGAACGTGTCCCACTATGCGGGTCAACAGAGCTTGGCGCGATGCGAGCTGAGTGCGCTCGTTTGTCGCCGCGGTCATCTGTTTTAGAGATTCGTCGAGGCGTGCGTGGGCCTCGGCCAATGCATCAGTAATTCGCTTTGCGTCGGGGTTTTGCGGATCTTCCGCAGGAGAGGGCACTTCTTTCGGGCGCGTTTTGTCATGAGCGTCCAACTCTGCCTGCTTGAGACTCAGTGCTGTACGTAATGAGTCGACAGTCTCTTTGGCCGTTTCAAATTCAGCTCTCGCAATTTCTTCGTTTAAAGATCGGAGTTTGGTTTGTACCTGTGAGATCGCCTTACGATAGGACCCGACTCGGTAGGAGATCAGTTCGTCGAGGTCTGCTTTCTGCAGTCGTTTCTCTGGTGGAACGTGTGAAAAGATGACTTTCCTGAGCTCTCGGTTAAAACTCGTTTCGTCCCCTTCGTCAATCTCGTTGCATAGTTTCTCTATGAATTGCTGCGGAAGGTAACGGACGCGCTCCGGACGAAGTGGGTCTGCGTCTTGATCTAGTCTAACCTCTGAAGGTGCGCCGCCATCCGTCCACGTTAGGAAAGCCTTAAAGTGGGCTGCTTTGTTGTCGCCATGGCGAAATCTCTTGTCGTTCAGAAACTCCATTTGTTCGCAGTGGCTGTTGCCGGCGAGAGCTAGAATGTCAGCCAGGGCACTCTTACCCGTTCCCTTGTTACCGATAATCGCAATTAGCCCGGGATTGAGGTCGAAGTGCAACTGGTCAAACCAGTGTTCCTCCAGTGCCGATCCTTCTATTTTTTCGATACGAAGTTCCCGAATGTACTTTGTGGGATTTTGGGCAATGTGCTCCCGTTTGCCAGGGTTAAGTCCGACATAACATCTGCGAGAGGGTTCATTGCAGACTTGCCTTAGCCCGGTGAAATTGGGCTGCGCCTTCAGCCATGTGATCTTGTTGCTCGGGTAAACGCCGTAGTCCGAAATCTTATGCGCGTCACTTCCGCTAACAACCGGCTTAGGGTAGCCACCTAGATTTTGAATAAATTCATCGCCGACATTAGGTTTTGTGGGGTGTCCTTGGCCGAGGAATAGACGGACATGCAAGAGGTCGCGAGTCTCAAAAATGTCAGCCCACTTCATCAGCTCAGAATCTGTGAATGGGTGCCTTTTCCAGTCGAGGTCTTCCAATCCATCGTTGGTATCGTATGGCTGCACGATGAGACAATTCTCTTCGCCCACCAATTTTATTGCGGCGTCCAAAGACCTACGGGTAGCAACGGCGGTCTTTATACCCAAGGTAAACATCTTGTCGTCGTCGCCTCGATCAGTTGGGGCGTAGCCGTGAACCCTAAGCTTTCCATCGTCGTAGCTTCTGCCTAGTCCAATAAGGTTGCCGCGGGTTGGTGGCCTGTCCTCCAGTCCGCCAATCGACAAATGTGCTAAAAAAAGTGCGAGGTTGTCGTTTGACAGTGACTCGTCGAAAACTACGTGTGTGTTCAGCTTGTAATTGGTTGGCGCTTCTAGTCTGAGTTCGATCCCGGGGAAGACACGCTTCTTTGTGGCGGATGGGTTTCGATTTATATAGCCGCGAAGGGCATAGAAGCCTTCAAAGGTCCAGTAGTCCATAATTGCGAAGGCGTCGACGTCGGTTGCTTCCATACGCTCCGCAATAAGTTTGCAAGCCTCGTTCGCCTGACCGGCATCCTGCATATTGGCCTTTTGGCCCTGCCAAACATAGGACGCAGGAGTGTGGGCATGCAGGTCCCACTTCCGCCAGACCGAGCCGATAGACTGCATTTTGGCTCCCAAGTTTCGATCGTTAGCAGCCGCTTGCGCTCGCAGAATGATCTCTTTGCGAACTCTATCTGCGACTTCCTTTGGAATTGAACTTGAGTGCGTTTTCTTTTCCGTGACCCCGTATCTCGGCAAGAGGTCGATGATGGCTTTTGCTTTGACCTCGAGCTCGCGGGCCAAATCATTAATTCGTACTTCGCTTACGTCGGTCATACCTCTTCACGTAAGCGAATTGTAAATCAACGGCGGGCAAGAGTGAAGTTGCATCTAGCCTCTGGGAAGGGTCCTGGATGCTGTGGAGAGCTTGATTGTGCGCTTGCGGTCCTGGCTAGATGGACCAATCTGCTCGCGGGCCCCGAGTCAGGCGTCTTTTTGGAATTTGAGTTGGCGGGGATAAGGGAAAACTAGAAACTAGAAGGCAGAAACTAGAAGTTAAGAAGAAAAGACACGAAGTGAGGAGCAAGATGGCGACGTCCCGACCGGGTCGGGATAAATTCCGTCGCCGCTACACAACTCGTGAGGAGATGGGCGCAGGTGAGCTAGGCGACTCTGCGGGCGGATTTTTTAAGGAGTTCGTGGATGAGGGTTTGGTAGGGTTTGGATTGCCTGGCGGCCATGCGGCGGAGCTGGCGGAGCAGTTGCGGGGCGATGCGAATGGCGATGAGCTTTTTTGCGTTTCCCGAAGCGGGGCGGCCGACTCTGCGAGCGCGGCGCAGTTCGGCGCCGGTCGATTCCGGAATGTCGGAGAGGTCGAGCTTGCTATCCGGCATAGGCTTGGCGTTCCTTGCGGGTCGCCTGGCGCGCGCTGATGATGCGAATGATTTCCTCGGCATTGTTCACCTTGGGCGGCGCGTCGCGTGCAAAAACGCAGCCTTCGTTGCGAATTCGCGGCATCTGGCGACCAAGCGGCGATTGCCGCAAAGCTTAGAATGTGTAAGAGGCGCCGACAAGCGGGGCCATGCGCGAGCGCAAACCGCCTTGATCCAACTTCACGAGGAGGTTTCCGGTGAGAAGCAGACCCCCCCAGGGTTTCAGCTTGAGGCCAATGGAGCCGTCCGTGCGATTGTAGGTCCCGCTGGAGGATACCGTGGTCTGTGCAATCGAAAAACCCGGATTGGTGGTGGGAAAAGGTGTGAAATTCGGTACTATCTTGGCTTCGGGCGCTTGAAATACTCTTTGAGCGAGAACGTCAGCGGCGATGGTGAGTCTTCGAGTCAATCTCCAATCGGCTCCCCCGGAATAGATTAGGCGGTTGGGGAGCCCTCCTTTGTTCCCGGCACTTGTGACGACGAGCTCTGTATTGCCGTTGGCTTGATAACCAATATTGAAGTGAGGTGATACTCGGCCACTGTACGTGAAGGCCATAAAAGGCTTCACACCAAACGTACCGGAACCTAGAAAATTCTCCGCGTCTCCGCTCGGCAGTCGAATTTCTCCACCCAGAGCAAGGCCGCCGTGTTTCATTTTCCAGAAAGTAGCCTTAACGGCCAGGACCACGTCTCCGATGCCCGTGGCTTCCGCGGCCTGAGAGTTGCTGAAGTTTCCAACAGACTGGCCGCTGCTCCTGAACAGCGTTTCGTTTGTCGTATACCGCATGTCGACTCGCAACAGGGGAACGGCAACGGACACGTCGACTCTGCCAGTCACGCCGTAGGTGAGATAGCCCACCCATTGATGAACCTTCAAATCAATTCGACTGTTCGCGATTGCGAGAGTGTCTGGATTAGAAGGCATATTATTTGAGCTTAAGAAGAAGGTTGCGGGAAGACTCTTAAGGCCGCGGCCATCCACGTCTTCCAGGAGAAAATACTGGTAGGTTTGCGCGATATACAGCTTGTGTCGGCCAATCGTTTCGGCTCTTTGCGTCAAGATCGGGCCGAGTGACTGGTCGGAGGGCACCGGCACATGCAAGGTAGGATCGGTCGTAAAGATGATTCCCGAAGCCGGTGAGGCGAGGGGAATTTGGCTAACCTCGCCGCCGATGTCCACGGTCAGGAAGCCGAAAGAGTTGCCCGACCTGCCGATTTGCCCCGAGCTGCTGTTCGAAAATGTGAATGTTGGGGGCGTCACTGCGGTGGGTATTAAGCAACTCAATTTGCTGCTAGCTGAACTTCCGCTAGTGCAACTAATCTGTGCAACAGCGCAGGGAGATACACCAAGAACAATGAGCAATATTATCAATATTTTTCGCTCGATCATTTGGTTTACCTTCGGCGCATAAGCTGTCCGCCTTCCTGTCAGAGTCATGTGCTTTATCCCCTTCCTTCGATCGTCACATCCGCGCCGAACTGTTGTTAGATCACTGCACTAAGAATTGGACCGGAACGGTTACCTGGCCAAAGCTGCCGCCGGGCGACGCCGTTATGGTCAGAGTCCCCTTCGTCCCCGCGCCCGTCGGAGAAATGGGCGGCGGCGGAGTGGCCGGCGTGGCGAATTGATTGCACGCGGAGACCCATCCAAGCGCTAAGCACAGAAGCAACACAAAGGCAAGGGCGTGCTTGATCCTTAGAGGGCTGAATACTGGACGGCGCAAGAGCACCAAGCCAAAGACAGCCACCGGAAGAAGCATTACGAATGCAGCCATTCGCTGGAGTCTTCCCCTTGAGTCGTGAGAAACCGGATCGAAGATGGTTGAACTAAGGGTTCGAACAACAGAAAGTGTAAGCTTGACCGAAGTGCACTGCGATGAAGGACACGTACCTGAACTAGCTGATGTATTTATCGCAAAAGAACAACTCGCCTTGCCGTTCAGGACGCCCAGATCGGTGCAAGCAAAGGCGGAGGCCGGAGCGTTGGCGGGCCCTTGGAGATCTATCACAACACTGCCAGAGGTCGCGGGTGCTGCAGGAACATTCAACTGGCCCGTGGGATTCGCTGGATCATACACCAATTGGTCAGAGACGACTTGGATCGAACTTGAGGGACTGGTCTTAGTAAAGTCCGCAACCGATGTGGCTGTGACATTGACGGCAGCAGGACTTGGAACTGCCGTGGGTGCGGTGTAGGTGGCATGCGTCAGGTCAGTGGCTACGATCTTTCCAACTGTCGAGTTGCCCCCCATGACGCCATTTACGCTCCAACCTTTCACGCCAAAGCTACTGCTGTCACCGGTCACCGCGGCTGCAAAGGAGACAGAGAACCCAATCGCAACCGTGCCTGTCGCCGGAGCAGGAATCGAAGCGGAGACAATCGCCACCGAAACCGAAACGTTGGAATTGATCGTTAACGCCGAAGTTCCGGTCTTACTCGTGTCCGCGACGGACTTGGCAGTGATGGTGACCTGCGGCGGATTCGGCTGCACCACCGGCGGGGCATTGTAGAAAACATTGAAGCCGTCGATGGGCGTGAGCATGCCGCAGGGATTCGGATTCGCAGGAGTGGTGGTCGGAGTCGCAGTGCAAGCGATACTCCATGTCACTCCGAAGTTGCTGGTGTCACCCAGAACCGTGGCCGTGAATTTAGTCTGAGTGTTGATGCCCAGGGTGGGATTCACTGGCGCCACCGTGACCGTTACGTTCGAGTTGATCGTAATCGCCGAGTTTCCGGTCTTACTCGTGTCTGCAACCGACGTGCCGATGATCGTGACCAGTGGGGCATTCGGCTGCACGACCGGCGGGGCGTTGTAGAAAACATTGAAGCCGTCGATGGGCGTGAGCGTGCCGCAGGGGGTTGGATTTGACGGATTGGTTGTCGGAGCTATTGGGCAGGCGCCCAGACTCCACGTCACTCCAAGGTTGTTCGGATCATTCTGTACCGAGGCGGTGAACTTGGTCTGAGTGTTGATTCCCAGCGTGGGACTTACGGGTGCCACAGCGACCGTCACAGTGGAGTTGATGGTGATCCCTGTGGTTGCAGTCTTGCTTGGGTCCGCGACGGCGGTTGCCTGAACCACAAAACTATTGGCAAGTGGTACGCCAATCATAGGTGGCACGATCTGTGGGGGAGTGTAAGCGCCCGTTTGCGGATTGACAGTACCGCACGGGGCGAGATTGACGGCACTGCTTCCGCAACTGAGCATCTTCCAAGTGACCCCGAGGCTGGGGTTATTGGGGTCAAGGTTAGCCGTGGCCGCAAAAGTATCCTTTCCAGCCGGGAGATCCTCGATGAGCACTGTGGCGAACGTTTTAGTGATCATATCCGATATATTGGAAGTAAGGGTGAACTGGTTGCTGGTAGGGCTCGTCAGTGGCGTCGAGGTTGCAGTCAACGAATACGTCCCCGCGATCATGAACGTGAGGTTGTTGAACGTCGCCACGCCACTGACCGCTGCGACCGTGGTCGTTCCACCCACGTTCGCTGGCATCGAGTTGATGGTGATCGAGACCGTCGAACTAGTCACAACGTTGCTGTTGGCGTCCTCCACGCTAACAGCCACGGGTGTCAGTGGTGTGACATTGCCGCCCAGCGGGCTGGTCGCCGGCGGCGCCGGCGGCTGCGTCGTGAAGACCAGTTGTGCAGGCGTTCCGGGCGTGACATTGAAGGCAGTGCTGATCGCTCCCGTGAGAGTGGCGGCGCTGGCCGCCAGCGTGTAGCCCGTACCCGTCTTGTCGATGCTCAGGTTCGAGAACATCGCGACGCCAGCTACGGCGTTCGCGGTTAGGGTCCCCGACAACGTCCCGGTGCCCGGATTGGTTCCGATGGCGATGGTCACCGAGTTCGTCGCTGTGGGGACCAAGTTCCCCTGGGCGTCCTGAATGCTCACTTGCACGGCGGGCGTAATCGCCGCCGCCGATACCACATCCGTCGGCTGCACGGTAAACGCCAGCTTCGCTGGCGTTCCGGGGGTGACATTGAAGGTAGTGCTGGTCGCTCCCGTGAGGGTGGCGGCGCTGGCCGCCAGCGTGTAGCCCGTACCCGTCTTGTCGATGCTCAGGTTCGAGAACGTCGCGACGCCAGCTACGGCGTTCGCTGTTACGGTCCCCGACAACGTCCCGCCACCCGGATTGGTTCCGATGGCGATGGTCACCGCATTTGTCGCCGTGTTGACCACGGTCCCGTTGGCGTCCTCAATGCTCACTTGCACGGCGGGCGTAATCGGCGCCCCCGCTACCACATCCGTCGGCTGCACCGTAAACGCCAACTGAGAGGGGGTAACAGTTACAGTGGCCGTAGCAGGGAAGAATTTCTGAGTACTGTTAGGAATGTCCGGATACGTCGCGGTGACAGTAACGTTGGAACTTGGAATCACATTAGGGGCGGTATACTTGCCGGTGGTGTCGATGGAGCCGCACGCTGTGCCCCCGGCAGTGCAAGAAACGGTCCAAGTGACACTCTTGCTGCTGAAGGGGAACCGAAGACTGCTCGAGAACTGAAACGTCGTGCCGGTGGGCACGTTGGCAGTTGCCGGGGTGACTGACTGAGTCACTGGCATAAGGCGAAGGCCCCCGAGGCTGGCGGAGCCAAGTGAAGTTGTGGCCGGGGTCGTGGAATTGGTGGTCGGGATGGCAATGGTGGAAACCGATCCGTCACCATTGGCGACAAATGCCAAGGAACTATCCGATGCGATCGCCAGACCATGAGAATTCGAACTGGCAGGCATGGAGACCGTGGCGGACACGGTATTGCTGCCGGTAGCGATCACCTGGACAAAGCTGTTAGGCGGGCAGCTGTAGTATGCAGATGAACCGTCAGGAGTGATTGCAACAGTGTTGCCACCAAGACTACCAACGCCGCATGGCGGGGTGGGTGACAGCACAGTCGCGGCGGTTGGTGAAGCGGTGGGAACATTGGCCACTTGGTTGTTGCCAGCGCCGTCCACAACAACAGCAAAGGTACCTAGTGGCTCTACCTCGACTGTTCCACCGGTCACTGCGGTGCCGCCTGACAGCACCGTCGCGGTAATAGTGTTCGACGTCGTCGACCAAATATAGGTGTTCGCGTCGATGGTAATAAACGCGCTAGGGACAGTAATGCTCACACTGTTATAGACAAAGCTGACGCCGATGCCCGGATGGGTGGTCGGCGTAGACCCGACGGACATCGCGCTGGTGAATGCAGGGATAAGTGCCGTCAAATCGAGAATGCTCAGGCTTGGAACAGCGCCAGAACCAAGGCTTGCAGGCAAACTTACAACATAGACGAGCTTGTTGTCTGGCGAAACAGCTATGTTCGCCGTGATAGGAGCGGATACGCCCGGGAGACTCAATGTCGTCGTTGCGGCGCTGGTTAGATCGACGATGGTTACCGAGGCCTCCGCATCGTTTTCAACGTATAGCTTTAATCCATCAGGGCTAATTGCCAAATTATTGGGAGAAGAAGTTAGTGAAGTGCCCACGGCGATCGTGCAAAGCACGGATGGAGGAGTTGCAGAAGCATCGAGCATTGAAAGGAGATTGGGGGCAGTTGCAATAAATGCTGTGGGCTTAGAGGTCAGCAAGTCGGTCGA
>WNFT01007507.1_pt1 | contig 10861 bp, 5 predicted proteins | sample 5400191 | NCBI WGS metagenome assembly WNFT01 (sample SAMN13153359, study PRJNA577476) | soil metagenome | isolation source: 80 cm saprolite under Madrone tree | place: USA:California | collected 2016-06-14
ACAAAATAGACATAAACCGCCGGTCCATAAATGGGCCTTGGCGATCCAGCGGTCATGCGCGCACCTTGCAAGAAAAATTTGGTCTGGCACAAAACGACGATGAAAAAAGTGACGATCAGCCAAAAGCGGGACCGACGAAGAATCTGGCCCCAGCTTTCTTGTTTTTCGCGAATCGAAATCCGAAGAAGGTTAAAGCTGACAAAAATAAGAGCCGCCGCTGCGGACGCTTCACGGATGGCCAATTCAGCCACGCCTTGGTTCCTCGCAACAAACGCACAATACAAGCTTCCCATCCAAGCAACGATAGCCAGCGATAGGATCAGAAAGCATTGATTCGATCGCCGCTCGCGATTAGCCAAGAAGACAACCAATCCTAGTCCGCATTGGATGATCAGCGCGACCAGGGTCGGAGCGGCGGCGCTATTCATTTAAGCTGCGATGCGATCAACCACTAGGCTGCTCGCACTGCCGCCAAGGCCGCGAACATTTACGAGTGCACAATTTACATTGGCCCTGCGCGCTCGTTTGGCAACGAAGTCGAGATCACATGCTGGATCCGGAGTTTCGTGATTGGCGGTGGGAACAATTATTTGGTCGCGCATAACGAGTGCGCAAGAAGCGACTTGGAACGGTCCACCAGCGGCTAACGGATTACCAGTGACACCTTTTATTGAGCTCACAGGCACTTCGTATGCGTGCCGTTGAAATACTTTTTTGATGACACCTACTTCGGCGGCATCCAGGACCGGGTGTCCTGGCCCGTATGCACATATATAGTCGACATCATCGGTAGTCCGGTGTGCGTTGGCCAAAGCAATTTTCATAGAATCCTCAAGCCCGCAGGCTGGTTTCTGCGGATCAAGATCGCGCTGCTTGCCATACCCGCTGATCTCGAGGTAAAGCCGCGCTCCTCTCGCCTCCGCGCGTTCCAAGTTTTCCAGCACCATCACACAGGCACCCTCGGAAATCACACCGGAATCCCTGTCCAGGTCGAATGGTCGGCTTGCCTTTTCCGGCTCGTCATTGCGCGATGAACTTAGCCCGCTCGCGATAAAACTTGCCATCGTTAGCGGCGTGATTGGAGCATCGGCTCCTCCGGCAATCGCGATCTCTGCCTCACCGGAACGAATCATTGCAGCCGCATCTGCCAGAGCATCGATTCCAGATGGACACGCGGAAGAAACCGTTGCGGCATTTGCTGAGATCCCGATTCGGTCCGCAATTACGTTGGCAGCCGCTTGAGGAATCGAAGCCGCGGCTGAGGTCGTCGGCGCGCGATTTGGGCCGTTGTCTCGCATCGCAAAATAGACACTCTCGATGACGTCAATCGCACTTGTGCTTACCCCAATCACAACTGGCGTCGGGCTGGGCAACTCAAGATTGTTCGGATCTAGACCGGCATCTTTTAGTGCCATCATTGCCGCGGCATAGGCGAGCTGTGTGTGACGCGCCATTCGCTGCCGGCGAGGAGCGATTCCCAAAACGCCTCGAGCCCGATTCCATTGGGGGCGAGAATCCCTATACCGGTGATGACGACTCGATTGCGCTTAATCATGTTCCGCGTCTCCCGCTCTCCGGCCACGGTGTTGTAGCCACGGCCCTGTGGGCCGTCTCCTCTAAGCGGTCTGCTGCCTGCCCGGTTTCCTGCTTTCCTGATTCATCTGGGGGTGCTCCACTTGAACTGGCCACAGGCCGGTTGCCACAGTTGGTCATGACGGTGCGGTTACGCTTAGTCATGTTGATCATATTTCAACAGCGATAACCACGCCAAGCCAACACCGGGAGAGAGCGATCTCGCGGCTTGCGATCTCCGGAGGCGTTTGAAAGGTTTTAAATACTGGGCGTTATCGACCTCCACAAACAGATCACGGCTCATTCTAAACGCTACATTAAATTCAGTCATTATATTTTTGGGGCGCTCTCGGCCCTACCTATTCACCGAATTTGCAAGTTATTCACAATTTGCAGCTTGCGCACGAGCAAAATTCATTTCAATTTCCCAACCGAGTTCCCATGGCTTGCAGATATTTGTCATCTGTGCCCGTATGCGGCACGCGCCTAGCTTCTAACCGGCTTGGCCGATCATGATCGTCTCGCCGCAAAATCCTCAAGTCCTGGTTATCGACGATGAAATGGGTCCGCGCGAGAGCCTGCGGATGCTGCTCAAGCCAGATTACAATGTGCACACGGCCGATTGCGTCGACGCCGGCATCCGGCTCTTGAAAGAGAAACAGCCCGATACCGTCGTGATGGACATCCGCATGCCGGGCGCGACCGGCATCGAAGGTTTGCGAAAAATCCGTGAAATCGATCCGCATCTTTCCGTCATCATGCTCACCGGTTTTGGCGCTCTTGAAACCGCGCAGGAAGCGCTTCGGCTCGGCGCCAATGATTACATCAACAAGCCCTTTGACGCGGGCGAAATGCGAAAAGTAATCGGACGCAACGTTGAACGCACGCGTGTGCAACGAGCCGGCGAACGTGCCGCGGCTGAAATCAAGGAACTAAATAATCGCCTGCTCAAAGAACTGGCGCAGAAGGAGCGGCTCGCCTCGCTCGGCCAGGCTTCGGCCGAGTTTGTCCACGATTTGGGTAATCCGCTCACGATCGTTTGGGGTTACGTCCAGCTACTCGCAAAAAAACTTGAGCGTTCTGAAAACGGAGGCGCCGCGGAAAATACCGCCTCGATTAAAGAACTGGGCATCATCGAACAAAACGTGCGGCTTTGCCGCGAGCTTCTCACGATGTGGCAAAGTTACGGCAGCGTCGGAGCCTCGCCGCACAAGCCGATGTCGGTTTCGGCCATTCTGCGCGAGGTGATCAAAGGCGTCGGGGCCATGGCCGTCCAGAATGGCGTGGAGTTAAAAGCCAATATTTGCGAAGACACCTGCACTCTTCTCGGCGACGCCGTGCAAATCAAACGCGCCATCCAGAACGTGATCATTAACGCGGTGCAAGCTTGTGCGGGCAAGAAGGGATCGATCTCGGTGGATTGCGCGCGGAAAGATTTCTATGTGGACCTGCGCGTGGAAGACAATGGTCACGGGATCCCCCCGGCTCGGATGAACAAGATTTTCGATCCGTATTTCACGACTAAACAGGGCAAGAGCGGAACTGGCCTCGGCCTCTACATTACAAAAAAAGTCGTCGAGGACCACAACGGTTCGCTCAAAGTGGACAGCACGCCGGGCGTTGGCACCACGTTCACGATTCGCTTGCCGCTCCATAATAATTGAGGTTGTAGCCACGGCCTTGTGGGCCGTGAAAAACTCGAACGAGGCAGGGGCCCGTTGCTACAATATGCGGGTGCATCGGTTTAACTTGTCAGCTCTCACGCGTTTGGTTTTGCTGAACGCGTGCCCTCTTACCAAGTCGCTCCGATTTTTTTGATCCGTTTGGCCGGAGCGCCTTTCGAGATCTACGAACAACTCGCCACTCGCGACACAAACAAAGCAGCCCGCGAGCTACTCGTTAGGCAAGACAAGTTGTCTGCCCAGGATGAAACGCGCCTTGCTGTCTTGCTCGAGCACCAACTGAGCACCGCGCGCAGTGCGCTCCTGGAGGCCGCCCGAACATTGTTGCCAGCTTACCTTCTTTTTGCGTCGGCCGAACTTCGTCATAACCTGCTTAATCAGTCCATGCCGCTCGATTCGGAATCGCTCCCGGCGCGCAACAGTCGCGCCCGCGAACGCGAGCGGCATCTGCTGCTTTATCTTCAGCGCATCGCCGCGAAAAACGACACCTTCAGCGAATTTGGACCCACCGGCTGGGGCAAGATCGACCAACAGATTCGCGAATTGAAGATCGACATCCAGCCGGGGATAGCGGCTCGTGACGTTTTTCTCGAGCGCTGGACGGCACATGCAACTGCGGCTGTGATGAATGCCGACCCTGAAGTTTTCGTCGAGCTTTCACCCCGTCTCAATCCAAACGCGTGTTTGGATAATAACAAAATTATTTTCACCGATACCGGTGAGAGCGTCGAAATGGAGCGTGCGGAAACCGAGGTCGTCCAGCGCTGCGATGGGCGCACGCCGGTTCATTCCTTAGGGACACCCATCGAAATCATTCGTGCGCTTACCGAAAAAAAAATCCTGGTTTGCGTGATGGAAGTTCCGGCGCTGGAGCCGCATGCTTTCGCCATCTTATGCAGCGATGTTGAAAAGTGGCGCCCAGGCCGGGCCCGCGCCAAGTGGTTGTCGCTCCTGCAGCCGATCGCCGAGCTGCCGGCAAAATTTGCCGCCGCCGCCGAAACGAAAGATCGACAAGGAATTTTGGATGAAACGCGCTCCCGGTTTCATTCGTTGGGCGCCGCGCGCAAACCGAGCGAGCGTTTCCTCTATTCAGCCGCCAACCCGATCGGCGAAGAATGTTTTCGCGAATGCAATTTCCGCATCGACGAAGATCTAATCAACGAGGTCGCAGTTGAAGCGGCGCCGTGGATCGACTTCTGGCGCGATTCCTATGCCTTCATCGCCAGTCGTGTCGCTGCCGGTTTGCGCCAGGTTCTTGAAAAGGCTGCTTCAAAAAAAGGCGCACTGCCACTGCCGGCATTTCTTCATGCGTGTGAAGTGGCGAAGTTGCCGCTCGCCGGACCCGGCCTGGTCGGGCTGGCGGTGATGGCGTTTCAGGAAGTGAAAGCCGTTTTTCGCGAGCGGCTTCGTCCACATATCGGTTCCGAGGAGTACGACCTCAGTCTCGATGATTGTCACGTCGTTCGCGGAAATTTTTCGTATCCCAAATTCGACGAATACACATATCCGTCCGCCGACCTACAAATCGCCGCCGAATCGATCGAAGCAGTCGCACGCGGCGAATACCAATGGATTCTGGCCGAGCTGCATCCGCCTCCTGCACTGCTGCATCACTGCATGTACTGGGCTTGTCCGGACAAAGCTGCGCTTAATGAAGCGCTCGTGCGCACGGTCGCAGGTAAACCAAGTTTTCATTTCGGTTTTTTTGCGGCGGATTTTACGGCGCACACGGCCGTTCGCCTTTTTGATGCGCTTCCGGAACTTTCGAATTTTGTCGCTCCGCAACGGGGCAACCGCAATTGGCGCACAGTCCCTCCGGCCGAGGCAGAAGTTTATGTCGATGAAACGAGCGGCGACGTTTGCGTTCGCAAAAGGGGAACGCGCGAATACCTCGGATCGTTCGCGCGCGCCTGGGTCATTCCGCTCGGTTTTCATCCATTCCAATTTGGGCTTGGGCCGCATACGCCGCGCTTGCGCTGCGGACATGTAATTGTGCAACGGCGCACATGGACGGTGACTCGCGAAGAATTCCCGGCCGGCGATTACACCGGCGTTTCGCGCGATCTCGTTCTCGCTCTGGAGCGATTGCGCGCGCAAAAAGATTGGCCGCGCCACGTTTACATTCGTCCGACCGAACAGGCCCTTCGCCGCAGCGGCGCGGAAGGACGCGATAAGGATACCAAACCGGTCTTCATCGATCTCGAGAGCTATCTTTTTCTCGAAATTTTTCAACGCTGGCTGACGAAAGCTGGTGAACTGGAAGTGACCGAGATGTTGCCCGATGCCGATCATTTGCTTTGGAAAGAGGGGGATGGCCGGCGGACTTTCGAGTTGCGCACACTGATTGTTCCCCGCGTATGAGAATTGTCGCGATCGCAAACTCTGGGGAGCGGTCGCAATGCCAGTCCGGCTCAGACCTCGCGTGCGGGTTGCGGCGGCCCGCCGCAACGTACTTCCTCTCGCTCCGTTTTGTTCGAAGACAAAGTTCGCGATGGCGAGCCACCATCGCCAGCACGCGCGCTGCGTGCGCTCCCCAGTCCGGAAAATGAAAATTGTTGCGATCGCAAACCAAAAAGGCGGCGTGGGCAAGACGACTACGGCGGTCAATCTCGGGTGCGCGCTGGCCGAGCGTGGCCAGCGCATTTTGATTGTCGATCTCGATCCGCAAGCGAACGCGACGAGCTCGCTCGGCATGCAAGAGCTCGAAGGCGAGAGCCTGTACGAGCCGTTGCTCGGCGGCGCCTCGATCGTCGAAAGAATTCTTCCGACCCGCCTGGAACGGTTGTTTCTCGTTCCAGCCGATCTCGATCTGGCCGGCGCGGAAGTGGAGATCGCGCGCATGAACAATCACCTCACGCGTCTCGCGCAGACGTTGTCGATCTTGCGTTCCGATCAGACATTCGATTTTGTTTTGCTGGATTGTCCGCCCTCGCTCGGAATTTTGATGACCAATGCACTCGCCGCCGCCGATGAGATTCTCACTCCGATTCAGTGCGAATATTTCGCGCTCGAAGGGTTGGTGAAAATTGTGCGCGTGGTCGAGCAAGTGCGCGACTCGGGCGCGAACGAGCAAGTCGAAATCGGGGGCATTGTCATGACGATGTTCGACGGTCGGACAAAGCTGAGCGCGCAAGTTGTGGCTGAGGTTCGCGCACATTTTGGCGAACGCGTTTATGCGGCGGTGATCCCACGCACGGTGCGTTTAAGCGAAGCGCCCAGTTTCGGAAAATCGATTCTGGAATACGATCCGAAGGGAACCGCCGCGCGCGCCTATCGCGCCCTGGCCGAAGAATTTCTCAAGCGGCACGATTCGCTAGCCACTGTTCGCGGCTGATCGCGAAAACGAGGGCTGGGAATCCTTTGAAAACGGTTTTGCGCTCGAACTGCATCCCGATTTTTTCCGCCGCCCCGCGGTTCTGCCGCGCGAGAATTTTTTCCAGAAAGGCTGCCGTTTGTTTGCTGAGTAAACGCCTAGCGAGAAGCGCATGAAATCCTCATTCGCCATCAGCTCGGCCAGAAAATCGACCCACTTCGCGCCAAAAGGCAGCCGATTGAATCAATCAGCTGGGTCGCCCAGCTCCTTCTGCTCATGTCATTCGGCTAATCGCGGCACTTTGGTGAATGAGCTGCCCGCAGTTGGCGGGTTCGGCGACATCTTCCTCGCGGAATAGTCGCAGAATTAAGCGGGGGGTTTCGAGAATCATTCGCGCTAAAAGCCGTTGGCGAAAAATAAGACCCGTGGTTGCAACGCCCTTGTCGCAAAAGGCGCACGCGAGAAGGTCGCGCAAAATGCGCGGGCGACGAGGCGTCGCGTCCACTGTCACGGCGTAGCCGATGGTGATGGAGAAGCAGAAGTCTTCTTGGATTCCTTTTTCTTTTCGCTGATCGGACCAATCTTCACTATTTTGGCTTCGAGCGTGCCGTCAGCATTTTTCCGATACGAGCCGCTGACTTCCTGATTCTCGACGATGTCGGCCATCGTGGCTGGGTTGCCGGCTTTCGTCACCGCAGTCTTATCGGTCACTTTGAACACGCGCGACGTTGTCTTGCTTGCGATCGTGAACGTCTTCGTGCTTTGATCGACCGCGGAAACCATCCCGTGAAAGGGAATGGGACGCGCGTTTTGTTTGCCGGGCGAAGCTGCCGATGAGGCGCTTGCATTTGGAGAGGGCGAGGGTGAGGCCGATTTCCTCGGCGTTGTTTGCGCGGCGAGCGGCGTGCAAAAGGCCAGGGCCGCAATGCATACGCCAATAATGAGCTGTGATTTGTTTTTCATAAGTTGGAATTTTGTTTGAGATCACGATGGACCCGCAAGAGTTGACGGGAAATCCATCCTTTTGTTCAACCGGGGTAACGAGTTCCGGTCAGCTATACAATTCCGAATGAAGACGTCCGCTTCAGAAACGAAGGCTGTGCTGGCCTGCCAAGCCGTAGTCTTTTGGAGCGCTCAGAAGAAGTTCAACAACAGTCCACCGTCGCCTTGCTGCGGCGTTGCAGCCTTAGAGCTTCGCTTTTGACCCAGCGCTCCGCGCCCCGCCGGTCGAATAAGTTCTCATCCCGTCGAATTTTAGTGGCCTGCCGAGTCGTAGCTCGCGGCGAACGTGTGGCAAGGTAAAAGGTCCGCCTCCGCCGAAGCTACGGCGCGACAGCCCCGAAAGCTTTCGGGGCTGGAGGTAAGGGGATTCGAACCCCTGGCCTTCTCATTGCGAACGAGACGCTCTACCAACTGAGCTATACCCCCGCTAATGGCAAGCGAGAAATATCACGATGCGAAAACTTGTCAGCAAGAGAAAAAAAATGTAGGCCACGTCAGTTACGCGCGAGCGCGGCAAAGTGTTGTCATCAAAATTTGCCTCCAAGGTGGTGACAGCAGTTCACCCATCATCATTGCTGCGGCAGCCAGATAAGGAATCACGCGAACGCGAATACAAAAACTTCGTGGGCGATTTGCGCGCGCGCTCAAAGCAGCAGGCGAAAACAGAAACGAGGAGGGGCGCCTTCCAAGTTGCCCTTCTTTTGGATTCGGCGGACGAAATCGGCAGCGTCGCGGCGTAGCACGAAGTATTGCGATTGCAGTGGCGAGCGCCGCATTGCACGTTTCGGCCAGTGCGCACCGCCATTGTCTCGGTCATTCTTTTTCTCTCCGGAAGCAGCGCGCTTCTTTTTCAAACTCTCTGGCTCCGGCTGAGCGGATTGGCTTTCGGCAATTCGGTTTGGGCCGCTGCGTTGATTCTATCCAGCTTCATGGCGGGCCTCGCGCTCGGAAGTGCTATTGCCGCATCGTGGACGCTGCAGCGGTGGCGACCGCTGCGCGTTTACGCGGGATTGGAAGTGGTTGTGGCGGTCTTTGGCTGCACACTCGTGTTTGGGCTTCCGTTGCTGGGAGAGTGGATGCGTCCTGTTTTTCAAGCGCTCTGGAATCATCAGCAGTTCCTGAACGGCCTGCGTTTCTCGGTGTCGTTTTCGATTCTGCTTATTCCCACGACGGCCATAGGATTAACCCTTCCCGTATTGCTGGAAGATCCGCTTCTAACACACCAGGAATTCGGCCGCACCATTGGTACTCTTTACGGATTTAACACGTTGGGCGCAGTGGCCGGCGCCTTGCTAGGCGAAACTTATCTGGTCCGGACGTGCGGACTTTTGGGTACGGGGTTGACGGCCGGCTGCGTGAGCTGTGCAGCGGCCGGAATTGCATGGCTATTCTCCGGTGCAGAGACAGTCGGGCAAACTCCAAAGCGATTTCGATTGCTGCTCTCGTTAGGCGATCGGCCGCCCTGGCGTTTGCTTTTCGTAAGTATGGGAGCCGGCGCCATTCTTCTCGGGCTCGAAGTAATTTGGTTCCGATTCATACGCTTGTATGTGGCATCCACCTCGACCGCTTTCTGCGTCATGCTTGCCGTCGTGTTGGTCGGAATCGGCCTCGGCAGTGTCACATCGAGCATGATTCCGCGCCGCCTCGCACGGCCGAGAAAATTGCTGCCGATTCTTTTACTCGTCGCCGCAATTGGGACACTTCTCTCCTACCTGTTTTTTCCGGTGCCGGTTCTTCAAGGGAACACAAACGCCTTCCACATTGAGTCCTGGCAGCAGATCGAGCGGCTATCGCTGGCCTTGATGTTTCCCGTTGCATTTCTGTCGGGGATTCTTTTTCCGTTAATCTTGACCTGCGTTCAGCGCGAAGTGGCAAGCCGCATGAACAGCGCTGGTCTTACCATTTTGTTTAACACGACGGGCGCAGCCCTCGGTCCATTGCTCGCCTGTTTTGTCCTGCTGCCGTGGCTCGGATTCCAATCGAGCTTTATCTTATGCGCAGCGTGTTATGCTGGGCTGGCTATTCTCGCGAGCGAAAAGCCGACGTGGTCTATTCGACGGCCGCTCGGCATCGCACTGCTTGCGCTTTCCGCCATGCTCGTTCTGATCATCGCAACCTTCCCCTATCATCGCGACGAAACGCATTTTGCCAATGCCCGTCGCCCGTACGAAGCGGATGGTTCGCACTTAATCAAAAGAATCGAGGGCACCGCTGATACACTCCAGCTACTGCGCAGCGATCTTTTCGGCGAACCTTACTACTACCGGCTCATCACGAACGCCTATTCAATGTCAGGCACGCTGCCGCGCAGCCAACGCTACATGCGATTGTTCGCGTACTTGCCGCTGACTCTCCGTCCCGAAGCCGAAAACGCGTTGCTCATCTGCTACGGCATGGGCGTCACCGCCGATGCATTCACCCGCGATACGCATCTCAAGCATCTGGACGTCGTGGATATCTCAAAAGAAGTCTTCGATCTCGCCAGTTCCTATTCCGGCCCGGGTTACTCCAATCCATTACGCGATCCTCGGGTGACAACCTTTGTGCAAGATGGCCGCTTCTTCCTGCAAGCCAGTCCCGAGAGCTACGACATTATCACCGGTGAACCACCGCCGTTGAAAGTAGCGGGAACGGTTAATCTCTACACTCAGCAATTTTTCTCGCTCATGAACGACCGCTTAAAGGATGGTGGCATCGCGACCTTTTGGCTGCCGATTTACCAACTGACAACGGACGAAACGAAAGCAATCCTCCATGCCTTCCACAACGTCTTCCCGAACGCCTCCGTCTGGGCGACCTGCGATTTGGAATGGATCATGACCGGAATGAAAGGACCGCTGCATAAGCCTAACGAAGAGGCTGCGCGCACACTCTGGAGCGATGCGGGAACTCGCTTGGACTTGGGCCGGATCGGCCTCGAGGTTCCCGCGCAGATGTCCGCTTTATTTCTCATGGATGGCGAGGAAATCGATCGGATCACACAGGGCGTCGAACCGCTGAGCGATCTTTATCCGAAACGCCTGACCAACGTGCATCCCGATCTGAACGCCGTACACCACTTTGGTTATACGTATCTCGAAAGGTCCGCCGCTCTTCACCGTTTTCTTTCGTCCTCTCTGATCAAAGAAATTTGGCCTAACGAATGGAAGGAATCACTCGAGCTCCTTTTTCTTGTCCGCGAAACGCGATACCTTTCGGAAATCTCCGGGAGCAATTGGTTGGCCGAACTTGATCTTTACTTGCGCCACACACAGCTGCGAACGCCTGTCCTCGCGGTCCAGAACAGTGATGA
>WNFT01005771.1_pt1 | contig 10859 bp, 13 predicted proteins | sample 5400191 | NCBI WGS metagenome assembly WNFT01 (sample SAMN13153359, study PRJNA577476) | soil metagenome | isolation source: 80 cm saprolite under Madrone tree | place: USA:California | collected 2016-06-14
GGACAGCCGCGGGTGGTAGCAGAAGTACGGGATGGCCACGCCGATGCGGCGCGCGGCCTCGATCAGGTTGTCGCGCGAGTCGGCGGTGACCTCCATGCCGTCGACCAGGACCTTCACCAGCTTCGGCGGAGTCGGAATCGAAGCCTGGCCCTGGGCTGCCCCGGGCTGCCCACCTGCGGTGTTGACGGCGCCATCTGCCGGAGCCGAAGGCGGAGGCATGTGATCGGCGCTCATTGCTCGACCTCGCCCCCAATCATGTTTATGGAATCAAAAATGGGGATCAGGTCGGCCACCGCGTGTCCTTTGATCAGCCGCGGCAGCGCGGAGAGGATGGGAAGCCCGGGCCCGCGCACTTGGATGGCGTACGGCTTGCCCTGGCCGTTGGAGACGATGTGGAAGCCGAGCTCGCCGTTGGCGCCCTCGGTGTAGACGTAGACCTCGCCGGGCGGGACCTTGATGCCTTCCATGATCAGCTTGAAGTGCGCCATCACGCCTTCGATGGAGCCGAAGACGTCCTTCTTGGGCGGCAGCGCGTAGCGCCAGTCGTCGGTGACGATGGGGCCCGGGGGCATCTGGTCCAGGGCCTGGATGACGATGCGGTGCGACTGGCGGATCTCTTCCAGCCGGAGGATGTACCGGTCGTAGGTGTCGCCGCGCGAGCCCAGCGGGACCTCGAAGTCCATCCGGTCGTACACCGAGTACGGATGCGCCTTGCGCACGTCGTAGTTCACGCCGGTGGCGCGCAGGCAGGGGCCGGTGAAGCCCCAGTCGACGGCCTCCTCGCCAGAGATGACGCCGATGCCGCGGGTCCGGTCGATGAAGATGCGATTGCGGGTGAGGAGCGTGTCGATCTCGTTGGTCAGCTCCATCACGCGAGGGAGGCAGTCGCGCAGGTGCTGGTCCCAACCGGGCGGCATGTCGCTGGCGACGCCGGAGATGCGCGTCCAGCTCACCGTCACCCGTGCTCCGGTCAGCTCGGCGATGCGGTCCCAGAGCAGCTCGCGGGCCTCGATCGCGTAGAGGAAGACGGTGTACGCGCCCAGCTCGAGGCCGATGGCGCCGATGCAGGTGAGGTGGTCGCAGATCCGGCAGATCTCGCCGCCCACCACGCGCAGGTACTCGGCGCGCTCGGTGGGCTTGATCCCGATCAGCTTTTCCACCCCCATGATGTAGGCGGTGTTGTTGAGGATCGGGGAGACGTAGTTCAGGCGGTCGGTGTACGGCAGCACCTGGTGCCAGGTAGAGTTCTCCGAGGACTTGGAGAAGCCGCGGTGGAGGAAGCCGATCTCCGGGATGGCCTCGGTGATGGTCTCGCCGTCCACCGTCACCACCAGGCGGACGGTGCCGTGCATCGCCGGGTGCGAGGGGCCCAGGTTGATGGTCATCGGCGCGGAGGGGAGGTCCTCGTCGAGCGCCAGTGGGTCGTGCAGCTGGGCCGGCTCAGTCATAGGCATCCGGGTCCACGTGCTGGCGGCCGACGTGGGTCTGGCTCATGGGAACGCCCGCTCCACCCGGACCTGGTCCGGGGCCGCGGATCAGATCGGGGAAGTCCAGCTCGGGCACCAGCGGCTGGCGCTTGCGCACCGGGTAGTCCTTGCGCAGCGGATGGCCCTGGAACTCGGGGTACATGAGGAGTCTCGTTAGATTTGGATGGCCGGTGAACTCGAAGCCGAACATGTCGTAGACGTAGCGCTCCCACCAGTCGGCCGTCCGGTACAGCGAGGTGATGGTGGGGACCTTCACGTCGTCGCTGCGCAGGTCGACACGCACGCGCAGCGCATGGTGCTTGGTCAGCGAATAGAGGTTGTAGGCGACGTAGAAGCGGGGCTCGACGTGCGGCTTCTTCTGCACGTCGTATTCGGGGACCTCGATGGAGGCGAGCGCGCCGCCGCCGGTCATCTCGCTCTTGAAGGTGAGCAGGTCGACTCCGGCGATCTGGCGCAGGAGCTTCATGTCCGTCTGAGGGTCGTTGCGCAGGAAGGTGACGACTGCGACCAGGTCCTCCCGCTTGACGGTGATCACCTCGTCTCCGCGGTGGCTGTGCGCGGAGGTGACGGCTTCCTGGAACCTCTCCCGAACCAGCTCGACGAGGGCCTGGGACATGACGTTATTTCCCGAGGAGCTTGCCGAGGAAGCTCCGCTTCTTGGTCGTGAGCTCCATGTCCAGGGCACGCTCGGTGGTGGCGGCCTTGTGGAGCTGCGTCTGGATCTTGTCCTGGAGGATCTTCAGGCCGTCGAGCACCTGCTCGGGGCGCGGGGGGCAGCCGGGGACGTAGACGTCCACCGGGATGACCCGGTCGGCGCCCTGGACGGTGGCGTAGTTGTCGTAGAAGCCGCCCGAGCTGGCGCAGACGCCGAAGGCCATCACCCACTTGGGCTCGGTCATCTGATCGTAGACGCGCTTGAGGACCGGCGACTGCTTCACGTTGATGGTGCCGACGATCATCAATAGATCCGCCTGGCGCGGGGTGAAGCGGGGGAACTCGGCGCCGAAGCGGGCGATGTCGTACCGCGCCGACATGGCGCTCATGTACTCCATGCCGCAGCAGGCGGTGACGAAGGGGTACTGGAAGATGGAGTTCTTCCGCGCCCAGCCCAGCGCGCCGGAGAGGTTCTTCTCGAAGAAGCCGATGCTCTCCTCGAGGCGGGTGACGAGGACCGGGACCTCGTAGTCGAGTCCGAGGACTTGCTGCGACTCGGGGACGTTGCCTTCCGGCTTCAGGACGGGAAGGGAGCGCGAATGGTCGCTCACGTGCTGAACTCCAGAGCGCCCTTGCGCCAGACGTAGAGCAGGCCGATGGCCAGGGTGGCCATGAAGGAGAGCATCTCGAAGTAGGCGAACCAGCCCAGGCCTTCGCCGTGCAGGTCGCGCAAGAGAGCGCCCCAGGGGTAGATGAAGACGCTCTCGATGTCGAAGACGATGAAGAGCAGCGCGACCATGTAGAACTTCACCGAATGGCGGCTGTGCGGGTCGCCGGTGGTGGGGGAGCCGCACTCGAACGGCGTCTCCTTGATCCTGGTGATGCGCTTCGGGCCCAGGTAGGTGGCGGCGACGCCGATCAGCAGGCAGAGGATGCCGGTGACCAATAGGAGAACGAGGATCGGGATGTACGGGGAGAGGTAGTCCATCGCGTCAGGGATCGTCCCAGGGCATCGTCAGGGCGGCGGAAAATAGCCGCCGGGGGGTGGGGTGTCAACGCGCTGCACTGCGACATTTTCGGAGGGAACAGGGCTGCTCGGACGACCGCCGTGCGGGTTCGTTTTCAGGTTCAGCTCAGCTCAGCGAGGTTCCGCGGCGAGATGTCGCGCTTGCCGGCCTCGATCTCGCGCACCTGGCGCGCGAGCGCGCGGTTGAGCGGGGCGTCGATCAGCGCGTTGAGGTCGTCGATGCCGACCGGGCGGCGCTCCCTGAGCAGCGCGATCATCCCGGTCTTCTGCTTCGGACGGCTACGCGCGGCCAGCCAGATGACCGCGTGCGCGATCGGGCGCGGCAGGCGGACCAGCTGATCGGGGCGGATGCCGGCGACGGGCTCCATGCGGATGCCGCGGCCCTTCGCGGCCTGCACCACTTCGGAGATGATCTCCAGCGCGAGCGAGCGGACGTCGCGGCGGCCGGCCAGCTCACCCAAGGAAAGGCCGGTGACCGCGCCCAGCGTGGACATGGCGCAGTTCATCGCCAGCTTGCTCCAGCGGGCGCCGGCGAGATTGCGGGTGATGTTCACGGGGAACGCCTGGGAGAGGACGTGGCGGGCGTGCTCGAAGCTGGTCGAGTCGCCGCCCAGCGTGAAGCTCCCGCCTCCGGTCAGCTGGTATTCGCCGGGCTCGATCATGGTCGCCGACCAGCCGATCACCGCGCCCAGCACGCGCCTGGGCCCGACGAGGCGGGCGACGCGCTCCTCGGGGAAGCCGTTTTGCAGGCAGACCACGGCGCCGTCCGCCCTGAGCTGGGGGACGGCGGGAGTGAGGGCGCGCTCGATCTCCGTGCTGCGGACGCAGAGGAGGATCAGGCGGTACGGATCGCCGTCGGGGAGCGTGGCGGCGACGCGGGCGTTGGGGAACTTGTCGGCGATCTCCTTCGCGTGCCGGCCGGCGGCCAGACCCAGGTCGAGGCCTGCGTTGAGCAAGCGCTGGGCGGTGATGCCGCCGATCGCACCGAGTCCGATGACGCCGATCCGCATGGGGGGGCATTTCTGCTATGACGCCGCCCCATGCACAAGGACTTCGAGAACAAAGTTGCGCTCGTGACCGGTGCATCCCGCGGGATCGGCCGCGCGGCGGCGGTGCGGCTGGCGGAGGGGGGAGCGAAGGTAGCGATCGCCTACGCCGGGAACGACGCGGCGGCCAGCGAGGCGAAGGCCGAGGCGGAGAAGGCCGGCGCGCCCGCGGTGCTGCTGCTCAAGTTCGACGTGGCGAACCCCGAGGCGTGCGCGAAGGCGGTGGACGATGTGGTGGAGAAGCTCGGGGCGCTGCACGTGCTGGTGAACAATGCCGGGATCTCCATCGACGGGCTCATCCTCCGGTACAAGGCGGAGGACCTGAAGCGCATGCTCGACGTGGACCTGGCCAGCGTGTTCCACCTGTGCAAAGCGGCGGTGCGGCCGATGATGAAGCAGCGCTGGGGAAGCATCGTGAACCTGACCAGCGTGGTGGGCGAGCAGGGAAATGCGGGGCAGACGGTCTACGCGATGGCCAAGGCGGGGTTGATCGGGTTTACCAAGTCGCTGGCGCGTGAGTTGGGGAGCAGGAACATCCGGGTCAATGCAGTGAGCCCGGGGTGGATCGAGACGGACATGACGAAAGACCTGCCGGAGGCGGCCAAGAAAGCGATGGCGGAGGGAGCAGCGCTGGGCCGCGCAGGAACGGCGCGCGAGGTGGCGGAGGGGATCGCGTTCCTCGCCTCGGACCGGGCGGCGTTCGTGACCGGCGAAGTGCTCCGGGTGAACGGCGGCCTCTACATGTAGCTCAGTGTGCCTGCCGGGCCGCGGGCAGTCCTTCGAGCGCCGCGCGCACGGCGGCGAGCAGCTCGTCGAGGCCGACGGGCTTCTCCAGCACCATGTCGCCGTCCCCGCAGTCCACCAGCTCCGGTGAGCCGGTGAGGAAGAGCGCGCGCCCCACCGACGGGCCGTACTTGCGGCGCAGGGTGCGGAGCAGGTCCGACCCGCTGATGCCGTCGCGAAGTCCCTGGTCGGTGATGACCAGGGAGGGCCGCTGCGTGTCGTAGAGCCGGAGCGCGTCGAGTCCGGTGCTCGCGGTCAGCGCGGCGAAGCCGCTGTCCTGGAGGAACTCGGCGATCAGCTCCGCTGTCTCTCGATGGTCGTCCACGACCAGGACGAGCTGCTGCATTGTCTGTCTCCCCCACCCGTGCGTCCTCGGTTGAGTAGTCACTGAGCGGGGGGAAGGACAATCCGGGATCCTACCGACCCGAGCAAGCGAGCGGCATCGCGCTTGCTCCCTGGACTTCCGGACGGTGACGCGACAGCGGCGCCGGCTGACCCATGGAGCTCGCAGTGGCGCGTTTTGTCGGCTTTTCCAGTGTTCTTGCGGCATTCGCGGCGCGCGGCCGCGAGAGCGTGCCTCGCGCGGCGCCGCTGCGGCGCCACGGGTCCACCGAACCAAACACAAAGGGGGAAACGATGGTGCGCTTGACCCGGATAGGACTGCTATCGATCTCGTTCGTCGTCGCCTGCGGAGGCAGCTCGGGAGGACCCGGGCGCGACGTCGTCGCGCCCACGGTGATGAGCACCGCGCCGGCGGACGGCGCGACGGGCGTGCTCCTGCAGGCGGCCATCACGGCCACGTTCTCGGAGGACATGTCCGTCGATTCCCTCGCCAGCGACGGGCTCAGCCTTTCGCCCGCCGTCCCCGGCTCCGTGAGCTACAGCGGGAAGACGGCGACGTTCACGCCGTCGGCGAAGCTCGCGTACGAGACGACGTACAAGGTGACGGTCAAGACTTCGGCGAAGGACATGGCGGGCAATCCGCTGAAGGCGGACTTCAGCTGGAGCTTCAGCACCATCGCGGCGCCGCCGGCACCCATCGCCGTTCCGGGCGGTGATCGGGATGTCAACATGGGGGAGACGGTGGTGCTCGACGGGAGCAACAGCCAGAGCATCTCCGGAGAGCCGCTGACGTACCGCTGGAACCAGAGCTGGGGCACGGACGTGACCGGCGGCAAGAATCACATTCTTGGAGAGAAGCCGTCCTTCGTCGCGCCCGCGGCGGTCGGAACGCTCCAGTTCGAATTGGTGGTGAGCGACGGCATCAAGAACAGCTTTCCGGCCCGCATCCAGGTGAACGTGATGGAGGACAAGGCCAAGGCGGTCTTCGTCGCGGTGAACGGGGAGGACGCGAATGCGGGCAGCCGCGCGGAGCCGATGAAGAGCATCCAGGCGGCCATCGAGAAGGCGCGCGCGACGGGGGCGGACGTGTACATCGCGGAGGGTGAGTACCCCGAAAGCCTGACGCTCGCGGACGGCGTCAGCCTCTACGGCGGGTTCGCCGGGAGCTGGGTTCGCAGGGTGGGCGAGGTGGAGAGCAAGGTGGTCAGCCCGGCGGCCAAGGCGATCGGTGGAGTCAGCGTGGGCGCTCTCGTCATCGACGGCCTCAGCATCGTGAGCCCCGACGCGGTGAATCCGGGTGTGAGCTCGTACGGCATCCTGCTGGCGTCGAGCAGCGCGGTGGTCATCTCCAACAACTTTTTCACCGTTGGAAGCGGCGCGAACGGCGGCGCCGGCAAGGATGGCAAGTCGGGTGCGGACGGGAAGGCCGGGGCCAACGGAGGGGATGGGTGCGCGATCGCATGCTCGCCGGCTGGCGGGGCTCCGGGTGGAGCGCCGGGTTTCCCCGGCGGCTCGGGCGGCAATGGAGGTGATGCGCGGGCACCGGGCAGCGCCGGCAGCGACGGGTTCGGGCCGGTTCCCGGCATGCACGGAGCGGGCGGACGCGTTGGCAGTGCGGGATCGAGCGGCGGCAACGGAGGCAAGGGCGTGGCGGGCTCGAATGGATCCGACGGCACCGGGCTGGGGACGGTGGCCCTCTCAGGCTACCTCCCCGTCGACGGCAAAGCTGGCACGAACGGGGTCGACGGGAGTGGCGGAGGCGGCGGTGGAGGGGGCGGAAGCAACTGTGACGGGCTCTTCTGCCTGTCGCGAGGCAACGGCGGCGGAGGTGGAGGCGCGGGCGGATCCTTCGGCCAAGGGGCGGCGGCCGGAAAGGGCGGCGGCGGTTCGTTCGGGATCTTCCTGGCCAAGTCACCCACCGTCGTCGCCCAGAACAATTCGTTCCTCCTGGGCAAGGGCGGGCTCGGGGGCAAGGGCGGAGCGGGCGGCAAGGGCGGCGCCGGCGGACCCGGCGGACAAGGCGGCGCGAACGCCGACGCGCAGGCCGGCGGAAAGGGAGGCTTCGGGGGCACCGGCGGTCCCGGCGGGAACGGCGGGAAGGGCGCCGACGGCCCTGCCAAGGAAGTCTTCAGCGACTAGCCGCGGTCGGGGGCCGACGGAGTTTTGGGGACACAATACGCAATTGCGCGGTGCGCAATTGCGTATTGTGTCCCCAATCTCCGACTTGGGTCTTAGGTGGGTTGGGTGGTTTGGGTAAAGGTTTGTTCGAGCAGCTTCTTGGCGAGGCTGACGGCGATGGTGGTGCCGACGGCGGTCAGGATCTTTTGCCAGGGAGGGGGTTCGGTGCGGGCGACCCGTTGGGGTTTGTCGATGGCGCGGCCCAGGGCCATGCGCAGGCGGGAGGCTTTCTGGGGGAGATCCTCGCGCTGGCGGGAGCGGTAGATAGCGTAGCCCACCCCGCCGACCATGAGGAGAAGGGCGGCGCTGGTGCCGAAGAAGACCGCTGGGTGCTTGCGCATCTGCAGGCGGATGTCGGTCAGCTCGTGCCTGCGGCGGTCCAGCTCGGCCAGGGAGCGGTCGAGACGGGCGCGCAGGTGCTCGATGTCGCGCTCGATCTCGCGGGGAGATCGCGGTTCGGCCTTGCCGTTGCCCTCGATCAAGCGAGTCGTTCCTTCGCCCACGTGACGTCCTCCATGAGTGTGCGCCGGGTCGCTTCCAGCGGCTTGGTGACGCGCTTCTTCCAGCCGATCAGGCCCGCGACGGTGCCCACGGCCAGGACCACCGCGGCGACGATCAGCGCGGCGGCCCATTCCGGAATGACCTGGCCGAGCGCGAACGCGCAGGCGACCAGCATCAGGCCGACCGACCAGATGGCGCAGAGGCCGGCGACGCCCAGTCCCTTGGCGGTGGCGACCTCCGCCTTGATGTCGGCGCGGAGCTCGGACTTGGCCAGCTCGATCTCCTTCTTCGCCAGCTCGCGGGCGCTGTCGATCACCTGGCCGATCAACTGGCGGTTGGACAGCGACGCCAGCGACGCGGGAACCGCGGTCCGTGGACCGGCGGGCGCCGGCAGCTTGGTCGCATTGCGCGGCCCGGGTAGGGCAACCTTCTCGTCGGCCATGGCCTCCTCCAGTCGTTGTGCCTGCTGCAGAATTGCCACGCCTCGAAAACTATGGCGCGGCGCGCGACTTGGGCAGGTTGGCTGGCTGGACGGCGGGAGCGGCTAGAACAGGCCGGTGTCGTAAGCCATCGAGGCGTGCAGGTTCACGTCGAGGACCACGTCGGTGGCGGCGGAGCCGGTGCCGGTGACGATGAGCCAGAACTTCCCGCCGTTCTGGAAGCGGTCCAGCAAGAAGGCGTCGATCGCCGGGTTGCCCTGGACGCGCCGGAGGCTGTTCGGCGCCACGGCGAAGTTGTCGATGGTGCCGATGCTCACGTCGTTCGCGGGCGGGTCGCTGAGATCCTTGCGCAGCGCGAGGGTCAGCGAGAGCGTCCGGGCCTGGTTGGGCGTGTTCACGTTGGTGATGGTCGCGTCCACCGAGTCCAGATCCAGGCTCTTGATGTCCTTCTGGTGCGCCTTCACGTCCGGGAAGCTGTTCAAGTCGATCTGGACGCTCTGCGAGATAGGGCCCGCGCTCCCCGACTGCAGCGCGAGGTTCGCCTGGTTCATGTCGAAGCTGAGGTTCACCACGCACGCGGCGAGCGCGACCAACCCAACTGCGGCGAGCGCAAGTCGTGGAGCGGTGCGGCGGCCCATGGTTGCCCTCGGAGTTGTGGCGGGTCAGCTTGCCACAGATCCGGCAGAAATCAGCATGCGTTGGACCCGGGAGTCGGAGTCGTGGCCACAAAACTCCAGAGAGGAACCAGATCTGGCGGAGAGCGTCGCCTCGGGCCGCCAGGGAGCGCCAGGAAACGCACGCGAGCGCACCCGCAGCTCCATCGATGCGAGCGCGGTGTGGGTGCAATGCCGTCGCGACTGATCGGGATCGACGTACTGCACCTGGACCATCTGCTCGGGAGTGGCCCGCGCGACCCCGTCGATCGCCAGCCGCGCATCGTGCGCCGCGAAGTGCCAGGTCGGCGCCGCGGGCCGCGACGAGGAGAGCGGCATCCAGGGGAGCTCGCCGAAGCGGTGCGTCGCCCCGCGGAAGCGGAAGGTGAAGAGCGGCATCCGGACCCCGCCGGGACCTTGCGCGTCGAGCAGATCGATCGAGGCGTCCGGCTCCTCGGCGAAGGCGGAGCAGCGCGCCCAGGCCCAGGCTGGCCAGCGCGAGCGTCCCCAGAGGTGTCCCTGCATCGCCGGCGCGTGCTGCAGCTCCACCATGCGGCCATCTACCTCGACGGCGCCGGTCACGGTGGTGGCGGGGCGCGGCAGCACGTATCCGCTTCCGCGCACCTTCGCGACTGGAGACAGCCACCCCGGAACGGCGTCCTCCGGAGGAGCGGATCGCCCGAACGCCAATCGCCAGCGGAGGACATGCCCGCCCGCTTCGACGTCCCCCGTGCAGGTCGATTCGTTCAGCTCGGCGGCCCCCAGGCGGACCGGGTCGCCGCGACCGATTGCCGCAGGACCCACGTTGCGGCCCAGCGCGAAGGTGCGCCCGGGACCGTCGCGATCGAACCAGCTTGCCCACACCGTCCCCTCGGGCTTCTCCGCGCGGACCTCCACTCCATAGCGGAGCCACAAGCCATGCCCCGACCGGGGATCGCTCGCGGCGACGAACCAGGCCTCGTGAAAACCGCCTTTGGAAACGGCGGTCCAGCGCGCCGTATTGAGCGGCTCCGCCTCCACGGCACAGCGCGTACGCCTCTGCCCGTACCCCAGTCAAGCGGCGGGCCCCAAGGGCCCTGCACTGCTTGACTTGATCCCCCCACCCCGTAGACTTTGTCCGCGCGATTTTTCGGGATTTTCGAGGGAGCGGATGCCTTTCCACTTCGCGAACGTGCTGCTCTTTTCCGCCACGGCGATCCTGTTCGTCTTCGGATCGCTGGTGGCCGGCCATTTCCTCCGCCCGAGAGCGCCGAACCGCGAAAAGAACATGATCTACGAGTGCGGGGAAAAGCCCATCGGGCAGGCCTGGTTCAACTTCAACCCGCGGTTCTACTTGATCGCGCTGGTGTTCGTGATCTTCGAGGTGGAGATCGCGTTCATGTTCCCGGTGGCGTCCGTCTACAAGAGCTTCATCGAGAAGGGCCAGGGGCTGCTCGCCTTCGCGGAGATCGCGATCTTCGTGGTGATCCTGGCGGTAGGCCTGGCTTACGTCTGGGCCATGGGCGACCTGGAGTGGGTCAAGGGCCTGAAGCAGGACGTGCTGCAGTCGCTGCGCAACAAGCGGGAGAAGCCCCCCGAACCCGAGAAGAAGGCGGCGTGATGCCCAAGGACTACCAACAGGATTTCGGCTCCATCATCACCAGCAAGACCTCGTTCATCGACGAGATCATCAACCTGGCGCGCAAGAGCAGCATCTTCTACCTGCTCTTCGGGCTGGCCTGCTGCGGCATCGAGCTGATGCAGACCGG
>WNFT01017057.1_pt1 | contig 10859 bp, 11 predicted proteins | sample 5400191 | NCBI WGS metagenome assembly WNFT01 (sample SAMN13153359, study PRJNA577476) | soil metagenome | isolation source: 80 cm saprolite under Madrone tree | place: USA:California | collected 2016-06-14
GCATGTCGTTGACTACCGTGGGCTTCGCTCTAAAACTTCCGGAAGAATCGCGAAACGCTTTGGTGAAAGAGCGAGGGGCAAAACCACTTCGCTATTTCCCCAAAGCTCCCGTCAAGAAAGACTACGTGATTTTGCCGAGGGCGATGTTGAAGGACATGAAAACACTGAGACGCTGGATGACGGTAAGCGTCGAGTACGTTCTCTCGCTTCCGCCTCCCGTTGGAGGACGTAAATGAATCGCCGCATCGTCCGCCGGGTTCCGCTTCACGCGCCCGGCTGAGGCTCTTGCGGGCGCCGCGGATCGAAATTGATTTCCTGCAGGTTGCGCATCGCCTTGCGCCAAAGCTCCTCGAAGCCGTGCGCCAAATCGCGCGCGAGCTCGGCGTCGCGGATGAGGAGCGAGGCGAACCGCCCCCCGGGGACGAAGGGATGATCGAGCGGAAGCACGACGACCTCTTCGTCCACGACGTGGAACGGGTGGCCGAGCTCGCCCGAGTAGCGCACGCCGGTGAGGTGGCGGATTTCGGCCCGGTGATCGCGCAGGAAATCGACGAGCCGTTGAGCGTTCTGGTAGGAAAAACCGAAAACGACCTGGTGGCGTACTTTTTTCTCGGCGGCGTTGCGCGCGATTCGCGGCAGGATCGGAAACCCGCCGGCGGCAGCGTCCTCGATCGACTGGAGATCGCCGCGCTCCATGTAGGACAGAATGCGCTCGCGCGCGGCGGCGAGGTGCACGAGGTGGCGCTTGACGTGGCTCTCGGCGCCGAAGGCGAGATCGACGAAGGTCTGCTTGCCACGCACGCGCCCGGGAAGCGACGTCAGCAGCTCGCGGAGATCCGGCGCGTGGGTGGCGAAGCGCTCCGCCCGCTCGCGCGCGATCTCGATCACGCGGTCGGCGACCGTGTCGGGCGGAAGCGCCGCGAAGAGCTTGGGGCGCGTCGGCTGGACCTGGGCGAGGCCCAACGCGGCGAGCTTCTCCATCGCCAGGTAGATTTTCGAAGTCGGCACGCCGCCCTCGCGGCACAGCGCCGCCGCGTCGGCTACGCCGAAAACCATGAGCGCGATCAGCGCCTTTCGCTCGTAGAGCGTCAGCCCGACTTCTTCCAGCACCGCGTAATCCGACAACCGCATCGAAGGGTTTTCTACTCCCAACAGTAGTTGAAAAGTGTCGGCGATGCGACCTACGATGTCAACCGTCGCATCAACCGGAAGGAGAAACCGATGAGCAAGGCAATCGCAAGGCAGGTCATGCCGATCATCACGGTGGAATCGGCGGACAAGGCCCGGAATTTCTTCGTGGACACGCTCGGCTTCGATCACGTCATGGGCGTGCTGGGCAAAGACGGACAACTCGACTTCGTCACCGTCGCCCGTGACGGCGCGCGCCTCATGTTTTCGCGAACCCACGACAACCTGCCGGTGACCAAGGCGGGCGGCGGAAAGCAGCCGGTGGAGATCTACCTGGAAGTCGCCGACGTCGCGGCCTACCACGAAAAGCTCAAGAAGAAGGGCGTGAGGATCACCGACGCGCTGACCACTCAGTGGTGGGGCGACAAGACCTTCAAGGTCATGGACCCGTTCGGCTACGAGGTGTGGTTCTACCAGACCGTCGGCGAGCCCCGGCCGCCGGAAGGAGCGAAGATCGTGTGAGGCGGACAGGGCCGGATGTCCAGCCTCATCGAGCGTGTGGGAGTGGAGGGCAGCCCGGAAACGGACAAGCGGACGACAAGGAGGTCAAATCATGACAAAACACGTGTTGACGGTGGTGGCGTACCTGGTCGCAACATTCGCTACGCAGGCGCTGTCCCACTTCGTCCTTAACGTCGGGCACTATGCCGCCGTGACTTTCATGCGCGCCGAACCCATTTTTGCCTTCGGTATCGGCTCAATGGTCATTCAGGGAGCGATCCTTTCCTATCTCTATTCGCGAATGGCCGCGCCACACCGATCCATCGGTCATGCCGTAGGATTTTCATGGCTCGCCGGCGGCATTCTTGTCAGTTATATCGCGTTGGCCGAACCGGCGAAGTATGTCGTTCCGGACGTCGCTTCCTGGATGGGGGTCGAGTTGCTCGCGGGCTTGGTGCAGTTCACCGTCTTCGGGGTCCTTCTTGGTTTCGTGTACCGCAGGCAAGCTTCGGCGGCGATAGCTTAGCGGGAGAGGATCGCCTTCACTGTGGATTGAATGCGAGGATGGCGTGACGTCGGCGAATCGAGGTGAGAGGAAGCGAGCGGCCGCCGCCCGCTTCGGTCCGGGACTCTTTCAGTTTTTGAAGGAGCTCGAGGCCAACAACAACAGATCCTGGTTTCAGGAGAACAAGCACCGATACGAATCGGATGTGAAGGAGCCGATGCTTCGGTTCATTGCCGACTTCGGCGCGCGTCTGCGCAAGATCAGCAGGAATTTCGACGCCGATCCGCGGCCGGTCGGCGGCTCGATGTTCCGCATTTACCGGGACACGCGCTTTTCGCGGGACAAAAGCCCGTACAAGACCACCGCCGCCGCGCACTTTCCGCACAAGGCCGCGGGCAAGGACGTCCACGCTCCGGGGTTCTACCTCCATCTCGAGTCCGGCAGCTGCATGGGCGGAGGAGGGCTCTGGCATCCGGATGCTCCGGCTCTCGCGAAGGTCCGGGAAAGAATCGTGAGCCGCACCAAGGAATGGAAGGCCGTCGCCGGCGGCGGGATCTCGATCATGGGCGACGCGCTCAAGCGGCCGCCTTCCGGATATGATGCCGAGCATCCCTTCGTCGAGGATCTCAAGCGCAAGGATTTCTACATCATGACGAAATTCTCCGACCGCGAGGTCTGCTCACCCAGCTTCCCCGAGCTCTATCTCGACGCCTGTCGCAACGCGGCGCCGCTCGTGCGGTTCCTGACCCGGGCTCTCGGGCTCGCCTGGTAGGGATTGACCCGTGGCTTACGACGAGAAGCTGGCCGGACGGGTGCGAAAGCTCCTCGCGAAGCGCAAGGCGATCGCGGAGAAGAAGATGTTCGGCGGTGTCGCGTTCCTGCTGAACGGCAATATGTGCTGCGGGATCCACGGCGGAGAGATGATCGTTCGCCTCGACCCGGTGGAGACGGACGCGGCGCTTGCGCAGCCGCACACCCGGATCTTCGACATGACCGGCCGTCCGATGAAAGGGTGGATCCTGGTGAAACCCGCGGGACTCGCCAGGGAGGACGCGCTTGCGAAATGGGTGAGCGTTGGCGTGGACTATGCTGCGTCCCTCCCCGCAAAGAAATGATTCGTTGATCCGGCTGACACTCGGGGCGGACTGCGCCCGAAATATTGCGTCGGCGTAGAATCCGGGCTGAATCCCGCCATTCAGCCTCGATGAACGCTCCCGACCGCGCTCTCGCAGTCCGGTACTCCGACGTCGCCGCCGCCGCGGAGCGGCTCGCCGGCCAAGCGCACCGCACGCCGGTTTTGACTTCGCACACCGTCAACGAGCGCACCGGCGCCGAGGTGTTCTTCAAGTGCGAGAACTTCCAGCGCATGGGCGCGTTCAAGTTCCGCGGCGCCTACAATGCGATGTTGGCTCTCGCAGGAAAGCTCCTCGGCGTCCGCGTCACGATCGTGATGCCGGCAGACGCACCGGCTGTGAAGCTCGAGGCGACCCGCGGCTACGGCGCAGAGATCGTTCTCTACGACAAGCACAAGGAAGTGCGCGAGGAGGTCGCCGAGCGCGTCGCGCGCGAACGCGATCTCCCCGTGGTCCCGCCTTTCGATCATCCCCACGTGATCGCGGGGCAGGGCACCGCGGCGAAAGAGCTGATCGAGGACACGGGGCAGCTCGATTATCTTTTCGTACCGTGCAGCGGCGGCGGGCTGATCTCGGGCTGCGCGGTGGCGGCCTCGCATCTCGCGCCCGGCTGCAAGGTGATCGGCGTGGAGCCCGAGGCGGGCGACGACGCGACGCGCTCGTTCAAGACGAAGACGCTGCAGAGCTGCCACAACCCGGACACCATTGCCGACGGGGCGCGCACCCACTCGCTCGGGCGGCTCACCTTTCCGCTGGTGCTGCGCTACGTGCACGACATGGTCACGGTGAGCGACGCGGAACTCGTCCGGGCGATGTTTTACCTGTGGGAGCGGATGAAGATCGTGGTCGAGCCGACGGGCGCCCTCGGCGCGGCGGGCCTCTTCGAGCGCAGACTTCCGGTGACGGGCAAGCGCGTCGGCGTGATCCTCTCCGGCGGCAACGTCGATCTGAAGCTGCTCGCCCGGTTCGTGTAATTTGCGGGAACGGCGCTCTCGGTCATGACGCCGCACATCGATCTCCAAGCCAAAGCGTTCGCCGAGTTCCGGTTTTACGAGGAGCTCAACGACTTCCTCGCGGCGGAGCTGCGAAAGAGGGTGTTCCAGATGCCCATCGACCGCGCCCGCTCGGTGAAGGACGCGATCGAATCGGTCGGGGTCCCTCACACCGAAGTGGATCTCGTGCTGGTCGACGGCGCGTCCGTCGCCTTCGAGCACGTCTTACGCGGCGGCGAACGCGTCGTGGTCTATCCGGTGTTCGAGCGCCTCGACATCGCGCCCGTCGTGCACTTGCGGCCGTCGCCGCTTCGCGAAACGCGGTTCGTACTCGATACCCATCTGGGCAAGCTGGCGCGGCATCTGCGCCTCGCAGGCTTCGACAGCCTGTGGGAAAACGACTACGGCGACGAGGAGATCGTCGCGCTCTCGGTGGCGCAGAAGCGGGTGATCCTCACCCGGGACAAGGGGATCCTGAAGCGCCGCGCGGTGCTGCGCGGCTACTTCGTGCGCGAGATCGAGTCGGAGAAGCAGTTCTGCGAAGTGGTGCGCGCATTCCAGCTCGAACGCTCATTGAAGCCCTTCAGCCGCTGCCGGGTGTGCAACGCGGCGCTGCGCGAGGCTCCGAAGGAATCCGTGCGCAGGCGCGTGCCGGAAGCGGTGTGGAAGCAGCTCGACGCCTTCACCGAATGCCCGCAGTGCGGGCGGATATTCTGGCGGGGCACGCACTACGAGCGCTTGAGCCGCGTCCTGCAGTTGGCCGCGGCGCCGGGCGCGATCGGGTCTCCTTGAGCGATCCGACCTGCCGGTCCGCTCAGCTGCGAAGCCCAGCCGCGCTTGACTTACCGCGCCTACCCGCGGCATGATTTACGGCAACGCCCGGCCTCGGCAGAGGACCCTTACAACGGGCGAATTGAATTCCCTGACGAACCCCGCGGCTGAGGGTATCCAAGGGACTTAAATAGTTTCACCAAATGCGGAGGTAACCATGAATCGACGCTTCTTCGGCGGTTTGCTGGGCGCAATCTTCTCGACCGCGCTTTGCGCGGGCACCCTCGTCAACAACTCGGACGGACTCCCGCAGGCCACTGGCGTCGCCGACGGCTACGCGCTGGTGATCTTCTCCCAGCCGCCGCTCGCCGACTGGCCCAACGCCGCGCGGTACAAGAACGGCAAGCTCGACTTCACGGCGGGGGCCAATGGCCAGTACCGGGCATCGCTCGCCCACGCGCGCAACGACTTCCGGCAATGGCTCAAGTCCACCGGTTTGCTTTCGCAAGTGATCCGCGAGTACGACACGGTGCTGAATGGCGTCGCGGTGCAGCTCAACGGCGCGAGCCTGGATTCGCTTAAAGCGGGTCCCGGGGTTTCGCTGGTCGAGCCCAGCCTGACCTACGCGCCCACCATGAACCGTTCCGTCGGCGTAATCAACGCACCCGCCGCTTGGACGGCGGTCGGAGGAGTCGCGAACGCGGGCGCGGGCATCAAGATCGGCGTCCTCGACACCGGCATCGACCAGACCCATCCGTTCCTCACCGACAACACGCTCACGCCGCCCGCGGGGTTCCCCAAGTTCGATCCGGGCAACCAGCAATTTACCAGCAAGAAGGTGATCGTCGCGCGCGTCTACTTCACCGGGAAGCCGGGGTCGTTTACGGCGCAAGCGCTCCAGGACCACGGCACGCATGTCTCCGGCACCATCGCGGGCGTGAACGGCACGACCGCTCCGGCGAACGGCAAGTTCCCGGCCGTGACCGGCCTCTCAGGCGTCGCCCCCAAGGCGTTCCTCGGAAACTACAATGTGTTCCCGGGGCAGACGGGGAACGCGACCTCGCACGACATCGCGCAGGCGATCGAGGACGCCGTCAAGGACGGTATGGACGTGATCAACATGAGCCTTGGCGGCGGCATCAACGGTTTCAAGGACCAGCTCACCGTCGCCAGCAACCGCGCCGCCAATGCGGGAGTGGTGGTCGCGATCGCCGCCGGCAACTCCGGGCCCGGTGTGAACACGGTCGAGAGTCCCGGCCAGGCCGCTGACGCGATCACGGCCTGCGCCTCGACGAACAATCACTTCTTCGGGATCCCGGTAATCGTCGCTGCGACGACCTTTGGCGCGGCCGTCGGCGACTTCAATGCCTTCGACCCGGCGGTGACCGCGCAGCTCGCGAACTGGAACGGCACCGCCGCCACCGCGGCCGCGGGTGCGGCGACCCAGGCTTGCACGCCGATCCCGGCTGGGACGCACACAGGGAAGATCGTCGTCATCGACCGCGGCGTCTGCACCTTCTCGACCAAGATCCGCAACGCGCGTAACGCTGGCGCCTTCGGCGTCCTGGTAGTGAACAACGCGCCGGGTGATCCCGCCGCGATGGGGCAGGACGGGACTGCGGACCAGCCCGCCACGCCGGCAGTGATGCTCGCACAGAACGATCGCGGCGCCATCCGCGGCGCGGCCGCTACCAACGCAAGCGCGACCGCGAACGGCACATCGTTCGCCGAGGTCCTGACGAACAACCAGAACTTCCTCGCCGGCTTCTCCAGCCGCGGTCCGGCCAACCTGCTCGATATCAAGCCCGACGTCTGCGCACCGGGCGTGAACGTCTTGTCGTCCGTCCTGGGCAACCGCTTTGCCATGTTCCAAGGCACGAGCATGGCGACCCCGCACGTCGCTGGCTCGTCCGCGCTGCTGGTGCAGCTGCACCCTGACTGGACGCCGGCGATGGTCAAGAGCGCGCTGGTCGACACCGCGACCCGGGCCGCCAACCTCGGCACGACCAACCCGCAGAACATCGGCGGTGGCGTGATCAATCTGGCGGCGGCGACGTCGACCCATGCGGTCCTCGAGCCGGCAACGCTGTCGTTCCGCAAGATCGAGCCCGAGTCGGGGCAGTCGAAGACCATCTCCGTGACACTGACGAACGTGAGCGGCGCGAGCCAGACTTACACGGCGACCGCCGCGGTGACGGTGGGGGCGAGCACCGGGGTGGCCGCCTCGGTATCGCCGGCTTCGGTGACGCTGGGCGCCGGTGAATCCGCGACACTGAACGTGACCGTCAACGCCGACAAGGCTGCGGCGAGCGGCCAGTACTGGGGCCGCCTCACCGTGACGCCCGCCAGCGGCGCGGCGATCGCGGCGCCGCTCTGGGTCGCGATCCGCACGTTCACCGACGCGGGACCGCTGCAGTAAGAAGCTGACCCGCGAACACCTCCACAGAGGCCCGGAGCGTCTAGCTCCGGGCCCCTGTTCGCGACCAGATCTGCCAGCGCTCCTTTCCGGCGAAGATCGGGATCGAGTCTGTCACCGGGGCATCGGTAGTCCTGTCGAAATGCTTCCCGAGCAAGGCTTCCAGTTCCCCGCTCTTCAGTCCGAAGGGCGGGCCGCGTTCGCCGTCCTCGAAGAAGAAAAATCCGGCGATCCTGCCCTGCGGCCGGAGCAACTCGATTACGCGTTGCACATAGCGCGGCCGCAGCGGGCGCGGCAGCGAACACAGGAAGGCGCGCTCGTACACGAGGTCGAACGGCCGGTCGAAATCGAATTCAAAGAAATCCTCGAGACGAACGAGGTGCGCGATCGGTCCTAGGGTCCGTTGCGCACGTTCCACTGCCGCGGGCGCGAAGTCGATCGCGAGCGTCTCGAGCCCCGCTTCGGCGAAGGCGCGCACTTCGTAGCCCGAGCCGCAGCCCGGAATCAACACGCGCCGACCGCGCGGTTCGGTTTTCAGGAACTGCTCGAGCGCAGCCGGGATCTTGCCTGCGTCCCACGGCGTGAAACCTTCGCGAAAGCGCTTTTCCCAGAACTCCGGCCGCGCTGCGTCCTCCCGGGACATGATTCAACCCTTGACGCACACTATCTGCTTCAGCGTGTGCACGACATCGACGAGATCGGTCTGATCGGCCATTACCTGGTCGATATCCTTGTAGGCGCCCGGGATTTCGTCGAGCACGCCCTTGTCCTTGCGGCATTCGACGCCCTGGGTCTGCGCGATGAGGTCGGCGCGCGAGAAGCGGCGCTTCGCTTCGTTCCGGCTCATGCGGCGCCCGGCCCCGTGAGCGCAGGAGAAGAACGATTCAGGGTTGCCCTTGCCGCGCACGATGTAGGAGCGCGCGCCCATGCTGCCCGGGATGATGCCGAGTTCCCCTTGGCGCGCGCGGATGGCGCCCTTGCGGGTGACGTAGACGCGTTCGCCGAAGTGTTCCTCCTCCCGCACGTAGTTGTGATGGCAGTTGATCGCCTCGTTGGAGACCTCGAACGCGGGAAAGTGACGACGCAGTGCCTCGAGGATCAGCTCCAGCATTTCGCTCCGGTTCGCGAACGCGTAGTCCTGCGCCCACCCCACCGCTTCGACGTAGTCGTCGAAGAGCTTCGAGCCCTCGCTGAACCAGCCGAGATCGCGGTCGGGCAGATGGATGTCGGTCTTCATCATCGCCTCGCGCGCCGCCGCGATGAAATATTGCCCGATGCAGTTGCCGATGCCGCGGCTGCCTGAATGCAGCATCACCCAGAGGCGTTCGCTCTCGTCGAGGCAAAGCTCGATGAAATGGTTGCCGCCGCCGAGCGAGCCCATTTGCCGCACCCATTTCTTTTCGTGATCGCGTTGCATCTTCGCGATTCTCGGATATTTTCGAACGATCTCCGCAAGACGCTGCGCAAGCGGGGTGCAGGCCTCGCGGCGCGCGCCTCCCTCGTGGTGCTCGTCGAACCCCACGGGCACGGCATGCTCGATCGCGGAACGCACGCGCGCGAGGCTGTCGGGAAGCTTCTCCGCGGTGAGCGAAAGGCGCACGGCGTTCATGCCGCAGCCGATATCCACTCCCACCGCCGCGGGGATGATCGCACCCCGAGTCGGGATGACCGAGCCCACCGTCGCGCCGATCCCGGCGTGCACGTCGGGCATCGCCGCGACGTGCCGGAACACGATCGGCAGTTGCGCCACGTTCGCGAGCTGCTGCCGCGCATGCGCCTCGAGGTCGTCGGTGAATACCTTGACCGGGACGCGACCGCCTTCGATGATTTGTCTGACTGGCATGGATGGTGGCACCATTTTACCGTCGTGCCTCCGGCGGGCGGCGAAGCACGGTAACATCTTGTTGCAAATAGTCGTCTTGCGAAATGGGGGAGTTACATTTCTCTGCTGTAATCGGCCGACGCTCGCCCGGCGCGGGACGGGCCGGACGCGGGCGGTCCAAATGAAAATTGAGAGCCATCTGATGACGGAGAAACGCCGCTCGCTGCGCGGCGCGTGGGTCGTGATCCTCGTGCTGCTGTTGGCGGCAGCGGGAGCGACGGTCTTCTTCCTTCAGCCGAGCGCCCCCCAGCTCCCGACGGGTCGGCGCGGCATCGATCCTACGCGCCCGACGCCGGTCGTCGCCGCGGCGGCGCAGACCGGCGACATCAACATCTATCTGAGCGGCCTTGGTACCGCCATGCCGCTCAAGACCGTGACCGTGCGGAGCCGGGTGGACGGGGAGCTCGTCAAAGTCTTGTTCAGAGAGGGTCAGGTGGTGAAGGAGGGAGATCTCCTCGCCGAGATCGACCCGCGTCCCTATCAGGCGCAACTCGCGCAATTCGAGGGTCAGATGGCGCGTGACCAGGCGCTGCTCGCCAATGCCCGCATCGACGTGGAGCGCTATCGCACCCTGTACGCTCAGGACTCGATCGCCAAGCAGCAGGTAGACACCCAGGGGGCGCTGGTCCGTCAATACGAAGGCACGGACCAGGGGCAGATCGACAATGCCAAGCTGCAGCTGATCTATTCGCGTATTACCGCGCCGATCACGGGGCGCCTGGGCCTGCGCCTGGTCGACCCAGGCAACATCGTGCGTGCCGGCGACGCGAACGGCCTCGTGGTCATCACGCAGCTTCAGCCGATGACCGCTATCTTCACCATCCCGCAGGACAACTTGCCGAGCGTGATGCAGCGGCTGCGCTCGGGCGAGAGATTGCCGGTCGAGGCCTACGACCGCGAGCAGAAGAAGAAGCTCGCCTCGGGCACGCTCGTGAGCGTCGACAACCAGATCGATCCCACGACGGGCACGATCAAGCTCAAGGCGCAGTTCCCGAACGAGGATGCGAGCCTCTTTCCAAATCAGTTCGTCAACGTTCGCATGCTGCTCGATACCCGGCGCGGGGCGACGCTCGTTCCGAACGCGGCCGTCGTGCGCGGCGGGCAGGGAACTTTCGTCTACGTCATCAAAGAGGACAAAACGGTCGAGCTGCGCAAAGTGGGCGTCGGCATCGCCGAAGGCGACAGCGTGTCGGTCGAGTCCGGCCTCGCTCCCGGTGAGCTGGTGGTCGTCGAAGGCAGCGATCGCCTGCGCGACGGCGCAAAAGTGGAGATTCCGGACGCAGCGAGCCGCGCTGCGGCGATCGAAGGCGGTGCGGGCAAAGCTGGCAAAGGCGGCAAAGGCGCTAAAGGCGGCCAGCGCCGCAAGAACGAGCAGCAGTGAGACAAGCGGCGGCCCGATGAACCCTTCGCGGCTGTTCATCCTGCGGCCGGTGGCGACCTCGCTGCTGATGGTCGCGATCCTGCTCGCCGGCGCGATCGCCTACCGGCTGCTGCCGCTCTCGGCCCTGCCCGAGGTGGACTACCCGACGAT
>WNFT01032360.1_pt1 | contig 10859 bp, 9 predicted proteins | sample 5400191 | NCBI WGS metagenome assembly WNFT01 (sample SAMN13153359, study PRJNA577476) | soil metagenome | isolation source: 80 cm saprolite under Madrone tree | place: USA:California | collected 2016-06-14
TACTGGCGGGAACCGGTTTGCGAATCGGGGAAGCACTGGCTCTGAAAGCAACTGACCTGTCGCCAGATTGCCGCGTGCTTTATGTTCGGCGCTCAATCTGGGGCAGCAAGGAACAGCTACCCAAGACTCCCAACGCTGTGCGCGAAGTCGATGTACCCGAATTCCTCGCTAGGCTCTTGCAGGATCACGTAGCGGGAAAATCAGGTTATCTCTTCGCAGCATCAACGGGAAATCCGTTGATGCAGCGCAACGTTCTTGGCGTACTTCACGATACAAAGAAAACAGGGCTTCACGCATTCCGCAGATTCCGCACAGAGGTATTGCGGCGAGCGCGTGTGCCTGAAGACCTTGTTCGCTTGTGGCTTGGGCACGCGAAGGAAACTATTACTGACCTTTATGCGGATGGATTGAAGAATGACTCCGTATGGCGGAAGGAATGGTGCGAGCGCGCGGGCTTGGGCTTTTCGCTGGCTGGGCTACTTGGGCTACAAAATGTTGTGAGCATTGAAGCAGCGAGAGTGGCGTAAGTGATTCATGGGGCGAATTTTAGAATGGCGCGCCCGGGGGGACTCGAACTCCCGACCTTCTGGTTCGTAGCCAGACGCTCTATCCAACTGAGCTACGGGCGCGCAGTGGATAAATATTATCACAGGCTTGCGCGGCGCATCCAGCCGCCGCAAGAGTTCACTTTTTGCACCCGAAAAGCATCAGAAGCCACTCAGCTGTATTCGGGAAGCAAGCAAGGCTGGATCACCCGGAGGATTCGCCCGCCGGCGCTGGTGCGCCGCGCACAAAACTTCGGCTATGCGCTTCGGAGCCGCGCCAGAGCAGGGCCGCCAGCGTCAGTATCGTCACCACTTCGAAGCCGGCAATGGCGCGCTGATAGCCGAAATGAATGTGTAGCGCGTATTGAATGGAATTTGTCGGCGAGGCCAGCAAAATCCCCAACTGATAGGCGAGGCCGGGCATTAGGCCCCGCGCCGAGTCCGCAGAAAGCTCATTCAAGTGCACCGGGATCACGCCCCAGGCTCCTTGCACTCCCGCCTGCATCAGAAATGCCGCAATGATAATCACCGGCAGCCCCCCGCCAAACGCCCACAGCGGAATCATCAAGAGCGACAAACCCATAGCGGCGATCATGCCTTTGCGGCGCCCCGCTACCTGCGAGAGGTGTCCGAAGATAATCGCGCCCACCACGGCCCCAAGGTTATAAATCATCGCGATATTGGCTACCATCGCGGCAGAAATCTTGTGCACTTCTTTCAGGAAGTCCGGATAAAGATCCTGTGTTCCGTGCGAGAGAAACATCATGAAGGTCATGAGCACCACAAGATAAGCGAAGCGCTTCCACTCTCCTGCAACGATGCGCAGGACCTGCCCCGTGCTCGCAGCGCGATGTTGTTTCCAGGCTTCCGATTCCGGCACTTTCGTCCGGATATACAGCGCGAGTAGCGCGGGTAGCGCGCCAATCCAGAACATCGGGCGCCATCCCCACACCGGCAGGAGAAATCTTGCCGCAATCGCCGCCAGCAGATATCCGATCGAATAACCGCTCTGCAAGATTCCGCTCAAGATGCCGCGCCAACGCACCGGCGCTGCTTCCATCGCCAGCGACGCGCCTACTCCCCACTCGCCGCCCATACCGATACCAAACAGCGCACGCAAGATGATGAACACCGCGAAGTTTGGCGAAAAGCCGCACAAAAGCTCGATGACCGAAAAATAGATGACATTGGCCATGAGCGGGATGCGGCGGCCGTAGCGATCCGCAAGCAAGCCGAAGAACAGCGCGCCTACGGGACGCATGGCGAGCGTGGCCGTGGTGGTAAGAACGATTTCTTTCTTGGTTACGCCAAATTGGTGAGCCAGTGTATCGAAGAGAAAAACTACGATGAAGAAATCGAACGCGTCGAGCGTCCAGCCGAGGAACCCGGCGAGCAGCCACTCCGCCGGCTTGGGCATCAGGCGCGAAATCGCGAGTCCACAGACAATCACAACAACGGCAAGCAGGAAACCTGCCTGGTATCGGCCAAAGCACAACTCGCCGATGGCGAAGAGCGCCGAATAGATAAGAACGCAGCCCAGGAACCAATTCACGAGGTTCTTGCCCAGATCGCGCGTGACGGGCACATCGCCAGCCAGCTTGGCGACCGCTTGCCATCCGGTGATTTGCGGACGCACCTTGGTGTAAAACTTGATGAGCGTGTCATTGGGCTCCGCCGCCGTAAAGAGGGTGACGGCGACCCACACCAGCGTGGTGATTCCCGTCGTACAAAGTGTGGTCTTCGCGAAAATGACAGGGTCGGAGCCGCTGAACGGTTGCGGCCTTCCAGCAATGGCGTTCCACAGAGCGCTGTTATGCAGCGCGAGTGTCGTCACAAGCGCCGCAACCATGGCGGAGATTTCGCTCCACGCGTTCACACGCCACCAGTACCAGCGCAGCAAATAGACGCCGCCCGTTCCTGCTCCCAATTCGAGCACGATTTTCCAGCCTGCGGAGACGGAGGTCAGCTGCCACGCGACCGCCGCGGCCGCCAACACGAGAAACGCCGTCGCCAAGCGTGAAACATTCACGTAGTGCGCTTCGCTTCCTTCTCGCTTCAGAAAACGGCGGTAGAAATCTTCCACCAGATAGGAACTGCCCCAATTCAATTGTGTGGCCACCGTGGACATGAAGGCGGCCATGAATCCGGCAAGCAGAATTCCCAGGATCGCGTGTGGCGTCTGCCGCGTCGCCACCAACATGTAGCCCCGCTCTGGCTGAGCTAGACCCGGATAAAGAACGACTGCCGCAAGCGCCGTCAATATCCAGGGCCAGGGCCTCAGGGCGTAGTGCGCAAGGTTGAACCACAGAACCGATAACAATCCGTTTCGTTCGTCCTTCGCGCTGAAGATTCGTTGCGCGATATATCCTCCACCTCCTGGTTCTGCGCCTGGATACCAGAAAGCCCACCACTGCACGGCCAGATGAACGACGAAAGTAATCACAGGCAGTGTCCACAGAGCTTCGCTGGTGAAACCGCGGGAAAAATCAGGCAGAAGCGCCGTGATGTCACTGGCTCCGGGTCCCGCCGCAGCTCGCTTCGCCGCCAGCGTAGCGAGCATCTGCTGCATGCCTCCTGCGGCATGGACTCCGTACCAGGCAACTCCAATCACGATCGCCATCTTCAGCACGAATTGAAAGAGGTCTGTCCAAAGCACGCCCCACAATCCTCCCAACGAAACGTAGATCCCCGTGAATGGCATAAGAAAGAAAACGCAGATCGCCAGCGCCTTTCCATCGCTCACTCCGAGCGACGTACTAATGATGTTCACCATGGCTTTGGTCACCCAGCCGAGGATCAAGCAGTTCATCAACAGCCCGAGGTAGACCGCGCGGAAACCGCGCAGGAACGCGGCCGGCTTGCCGGCGTAGCGCATCTCCGCGAATTGCACGTCGGTAATGAGCCCCGAACGGCGCCACAGACGCGCGAACAGGAACACCGTCATCATTCCCGACGGCAGAAAACTCCACCACAGCCAATTCCCCGCCACCCCGTTGGCATAGACGAGTCCAGTAACCGCCAGGGGCGTATCCGCAGCGAAGGTGGTCGCAACCATGGAAGTTCCCGCGAGCCACCAGGAAACGTTGCGGCCCGAAACGAAATAATCTTCGGTGCTTTTGCCCGAGCGTCCGCGGAAGTACAAGCCGAGAAATAAGGTGATCAGCAGATAACCGACGATGGCGGCCCAATCCGAGGCGGCGAGTGTCAAAGTGAGTCCTTTCTCCATGCGCAGCTTCATGGGAGCGCGGTGCGCGAATCGGGTAGGTGGTCACTGTGAAACCGGCGCTCGCGCGGCCCGGCCCGGGAAAACCCCTTCAACGAGTTGACCATCTTTGACAACCGCGATGCCGTTCACCAACACAAATTGAATTCCCTCCGAGTATTGCAAAGGCTTTTCGTACGTTGCTTTGTCAATGACGCGATTCGCGTCGAACACCAGAATGTCCGCATCAGCGCCCACGCGAATTCGTCCTTTGTCCTTGAACATCGGTGCGCGTGTCTCCAGCCGCTGTGCCGGCATCAGCGTCATCTTCTTCAGCGCCGTCATCAAATCCAGGACTTTCTCTTCTCGGACGTAGCGTCCCAGCACCAGAGCGTAAGTGCCCGCGGTTCGAGGGTGTCCCTTGCCATTCGCAAGGTGCCCGTCGCTAGCGATCATCGTCAGCGGACTCACAATCGCTGCATGAACATTCTCCGGCGTATTCCCGGGAACAATCACCATTCCGCCCTCCTTGCGATACCGCAAAAACGATTCCTTCGTCAGGTGCTCCCCCGTCGCCGGCCACAGTAGCGAAGCATAGTACGTAGCGGGTTCTTCCTCCTTGCGATCGAACATGGCGGCTTGAATGCTGGTCATACCCATCGTGTAAGGATAGCTTTCCGTGGTTACGTCCATTCCGCGGGATCGCGCCTCCGCGATCATCTGAAGTTCCTGCGTCACGTTAGGTCCGCCGGTGCTTTGGATGTGCACGATATGGAGCGGTGCCCCGGTGATCGCTGCAGCCGCCATCACTTCCTCAAACCCGCTGAAATTCCCTTCGATCGGTGGCCCTGACCCACGAATGTGCACATGGCACGAGGCGTGATACTTCGCCGCCACGCGAAACACGTCCAGGATTTCCTGATTTGTAGCGGCCTCGGTGTACGCGGGCCCAAGTCCAACGGAAAGCGCGCCGCGCTTCAATCCCTTTTCCAACAGCGCGCTGATCTCATCCATCTCTGCCCGTGTCGCGACGCGGTGAGCAGCGTCCCCGCTCGGCAGCAGCCCACCAGGGTCATGCATCACAGCCATGCGCACAGGAATGTGCCCCGCGCTCGCTCCAAAGTTGATGCGCGCCTTCCCTTCCCGCTCGCCGTACCATCGGTCGACATCCGCAACCCCGACCTCAAGTTCCAGCGCCGTCGTCACGCCGTCCGCCGCTTTCACGGCATAGTTCTCCGCGTCCTGCCCATGCTGATGTAAATCGATGAACCCCGGCGCGACAACCAAGCCCCGCGCTTCGATCGTCTGCTTCCCTATAATCGGACCGACCGAAATCACCGCGATTTTCCCGCCGCGAATCCCAACGTTTCGCACCGCATCCAGCCCCGATTCGGGGTCCATCACTCGCCCGCTGGCGATGACCAGGTCATAGGTTTCGGTTCCATTGCTTGGGCCGCTTCCTGCGGCCATTCCGACTGAGGCAACGAGTAATACGACACCCGCTGCCCACTTCCACCATCCACGAACTATAAAGCATGACATTTGAGCGGCATCCTTCCCATGCGGCGCTAAGTGTCTTCGCGTGGATTCCGTCTGTCAAAGGTTTTCTAGACCGATTCAATTAGCACCAGCGGCGCACGCGAAACCTTCAGAAAAAAGAAAAACCCCGGATCGCTGGGGGGAGCGACCCGGGGTGGGGGTGTTGCTGAGGGGGGCCGGAGGAAACTCGTTTTTTGTCTAGTGCACCTGGTGTACAGCCAGCACACAGATCTGTCGCAGCTCTTCGTAAGTGAAATACGTCTCTTCCTGTTCGCCTGCGACTTCTTTATGTCCGAATCCCGATTCGCTCGAGATGCGGCTCAATTCCATTTCCGACAGACCCAACAGCACCGCCGCGCGGCGCCGGGTTACGTATTTAAGCTCTTGTGTTTTCATGGTGATCTCCCTCACGCAGGAAGTAGAACCATCGAGTCTTCTTCAACCGCCAGTATCATGGCCTTGTAAATGTCCACGTCCCAGGCATCGCCGATTCGCATCCGAACGGTTTCGCCGCCAACTTTCAGCAGTTTCCCGCGCAGCGGCACCTTGATATCTCCCAGGGCCACCTGCAGGACCACCGGCTGCCCGGGCACCCATCTGCGCCTGGTTTCTATCGCAGTACAGAAGTACTGTCTCTTCGGGACGCGCGAACCATAGGGCGAGGATGTCTTCCCTGCCATCCTGCAGACATGAGGAGGCACGCGTACACTCCGCGCAAGACACTGAACGAGAGTTCAGCCGTCATGCCCAACCGGGCAGGCATCGGCCTCGCCCTTGGCGGAGGTTTCGCGCGCGGCTTCGCGCATCTCGGCGTTCTGCAAGTCCTCGAACAGAACCACATCCCCATTTCTCACATCGCGGGAACCAGCGTGGGCAGCATCTTGGGCGCCGCCTACGCCAGTGGCGCTCCTCTTGCGCGCATCATTGAGACCTGCCGTACGCTCCGCTTCCGAGACATCGCCCGTTGGCGCGTCTCCCGGCTCGGCTTGGCAAGCAATCAGCGTCTGGAGAATTTAATCGAACGCGTGTTCGAATCGCGCCAGTTTGAAGATCTACGTATCCCTCTCGCGGTGGTAGCCACGGACCTGACCTCCGGCGAACCTGTAGTGTTCACGCAAGGCAATCTTGTGGACGCCATCCGCGCGAGTTGCGCCTTTCCGGGATTGTTCGAACCGGTCGTGATCGGCACGCGGTGTCTTGCGGACGGCGGGCTCGTCGCCCCGGTCCCAACGCGCGCCGCTCGCGACCTTGGCGCTGCCGTGGTAATCGGCGTCTCCGTCGGCATACAGGACGGCCACCGCGGCGCCCCCACCAACATTTTTCAGGTCGTGAGCCGCGCGGTGAGCGCGGCGCAAAAACACCAGCTTGAAGTCTGGGAACGCCACGCCGACCTCGTCCTCAGGCCCGATGTGCAATCTCTGGCCTGGGACGATTTCGACCGCGCCGATGAAGCCATCGCCGCCGGCGCCGCCGCCGCGCAACGGGCTCTCCCGCGCATTCAAAAACTTCTGGGGCAAAAGGAAGACGCCGCTCAGGGTCTCCAAGCCCGGATCGAAGCTGAAGACCAAGGTTTCCTATGGCTGGCGGAGGCCCTCCGATGACTCGCATCGCCGTCTGGCTTGTGGCTCTTGGCGTTCCACTTCTTCTCTGGCATGAATGTGGAGAGGATGTTGGCGTTTTCTGCTACCGTATAGGTTTGGGTGCTTTTACGAGCTTGCGCTCACGCGCGCTCGTTCCCGTGCCCGTACGAGATTCACTTCATCCATCCGCCGCGAGGAACAGCATCGAGTGCTCGACGCCATCCTTCACTTTTTCCACTCGCTCTACAACCCGGACGGACTCAAGGAGCTAATCCGCTCCGGCGGCGCCCCCCTCATCTGCTTCATCGTCTTCATCGAAACCGGTTTTTTTGTTGGATTTTTTCTTCCCGGTGATTCCCTGCTGGTGACCGCCGGAATTTTCTCCGCTGCCGGCGTCATCCCCCTGAAGTGGCTTCTCCTACCCGTTATGTTTTGCGCCATTGTGGGAGATCAAATTGGCTATTGGATTGGCCGCTCCGCGGGTGCGGCTCTGTACCGCCGCGAAGAGTCTTTCTTCTTCCGGCGCAGCCATCTTCAACGGGCCCATGACTTCTACGAAAAATACGGCGGCCGGGCCGTCATCCTCGCGCGCTTCATTCCCATCGTTCGAACGTTCTGCCCTCCCGTGGCCGGCGCCGCAAAGATGCCCTACGCCAGCTACCTGGCCTTCGACATTTGTGGCGGAATTTTTTGGGTCGGCGCAATGATACTTGGAGGCTACTCACTGGGCCGCTCGGTCCCGAACATTGGGGAGCGCATCCACTACGTCATCGCTGTCGTTGTCGTGGTTTCCGTGCTTCCCGCAGTCATCAGCATCTATCGCTCCAGGCATAAGTTCGCTTCTACCGACCGCCCGGGCACCGTCACCTCCTCCGGTCCAAAGGGCGAATAGACCGTGGCAGCCGCCAAGTTCCGCGCCATCATTTTCGATATTGGCCGCGTCCTGATCCGCGTGGACGTCTCCCGCGCCATGGATGGACTGGCTTCCGGCCTCTCCCTGACACCTCAAGATGTCTGGTCCGCGATCGAAAAGGACCCTCACTTGATCGATTGGCAGGAGGGGCGCATTTCTCCCCGGGATTGGCACCTCCATCTAACCAAACGTCTTGGCACCTCTCTTACTTTCGAGCAATTCAGCGAAGTCTGGAATCGCGCCCTTGATCCAGAGCCAATCCATTCGGAATCGTTTCTGGAGAAACTCTCCAGGAACTACCGCCTCGCCTTACTCTCGAACACCGACCCCATCCACATGTCCTATGAGGAGGCGCGCTTCCCCTTTTTCCGCTTCTTTCCCATCCGTATCTACTCCTACCGCGTCGGCGCTAGCAAGCCCGACCCTGTCATCTATCGTCAAGCCCTCCAAGCCTGCAAGGTCCGGGCCGAGGAAGCCGTTTACATTGACGATATTGCTGCTTATGTTGAGGCGGCTCAACGCCTTGGCATGACCGGGATCGTCTTCCAGTCGCCTGAGCAACTCCAGTCCGATCTCCGAAATCTGGGGATCCAATTCGACTGATCTCTCGCCAAGCAAAAAATCCGCTGTTCGCTCTCTTTTCGCGTAAACTTTGCTAGGACTAGTACTGCCCCCTGATTTCTCCATTCCTACAACCATCCATTCCTCTATCACTTACCGTGCCGGTTGCTCCTTCTCCTTTGGCTTCACGCATGCAATCTCTTCGATGCAGGCCGATGCACACGGCACTTCCCCAAACCGGGGTGAGGAGAAAGATTAACTATGTCGGACGAAAGAATTGTTGAAACGCGTACAGAATCACCAGCTTGGACACTGCCGGCGATCGTTGTTCTGGGCTTGATCGCCATTGGTGGACTGGCGTTCGGCTGGAGTGCCTCTTCGAAGCTCGATTCCACTCAGCAAGCAGTTGCCACGCAGTTGAAGTCGGCGGAACAGGCTGTACAGCAAGACATGTCTTCCTTGAAGGACCGCCTTGCTCAAGACGAGAAGGCCAGCACTGATCTCCAGGGCGACCTTAAGGTAGTCACCGGCAAACTGAAGATTACCCAGGGCCAACTCAAAAAGGCCCGCGATGAAGCAGCAAAACTCAATAACGCGACCACCGAGAAGCTGACCGCGCTGGACACCTCGGTACACTCGGAACTCGCTACCAAGGCTACCAGCGATGACGTCAAGGTCGTGGACACCAAAGTTGTCGGCGTCAAGACCGATCTGGACGCCACCCGCGAAGACTTGAAGATGGCTCGCAGCGAGATGGGCACGCTCATCGCGCGCAACCATGACGAAATCGACCAGCTCCGCCGCCTCGGCGAACGCGACTACGTGGAATTCACCATCACCGGCAAGAACAAGCCGCAAAAGGTGGGCAACGTCACCGTCGAACTGAAGGGCGTCAACGAAAAGCGCAATCAATTCAGCGTGGCCATGACTGTGGAAGACAAGCGCTTCGAAAAGAAGAACCGTGCCCTGAACGAGCCCATCTTCTTCTACACCTCGGGCACGCACATTCCCGAAGAGGTCGTCATCAACAAGGCTGGCAAGGACACCATCAGCGGATACGTAAGCATCCCGAAGGCGAATTCGCAGACGGCTGCCAACAACACCGCTAAGTCTGGCAACTAATTACCTCGAGAAGAGGCCCGGTAGCGTTTTGCCGGGCATAGCATGAGGCGGGCAGAGCAATCTGCCCGCCTTTTTTCTTTTCCCAGGACTCGGCGTCTCTCAATATTCCGTTAGAATGGGCTTTGTCACTTCGGAGCCTTGTTTGCGCCAGACCTCCAGCGTCCTCTACATCGCTGTTGACTCACTTATCCCCCTCCGGGGAAGCAGCCTCCTTGGCCTCGATGAATTCACCGCGACGCTCGACCACGAAGCCATCCCCGCCGTCTGGCTCACCAGCCGCTCGCGTCTCCAGTTCGACGAGGCTCGCCGCAAACACGGCCACACTCATCCCTTCATTGCGGAAGACGGCTGCGCGGTTTATCTGCCGGAGGACTATTTCCACCTGCGACCCGCATCCGATGCCTCACGGACCAAGAGGGCGGCTACCTTGCGCCTCGGCCGCTTTACCTGCATCCCCATAGCGGAAGCTCTCCCGGCGGCCGCTGAGGCCCTGCAAACACTCTCCCGAGATACCGGCGTGCCGGTTGTGACTTTGCGCTCACTCTCTCCCCGCGAGCTTGTCCAAAACACCGGCCTGCCACAAAAGGAGGCCGAACTTGCCCGGCAGCGAGACTTTGACGAAATCTTTTTCTTTGCAGGCGCTTCCGATGAAGAAATCGAGAGGTTCCTGACAGAGGGCCGCAATCGCAACCTGCAATTCCGTCGGCACGGCATGCTCTGGTCCACCGCAATCGGCCCCGGCGTCGAGCGTTGCATCCGGGAACTCGCCAAGCTCTACGACCGGGCGCTCCGTTACCATGCCCACACTCTAGGAATTGCAACTCCCGATTTAGCCGCGGGACTCTTCCCTTTTTGCGAGCGCACCATCCTTCTGACCGACCGCAAATCGGAAGAGCCCTCTCAGGATCAGCCTGATTCTTCTCGCGTACAGCATCTGCCACTCCATTCACCGGACGTTTGGGAGCGCCTCATCGCAGCCATTCCTACAAAGAACTAGATACCTGGGGAAAAATGTTGCTCAAATGCGAGTCGACTTGGACACCCCCCAGAATGGGTCACTATCGCGGGCTTCACAAACCATCTATTTTCCGTAGGTTAAGAGGTTCGGCCATTCGTCGGCTCTTGGTCCCTCGATTGCCCTGAGAATATTAGGCAAACGCCAAGCCCCGGCGCTGCCGGCTCGGATTCGTGCGAACTCACTGTTGGAGTTCGAACCGAGTACTAGGAGACCCCTTACCATGGCTTGGCTTCGGCGCGTTTTCCGCCTTCCCGCTCACGAGTCCAACATCGGTCTTGTTCTGATCTTTTGCGTTATTTCCATGAGCTTCATGTCCATTGCCCTGGTTTGGCAAGCGCAGATCATTGCCAACCAGCGCGAAGCTATTCAGTGGCTTGAA
>WNFT01005775.1_pt1 | contig 10858 bp, 16 predicted proteins | sample 5400191 | NCBI WGS metagenome assembly WNFT01 (sample SAMN13153359, study PRJNA577476) | soil metagenome | isolation source: 80 cm saprolite under Madrone tree | place: USA:California | collected 2016-06-14
AAAGTTCTCATGAGGTTGGCCGGCATTATGGCCATCCGCCTCCAGATGCTCCTCGACGCTCAGTACCTCAAGGAGTCAGAAGAGCATCAGGAGACCGATCAGTGACCCTCGCCGACACCTCAAGCCGGGCGGGAACGGTCTTCAAGTCTCTCGCCGCTGCTGCCGGAGTGGTTCTGGGGGCATACCTTGTGTGGGGACTCCGGAGCCTGATCGTGCCCGTGGCGGTCGGTGGTTTGCTGGCGTACATCTGTCGCCCCGTCGTCGCCCGCCTGGAGCGCTGCCGGGTACCGCGAGGCGTGGCGATCGGGTTGCTGCTGCTCGTGTTCGTGCTGGCGGCCCTTGTCGCCGTGAACGGGATACGCGCCGTCATACCTGGCGACACCGAGGCGCTCGAGCTGAGGATCCGCGCGCTCTATATGTTGAACCAGCGCTACCAAGCCTTGATGGGGCTGGATCGGTCGATGACGCGAGGCAATCGGATCTACCAATTGGTGCACGACGACCTGGACCCCTTGGTGGATCGTGTTAGCCAGCTGCTCGCCCTGACGCCCGAAGAGCACGCCCAGTTCGTCGTCTCGCGGCCTCGCGGCGCCCACGACGCGCCGGCCGGATCCGACCGGCTGGTCGAGTACGATCGAGCAAACGTGGAAACGCTCGAATGGCGGTCGCGGACAGCGCTCGCTGAGCCGGCCACGAGAAGCGCTGCGCGTCCGCCTGCGGCCCCGGCGCCCACATCGGTCGCGCAGACCCCTCTCGCCGCGCTGGGCGACATCCTCTCCACCTGGATCATCGCGCCGCTGATGTTTCTGTTCCTGCTGCGGGATACCGGCGAGATCAAGCGCGGCCTGCTGAGGGCCGTCCCCAATCGGCTGTTCGAGCCGGCGCTCAACGTACTCGCGGATCTCGACCGTGCGCTGGGCGACTACGTGCGCGGCCTCTTCCTCGAGTGCTGCTTGCTCGGCCTGACCGTGGTGTTGTTACTGACCATCATCGGCGTTCCTCTCCGATGGACGATCGCGATCGGGATCTTCACGGGCACGAGCAACGTGGTTCCGTACCTGGGCTTCGCGGCGGCATTGCTGAGTGGGCTGGCCTATGCGCTGCTGGCGGAGGACATCCGTCCGCTGCTGCCGATGGTGAGCAGCGAGAACTTCGCGATCTGGGTCATCGTGGCGGTGGCCCTCGCCGAGGTGCTCAAAAACGTTGTCTATGAGCCCGTCGTCCTCGGTGGCGCGGTCAACCTTCACCCGCTCGTGGTGGTGATCGGGGTCCTGGGAGGAGCCATCCTGTTTGGCCTGGTCGGGATGCTCCTTGCGATCCCTACCATCACCGTCGTCAAAGTCTTGGCTTCCAGCACCGCCAGGCAGCTCAAAGCCTACGGGCTGATTTGAAGGCTATGCCAGGAACTGCCCGGCGTCGATCAGGTGCACAATCGCGTTCTGCGAGAAGTGCTTCCTAGTACGTTTCGGAGGCCGACTCTCAATCAGCGGGTCCGGCGGTCGACGCCTATGAATCAACTATGAAGTAAAGCGACCGAAATGAGCCAAGAGTCTCCAACGTCGCCGTTGAGTAAATCTTCGTCGTCATTGGTCTGAGTCGGCTCGTCTTGGTTGCTGTGATGCCCGGATTTCCCCTCATAACCCAAAGGTCGCTGGTTCAAATCCAGCCCCCGCTATCAAGCATCCGCCGCCCGGCCGCACGCAACGGAAACATTCCGCCAGCGCAGTTCGGATGTCTTCCACCGTATCCAGGTGCGGCGGAGAATTGTCACAGACGAGTACCACATCGAAGCTCGACGACCGCACTGGCAGCGTCCGGAAGTCGGCGATCAGACTGACGAGCGGGAAGCGACGCACCGCCGCCTCTCGTCGGGCGCGGGCTACGGCCCCGACGGAGATATCCGAGCCGGTAACGCCGAAGCCGTTCGCGAGCAGCCCGAGCGCTTGCGTGCCAATGCCAAGCGCGGCGTCGAGCACGGTGTGCGCGCCCGGCCCCCAATGCTCGGCAATGAGCGAAGCGAGCATCTCACCCCGACGACCGACGCTCGCTTCCCAATCCTCGTAGACGAGGTGATACAGAGGTGCCAGTCGGTCGTAGAACGCTTGGACTGTCACTCGATCACCTGATCCGCCCGCAGCAGCAGGGAGTGCGGGATCGTCAGGCTCGAACGTCGTCGGGCGCTCGATCGGCAGGTCGCCGGCCTTGGCGCCCTTCAGGATCCGGTCGACGTAGCTCGCCTGGCGTCGGAACATCTCGTTGATGTTCGGACCGTAGGATATGAGCCCGCCGTCCTCCACGAAGGGCTTTAATTCATAGACTGCGGGCAGGCGGTACCTGGCGGCGAGCTCGATCAGTCGTCCGCGGTGCGCATAGAAGATGGGACTGGGCAGCACGTGGATGGCCCCGACGGGCTCCCTCCGTGCCGTCCTGAAGGCGTTCTCGAACTCGACCCCCTCGACCTCAAGAGTTCTCGCCACGAGAGCGAGGCTCCGCGCCGCCGTCTCTGCCGCGCTCACGACCGCAGGCCAGCTCTCGCGGTGATGCAGAAGCGCGACCCGAGAGACCGTGGGTACAGCCTCCTTCAGCAGCTGAAGCTGTTTGGTGATCAGCTCCTCGAACTGGGAGGCGAGTCCAGTGAGGTTCCCGCCCGGGCGCGCTAGGCTCGTCACGAGCCCCGCGGCGATCGGGTCGGCCAGCACGACAAAGACGACGGGAATCGTGCTGGTCGCCCTCCGCGCGGCGTGGAGCGCGGGTGGACCGGACAGCACGATGACATCGACCTTGAGCTGCACGAACTCTGCGACGAGGGCCGGGAACCGGTCAGGGTTCCCTTCCGCCCAGCGATACTCGATCGTCACGTTCTGGCCCTCGACCCAGCCCAGCTCGCGCAGGCCTCGGCGGAACGCCTCCCGTTCCGTGGACACCTTCGCCGGGTTCCCGTTGCTGAGGTATCCGATCCGCGGGATCCGGCCCGAGCGCTGCGCCTCGGCGGCGAGCGGCGCAAGAATGAGGGAGAAAGCGAGAATGACGAGCCCGATCAGCCGCATGGGCACCTCGGTGGAGGATGCAAGGAATGCCCTCGGGCCAAGACTCCTCAGCTTCTAAGGCGTCTTGGACACGCCGACTCCGCGAGGTGCCGTGACCAACGGACGCCGTGAACCCGCGGCCGGTCGTGGCACCGCGCTTACCGGTCGAGCCAGAGGGCTGCGGCGCGGTTACCGTAGTCGAAGCTCGGGCTCGGCGCGTAGTTCTTCACGTACGGCTGCCAGGACCCCATGAGTCCCACGGAGTAAAGATAGACGTAGTAGTGCTGCTCGGCGGCGTAGCGCTGGATGTCGAAGACCAGCCGCCGACGTGTCTCGATGTCCTTGACGCGCATCTGCTCCTTCACCATCGCGATGATCTTCGGATCGCTGACGTGGCTCGAGTTCCGCGGCTGCTCGGGCATGTACAAGCCGTAGAGGGGACTATGGGGTTCCCAGGCGATGCCTAACGGAGCCATCACCATGCCTTCGAACTTTCCCACCAACGTCGTCGACGCGTAGGCGCCGAACTCCTGGAGCTTCAACTCCGTCTCGATGCCGCTCTGCTTGAGCTGGCGCTGGGCCAGCTGAACGGCGTCGACGAGGTCGGAGCCGAGCCCACTGGTCGTCGTCAGTTGGGTTTTCAAGCCCTGGGGGAAGCCCGCCTCGGCCAGGAGCCGCCTGGCCTCCTTCGGATCGTGACGGTAGTACTGGGCGCCTGGACCGAGCTGATCGATCCGGAGCGACCACTCGGTCAACCCGCGCGCAACCGCGGGCGTTGGCTCCCCCTTGAGGAAGACGGAGTCGATGATCGCCTGCCGGTCGACCGCGTGTGAGATCGCGCGCCGCACCCGCAGGTCGTTGAACGGGGGCTTGTCGGTCCGCATGTAGATCACCTGGGTCACGCTGGACAGGAAGTCCTGGTAGACGAGCTGGGGATGGCTCTTCTTGATCGAATCGACGTCCGCCTGGCGGACCGTCCAGAAGTGCCAAGGACCAGCGTCGAGCTGCCCCGTGCGATAGGCCGCGAGCGCGGCCGCGTCGTCTTCCATGACCAGCCAGTCCACCCCGTCCACCCACGGTTGGCCCGCCCGAAAATAGTCGGGGTGACGCCGGAAGACCGTCTTCACGTTCGGTTCGTAGCGGACCAGGAGGAAGGGGCCGGTGCCGATAGCCGCCTCGGGCCGCTTGAGGTCGCCATATTTCTCCACCGCCTCGCGGGCGACGATCCAGCTGGCCCACGGACTGGCGAGCACGTGCGGGAGCCAGACGAACGGGTCTTTCAATCGGAACCTCACGGTGTAGCGATCCATGGCCTCGACGCGGTCCACGGCGTCGAGCAGGTAGCGGTGCGGATTCGCCTTCTCCGCGAGGAAGCGCTCGAACGTGAACTTGATGTCCTCGGCCGTCAGCTCGCGCCCGTTGACGGGCGGCGCGTTCTGCCAGCGAACACCTTTGCGCAGGTAGAAGACGTATGTCGTGTCGTCCGGCTGTTCCCAGCGCTCAGCCAGATCGGGCTCCACCGTGAAGACGCCCGGCGGCACTCCGGAGCCTACCTTGAAGCGCACGAGCTTGCTGTAGACGAAGCTGAGCGTCGTGCTCATCTTGAAGTTCAGGGTGAGATGGGGATCGAAGTGGGGCGGATCGTAGCCGCGCACGCGGAGGATGCCTCCACGCTTCGGCTGCTGGGCCCCGCCGCGACGCGGTGCCAGCAGGGGGTCGGCGGACAGCGTGGCCCCGGTCACGAGGCCAGCTTTCAGCAAATCTCGACGCGTCAACCCTCGGCGGAGCCGCGGACGGAATGTGTCCATGGGCACCCTCCTCAACCGAAGCGGCCGCTGACGGATGTCGGCTCTCTACCGCGACGGCAACCGCGCGTCAAGGACGAAGTTTTGCTGACCTCATCAGCAGACCGATGAGCCGGACCGACGACGTGACTGGCTCGTCCTCTGGAGCTATGGTCCGCGCACATGCGCATCGGATGGATGGGATCGGGCGATATGCCCAGATGGTCGCCTTGCCCACATCTTCGAGCCCGTGGCCTGATATGTGACGACGCAGCCGCGCGAGAGGTGCACCCGCTCTGCCAAGGGATATTTTCTGCGGCTCTTCGTGGGGCACGATTCCGTCGAGGTTGTGCATCGTCTCGAACGTGGCAAGTTCGTCGGCGCCACCGTCGTCACACACCAGTAATGGCCTCGTTCACTGCCGCCACGCCGCCCGTTGCGTCGCGTGTCACGGCGTGCGCTCCCACGCCGTGCCCGTCGCGCTCGTTGGCGAGTGCTCCATCCCGCTCGTGTAGAACGTCGCACGCCAGCCGCGCGCATCGTACCGAGTGAGCTCCAGATCGAAGCCCTGGCGCTCCATGCCGCGCTCGACGTCGCCGATGCCTCGCCACGAGTCCAGCCACGAGCGGAGCGCCCCAAGCACGGGCAGATCAGCGTCTACGCGGACCGCTTCCAGCGTGACGAGGAGCAGGCGTCCGAGGCGCTCAGTCACGAGTAGAGGGCTCGCGGGCCAACACGGGCTATTCGATCACCTGATCCGCCCGTAGAAGAATCGTCTGCGGGATCGTGAGGCCGAGCGCCTTGGCGGCCTTGAGATTGATCACCAGGTCAAACTTCGTGGGCCGTTCGACGGGTAGGTCGGCGGGAGGGACGCCCTTGAGGATCCTGTCCACAAAGTAGGCCGCGCGACGAAACAATCCGAGAATGTCTACTCCATAGCTCAAGAGGCCGCCGGCCTCAACGCTTCCACCTGCTTCCCAAAACTCGAGGCAGATGCCAAACCAAGGAATCCAATCCGAGGGACCTTCCCCGCCTTCTGCGCCTCGACGGTGAGCGGCGCGACGAGTAGGGTTCCGATGAACGCTCGGCGGTTCATTACTGAATGATCTCGTCCGCTCGCCCCAGGATCGACTGCTGGATCGTTAGCCCAAGGTCTTTGGCGGTCTTGAGATTGATCACCAGCTCGAACTTCGTCGGCTGCTCGACGGGCAGGTCGGCGGGCTTGGCGCCCCTGAGAATCTTGTCCACGAAGGACGCGGCGCGTCGATATAGCTCGGCGAACTTCGGTCCATAACTCATGAGGCCCCCGGCGTTCACGTGTTGTCGCGAGAGAAACATCGAGGCCGCGCGCACGCGTCAGACAAGGCCGCCGCAGATGGCGGCCTTGCTCGTGCCGCGTCGGACACTCCGCGTGGGCTACTGCGGAAGGCCCTCGACCGTGAAGGAACGGAACTTGGCGTACTTCTCGCCGATCTTCCGGATCTCCTTGAACTCTGCTGAATTGCGCCAGGCTCGAATTTTTTCCATGCTGTCCCAGACCTGCACGGCAACGCGCGGCTTCGGCGGCGCTCCCTCGATCGAAGTTACATTCTGTCCTGCGGCAAGGAGGCGACCGCCCGATGCTTTGATCAACGCCTGAGCTTTCGGGGCGTATTCCTTAGTGTAGGCGTCCAGGTTCGTCACGTCGATCTCCGCGATGTAGTAGACGGGCGGCTTGGCTTGAGCATGAAGAACCTGGACGGCGACGGCGCCGAGTCCGAAGCCGATCACGACGGCCACTGCGACGGCGTACCGAGTTCTCATCCGGAATCTCCCCTTCTCCTGGGCCGGGATTCACGATATGGATCGCCGCCCCCCTTGACGGCTCGCCATTGAGCCGACCGTCCATCGGCCGGCTCGCCCCAGTCAGTGTTCGCCCAAATCGCCATATCCTGCACCCCGAGCGAATCGGCTGATGTCGCCACGGCTCGCGTGCCGGCTGAGCACGGCAGCGATTGGCTACCGCGATGTTAGGCTTGACTCCAATCTCGCGACCAAGGCGTTCCTGGATGGACCGTGATGACTTCCCCGATCGGGCTAAGGACGACGGTCACCGCGCTAGTCCGCCGTCTCGCGTTGGCGTCGTAACCCACCACGTTAGGAGTCTAGCCGACCGCCACGACTCGCACCAGCACAGCGACGCACGAGCACGTCATCCAGACACGCGCGCGGAGGCTGGCACAGTGTATCTCCGAGAGGGCGACCGGCCGAGCCCGACTGCCAAGGCGATGCCGATAGCGATGCGTCGCATGTTCCCCTCCGTGATCGTTTCGGTGGCTCGAGGCGCACCCGTGGTCAGGGGGCCAGCAGTCGGGCACCCGGGGCCGCGAACTCTCTTGGCCACACGACCACCCATTTGCCGTCCTGAACCTGCTTGATCTTCGTCAGGTCGTCTCCGTAGTTGTTCGGCCCATCGAAGTGGAGCTTACCGAGGACCGTGTCCACGCGGTTCTTCTTGAGCCATTGCGCAAGCACCTTGTCGTCGAGGCTCTTTGTGGCGTTTACCGCCGCCTCGAGCACCTGCCACGCCGCGAACGAATTGGCCGGCTGGGTGTCCACGTAAGGATAAGGAAGGTTGGCCTTCACAGCGCGCTCGTGGAAGAGGCTGACCAGCCGGGCCGTCGTGGGGTTCGATGTGAAGGGCGGGTGCTCCTCGAACTGTGTGAACGAGAGGGCGAGCTTGCCGTCCGGCGTCACCGCAAGGGGGCCCGGGGCCGGGAACAGGTGGAAGTGCCGTGGTGGCGTGTAGTCGAGCTTCTTCAGCGCCTCTAGGATCTGGTTGCCGTCGAGGCCGAGGGCACCGACCCACAGAAGGTCTGCGTTCGCGTCCTTGATCCGCGCCGCGATGGGCCCGAAGTCACGGGTGCCGAACTCGTACTCGAGATAGAGGGCGACCTTCAGTCCCCGCTGCGCCGCTACGTCTCGTGCCCCGGCCGACTGGTACTGCGCGGACGAGAACTTGCTGGTGACGATCGCGATAGTCTTCGGAGGATTCGCGGTCGAGGCGAGCGCATCGAAGACCATGCTCGGCGTGGTGCGATTAGGCTCGGGTCCCCAAGCCGCCGTCGGGAAGTGCATCTCGTACTTCGCGAGATACGGAATGCCGAAGGTGTGGTGAACGAGCATCTTCTGATAGCGCTGGGCCACCGCCATGGCGGCGAGGATCGCGTTCGTCGCGTACGGGCCCATGAGCAAATCGACCTTGTCGACGGTGATCAGGCGCTCGTAGAGGCTCCGGGTCACCTCCGCCTTGGATTGATCGTCGAGAAGGACCCATTTGACGGGGCGGCCGAGCAGCCCGGTGCCCCGGTTCATCTCGTCGATGTAGATCTCCCCCGCGATCTTGTGCAGGAGCGCCGTCGCGGCGAGCGGCCCGGTCAACGCCAGTGTTCCGCCGATCCGCACGGGCGGACCCGAGGGCGCTGCGCCGCTGGCGCCGGTGAGGCCGACGGTGAGGACGATCGCGATCGCGACCACGAGTCGACGATTCTCACTCATGACGACCTCCAGCCAGAGTCGTATGCTCACGCAGCGAACTCAGCGCGCTCGAGACTTCCGCCTCAAGTACGCCTTCCACGGCCTCCAGTAATGTTCCTCCCAACCCCGGTTGATGCTCGCCGCGTGCGCATCCGGGACATTCGAATGCACCATCGAAATCCGCCCCCCACCCCGAATGCGGCTGAAGACCAGCACCAGGATTGAATCGAGATTGCCTTTCCGCCAGTCCGCGCCGCGCCATGACTGCACGATCAGGAGCTTCGGCACGATTGCGAGATTCCGCCCGCGGATGTGACCAGCATGGGCCAGAAACCGCCCGCCCACCTTGCGGCTCATCGCTGCCTTCGCCCCCGTGGCCGCAGCGTGCTTCCGCGAACTCAAGTAGATGTTGAAGAGCGTCTCGGGCGACGCACGGAAGCTTACCTTGTGCTGAATCGTCTTCGGCATGGCCTCCCCGGAGAACTGTCTGATCTGGGCCGAACAGTGCGCGTCTTGAGATGACGAGTCAAGGTGCGTGAATCTCCGGCGCCGCGGACGCGGCGCGAGAGCGTCACGAGCATCTTCTCCGTCAAATCCGGGACTCCGCTCAGCAGCTTCCCAGAAGACGTGATCAGGACGCGCGCGGAGCCGACATGACCGCCATCTTTGACGATCAGGAAAGGCTGGTGAAAAAAGTCAATATAGGTCTGGCTTATGAGAGAGATTCGAGGAACGACGCGATTCAAGTCCCGCTGGAAGACTTTGAAAGCGTCCTTTTTCCATGTCCCGCGCGGGCTAAGGGCCTGGGTCCGAAGATGGCCGATGGGAAGGGCCGGGTGGTGTGGCAATGGCGAGTGGGGTCAAACACAACGCCGGAGGAGTGGCCGATCATCGTCTCCTGCTCGAAGGGTGAAGAACGGGTCCCAGGTGAGGAGGCGCGGGACGAAGAGGCCGGAGCGGACGTCGAGGAAGAGCGTGCGCCAGGTCATGTCCGTTTCACAGTGATGCGCTCGTGGGCGCCCCAGGTACGTAGCTCGCTGACGGCGGGCTGGCCGACCCTCTGGACGCGAACACGCGCGTTCTTGCCGCCGGCCGTCGTGTAGGGCCGCCCGACCACTTCCCACTCACCGGTCTCGTCTGAGAGGCGGTCGCCGACCTGAAGATCCATCGGATGGACGCGGCGCGTGATCGGCGGCGCCGACGCCGGCTCGGGCTTCTTCTCGGGTCGTCTGGCCACGACTGCTAGTTGAACCAGCCCGCGCCCCGGATCTGACTCCTCAGCGCGAGGGCCTTCTTGAACTCGGCCTTGACCTGGGGCCACGCCTCCGCGCTCCAGCGCTCATGCAGCATCGCGCGCAGGACTCGGTTGATGCGGAGCCAGGGATGCCCGAGGCGAGCGTCGGTGTCGTTCATTTCCACTTCGGCTCGGCGCGCTCGTGATGGCTGGTCTACATCATTTCTGCAACCGCTCGGTGCAAGCCTGGCAGAGCAGCTTCGAGGGCACGTGACGCACGCGGCAGCGGCAGAGGACCGGCGTGCCGCACGTGGAGCACGGGTGCTCGTGACCTGCACGATGCAGCAGCCCCTCGAACGCCGTTGCGCTCCTCCGGGCTTGTTCCCCGAATTCGTCCGCAATCCGACAACAATAACTTACTTCCCCTTCGGCCCGCGCGGGTCCACGGTGTCGGGGAGGCAGGCGAACGTAAGTGTGAATCGCCCGCTCGCCTTTTTAATGACGGCGCTGTTACCGCCGCTGTCTTCGGAGCCCGGATAGCGCGACACCGATTTCCTAACGCCGCTTCGTAATGCGCGTTGACACGAATCCGTGTCCGCGAATCCATCTTTCATTGACCACGGCTGGGTATTGATCTGCTCCCACAACACCCACGCGCACTCGGCGAAGGCCGTCGCGGCCGAGATGAGCAGGGAAAACGCGACGAGCAGTGTGGCCCTTCGTGCGAGTCGCATCATCGCTTGCCCTCCTCGGTGGTCACTCGCCTCACGGCGATGCGCTCGTGAGCGCCCCAGGTCCGTAGATCGGTGACGGCAGGCTGGCCGACCCTCTGGACGCGAACGTGCGCGGTCTTGCCGCCTGGTGATCTGTACAGCGGGCCTATGACCTCCCATTCCCCGGTCTCATGGACGAGACGGTCACCGATCCGAAGCTGCATCGGCAGGATGCGGGTGGTGGAGGGTGCGGCAGAAGCGGGCTTCTTCTCGGGCCGTGGTCTAGCCATCCCTCAGCGTCTTCCTGAGGGCAACACCCCGGTGCCTTGAAGTCCGAGCAGGAACATGGCGTATCCGAGTAGGAACATAGCGTAGATGATGAGCGCCAGGGTGAAGTGCCGCGCCAACCACGATGCGACGCGAGAGGGTGTAAAGACCGCCACGAGGAGTCCGAGCAGCCCAGGGGCTGTTATGAGACTGAAGGTGGCTACCCCTAGAAGGAAGACGTTTGGGTGTGTGCCCGGCCAGCGAACAAACAAGAGCATGTTGGGGAAGATGACGGCCACTATGAGGGCCGCGCAGCTG
>WNFT01005777.1_pt1 | contig 10856 bp, 10 predicted proteins | sample 5400191 | NCBI WGS metagenome assembly WNFT01 (sample SAMN13153359, study PRJNA577476) | soil metagenome | isolation source: 80 cm saprolite under Madrone tree | place: USA:California | collected 2016-06-14
CTCCGCGAGGCTGCGGATCGATGTCCACCAGACTTGGTACTCGCGCGACCTCAATAGCCGGTGATAGCGGCCGCCCCAGTGAGCGTCCAAAAGATCAATCGCCTTTTGATTGCACTGTAGTTGATCTGCGGCCGACTTGGTGGTCCATGCGCCTCCTGCATGGATCCGCCAGCAAGACATGACTTCGCTTAAATAACCCACTGGGCCTTTTTCCGCATAAATTACAAACACACAGGCATCCCGAAGCATCACCAAACCATTGAGCCACTCCGGAAATTCCACGAATTCCCGCCGCAGCAGCATGCTGGTGGTGTGCATGGGGTAGCCCGTCAGGAAATCAGACAGATCATATTCCGGCTTGAGCACGGCCGGTTCCAGCACTCCGGCATCTTTTTCGGCGCCATCGCTTGAAGTCGTAACGAATTGGGTCTTGGTCCCACACATCGAATAGTGGGGGTTTGCCTCCATTAAGGCCACCTGCTTTTGCAATTTTTGCGGCGTCCGCCAATAGTCGTCCCCTTCCAGCCAGGCAATGTATTTTCCCCGGCAGGCCTGCTGCACCGCTTCGTAGTTCCTGGCCATGCCCAGGTTTGTTTCCGGCAGGAGGGCGCGGATCACGTTGGGATATTTTCCGGTATACGCTTGCACGATTCGCCGCGTGCCGTCCGTGGAGCAATCCTCCCCGATCACCAATTCCACCACAACTGCCGTCTCCTGCATGAGCACACTTTCAATCGCCTGGGCGATGAACTGCTCGTGATTGTAAGTGATCAGCGCCACGCTGACCATGGGCTGGTCGCACGCGGTTTGTTCAGCAACGCGGATCATAGGTTAATGTTTTGAAAGTTTGACTGCCGGCAGTTCTCTGTGCTTCTGGACGACTCAGTGGTTCTTGCGTCTTCTCTAGTGTGGACCGCTCCGTAAAGGCCCGAGAAGATCATTCCGCGACGATGGTTATGTGGGGAATCCCGTTTTGAAGGTCTTTGCCCAGCACAGAAATTTTCGAATATCCAGCATCCTCTATCATGGCTAAGAGATCTTTTTCATAAGGCCATAGAGAGATCGGTGACATTCCGGCGATCGGATGAGAAGGCCCGCCTTCGTGGAATTCGATAACGCGATAATTCTTGCCGTTATGAGTGTAGACGAGTGAGCGCAGCCGACCATCTTCGGCATCGGCGTAATGAGTTCCGAGGAACAATGTTTTGGCCTGAGAGCGAAACCAAGTCAGCGCCTTGGCCGGTTCGGGTACGTGATAAAGAACGCCTAAACAAAAGACGAGGTCAAATGGACCATCAAATTGTGCTTGCTCCTCACCATTGTAAAGTCGCTCCACGTCATGCAACACAAAAATGGTGTGATCGAGGCCGTATTTTTCTTTAATACGTCGACACTTTTTCAAATTTTCGTTACGACTCTCGATCGCGACATTCTCTTTAACTCCCATCTTTTCGAGAAGCACGCTGTGATAGCCCTCAAAAGGTCCTACTTCCAAGGTGCGAAGGCCTCTTAGATCGAGAAAATTAGCGATATATTTTATCCGCTGGTCGTCTCCAAACTTGCCGCGATAATACCGCAACATTTTTGGTTTGTAAGAACGGTTAGCCATTTGAAGAACGTCGGAGAGCCATGGACCTCGGATGACCTCATCCTCAGGCGGCAACGTGTTGGCGGTTGATGGATCTCGCGAAATCTTGCGAATTTCATAGCCGAAGGAGTGCAACAATCGTTTGGCAAAGACTTTCATCGTTATAATCGTCGTGACCCACAAATTACTCGCGCAATGTTAGGTCAACAAGATGCATAATAAGAGCAGCCCAAGCTCAGGCAGCTTCGATTAACCTTTCCGGTAAAGAGCACAGGCATCTATAAAGTTTCCCATGATTAGTGAGAATAGATCAAATTCCGGCACATCCCATCGGCCACTCCGTTCACCAAAATACTCAGCGTCTGTGTAAATTGCTCCTATGTCTGGATTGCTCTGTAATAGAGACACTCCTTCTTGCAGATAAGTGCCTCGAAGGCGATTATCGTTATCTAACGGCAAAATGAATTCGCCTTTGGCCAATCGGATGCCGGCGTTCCGAGCGGCGCTCACCCCCCGGTTCGGTTGAGACCCGACACAGTAGCCCGCCTCCGCGGCTTCGGGTTCGGACGACCCGTCATCGACGATGATCACCTCGACCACATTTGCGTTGCGCACGTCCTCGATGCTGGCAAGCGCTTCGCGCAGCATCGCCCCGTGGTTGTAGCACGCGATGACAATTGAAACCATGCCTTGGCCTGTGGAGTCCTGTATCAAGTCGTGAAAAGAGATGTGGGTGATTTCTCCTTCAAGAATGTTAGTGGTTATCTCGTAGCCCTAGCATAAATCGATTTCGTCATTGCTGTCGACATAAACTCGTGCATTTCTTGAAGCCTCAGGGCAATTAAGATTGCGGTGCTAATGGAGTGCTGCCATCTTGAAATTGTGTCCGGAATCAGCACTGGCGATAAAAACTCTCCTATCGACGAAAATAGTGCCACACGCTCCGTAATAGCCGCGCTGGAGCAAGTAATCCACGCCCTAAGCGGTAACTTGGTGAATTTTGGATCGCTCGGATTCCTCCCCTTACAGACTGCACTTCCTCATCCATTTCACGGAGTAGCTTGTAACAAGCCATTTCGGGCTTACCGAAAATATAATTTGTGATTTCTGCGGCATGAAGAGTGGTCTTCACTATCATGGAGTCTCTCCGGACACGATAATCGAACCCGATTCTAGGAAGATGGACAAAGCTACCACCGTGGCTGGCCACACGCAGCCAAAACTCCCAATCCTCCAATCCCATCCATGGCATCTGCTCATCATATCCGCCAACTTCTTCCCATAACTTCTTTCGGTAGAGAGCACAGGCATCTATGAAGTTTGTCCGGGTCAACGACAATAAATTGAAGTTCGCGACATGCCACGGACCAGTCTTCTCGCCAAAGTATTCAGCGTCCGTGTAAATTACGCCTACATTTGGATTGTTCTTCAATACAGACACGCCCTCATTCAAGTAGACATCTCGAAGGCGATTATCGCTATCCAATGGCAAAATGAATTCGCCTTTGGCCAACCGGATGCCGGCGTTCCGAGCGGCGCTCAGCCCTCGGTGCGGCTGATGCACAACTCGGTAGCCCGCCTCCGCGACTTCGTTGAGAATCCGGGTGGTTTCGGCTTCGGACGACCCGTCATCGACGATGATCACTTCGACCGCATTTGCGCTGCGCGCCTCCTCCACGCTGGCAAGCGCTTCGCGCAGCATCGCCCCGTGGTTGTAGCACGGGATAATAACGGATACCTTTACATCACTTCGGCTCATTGGGCAATGCCACTGGGCTTGTAAGCCACTAGGACATAGTTCGTCGGGTTCTCGCGGCTAGGGAGGCGGTCCCCGTCGGATACAGGTGAGACCGCCGATATTTCCTGCGAGGAACCACTGACCTCTTGCCAGCGTCTCTCCTATGAACCTCGATACGCCTAAAAACTTTCCATAAGTCGAGTCATGGAAAGCGACAAGCGCACGGGCGCTAAGCATGGGTAAAATGCATTCGAAATCCCGGCGAACTGCTTCATAACTGTGGTCGCCGTCAATAAACACGAAGTCGACTTCAGCGCCGATATCTTGTTGAGTCAGCTCTTCGCTTCGCTTCCGGACCGGGACGATCCGGTCGCGTAGGCGAGATATATTTCGCTCGAATTCCTCAAAGGTGTCCCGCTCGCCTTCTGGCATAGTCTCGTTGTTCCAAGTGTCAACACAAACGAGCCGGCCGTGAACCTGTTTTAAGCCGGCGGCGAGATAGATTGTCGACGCGCCGAGATATGAACCTATTTCCACGGCCGTCGCTCCGGGCGGACATGATGCCGCCAACCTATAGAGTTCCCGCAGTTCTCGCTGGGTTGTCCAAGTTTGAATGGTTTTTGCAGAATCATAGCAGCCTCTGAGCCGAGCCTTCCACCGCCAGTCTCGTATCTTCTCGACGGCTGTCGCCATCAGTGCGCTGCAAAGAGTGCGCAGTTTACTCATGGGGCCGGAACGCGTTCGACAGCTTGCAGGCTCGCGGGGGCGGTGGCGTCATTACCCAGATCGATCAGCTTGTCGGAACCAGCCACGGTGCTGAGGCGGTGAGCAACGGTGACAATGGTGAGTTTGCCCGATAGATTCTGCAACGCTTCGATCAGCTTTGCTTCGGTGGCGGTATCGAGCGAGCTAGTCGCTTCGTCCAGGAGAAGCAGCGAAGGGTGGTGATAAAGAGCTCGGGCCAGACCAAGACGCTGGCGTTCTCCCCCAGAGAGACGAACACCGCGCTCTCCCACAGTAGTCTGAAATCCGTCCCGCAGCTCGGTTTCGACGAAGTCCAGGATCTGAGCCATCGCACAGACTTCTCGCAGTCGTGCATTGTCGATCTCGTTGTCCGGCACCCCGAGCGTGATATTGCGGGCGATCGTGTCGTCGATAAGGAAAATGTCCTGCGGGACATAGCCGATCGTTGCCTGCCACGACGGGATCAGTTGGGGAGTAAGCGGCTGGCCGTCAATGAGGATCCGTCCGCTCGTCGGCCGGTGCAATCCAAGCAGAAGATCGATCAAAGTTGATTTGCCCGAGCCGGTGGGACCAATAAAGCCGATCGACATGTTCTTTTGAATTGTGATCGAGAAGCGATCCAGAACGGGCCGATCAGCACCCGGATAAACAAAAGAGACGGCATCCAGCATAATTTCGTCGTGCCACTCAATCGGGCGCGGTTTCCTGAACCAAATTTCGACATTGCCCGATTTTTCCTCTCGTTCCACAGCAGCAAATTCCTCGAAAACCTCGTCCAGCGAATACCGCATGGAGGTGAACTGTGTCACCTGTCCATAAAGAAGCTGCAAAGCTGGAAGCAGCCGGTAGCCGGCCACTGCCATGACGCCAAGGTTTGGAAGGATGTCGGAAAAATCGCGGCCTCGGACCGCAAGCACTACGACTGCAAGGACGAGCCCGCCAAATGCGAGTGGTTCTATAAGGTAACGAGTGCTATTGGCGATAACGGGCACCCGAGAAGACATTTGCGCGATAACGGCGGAGTGGCCGGCGAACCGGCTCAGAAAGTATTCTTCCGCCCGATGCACTTTGATCGGTTTGATTCCGCCAAGCATCTGCTGCGCGTCACGGTACGATCCACCGAAAGCAGTTCGAAAACCCTCGTTAACCTCCTGGCGTTTCCGCGCAAGGAGACGAAAAATAATGAGATAAAACGCGCCGAGCCCCAGTGTAGCGGAGATGGCAATAACGGGCTGGACGAGAAAGAGCGTGGCGAGCAGGAGTGCCGCGGTTAAAGCGCGCGCTATGCTGTCCAGCAATGGAAGGAGAACGCCGCCGGTGTAACTTCCCACGTCGCCCATAACTTTCCTAAGCAGGTCGCCGGAATTGCGTTGGAGGAAATAGCCGTACGGTTGCGATAACATTCTGCGTAATAGCCGGACGCGCAGCCAGTGAGCGAAACTATTCGCGTAACGGGTGCGCGCATATTCGGCCAGCAGGTTGACAGCGTTCGAAAGAAGGAGTCCAACGATGGCGATGACGCCGGCTGTTATGAGCAGTTCCCGATTACTCATAGGTGGCAGTAGCCCAAGGAAGCGCAGGCCGAATTGCGAGTGGCGGATGCGATCGGGATCGGCCGCAATGGCCAGAAACGGAAAGATCGAGGTCACGCCGATCACCTGAAAAATCCCCTGGGCCAACGAGAGAAAGAACACCAGCGCCAGCTTCTTCAGCCCGTACGGACGGGCCAGGAAAAGAACGCGCCTGACCAGATCGGAAGCGTTTTGGAGGAACCGAGGCAAGGAGCGGTTGGACAAGGTCAGGAGCTAGCTTTTATTGGAATGGTTGCAAACGCCCGAAGAGATCCCGATCGCAGTTTGGTTGTCGCGACCAGTGCATGGCGGCGGGCAGGACGGCAAAAACCCGACAGATCGCGCCAGTAATTACACTCGGTGTGTCCCGCTTTGATGACGATTTCGGGATTGGCATTGATTGAGATGACAGTTCAAGCATCGCCTCACGCCGCGGGCGGTGATACGCTATTGGCGAGATGGATCTGAGCATTTACGATAACAGCGATTTTGATCGTGGTGCGCCACGATGGAAAGAAGCCGTTTGGGTACTTGTGCGTTTTCTTTTTTTCCAAAATGCGCTTCCGTGGCCGTCATCTCTGCGCTGCGCACTGTTGCGTATGTTTGGCGCAAAGATCGGTCGCGGCGTGGTGATCCGTGCAAATGTAAACATCTCATTTCCGTGGCGGCTGACAATCGGCGACCACGTCTGGATCGGCGAAGACGTCACCCTCCTCACGCTTGCCCCGGTAACGATTGAATCGAATGTTTGCATCAGTCAGCGCGCATATCTTTGCACAGGCAGCCACAATTTTCGACGGGAAGATTTCAAGCTGCGAGTTGCACCGATTACCATTCGTGAAGGCAGTTGGATCGCTGCTGCCAGTTTCATCGCGCCCGGCATCGAGATCGGTTCCGGTGTCATTGTTTCAGCAGGCAGCGTTGTGTTTGAGAGCGTCGCGCCAAAAACATTCGTGCGCGGAAATCCCGCTACGGTAGTTTCTGAAATGAGAAAGGACATGGGATCATCGGCAGTCCCGTCGATTTCCTCCGGAACATAGATTTTTAATCTGTGCGCTCAACGCAGATGTACTCCGCTGCGCTTGTGCCCCAAATGGTCGAGCGGATATTTCAACGAGTCGCTTCCTCGTAGAGTTTTTTGATTTCTGCTACTCCCTCGTTGTTATACCAGCCGTTGAAAAGCAAGATGTCGCCATGCCGGACGGCGGTTACCAAGGCGTCATGATCCTCAGGCCGATCGCCATCAGGCGCCATTAGCACGCTAAACGCATTTGGGTAAACCATTCGCGCGCCAGCGGGCGTCGAGGTCACCTTGTGATGCATATAGGAATTAAGCGGTGCGGAGTACGCGAAGTAACGCATCGACTCGTTTTCAGGAATCAGAAGAACATCGGGATGTGTGTCGGCGACAACCTTGAAAACATCAGGGTCGAGAGAATCATTTGTAACCCTGACCGTTGAATCGATGTAAAAAAGCGTGCAGCCCCACCGCTTTTTGGCATAAGCAAGCTTGTCTTTCAGAACCTGCCCGGCGTGTTGGTCGTCGGCCGCGCCCTGCGCCGGCTTGCCATTCACTATCGTAATCTGCTGCGGGCGAAGGCACACTCCCACTTTAAGTCCCGCTCGACGAAACTTGTCGAAATATTCGTCGATGGCGGTCATGCCCTGATCGCTCTTTACCTCAGTTTCGGGCGCGAGGACCGGCGTTAGCCGCGGGTCGCCGTAATAGCACGACTCCAAAAACTCTTGTCCTTCAGGGTCCCATGTGATCATTCCCTGAGCGTTCGCGTCCTTTAACACTTTGATGCTGTTATCAGCCAGTTTGATGAGCGCTTCGCGAAAAGCGGCTTTGCCCTCGCCGGTTGTGATGTCGATCTTGCCTTCGTTCATGATCCAGCGACGCGGATTAGTTGCGACGTTGATTCCCGAGCTGGCCAGGTAGATCGCGCCGATGGGGCGACGATCTGTCCAGTTTACCTGAAAGGGATACTTCTGCGCGTAACGCTCCAGAACGTCGCTCGACAGATCTTGGACGCGCGCACCTGCCGGCCCGAAGCGAAGCGAAACGTTGAGCGTCTTGCTAACGCCCGGCTTGATGTCACGGCAAGTGATCACCAGCGGATAACTGGTTCTGGCCGGGAAATTTGTGGAACGCGGCACATCCACAGCACATTCCGCATCATCGCTGCAAAAATTAAGTACGCCGGTTCCGTAACTCACCTGGATAATCGGCACAACAAACCGCGGATCGGCAACTGAAGGAATCGAGGGCGGACCTTGGTGTAGCGCCCACTCCGGGCCCTTAAATCCGAATCCAAACATGCCCGCCTCAAGAGTGCCGCCGTTCGGAACATGCGCAAAGGTAAGTTCCATCAAACGAAGCGACAACTCGTTGAGCGGTTCCGAGCTGGTATTTGAAACCTCAATTCGCATTGTGAGTCTATTGTCTTGTTTGCCGTACGCGCACGAGACGCGGCCCCAAGGGTAACTGAGATCGATGGTGTCGGCCTGTTTCTTCGGCGTTGCGCTTGGTGACGAAGAACGAGGTAGAAGTGCGTCGAGCACAGCACGAAAAACAGATTTCTGCGGCTGCAACTCCCCGTTTTCTGGCGAAACCAGAAGCGATCGTCCATTGAACGACAGTGAATCGAGGCCGCGAGCACCGACTGAGAAATCCAAGCCATTTTTTACCGCCGCGAACCGAACGGCGGACGTTGCCTGCATCTGATCCGCTGGTGATTGTGCACTCGCTCGAATCGCACTAGCAAAAATCCCAAAAACGAGAAGTAGGAAATCAAACCGGCGAGCCAACAGCGACAAGGAAACGGTGCATGTAATGTTCATTCGACCCACGCAAATATACACTTATTCTAAGGCGCTCATGATTGCAGGAAAATCGAGCCCCGGCATTAGCGGAGACAAAAACTGAAGAAAAATTATCTTGTCACGACAGCGATAGTCTCGCTACAAAAGCGCAATTCTTCAGCTGGGAGGAAATACGCAAAACTTTTAGCAAAATTGCCTGCGCTGGATGCAAATGGTTGGGGCAGCACTACCGTTTGACCCATTCATCAGTCCTTGCAGGGACAGCTGACCGTGTCATGGCGTCTTCTACTCCGATTCCTACAGTTCTGCGAATCGATGTCGAGCCGGACGAACATCAACCCCCGGCGGGTGAACGTCCGTGGCACGGGTTCCTCGCGATGTTCGAAATGGTTGAGAGGCTTCGACGCCGGTTGAGCGACGTGACAAGCCACCCTGTTCGTCCGACATGGCTCATCCGCCTCGATCCGGACATCGAGCGCGCATTTGGCCGCACAGATTTTCCAGTTCGCCGGCACCATGATCTCTTCGAGCGGATTCTCAAGCATTCCGACGTTCTGGGCATCCATGTCCATGCCGCCCGTTGGAATGCTGAGAAAGCGGTCGTTTTTTCTGACTTCGCGGACGAAACATGGATCGTGGAGTGCTTGCAGGTCGCCGCCTCAACATTTCAGAATTGCTTCGACCGTCCAACACAGGTGATGAGTTACGGTGGGTTCTTCATGCGTGACTCTCTGCTCGATGCCGCGGTGGCTCTCGGAATCAAGGCCGACGTGACGGTTGAGCCTGGGCTGCCGCCCAAGCACGATAACGTGTCATTTGGCGCTTATTCAACGGCACCGTCCGGCGACTTTGTACGATGCCCCCGGCTTCCGTACTATCCCTCACGCAGAGCTTTCGATATACCCGCGACCTCTGTCGATGATGTTCGGCCTTTGCTAATGGTTCCGCTTATCTCCGGTGATACAAGTCCGATCCTAAAACGATGGTACCGACGCTTCGTCCGACGTGACCTTCCTAAATGCTACGAGCCACTCAATCCTTGGAAACTCTGGCCGAGTCCGCAGAGGTTCTGGGACTTGGCGCAGCGGGCTGCCGACGAACTGCCCGCGCCCTATCTCGCCTTTGCTCTACGCACCGACGCCCCAAACACCGACTCGTACCGAGGGGTTAGCGAGCTGTTTGAACATTTGCCGCGGCATCCAATTGCCAAGCGGATCCGAATTGTCGATCCGCTGTCGTGGGAGGTCGAGTCGCTGGCTGGTCCGCGTCCGTTCGAGTGGCCAGAGGCGTCCGCCAGTACTCGAGTTCAATGAGTATCGACTGCCGGCGTTTCGCCGTCGCGCTTGAATCTCAGCGAGGCAAGCTGATCACTAATCACTGATCGCTCAGTGCCCGCATCAACGGCAAGTTCTCGCCATATTTCGCGATCAGCCATGGCAATTCGAGCCCGCGTGTCAGGCGCGGAATGAAACGATGAGGCTCAGCAACTAATCGCCACAGCCAGCCGAGATAAAGGCGGTCGGCCAGCCGGACTGATTCCATTGCGAACCAGTTTACCCAGCGTTAAAACGCTGGGCTATTGTCTTTGCACTCACGGCCGATTCGTTCCTCTAGTGCTCCCGTAGTCTTGTTGTTTCTTTGCCTCCGTCTGAGCGCCAAGGATGCTAACGGCAAGGGAAATGCTTGCCCGCCTAGCAGAATTGCACAGCTAAACTCGAGTATTGCTCTTAATTCGGCTTTCAAGTCAGCTTCACGATGATGGATAGATCGAACCAGGTTTTTTTGTTTCTATCTCATTCTGTATCAGCCGAGGTCGTTAGGGAATATGGGAATATCCGGAGGGCGATTGCAGGGATGGGGAATTCATTTTTTCTATATCATGACAGATGCAACGAGGCCCCGCCTGGCTTGCCATGGCATGAGCTTTATCTGTTCTCAAACGAAAGCTTGTCTAAGCTAAATTATCCTATGATCGGACCATCACTTACGCCGGGACATGTCGGCTTCCCGTTGCTGCAATTCTTCCGTGACCACCCTGACTTCGATTACTATTGGGTTATTGAATATGACGTTAGATTTTCCGGGGATTGGCATTTCTTTTTCGACTACTTTAAGGATACAAAGCAAGATTTTCTGACTTGCCATATTCGTGATCACACCGATGAGCCGGATTGGCCGTGGTGGTGGCTACATCATCCGCGCAAGTCGATCCCGCTTTCTGAGCGTCTCCGTTGTTTCAATCCGATTTATCGCCTATCAAACGCATCGTTGTCCTTTTTGCATCAGTCCTTAAGCGACGGATGGTGCGGACACTATGAGGTTCTATGGCCGACACTGCTACATCATAACGGCTTTACAATAATGGATATTGGCGGCAAAGGCAGATTTA
>WNFT01009002.1_pt1 | contig 10855 bp, 10 predicted proteins | sample 5400191 | NCBI WGS metagenome assembly WNFT01 (sample SAMN13153359, study PRJNA577476) | soil metagenome | isolation source: 80 cm saprolite under Madrone tree | place: USA:California | collected 2016-06-14
GGTAGGCACAATTGAGATGTAGTTGCTCCTTTAGGAGCGCAACCGACTATCGTTCGCCCATAAATGGGCTCTCCGAGATCAATCGGTTCGAGCTTTTCTATAAACATTGCATCCCTACGGGATTTCCCGACAGACTCCTAAAGCAGGGTGAGAATGAGACGCCATTTCTCAATAGATTCAAATGAGATCACATCCTTCTAGCACACGCAGGGATTTTACGCGCCTCTATCGGATCATCCTTCTCTTGCTGTGCGTCGGTATTCTGTTTATCCTCTACACCTATGGACTCGCGCGTAATCCGCCGGGTTTTTATATTGATGAGTCCGCTTTCGCATATAACGCCTATCTTATTGCAAAGACAGGAGCGAGTGAGTTTGGCGTGCGCTGGCCACTGTTCTTTAAGAATTTTACACCTCCTTTTACGACCTACGTTAACCCAGTCTGTATTTATCTGTTAGCCGCGGTCAACCTGTTGTTTCCTCCGAGCATTTGGCTCTCGCGATTCTTGAGTGCGACGGCGGAGTTCAGTGCGGCCCTGCTCTTGGGACTGCTCGCGTTTCGCATCTCGCGCCGGCGCACAATCGGCATCATTGTTGGATTAACAGCTTTAGTTACGCCATGGCTGTTCGAAGTCGGACGTCTTTACTTTGATTCGTCTTTCTATCCTTTGGCGCTCGCCCTGTTTCTGCTCGCACTCTACTCAGCATCGTCAAGGGAACGCTGGACATGGTTGGATGTAGTGAAGATCGGCGCCACGCTTGGCCTACTAACTTACACCTACACGATTGGCCGTTTGCTGGCGCCGCTGCTCGCACTGGGTCTGGTTTTTTTTGTGGTTAATAGCGGACGCCTTATCGACGTCATGAAAGTCTGGATTGTCTATGGCGTGACTCTCATTCCCCTGGCTGTTTTCAATCTTCGCCATCCCGGATTGCTAACTTCAAGATTCGCCCTCATCTCTTACATTCGCAGGGAGCCAAGCATTCAAGCCATAGTTTTCCGATTCATTTCCCGATATTTTCAAGATCTGAGTTTATTCGGCCTGCTGACGAGCGGGGACGTAAACGCACGCCATCACGTTCCTGACGCAAATGGCAGCATGCTAATCGCGCCACTCATCCTTTCTCTATTGGGTATCGTGATTGTAGTTGCTTACAGGCGCAGCGATCCTTTCTGGCGATTCATTATTTTTGCGGCGCTGGCGGCAGTTGTGCCCGGCGCGCTGACTGTAGATGCTTTTCACACCGGGCGAATGATTGCATATCAAATATTTCTAATCGTTCTAATGATTCCGGCGCTGGGATGGTTATACGAACGCAAGGCAAAGAATTTCGACGTCGCCGTCGCAGATGGTGAAATAAAATCGGTGAAAGATGTCGCTGATCTGACTTCGCGGCAGGCGCTATTGATTGGTCTGCTCTTGGCCACTGCAATGCAGGCCGCATACTTTCAAGTGGTATTTTGGCGCGATGGCCCAAAGGACCCAAGGCGAGCCGTTGCTTTAGACGTGGGATACAAGACAGTCTATGACGCGGCCACCGCCATGCCGTCAAGACCGATCTACTTAGTGGATGGATACTACGGCCCTGCTTACATACACGCGCTGTGGTACGCGACGCTCGAAGGCAGAAGCACGTCTGAGTTCATTCATTTGGATAAGGGTGAGCCGGCTCCGCCAGGCGCGCTCGTAATCAGTTCTGAGAGTGATTGTGCCGACTGCGAAATCATTCTGAGAAGCGAGCAGTACATGCTCTACAGAGAGTTCTGATAAGATGTGTCGCGATTAAACTTTCCAGGAGGAGAAAGCAAGTAATGTTGGAAAGCTCTACGCCAATTCCTTTTGAACATGTGATCTCGACAGCATTCGACCAGGGCGAAGGTGTGCTCGTGGATTTAAATTCAAAGCAATATTACCAACTTAACGAGACGGCAATGCTCGTGTGGACCTGCCTCGAGAAACAAGAACCGCTTCCCGAAATCATTAACAAGATGACGGAAACCTACGAAGTGTCGTCAGATCATGCTGCGGCGAGCGTGGAAAAGATCTTGAAGGATTTCGAAGTGCAGCGTTTGGTTCATTCAAACGCGTAAATCTTTGTGTACTGCGGGGCGATCTTCTCTAGTATGGGTTGATCATTAGCTTCGAGCCAGGCGTGCCCTTCCAGGATGTTTTCCTGAGCGTTTCGCACCCCGAAGATCACGCGGTTCGGCATTCCATTCAAAGCCAGATAACGATGTAAGATTGCGGCCCGCTTCCAACAGGTGGGCGTAAAGACAAACAGATCCAGTGCCAGAAGCCGGTCAATCAAACGCGCCAGTTTATCTTGTATCGCTTGCGGATCGTCTGGGGCTTCGGATTTGATTCGCGGAGTGATGATGCGGAAGGCGGTCGGTAGCGGCAGTACCTTAACCATTAGCGAGAGGGTTGCGACCCATACTGCCATTCTTAACAGCAGGAAGAATCCTCGCGAGTCGCGCGAAACCATCCGGACGATTTTCGCGGGCATTCTGGCGACAGCCAGGAAAGTATTTGTACGTCCAAGCATAGATGCGAAGTTGAGTTTAGCTACGCCGGTTGCGCAGCGTCAAGGTCGAGTCCCGTAACGTCCTAATCTATTTCAAATTTTGAAGTTCGCCGAGGTTAACCCTCCACATGTTCTTGCTAAAAAAGATAATATCTTCGCTCTTTCTGCCGCTACCTGTCTGCGCGCTGTTGCTTATCGCCGGTTTAATTTTCTTGTGGTTTACCGGCAGGCAGCGACTGGGAAGAATTCTGGTTTCCCTTGGTGCGGTGACCTTGCTTCTTTTTTCCAATGCGAGCATTCCGAATCTGTTACTACAACCGCTCGAGCGACCCTACACGCCCGCCCTTGCCACACCCGAACAGATCACCTCGTTGACCCAACCACCAGTGAAGTGGATTGTCGTACTTGGAGCCGGCGATATTTACTCGCCTTCTTTACCCCCGACAACGCAACTGCACGACGCTTCGCTGGCACGGATTGTCGAGGCAGTACGGCTACACAGAGAACTGCCAGAATCAAAAATGGTGCTTTCGGAGGGGACGACATTTGACAACGTGCCGGTTGCCGAAGTGATGGGCAGGGCCATGCGCGCGCTCGGAGTCGAGGAAAAGGACATAGTGCTCGAAACGCAGTCGCGGGACACGGAAGAGTCTGCCCAGTTCGTGCAACGTATTGTGGGAAAAGATCGATTCATCCTGGTAACTTCGGCTTCGCACATGAAGCGCTCGCAGGCCTTGTTCAGGAAATTGGGCATGGATCCTATCGCTGCTCCCACCGACTACGAGTCATCGAGCCAGGGCTTGCGGCTATCCGACTTCTATCCCAGCGTCGGCGAATTGCACAAAGCAGATCTTGCCTTGCACGAATACCTCGGTCTGGCATGGGCTAAGCTGAGAGGTAAGATCTAGTTAACTTTTGCCGGGGAACCCACGTTGATTGGAAGGCGCCGACCTCGCGGCCGTTCTTCAGGGTGTTGGCGCACGGTGTCAGCTTGCTGCTTCTTTTCTTCGCGCTTTTCCCGCAGCAATACATACCCTACGGCGACGAAAATGAAGTAGAAAACCAAGAGTTGCGCTCGCTGGCGATAAGCCGTGCCCACGTTTCCTTGATATATCGAGTAGGCCAGCGTCAGCATAGTCGTGAAAATAAGGATCACAAACGACTGCCGCAGACGATATCTGATCGTAAACCAAAGGCCGAGTATCAACAGAGGGAAGCACGTCCACCAGACCAGCATCTCCGGGAGAGTGATCGATTGGCGCAACGACTGGACTTCCCACGGAAATGGAGCGAAGAGAAGATAGACGATGCCAAGAGGGGCTGCTTTGAGAGCTCCTTCGGTGGTCGATACGTCGACATCCTGACTAAATCCGGATTGGGCGCGGGATTGATCCTGACGGCTTCTTTCAACGACTCTTAAGTCTCCAAAATATCCGGCTTGCTGCTGTGCCGTCCGCAGCACTCCCAGATAGGTTAGGCCTATGCCAATTCCAATGACAACCAAAAATTGACTGATGAACCTTGACAGCGTAAACTCGCGCGTACCTATGATGAATGCTCCCAGTACCGCCGCCGTCATCATGTAAAAAAGATAGAATCGAAAGCTGATCAACGTTGCGAGGACTAAACAGAGAAATACGGTGTTCCTGAAGCTGAACCTCTCCCCCAGTTGTAGCGTCAACAGGATTGCTAACACGAGAATAAATACTATCGGGCCGTCTTTGAGCCCTTGGGATGACCAAAGGACCAATGAAGGGAAAAAAGCGACCAGAAGAGCGGCCAGGCGAGCGACTCGTCTATTCTGAAAGAGTGTATGGGCGATGGAAAAAACTGCCGGCGCGGTTGCCGCCCCGAACACGGCGTTGGTGAATTGGATGGCGAGCATGTTACGGCCAATCACCTTATAGACGGCTCCAACCATGTACACCATTCCCCATGCACTTTGGCCGTACTCTCCAAAAAAAGTGTTGACGTTAGTTTGATAATAGTGGTCGCCGCCCCACGATTTCACTAATGCAAAGCCGTAAAAATCGTAAGTCAGCGCGTCGCCGCCAAAGAACTCTTGCAGTTCAAAAACGTTAATGAGCGCACCGACCAGGACCCTTAAAAGCAGCGCGGCCACGAACACTTGCAACAGGAATTGACCTTCGACTTTATTTCTCCACAGCAGAACCGCAATGGGAATAGAAAGAAGCACACAGACAGCAAGAGCCCCCGCGGCGTCTGAATGGGCTGGAACAACCAGCAAGACTGCCACAAAGACAATTGCCGTAAGGATGCCAAGTAACGCGTTCATCGCACAGTATTATCCTTTGCTTCCGGTGTCATCCGGCAAATCAGGACGTGTCTTTCGCTCGATCAAGAATTTGTCTTCTGCGCTAAGTCCCTTGATCGCTCTGGCCGGCACTCCGGCGATCAATTGCTCCTCACCCGCCAATTCTCCGGTAATCACCGAGCCTATCCCAACGATACAACGAGACGGTATCGATCCTCCAGGCGCGACGCGAATTTCTGACCCCACGTAGGTAAATGACCCGATCTTGATTGGACGCGTCCGCTGCCTATTATGCGTCCATAAGGACGAGTTGCGCCCACCGATGATGGTACGCCGGCCAATCTCAACGCGATCGGTAAAATCAATCTTGTGGCCACTGGTAATTATGCTCCCATCGCCAAGCAGGAAACGCGGATCGACCGGATTGACAACTTCAGCGTCGGGGATTGAGTTTATCTCGTTCAGTCTAATTATGTCGCAGAAACGGCCGATCCTAACTTCATCCCCGCCACGAATAATGTTTAAGTGGCCGATGCGTACATGATCTCCAATCGTCAAACACTTGACGTCAATAATGACATTCAAGTGCCCAATTCGCACGTCATCGTCAATCAAACACTCCTGAGCATCAATGATACTGCAGCCAATTTTTACACGCTTGCCGATCCGGTAACCAAAAAAGGAGCGGTAAATGGATCGCTTGAGAAAGGACGGCAACAAAGCGATGTATGCCAGCGTGATTAACCTGAATTTGCTAGTGCGCGCCATCACCTATGTCAAGATCGTGCTCGGTGTCAAAAGACAAGTGAGCCAGAACCCGCGAACGGGCCACCAGAAAACGTTCGTTCTCTTTTGCCACCAGTATGTTCGTTACCTAATGCCCGGTTTTAGATTTCAGCTGAGAAACGGTGCCAATGGCCAGATGGCGGTCGGAGACCTTGACTTCTGCGGCTCGGCGCAAAGCTGCAATTTGTTTCTTTTTTTCTTGGTGCTTCTCCAACAGCAATACGTATCCTACCGCCACAAAGATAAAGTAGAAAACCAAAAGCTGAGACCGCTGACGATACGCAGTCCCGACGTTTCCCTGGAAAACTGAGTAAGCAAGAGTGAGCATTGTGGTAAAGACAAGAATGACAAACGCCTGCCGCAACCGGTATCTGACGGTAAAACCGAGACCCAGAATCAAAAACGGGAAGCATCCCCACCAGACCAGCATCTCGGGCAAGGTGATTGACTGGCGCAGATTCTGCATTTCCCACGGGAATGGTGCGAACAGGAGATAGACGATGCCCTTCGGGGCGGCGCTAAGGGCACCTTCCGGAGTTGACACATCAAAGTCGCGTCCGAATCCAGATTGAAATCGCGCTTGATCCATGCGGCTTGTTTCAAGCACTCTTAAATCTCCGAAATACCCGGCTTGTTGCTGCGCCCTTCGGAGTACTCCCATATAGGTCAGAGTGAGGCCAATAACCGCAACAATTAGGAGTTGGCGAATGAAACTGAACAACGTCATTTCGCGCGTGCCGATGACGAACGTTCCCACTACTGCCGCTGTAATCATGTAAAAAATGTAGAATCGAAAACTGATCAACGTTGCCAGTATCAAACAGAGCATCACAACGTTCACAAGGCTGAATTTCTCGCCCAGTTTCAGGGTTAACAGTATTGCTAAGACAAGTAGAAACACAATCGGTCCGTCTTTGAGTCCCAAGGACGACCAAAGCACCAATGATGGGAAAAAAGCCACGAGGCACGAGGAAATCCGAGCCACTTGCCTGTTGCTAAAAAGTGTGTGGGCGATCAGAAATATGGCTGGCGCTGTGGCCGCCCCCAGCACCGCGTTAGTGAATTGGATCGCAAGCATGTTATGCCCAATTACCTGATAGATGCCGCCAGTCATGTAGACCATTCCCCATGCACTGCTCGCGTACTGTCCGACGAAGGCGTTCACCAGCCCTTGATAGTATCGATCTCCGGCCCATGATTTCACCAATGCGGAGCCGTAAAAATCATAAGTGAACGTATCTCCACCAAAGAACTCCTGCAATTCAAAAACGTTAATTAGCGCGCCGACTATGACCCTGACCAGCAGCGCGGCCACGAACAGTTGTAACAGGAACTGACCATCGGGTTTGATTCTCACCAGTACAAGTGCAACCGCAGTAGACAAAACGATACATAGGATAAGGGCACCTGCTGCCTCATAATGAGCCGGAATGACGAGCAGGACCCCAATCAGAGTAACTAGCGCCAGAAGCCCAAGCAATACTCTCATCGAATCGTTTCTACAGATTCATCAAAGGCTACCAGATGTCCGACAATGATAGTCGCGCAGCAAGTTTCGCAGATCAAATTCGTCGTGTGGCCGCTTTTGGTTGGTCATGAATGAACCGAGCTAAACCAACGTGCCTGACACTTCGCGCAACGCAGCCGCCAGCTTATCCGCTTGCGTCCCCAGGGCGAAATGCTCCGTTGCATGGCGGCGTCCAGCCGCGCCCATTTGCTTTCGCTTGTTCGCATCGACAATTAATTCCGCCAAAGCGTTTCGCCATTCCTCAGGACTAGAGGCGAAAAAGTGCGTGACGCCTACTTCACCCAATTCTTCCGAGGCGCCTACAGGCGTCGCCACATAAGGCACGCCGACGGCCATGTACTGAATCGCTTTGAGGCCTGATTTGCCCGCCGCCCATTTGCCTGAATATAAGCTGGCATCGATCGGATAAAGCCCAATATCAATCGATTGAAAATCTTGCACTTCTCGATCGAGGCTCCAGCGCAGATTCTCAACTTCCACTCCCGGAATCTTAATCTCATCTTTCCCGGCGCCCACGATCTTTAGCCTGAAGTCGTGGTTTCTCGCCAACTCGCTTAACACGGGAAGAATTGATTCCAGATAGGGTAGAGTCGAGTGTGTCCCGATCCATCCCAAGACCACCCGACTGTTGGTCCGATGTGACGGCTTGTCAATACCACCTGCGTCGACGGGTCGGTCGTTGTCAGTACCACCTCCGTTAGCGGGTGGACACGCGGGCCGAAAAACGTCAGTGTCCACTACCGTCGGGATAATGCGGGCGCGGGCTCCTTTACTGGTTACATATTCGGCAATCGAGCGGTTGCCGCAAATCACGATCGTGGCCCACCGGATCAAATCGTCAGTCTTACCGAACCATTTCAAAGATTTTCCGAAGTCCCCGTAGGTCGGACTAGTATATGAGACGTAAGTCGCGTCATCCAAATCGAGCACCATTGGTCTCTTCATCACACGGGTCATCAGCCACTCAATCAAGGGTGGGCCGAATATCATTGCTTCGCGCTGAACCAGAACGACATCAGCCTGACGGGCAGAGATCACCTCAGCCGATCGCCGCAGTGTCGCCCCGATCAAACCAAGCGCCGTTAACGGTAGCGCCTCGCGTCGGTATAGATTTTCAAAGAGCTTCGAATTAAGAAAAGGGTGAATAGTGAGGTCAATGTCGCGCTCGGCTAACGGTGTAACAAACTGCTCCAAACGATAGCGAGTCGCCGCGGCTTCCGTTGGGTATGACGCTAAGGCCAGAACTTTCATACGTCGTCAAACAAACACTGAGGAGCTGGAATTCCAACGAGCTCTTAGCGACAAATGAGCAAAACACGAATCTTCAAGCTTCAAATCGCTTTGCCAAAACGGCTTCGTATAAACGGGAATATCGCTTCAAGCCTACACGCCGCACGTCAAAAAGTCTCTCCGCTACCTTGCGGGTTCGGTTTCGAGTTTGCTCGGCTTGGTTAGCAAGCTGCTCAACGATAATTGCGCCATTGACGTATTCGCGGTAGGTCTCCTCGCAGACTCCGCGCGCGCGCATCAAGGCACGCACCCGTTCATGTCTGGCGGGAGTTAGCCACAAAAAATAGGCGTGGGGATTCCTTTTCCGCAAGGCTACAAAGAAATCGGCCATATTTTCCGTTAGATACCAGCCATCGATCGAGCCGCTGTAAACCAGGACGAACCGATCCTCGACGCCGAGTTCCTTGCGCCGGCACGCGCGATCGTCCTGACTGAAACTGAATAGCTCCAGGTCGGCGCAGCAAGGAACGACTTCGTGCGCCTCGCTTCTCGGTTGTATTACTGATGCGGCGGTAGCTCGAATCCTGGAGGTAATGCCTGAAACCGAACCCGCCTATTCTGCGGAGAAGGAAATCTCGCGGCTTTATGCCGTTCCAAACCCAGAGTCGCTTGGAATCTGCATTGAAATCCTCGGGATGAAATTCAACAGTGACCACTCTGTCGCCGAAATTCTGCGCTTCCCAGAGGAGGCCACGCACAAAGTGCAACGATAGTCCTCGCATAATCCTGAACGCCGTCGAACTGGCCGGAACTAGGAAGGCGCTGGACGGCACTTCCAAGAGTCCGGGACGAAGGTACCGCAGGCGTCGTGAAGCAAAAAACCATGATCCTTCGTAGGGGTATGAGCCCATAAAACTCAAACGCTGAGGTGTAACACTCGAATCTACCCTATATCCCAGGTCTTGAAGTTCATCCAGAGCATCCGGACCGAGTTTGCACCAGCAGGGTGATCGGAAAGAGTGTGGACTCAATCCGTAAAAGTCCTCGTACATTTTTTTCGAGTCCTGGAGGAATCCCAAACGCGATCTGCCTCCGCGGACCAAGTCATTCATTTCACTCGGGTCGTGAAGATGCGAGTGACTTCCCACTTCATGGCCGAACTCAGTAAGATGACGCAGTCGTTCAGCATGGTATCTCTGGAGAAACATCACGGATGTTACAAAGAAAGTAGCGCGGATTCCTCTGCGTGCCAGCCATTCTGCCGAGAAAGTGATATCGAAAGGATCGTCCCACTGATGAAGATCCACGGTCACAGCGACGGGCGCTGAACGGAATTGGGGATTCAGTAAATTATTCACAATTTGCGCGAGGTTCAGCGCTAGTGTGCCAGTTTGCTCAAGCTGGGACCAGTTTGAATATGGCGCGTCGTGCCGCGCGCCAGAAACGCTCGTCAAAACTGCTATCGGCAAAACCGCAATCTTCAAGCGGCTTGCGCAGCACCTCAGTTCCCGAATGTTTCGATGCATAGTCCGCGAAGTTCGGGGACAGCTCGATTCCAATCGATTCCCAGCGGGCCATTTTTGCCGCTCTCAGTACTTCTCCTCTCCCCGCACCTATGTCTAGGAGTTTGCCCTTCGCGCCGATCAAAGACTCCGCCTGCGATACCAAATTATTTCCCCGTTAAGATTTCTTGCTCGAGTTCATGATGCTCAAAGTACTTCCCAGGATCAACTGCATAATGTTGCTCCAGACCTTTCACTGGTATGGGCATCGGGTTGGGGAAAATAAGTCCACAACGACCGCAACGCCACACCTTGCATTCAACGCCGAGACCTGCGCGGTGAGCCGTGCCTCCTCTTCTTCCCAAGAATCTCGTACGCGGCACCTCACAAGTGGGGCATTCCTGAGGAATCCATCTCGTTACTTAACACATAACTTAAACTTTAGGAAATCCCTTCACTACCAAGCATATCTGGCACGCGACAAGCGAGCAGGCTCCCGAAGTCCTTCCTTCAGAGAGTGACTTGAGTGCTCAATCTGCGCTGTTAAAGACGTTTTCGTACAACCGAACGTAACGATTAACTCCAACAGCACGAATGTCGAACAGGCGTTCAGCTACCTCACGCGAGTGTCTGCGCGTCTCGTCCGCGTCACGAACGAGACTCTCAATAGAAATCAAAGCCTTGTCATACTCATGTTTCTTGAAATCTCTAACGAGCGCACCAACACCTTCGCGCGTAATCAGCGCATCAGAATCGCCAATGCCGGCGTTGATAATCAACGGTAGGCCACATCCCAGGTATTCCGCATATTTGGTTGGCGATGAAGCCAATTTCGAGAAGCAGGGTTTGATGAATGCCAATCCTGCGTCGCTGGCGGAGAGATATGATGGAACATCTGAAGGCGCCGCGGCGATCAACCCATAGTCTGCTTCGCTGACTCCGATCGCGCGCATCAAGGCACGCACCCGTTCATGCCTGGCAGGAGTTAGCCACAAAAAATACGTGCGGG
>WNFT01005780.1_pt1 | contig 10854 bp, 4 predicted proteins | sample 5400191 | NCBI WGS metagenome assembly WNFT01 (sample SAMN13153359, study PRJNA577476) | soil metagenome | isolation source: 80 cm saprolite under Madrone tree | place: USA:California | collected 2016-06-14
GGCGTCGACATCGGTGTCATGGCAGGCGTAAAAATGTCGAGCGCGCCGGTAGAGCCTGACGCGGCGAAACCACCTGTTACATAAAGTTTCGAGTTTATTACGCCGCCAGTCACGCCGTATCTGGCAGTTGGCTCCGACGGATCCGTGGTCCACGAGTTCGAAACCGGATCGTATATTTCGAGGATGCCTGACACACCGCCGCTGTTGTTACCAGCTACGGTGTACAGTTTACCATCTATCACACCAGCATAAAGGCCGCTTCGCCGCGTCGGCATCGGCGCTCCTGAACTCCAGGTATTTGTGGCGGGATCATAGATCTGCAAAGTGCTGATCTGAGTGTTGGCGGGCCGAACAAAACCGCCTACCACATAGAACTTCCCTTCTATTGCTTCCCCCGCCTGACCTTCGCAGCCGATCGGTATTGGAGCGCCGGTTGACCAACTATTTGTCACTGGATCGTAAATCTCCAGAGCATTGAATTGAGTGAATCCTCCGTTGGCGATTCCTCCCGTGACATAGAGCTTCCCATCAATGACCGTAGATACAGCCTCACCTCTCGCGACTAGGCTCGGCGCACCGGCGGTCCACGAATCGGTCGCCGGATCGTATATCTCAAGAGCCGTCGTTGCCAGGTTGGAGTCACATCCGAAACCCAATCCCGCCGACCGCCATCCTTCGGCGACATATATTTTGTTGTTAATTCTGGCAGCCGTCGCAGCGCAACGGACAATAGGATCTGCGGCTCTTAAGGACCAACTGTCAACAATAGGATCGTATACTTGAGAAACCGACACGCCGCTATTTCCTGGGGATCCAAACACATAGAATTGCCCGCCCGAATCTGCCCCTGCAGCAACACCGACTGGCTGAGGCATTGGCGCTTTGCTTTCCCAGGTGCCACTCTGAGCAGAACTTGGCCGCGTGCCAAGCAAGACCGACAAAGCGATGAGCGCGAAAAGAGGTATCGCGAGAATTGTCCTTTGTGTTAGGAGGCGCGGAATGGTTTGCATGATCTCTCCTTTTCTAACTGAGACTTGCGTTTGACAGTGCAGGACTTATCAAAAGCTGGGCAGGAAATCTTGCGGCCACAACGCCGGCTCTTAGGATTAAATTAAGCGCTCGGTGCGTACTGCAACCCGGCCTTTGTCGGCTCACTTCCTATAGCGAGAATTTCTGACGGGTGGTATCATCGGCGGCAGATTTTTTCGTCTATTCGCACCGGTGGTTCCGAAGCGAAGTACTCGGCAAAACAATTGTTAGAGCGAATTTCTAGCCCCATGAGTTTCTAGCACCGATCTAATTAGCAGCGCGTTTTCCTGAGCCATGGCCGCTATCCCCCAAGAAATCACCCAACTTCTATTAAGTTGGAGCAGAGGCGACAAGGCCGCCTTAGATCAGTTGGTTCCACTTGTCTATCCCGAATTACGCCGGTTGGCCCAGCGCTTCATGCGTCGAGAGAATTCCGCACATACCCTACAAACTTCCGCTCTCATCAACGAGGCTTACCTGCGAATAGTCGATCAGCAGGAGGTCGAGTGGCAGGACCGCGCACACTTCTTTGCTGTGGCCGCTCAGGTCATGCGTCATATCCTGATCGACCACGCTCGCAGCCACCGTTACGCTAAGCGTGGCGCCGGCGCTCGTCATGTTCCCTTGGATGAGACGGCAATTATTAGTCAAGAGCGAGCCGCGGAGTTTGTGGCGCTTGACGATGCGCTCACTGCGCTTGCTGCCATCGACGTGCGCAAAAGCCAGATCGTTGAATTAAGGTTCTTCGGTGGCTTGACCGTTGAGGAGATCGCCGAAGTGATGAAGCTCTCTCCAATAACGATTAAGCGCGAGTGGCGCTCCGCCAAAGCCTGGCTCCATCTCGAGATTGCCAAGGGCGCACCATGAACCTTCTGATACTTTTGGTCAGAATTTCTCGCTTGGTATTTAGAGTCACAAGAAAGAGCGGAGGAGCGAATTTGTCGGACCTTCATTCCGGTTTCCAATATGAAGCCTGAACACTGGCAGCAGATAGATGAGTTGTTTCAAACCGTTGTTGAGCTAGAGCCCGAACGGCGTGGCGCTTTTCTCGACGGGGCCTGCACTGGCGATCAGGCCTTGCGGGAAGAAGTTGAAGCCATGCTCGCGTCCGACACTGATGAATGGGACTTGATCGAGAGGCCAGCTTTAGAGGCTGCAGCTCCGTTTGTCGCAGATGATCATCCTCAACTCGCCCCGGGTCAACACATCGCTCATTACGAGATCGTCAGCTTGATTGGCAGAGGCGGCATGGGTGAGGTATATCTCGCTAAAGACAAGACGCTGAACCGCAGAGTTGCGCTCAAGCTTCTGCCTGTCGATTACATCAGAGACAAGAATCGGTGGCGCCGCTTCCAGCAAGAAGCGCATGCCGCTTCAGCACTGAATCATCCGAACATCCTGACAATTCATCAACTCGGTCTGGTCGATGGACAGCAGTTCATCGCCACTGAGTTTGTCGAAGGTGAAACGCTACGCCAGCGCATGAACCGCGGCATGCTTAGCTTGCGCGAAGCACTCGACATAGCAACTCAAACAGCGAGCGCTGTGGCTGCGGCGCACCAGGCCGGAATAGTGCACCGCGATATCAAACCTGAGAACATCATGCTGCGCCCCGATGGCTATGTGAAGGTGCTCGACTTCGGCTTGGCCAAGCTTACGGAACAACACCAGCGAACGCTGAAGGCGGGTGTTGCCGACACATTAGATACATCCTCCGGTCTTGTGATGGGCACAGTGAAGTACATGTCGCCCGAGCAAGCGCGAGGACTATCGGTAGATCCGCGCAGCGACATTTTCAGTTTGGGCGTAGTGCTCTATGAGGTGGTCACCGGCCATGCTCCTTTCAAAGGCGAAGATGCGAGCGCCCTGATCAAGTCGATATTGAAAGACGAGCCGCCGGCATTAGCAAACTATGCTCCGGCCTTACCCGACGAACTGGCACGAATCCTCAACAAAGCGCTGAACAAGAAAAGGGAGAACCGGTATCAGACAACGAATGACTTGTTTGCTGATCTCAAGGGTCTGAAAGAGGAGCTGGATCTTGAGTCGAAACGTTTGCAGTCAACAGATCCAAGTTTGGGCCCGGAAGGGATGGCACTAACCCGTGGCGCGGCTGCGGTGTCAACTGGAGGTGCACGGGCTGCAACCGCCGCGCCGAGTGTTGAGTACATCATCAGTGAGATCAAGCGTCACAAGAGCTGGTCATTAATGGCTCTGGGAATCCTTTTGCTTTCTACAGCCACGATTGGCTCCGTGGCATACAAGTTTGTCAGACAAAGCCGGTCGAGAGTTTCAGGGCAAGATCTAACACTGACTAAAGTCACTAACATTGGCAAAGCAGGCGAGGCGGCCATTTCACCCGATGGCAAGCATGTCGCGTATGTTACGTCTGATGCTGGAAGGTTAAGTATCTGGATGAGACAAGTTCACACAAATAGAAATGTGCAGCTTGTTCCACCCATTCTCAGCAGTTGCTGGGGACTGAGGTTTTCGCCGGACGGAAACTATCTTTATTACTCCGCCAGCGCCAACGACGATCCTAAATCAGCATTGTATCGAGTGCCGGCTGAAGGAGGTGTTCCGACAAAGTTGCTCACAGGCGACATAAACGTGTGGGAAAATCCTATTACATTTTCTCCGGACGGTAAGCACATAGCTTTGGTACGGGAAAATGAGCGGGACGAAACGGCAGTTGTCATAGCAAACGCCGACGGCACGGAAGAACGGAAACTTGCGACGCGCATGTCACCCGCGGCTTTCGTGTCGCTCGCCTGGTCGCCGGATGGAGATAGAATCGCGTGCGCCGTTCGAAACAAAGATAACAAGGGCTTTTATGGCGACTTAATCGAAATCGTTGTTCAAGGCGGACCTGAGAAATCGATTACCGATCGAAGATGGGATGAAATAACTGACGTTGCTTGGCTATCAGACGGCAGCAGTCTGGTAATGGCGGCGACCGATCAGATAGATCATTCAAGCGGGATTTGGGAAGTTTCGTACTCAGGTGGTGACCCGCGCAGGATTACGCATGATTTGAGCAATTATTCTGGTTTAAGTCTAACAGCAGCTTCTAACTCTTTGGTTACCACGCAAACGAATTTAATCTTCAATATCTGGACACAACTATCGGAGGACGCCGGCAGCGCCAAACAGATTACTACCAGAACTACCGCCGCAGATGGTTGGGGTGGGGTCTCGTGGACACCGGAAGGCAGGATTGTCTATTCATCAGACGCCAGCGGTAACGCGGATATTTGGATTATGGAGCCGGATGGAAGCAACCAGAAACAGTTGACGGTTGATCTCGGATCAGGCAATTTGGGTTTATCCGTATCATCTGATGGCCGCTACATTGTTTTCGTATCTTACCGCGCCGGCAATCCTAATATCTGGAGAACGGACATTGACGGGCGCAACGCGAAACAATTGACCAACGGCAATGGCGAATTCAACCCCGTTCTCGGGCCCGATGGTCGATGGGTAGGTTACTTATCAAACGGGGCCTGGTGGAAGATACCAATCGATGGCGGCGAAGCTATTCAATTCACGCGTGCGCATCCGGACTGGTTGACGATCTCACCTGACGGAAACCTAATCGCCTATTTTGCCCCTGATGAACGGACCCACGGAAAGCAGATACAAATCGAGGTGCCGGGTCACGGGACCACCAAGATCATTGAACTACCGCCCACGATCTTTCCACGAAAGATCGAGTGGCTGCCTGACGGGACAGCTCTGTCGTATTTCGTAGGCGTCGATGGCGTTGATAACCTTTGGGTTCAGCCGCTCGACGGTTCTCGAGCCAAGCAAATAACAGATTTCAAATCCGAGCAGATACATAAGTATAGCTGGTCTCCTGACGGTAAGCAGATCGCACTTGCGCGCGGCCATTCAACCAGCGATATCGTTATGATTTCGAATTTCAGGTAGCGCTTGCTGCCCTCCGCATTCCAATGCGGCTGGCGAATGTCGCGGTACCGTACCGGCGACCTTAATGTTCGCGAGTCACCGCTAACGTTGACCAAACACCTCTCGAAAGGAGCATTCAAATGCTGCGTAGAATAATTTCAGAAGCACTGCGTTTGGCGCCTGTGGCATTTCTTTTTCTTGCAATTTCGGCGAGAGGTATGGTCACGAGTGATGCGTTTACCCGACTCCCGCAATCGTCGACGGCCACGCTCAGCGGCACCGTCGTCGACGAAGCCGGAGCTGTGATATCAGAGGTTGACGTGACAGCCACCGCAGTTGATACCGGCTTGCGAAAACAAACCGCGACAAACCGCGAGGGCTACTTTGCGGTTTCTCTCCTACCTCCCGGACGTTACGGACTAACGGCCAGACATCAGGGGTTTGAGACCGTGGAAATCAAGAACATCGTCTTGAATATCAGCGATCAGCGCTCGCTTCGGATTCAACTAAAGGTCGGTCAAGTTAGTGAATCAGTCATTATCGAGGGCGCTTCCCTAATTCAAACGGAAGCAGCCGCGGTAAGCACGCTCGTCGATCGTCAATTCATCGAGAATCTGCCGCTCAATGGCAGGAGCCTCAATACACTCATGGAACTGACGCCTGGAACTGTCTTGGCGGAAACCAGCGGACGCGAGCGAGGACAATTCGGCGTCAACGGCCAACGTGGTAACGCTAACTATTTTATGGTCGATGGCGCTGGAGCAAACATCGGCATCACTTCGAGCCCCTTTTCACTTGGGCAAACTGCTGGAGGTACAGTGCCCGGATATAGTGCACTTGGCGGCACGAACACACTGGTCTCAGTAGATGCCGTCCAGGAGTTTCGCATTCAAACTTCTACTTACGCGCCAGAGTTCGGCCGCACACCAGGCGCACAGGTCTCAATTGTCACGCGCTCTGGCACTAACCAATTTCATGGGAGCCTTTTCGACTACTTTCGCAACGATGCTCTTGACGCCAACGATTGGTTCGCCAACAGTCGAGGCGCGAAAAAACCTCCTCTGAGACAAAATGATTTTGGCGGCGTTCTCGGTGGGCCAATCATTAAGAAGAAAACGTTCTTCTTCTTTTCGTATGAAGGATTGCGTCTTCGGCAGCCAGCGTTTGCCATTACCGTAGTCCCCACGCTCAGCGCGCGCCGCATGGCAGTGCCACAAACTAAGCCGCTGCTGGATGCATTTCCGTTGCCGACTGGGAAGGAACTTGGAGATGGCTTTGCGGAGGCGTCAGCCGGCTTTTCAAATCCCACCAAATTAAATGCTACCAGTCTTCGCGCGGACCACACGCGGAGCAGCAAACTGGCGATATTCGGTAGATACAACTACGCTCCTTTCCACAGTAGCGAACGACTTACGGATTTCGGAACGCTCAACAATGTCGGCCTTTCGAAGTTCACGACCCAAACGCTTACCATGGGAATGACCGAGACCATCAATTCAAGTCTCAGTAATGATCTAAGAGTCAACTACAGCCGTAGCAGCGCTGTAATGTCCTTCGCGATGGACAGTTTTGGCGGAGCGACCCCGCCACCGGATTCAGTCCTGTTTCTGCCTTTTGCAACGCGAAAGAATACATTCAGCTATGTTCAGGTCGGCCCGGTCAACTACGTAGTCGGATCAGACAATTTCGTCAACTTTCAGCGACAGCTCAATCTGGTAGATAACTTCGCGAAGACCAAGGGGACTCACCAGTTGAAATTCGGAGTTGATTACCGCAGGCTCTCTCCGAGCTTTGGTATTGACAACTACGAGATCGATATCGTCTTTGATGACCTGCCAAGCACGGTTGCGGGAACACCTTCATTTGTGGACGATAATATAAGTTCAGGCCGCGCACCTCTGTTTTCGAATTTTTCCATGTATGGTCAAGATACCTGGAAGGTGAGCCATCGGCTCACGCTGAGTTACGGAATGAGATGGGAAGTTAACTCCCCGCCTTCCGCAAGGGACGGAAACCATCCATTCACGGTCATTGGTTTAGACAATCCAGCCACGATGACCCTCGCGCCGAAGGGAACACCGCTGTGGAAGACAACTTACAACAACTTTGCCCCGCGAGTTGGTTTGGCTTATGAGCTGTCTCAATCAAGAGGACACGAGACAGTTTTGCGGGGCGGGTTTGGTGTCTTTTATGATTTGGGCACGGGTCCGAGTGGCGACGCCTTCTCGGGCCCCTCCTGGCCGTATTCAAGAGGCAAGGTATTGCCCAACACATTACCAATTGATCCCGCGCTGGCTATGCTTCCTCCTATTAGCCTTGATCCACCTTATGGCACGCTGACTGTGTTTGACCCGCGATTCAAATTGCCCCGGACGTACGAGTGGAATTTGGCTGTCGAGCGATCGTTTGGCGAGAAGCAAACAGTCACCGCATCCTATGTTGGTGCACTGGGTCGCGATCTTTTACGACAGGAGCAATTGAGCGGGGCTTCGCTTCCTAACCCTAACTTCACTCGATTAGTTGTGATTCGAAATACTGCTACTTCGGATTACCAGGCCTTACAGCTCCAGTTTCAACGCCGCCTCTTCCGAGGGTTGCAAGCGCTTGCTTCCTATGTCTGGTCACACTCGATTGACATCGCAACTATTGAATCATCAAACCATGCTTCATCGACAAGGATAGATCCCAAAACCGATCGCGGATCGTCCAGCCTAGATGTGCGCCATGCTTTTTCAACGGGCTTTACCTATGACATTCCGAGGCTGAGAGTCAACAAAATTACCGAAGTTCTCGCGCGCGACTGGTCGCTTGATGGGATCTTTTTCGCGAGGACCGCTACCCCTGTGAATCTGGTCGCCCCAAGTGCACCTCAGCTTTTCGGCGTGCGCACGGTGACCCGCCCGGATGTGATCGCCGGAGTGCCGATTTATATCAACGATCCGACAGTTGCCGGCGGGAGGCGTATCAACAGAGCAGCATTCACAACTCCTCCAGCCGGTCGGCAAGGCACAATGGGCCGTGGTGTGCTCCGAGGCTTTCCGGCGTCGCAACTGGATCTTGCTGTGCGTCGCAAATTCAATTTAGCAGAGCGAACAAACCTGGAGCTCAGGGCAGACTTCTTCAATATCTTCAACCACCCGAACTTCGGTACGCCGGTTAGCAATATTAACAGTCCGCAGTTCGGCCAGTCGCTTCAAATGCTGGGAACTGCGCTTGGTGGAGGAGAGGGAGGCTTCAGCCCGCTTTACCAAATCGGCGGTCCGCGCTCGATCCAGTTGGCTCTGAAAATACAATTCTGACCTTTGGGGAATTGGTTAGAAGTCGGAGCTCGAAGACTTAGCTTTGCCCCAGTACTTGGCTGTCGACGCGCTACCAAATCTGACAGCGTTTCTCCGGCGGCCGTACCATCGGATCGCCTTCCTTGCATTGATAGGCTTGCGCGAAGGCCGGCATGTTCGACAGCGGACCGTCGACGCGAAAGCGCGCGAGTGGGTGAGGGTCGGTAGCGTTTCGCAGACGCGCGGCTTCGGGGCGAATGTTCTGTGCCCAAACCTGTGCCCAGCCGAGGAAGAACCGCTGTTCCGGACTGAAGCCGTTGATGTCCTTTGGTCGTGGTTTGCCTTGTAGAGATTTCTGATAAGCAGCGTAAGCGACAGTCAAACCGCCGAGGTCTGCTACCGATTCTCCTACGACTAGCTCTCCCTTCTGATGCAGACCCGGTTCGACTTCATAAGAACTAAATTGGTTAACGACGCAATTGGTTCGCTCGCTGAATTTCTTGAAGTCGTCCGGCGTCCACCACATCACCAGGTTGCCGTTAGCGTCAAACTTCGCACCCTGATCGTCGAAGCCGTGCGTCATTTCGTGGCCGATGACCGCGCCGATCCCGCCATAATTGAACGCATCGTCAGCCTTCGGATCGTAGAAAGGTGGTTGCAGAATTCCGGCCGGGAGAACGATTTCGTTGAACTGTGGGTTGTAGTAAGCATTTACCGTGGGCGGCGACATTCCCCATTCAGTTTTATCGACTGGCCTGCCAATTTTGCCGAGGCTGCGCTTGAACTCGAACTCGCCCACGGACACATAGTTGTTGTAGTACGCTCCGCGACTGACTTGCAGCGCCTCATAGTCGCGCCACTTGTCGGGGTAGCCAATCTTCTTGATGTACGCATTCAACTTTGAGATCGCGCGTTTGCGCGTTTCATCGCTCATCCAACTGAGGGTGGTTAAGTCTTCCTGCAAAGCCGCAATCAAGTTCGCCACCATCGCACGCGCGCGCTCTCTGGCTTCGGGTGGGAATGTCTTTCTGACGTAGAGTTCACCCAGCGCTTCGCCCAGCGCGCGATCCGTGCTCGCCACACAACGTCTCCAACGCGGCAACATCTCGGTCGTGCCCTGTAGGTACTTGCCGTTAAAGTTGAAATTCTCCTGGACGAATTTCGCAGAGAGCGTGTTCGACGCGGCGTTAACCAAATGCCAACGCAGATATGTCTTCCAATCGTCGATAGGCGTGCCGGTTAGAATCTTGTCGGCAGCTTTAAAAAAGCTGGGCTGGCCTACGTTGACCTTACCGATTTCCGGAAGCCCGAGGTTGCGAAAGTAACGACCCCAATCGAAGTCAGGCGTCATTTCGAGCAACTGGGTCTTTATCATCGGATGATAATTCGCTTCGGGAGATCGCCGCTGCACGCGCGTCAGAGAACTCTCAGCGAGCTTTGTTTCAATTGTTATTACCGTCTTAGCTTCAGCCGCCGCATGATCCGGAACGTCGCCCGTCAACTCGAACGTGCGCGTCACATGGGCAAGGTACTCGTCGCGTGTGGCCTTCGATTTCGCCTCATCGCTTGTGTAGTAATCGCGATCCGGCAATCCCAAGCCACCCTGGACCAACTGCGCGATGATTTGCGTCGAGTCTTTGGCGTCCTGGTTGGCGCCAAAACCAAAGACAGCCGGAATTCGATGGGCATGAAGCCGCGCAATCTCATCTTCGAGGCCTAGGAGATCGCTGATCTGGTTTATGCGTTGCAACTCTGGATCGAGCGGCTTGATGCCTTCCGCTTCGGTCTTCTGTTCGTCTATGCAGGAGCCGTAATAATCAGCGATTTTCTGTTCGTTCCCGGTTAGATTCTTCTTCTTAAGAAGATCTTCCAAAATCTGATTCAAGACCAGAATGTTTTGCTCATCAAGTTGGGTAAACCTTCCCCAAACTGAGAAGGCTCCGGGTATTGGGTTCTTGGCCATCCATCCGCCGTTCGCGAATTTATTGAAGTCTTGGCAAGCAGAGACGCTGCGATCGAGATTCGCAAAGTCGAAGCCTGCAATCACGGTCTTCTGCGGATCGTCCGTGTCTGGATTTGCGCTATCGATCGACGAGAAGGAGGAGGAACTCCCGATGGAAATAATTCTGGACAACTGACCGCTAGGATCGAATGCCGCGTGACTCTTATCACTAGTTATCGTGAACAGCGCGATAACCGAGATTGTCAACCCGAACAGAAGCGCACAACGGTAGCAGAGACTCATAACCACGAACCTCCCACGGAAAAACTTTAAATATAAAAATTGAGGGAACGGGAAATGTTATGACTTCTGAGATGAAAAGGCAAAAGGAGAATGAAATAGCGACGCCACTATAGGAGAAACTCGTAATTCAAATAGCCGGGCTTTGGCAAGCCGTCAAGAGCTGATGGCGTGCTCTAATTGACTTATTCGCTTGGCGTGAAGCGCCATGTCGCCGCGAACATCGTAAAGATCTCGAATTACAATGTCGAACTTCTGGTCCAGTTTCTCAATTTGCGCCTGCACAGCTTCCCAGATGGGGCGAGTTTCTTTCAGGCGTGCGTCGACAATATCTTCAAGTGACGTTAATCGTTTATCAATGCCGGCGATGTTCTTAGCCATGGCCGACTGTTGAGT
>WNFT01005782.1_pt1 | contig 10854 bp, 9 predicted proteins | sample 5400191 | NCBI WGS metagenome assembly WNFT01 (sample SAMN13153359, study PRJNA577476) | soil metagenome | isolation source: 80 cm saprolite under Madrone tree | place: USA:California | collected 2016-06-14
TGACGGGATTGCCCAACCGCTACATGTTCAACCAGCGCTTCGCCCACGCGCTCAACAACGCGCAGCGCTACCGCAAGACGATGGCCCTGCTGTTCCTCGATCTCGATCGCTTCAAGTTCGTCAACGATACGCTCGGCCACCCGTTCGGCGACCGGCTGCTCCAGGAGGCTGCGTCGCGTCTGAGGATGTGCCTGAGGGAAAGCGACACCATCGCCCGTTTCGGCGGCGACGAATTCGTCGCGCTCATCGAGGACTTTGCCGAGCCGAGCGACGTGGTGAGCGTCGCCCAGAAGATCCTCCATGCCTTGCGCTGGCCGTTCATGCTCGGAGGCGAGACCTGCCACCTGACCGCGAGCATCGGAGTCAGTCTGTATCCGAACGACGGTGCGGACTTCGCGAGTCTCTTGAAGAACGCCGACATCGCCACCTACCGCGCCAAGGAACAGGGCAAAAACAACTATCTGTTCTATTCAGGGGAAATGAACGATCACCTGTCAGCCAGGATCGCCAAGGAGACCCGGCTGCAGGGCGCTCTGGAGCGAAACGAATTCATCCTTCACTACCAGCCCAAGGTCGAGATCAATACCGGCCGGATCACGGGCATGGAGGCGCTGATCCGGTGGCAGCATCCGGAGCTCGGATTGCTTCCTCCCCTGGAGTTCATCGGGCACGCAGAGGACTCGGGGCTGATCGTTCCGATCGGAGCCTGGGTGCTCAGGATCGCGTGCGCTCACAACCAGACCCTACAGAGCCGCGTTGCGGCCCCGCTGACGGTGTCGGTGAACCTGTCGGCGCGGCAGTTCGAGGACAAGCATCTGCTGCGCGAGATCGAGCGGGCCTTGAGCGAAAGTGCGCTCAAACCGAACTGCCTCGAGCTCGAAATCACCGAGAGCATGGTGATGCGGGACACCCAGAGCTCGAAGAAGATTCTCGACGGAATCAAGTCGATGGGCATCCGTCTCGCGATCGACGACTTCGGCACGGGTTACTCGTCCCTCGCGTCCATCAAGCGGTTCCCGTTCGACTGCATCAAGATCGACCGCTCGTTCATCAAGGACATTCCACAGGATCCGGACGACGTCGCGATCACCCAGGCGATCATCGCGATGGCTCACAGCCTCCGGCTGAAGGTGATCGCGGAGGGAGTGGAAACCCAGGAGCAGCTCGATTTTCTCACCGAGCACGGATGCCACGAGTTCCAGGGATATTTTTTCCGCAAGCCGCAGCCCGCGGAGGAGTTCTCCAAGCTGCTGCGCGACAACGCTGGAGCGATGGCGGCAACCGCCTGAATCCGCTCCCGGGCGCCTACTCCGGCTTGATGCCCGCGCCCGTCAGAGTCTTCCCGTACTTGGTGAAGTCGCGCTTCAGGATCGCCCCGAATTCCTCGGGCGTACCGCCCGTGATGTCGAGGCCGCCGTCGGCGAATCGCCGGCGGATGTCGGGGTTTTCCAGCACCGCCTGGATTTCGCGGTTCAGGCGCAGCACGATGTCCCTCGGGGTCGCCGCGGGCACCATCACGCCGTGCCAGGTGACGAGCTCGAAATCCGGTATCGTTTCGGCGAGCACCGGAAGCTCGCCGAAGGGGCCGATGCCGCGCTTTGGATTCGTCGAAGCGATGGCGCGCACGCGGCCCGATTTCACCTGTCCCTGCGCGATGTTGACGACATCGAAAAGGAGGTTCACCTCTCCGCCCATCAGCGCGTTCAACGCCGGAGCGTTGCCCTTGTACTGCACCATGATCATCTCGGCGCCGGCGTGGATCCGCAGCATCTCGCAGCCGACTTGCGGAAGTGCGCCGGAGGAAGCACAGCTCACGCTGCCGGGCTTTGCGCGCGCACGCGAGATGACCTCCGCCACCGTGTTCGCGGGAAACGCGGGGTGGGTCAACAGCACCATCGACGCGCTGTCCAGATGGATGACCGGGGCAAGCTCCCTGAACGGGTCGATGCTCGCTTTTAGAAAAAACGGATTGGTAATGATCGCGGGAACGACGAACACGACGGTGTAGCCGTCCGGCGCGGCCCTCGCCGCCGCTTCGTGCCCGACGTTGCCTCCGGCCCCTCCGCGATTCTCGACGATTGCGGGCTGATCCACGCGCTCGGCGAGCTTTGCCGACAGCATGCGTGTCACCACGTCGGCGGGTCCTCCGGGCGGAAACGGCACGATCCAGCGGATCGGTTTAGACGGCCACCCGGTCTGCGCCTGCGCGAGCGTCCCCGCGAACGTCGTCGCGACGACGAAGACGGCCGTCAGATGCCTTGCGTTCATGCCCCCCTCACCGCGGAGGCGGAGGCGGAGGTGGAGGTGGAGGCGCGTAGCTAGGGGAAGAGGAGGTAAGGCGACCCGACACGGGAACCTTGTGGCCCTTTGCATACATGCACTGGATGAAGGCGTAGTCGTAGCGCCGCTGGAGTCCGTACGCGGAAGTTTCTCCGGCGCCTGCCCCGGCGGCCGAACCGATGAGAAGCCCACCGCCCGCGCCAGCGGCCGCGCCGCTCTGCCCGCCGAGGGCCGCGCCCGCAGCCGCGCCCACGACGGTGCCGAGCACCGCGCTTTTCGCCAAGCTGTCGGCGGCCGCATCCGAAGGCGATGCCCCACCCACCTGCACGTTGGCGAAATTGCGGCACTCGAGGTCGTCGTAGCGGAACTGGTCGAAACTCTTGCCCGTGCCGGGCAACACCATCACGCTGGGGCCTTTGGGTATGCTTACACACGCGACCAGCACGAGCGATGCCGCCAAAACCGTCGAGACTCGTAGGAGATTCATGGCTGGCTCAGCCGCCGGGCGTCGGCTGCGGCGTCACGCGCTGCCAGCCTCCGGGACATTCCTTGACGTACGGATAATAAGTCTTCGACTCGGCGCAGTAGTACCAATAGGAGGAGGACTGCGACGGCGCCGCTTGCGCGCCGCCCTGCTCGATGTAAGTCGGCGGCGCGGCCGGCACAGCCGGGGGATAGTAGTAGTAGGGGTAGGGAGGGTAGTACCAGGGATAGAACGGAGCGCCGATGACGACGCCGAAGTGCACGCGCCCGTGGTGCCAGGCCAACGCCGGAGCGCTGGCCATCCCGCCCAGCAGGCATGCGCTCAAGATCAAGGCCGCTTTGATCCGACTCATGATCGTCCCTTCCGTCTCGTTCGACAACCGCATGCTAGCAAAGACCCCTGGGTGCCGGAGTAAGCAATTGTCACAAATTGTGACATGCGCGACGCGGCCGATTCGTAAATGAACGCACGAAGGGCAGAACGGACTACAGGATTTTCAATCGATCTTGGCCCCGGAGCGCTTCACGACTTCGGCCCACTTCGCCGAGTCCCTGCGTATCACTTCCGCGAACTCCTCGGGAGTGCCGCCCGCCGGCTCGTCCCCGATCTCGCCGAACCTCGCCTTGAACGCAGGCGAACCGATCGCCTTGTTGATCGAGGAATTCAGCTTGTCGACGACGGGCCTCGCCATCCCCGCGGGTCCGATCACGCCGCTCCAGGTGGTCGCGTCGTAGCCCGGGACTCCCGCCTCGGCGATCGTCGGCAGGTTCGGAAAGCCCGGTGAGCGTCGCGGGCCGCTCACGGCGAGCGCTTTGACCTTGCCCGAGCGCGCGTGGGTGGAGATCGAGTTGAGGCTTTCGAACATCAGCTGCACGTGGCCGGCGATCAGGTCGTTGATGGCCATCGCCCCGCCCTTGTAGGGTACGTGCACAATCTGCGTGCCGGTCATGTATTTGAAGAGCTCGCCGCCCACGTGTCCCGGCGAGCCGTTGCTCGAAGAGGCGTTCATGAGCTTGCCCGGGTTCTTGCGCGCGTACTCGATCAGCTCCTGCAACGAGTCCACCGGCAGCGAAGGCGAGACGGCGAGCAACAGGTGCCCGCGGGTCGCGAGCGCGATCGGCTGGAAATCCCGTTCGATATCGTAGGGAAGCTTCGCCACCATGTGGCGCGTGATCGCGAGCGCTCCCACCGGCCCCATGCCGATCGTGTAGCCGTCGGGCGCGGACTTCGCGATGAAGTCCAGCCCGATCGTCAGCGCGCCCCCCGGCTTGTTCTCGACGACCACGAGCTGTCCGAGCTGGTTCGGCAGCTCGGCGGCGAGGATGCGCGCCACCGTGTCGGTCGCGCTCCCCGCCGCCTGAGGAACGACCAGGCGGACCGGGCGCTCCGGATAACCCTCGGCGAGCGCGCTGCAGCCCACCCCCGCGAGGAAAGCGAACAGACAGCAGCGCAAATTCATTCGGCGCGGATGCCGGCGGCGCTTGCCACTCTCGCCCATTTGTCGATCTCCGACTTGATGAACGCTGCGAACTCCTCGGGACTGCTGCCCACGGGCTCCGCTCCGTCCGCCGCCAGCCGTTGCAACACATCGGGTGCGCGCAGGCCGCGCACGATCTCGTCGTGCAGGTGTACGACGATCCCGCGCGAGGTTCCCGCCGGCGCGAGAACTCCGTACCACTGGGTCGAATCGTAACCCGGGAGCCCGGATTCGGCGATCGTCGGAACCTCCGGCAATCCCTCGCTTCGTTTCGCGCTCGTCACCGCGAGCGCGCGCAGCTTCCCCGCCTTGATGTGCGGCAGCGCGGTGAGCAGGTTCGGCGCCATCACCGACACCTGCCCGGCCAGGAGATCCACCACGCCAGGACTGGTTCCCTTGTAGGGGATGTGGACCATGTCGATTCCCGCCATGCTCTTGAAGAGCTCGATCGACATCTGCGGCGAGGTGCCGACGCCCGCCGATGCGAAATTGAGCTGGCCCGGGCGCTGTTTGGCGTACGCGATCAATTCCGCGACCGATTTCACCGGCAGCGAAGGGTGTACCACGAGTACGTTCGCGAGCGACGCCGCCTGCGTGATCGGCGCAAAATCGCGCAGCGGATCGTAAGGCACCTTCTTGTACATGATCGGATTGATCGCGAGTGTGCTCGCGGCCATCAGGATCGTGTGCCCGTCGGCGGGGGATTTGGCGGCCATCTCGATGCCGATCATCTGGCCGGCGCCCGGGCGATTGTCAACGACGAACTGCGCTCCGAGCGATTCGGAGAGCTTCTGCGCGAGGGCGCGGGCGATGATGTCGGTGCCGCCGCCGGCCGCGGAGGGAACGATGAAGCGCACCGGCTTCGAGGGGTACCCCGTTTGCGCCGCGGCTCCGGCGCAGACCAAGGCCAGGAGAAGGGCGGCGGGCGGGAGCAGGTTCACCTTGATCACGGCAGCTCGATCTTTCTCGCTTCGACGACCCGCTTCCATTTTTCGATCTCGGCGCGAACGAGGCGGCGCATTTCTTCCGGGCTGCTCGCGCTCGGCGTGCCACCCCACTCGGCGAAGCGCCGCGCGATCTCGGGGAGCGCGACCACACGTCGCACTTCCCGGTTGGCTCGCTCGACGATCGCGCCCGGCATGCCGGGCGGACCGGCGATGCCGAGAAAGGAGCTCGCCTCGTAGCCCGGCACGCTCTGCGCGACGGTCGGCACGTTGGGAAGCGAAGCCGAGCGCGCAAGCGATGTAACCGCGAGCGGCCTGAACTTGCCGCCCTGGATATGCGGGTACGAATTGGTGAGCGCGTCGATGAGCAGCTCCATGCGGCCGGAGAGCACCTCGGTCAGGGGCTCAGAACCGCCGCGGAACGGCACGTGCTGCATGTCGATTCCCGCCATCGAAACGAACATCTCGCCCGCGAGGTGGTAGAGCGTCCCCATCCCCGGTGAGGGATAGTTCACCTTTCCGGGGTTGCTCCGCACGTAGCCGATGAACTCGTCGAGCGTCTTGAAGCGCGAATCGGAGCGCACCGACAGCACCAGCGGGTAGGTCACCACCGTCGAGATCCAGGAAAAATCCCGGATCGGATCGTAAGGAAGCTTTCTCATCGTCGCCGCCTGCGTGACGAAGGCGCCGCTCACGACCAGCAGGGTGTAGCCGTCGGGAGCGGATTTGGCGACGTGCTCGTTGGCGATGATCGAGCCCGCCCCGGTCCGGTTCTCGGGAAGAACCTGTTGGCCGAACCCTTCGCTCATCTTCTGCGCGACGATCCGGCCCACGACGTCGACGTTGCCGCCGGTCGGAAAACCGATGAGGAGCCGCACCGGTTTTCCCGGATAGTCCTGCCCCGCGGCGGAAGCGCACAGCAGCGCCGCACTCAAGATGCCACAAGCGACTCTCATCGCCCTTCAATCCGCGCGGACGCTGTTGCTCCGCACGACGTTGCCCCAGCGATTGATCTCGCCCACCAAGAATTTCTGCAGCGCCTCCGGGCTGCTCGAGGCGAGATCCATGCCGAGGGTCTCGGTGAGCTGCCTGCGCAGGTCCGGCTGGTTGAGCACCTTCACCAGCTCGGCGTGGAACTTGTCGAGGACCGGCTTGGGCGTGCCGGCCGGCGCGAAGATGCCCCACCACGCAAACGCCGAGAAGCCCGGAAAGCCCTGCTCCGCGAGAGTCGGCACGTCGGGCATCACGTGCGAGCGCTTGTCGCCGGTGACGGCGAGCGCGCGCAGCTTTCCGCCTTTCACGTTCGCGGACAGCGCCGCAACCGATGCGATGCCGAGGTCGATCTGGCTGCCCATCACGTCGGTCATCATCGGCCCGCCGCCCTTGTAGGGAATGTGGGTGATCTTGAAGCCCCCCGCCTGTTGCAGCAGGATCATGGCGAGGTGGCCGAGGCTGCCGTTGCCCACCGAGCCGATGCTGAGCGCCTCCGGCTTCGCCTTGGCCGCCCGGATCACGTCGCCGAAGTTCCTGTAGGGTTTGGCGACGTTGGCGACGATCGCCATCGGCGCCGTCCCGACGAGCATCACCGGGGCGAAGTCGTTCACGGTGTCGTACGGAAGGTTCGGGATCAGCGCCGGGTTCACCGCGTGGGTGTCGAACACGACCACGTAGGTGTAGCCGTCCGGAGCGCTCTTCGCGACGAACGCCGTGCCGATCGAGCCCCCGGCGCCGGTCTTGTTCTCGACGATGAACTGCTGCCCCAGAGAGTCCGCGAGCCTGGCGCCGAGCACGCGCGCGAGCGGATCGACCGAACCGCCCGGCGGAAACGGAACGACGAATTTCACCGGCTTCGTCGGCCAGGCCTGCGCGACGACGGTGAGCGGTGCGAGCGCGCAAACCACCATCGTCGCCGCAGTGGCGGCGCGAAGAACTACGCGGATCATGATTCCTCCTTTGCCCGCGACGAGGCAGGTTACCATTCGACCCATGAAGATCGCAATGATGGGTTCGGGCGGAGTCGGCGGCTTCTTCGGCGGGCGGCTCGCGCACGCCGGCTACGACGTGAGCTTCATCGCGCGCGGCGCGCATCTCGCCGCGATGCGCGAGCGCGGCCTCACCATCGAGAACGAGCCCCAGGGCGATATCCGCGTGCCGAAGGTGCGCGCCACCGACGATCCCGCCAAGCTGGGGCCGGTCGATCTCGTCATTCTCTCGGTCAAGCTGTGGGACACGGAAGGCGCGGCCAAGCAGATCCGGCCGCTTCTCAAGTCCGGGACTGGGGTGATCTCGCTGCAAAACGGCGTGATCAAAGACGACATCCTGCGCCGCGAGCTCGGCGACGCGCCGGTGATGGGCGGCGTCGGCTACGTCGCAACCACCCTCTCGCGCCCGGGCGTGATCCACCAGACTGGGACGATGCAGCGCGTGGTGCTGGGCGAGTATGACGGCAGGATCTCCGAGCGGGCGCGCTTTCTTCACGAGGCCCTGCTCAAGGCGGGCGTGACCTCGGAGCTGAGCAACGATGTGCGCCGCGCGATCTGGGAGAAGTACGCCTTCCTGGTGGGAATTTCGGCGACCACCACCGCGATGCGCACCACCATCGGGCCGATCCGCACGAACCCGCGCACGCGCGCGTTCCTGCTCGAGATCATGCGCGAAGTGGTCGCGGTGGGGCGCGCGCACGGCATCGCCCTCCCCGCCGACTATGCCGATGCCTGCCTCGCCCGCGCCGACGGGCTTCCCGACGACATGACCGCCTCCATGGCGCACGACCTTCAGCGCGGCAACCGGCTGGAAGTCGAGTGGCTCTCCGGCGGCGTGGTGCAGCTCGGCGCCGCGGCCGGCGTTCCGACCCCGGCCAACCGCGCGGTGTGGGACATCCTCGCGCTATACGCCGAGGGCGGAAAGCCCGCGTGAGCCCGCCGCGGCTCACCGTGCGCCGCATCCGCGCGACCGGCGTCGAGGTTCCGATGAAGCTGCCGCTCGGCACGAGCGCCGGAACGATACGCAGCGCGCCGCTTCTCCTCATCGACCTCGAAACCGAGGAAGGCGTCACAGGCCGTTCCTATCTGTTCTGCTATCTGAGCGCCGTGGCGCCGGCGATTGCGACCGTTCTCGGCGAGGTCGAGCGCAGCGTGAAGGGCGAGCGCGTCGCGCCGGCCGATCTCTGGGAAAAGCTCGCGCGCCGTTTCAAGCTGATCGGCGTGCAGGGCATCGTGCGCATGGCGATGTCCGGTTTCGACATCGCCTGCTGGGACGCGCTCGCGGTCGCGGCGGGCAAGCCCTTGGTCACGCTTCTCGGCGGAGCGCTGCGCCGCATCCGTGCCTACAACAGCAACGGCCTCGGGCTGATGGTGCCTGAGGCCGCCGCCGAAGAGGCCGAGAAGCTCCTCGAAGGAGGATTTCGGGCGGTCAAGCTGCGCCTCGGCCACCCAACGCTCGCGGCCGATCTCGCCGCGCTGCGCGCGGTACGCAAGAAGCTTCCCGACGCGATCGAGCTGATGGTCGACTTCAACCAGGCGCTGTCCCTTGCCGAGGCCCTGGAACGCGGCCGCGCGATCGACTCCGAAGGCATCGCTTGGATCGAGGAACCGATCCGCCACGGCGATTACCGCGGCTGCGCCGAACTCGCCCGGGAGCTCGCGACGCCGGTGCAGATCGGGGAGAATTTCTCGCTCCCCGAGCAGATGGCCGAAGCGCTCGAGGCGGGCGCGTGCGACTGCGTGATGCCGGACCTCGAAAGGATCGGCGGGGTCACCGGCTGGCAGCGCGCCGCGAGCCTCGCCGCCGAGCGCGCAGTACCGATGTCCTCGCATCTTTTCCCGGAAGCGAGCGCGCATCTTCTCGCGGTCACGCCGACCCGTCATTTCCTCGAGTACGTGGACTGGGCGGAGGCGATCCTCGCCGAGCCGCTCGCGATCGAGGACGGCGCGGCCGTGATTCCGGATCGCCCGGGAACGGGAGTCAGCTGGGACGAGAAAGCGGTGAAGCGCTACCGGATGGCCTAAAGGCTCCCGCAGTCAGACTGCGGAAACCTCCGTGCCCGGCTCGGCGCGCGCGGCGCGGCGGCGACCGTGGTCGGTGAGATGGCGCTTGCGGATGCGAATCGACTGCGGCGTGATCTCGATAAATTCGTCGTCATCGATGAACTCTACCGCGAGCTCCAGCGTCAGCTTGATCGGCGGAGTGAGCAGGATCGCTTCGTCCTTGCCGGCCGCACGTATGTTGGTCAGGTGCTTCTCGCGAATAGGGTTGACGACGAGGTCGTTTTCGCGGCTGTGCAGGCCGATCACCATGCCCTCGTACACCTTGTCGCCGGGGCTGACCATCATGCGTCCGCGTTCCTGCAGCTTCCACAGGGCATAGGCGACCGCCTCGCCCTGTTCGCCGGAAATCAGCACGCCGTTGCGCCGCGACGGGATCTCGGGCTTCATCGGTCCGTACTCGTCGAACACATGGCTCCCGATGCCGTTGCCGCGGGTGAGATTGAGGAATTCATTCTGGAAGCCGATCAGCCCGCGAGCCGGGATGCGGTAATCGAGGCGCACCCGGCCGCGGCCGTCCGGGATCATGTCGACAAGGTCGCCGCGGCGCGCACCCAAGGCCTCCATCACCACACCCTGGTGTTGCTCCTCGACGTCCACGGTCAGGATTTCAAACGGCTCGCACTTCACCCCGTCGATTTCCTTGATCACCACGCGCGGCCGCGACACCGCCAGCTCGTAGCCTTCGCGGCGCATGTTCTCGAGCAGGATGGTGAGATGCAGCTCGCCGCGTCCCGAGACCAGAAACACGTCGGCATCAGCCGTTTCTTCGACGCGCAGCGCGACGTTCGCTTGCAGTTCGCGGTCCAGGCGCTCGCGCAGCTGGCGGCTGGTGACGAACTTGCCTTCGCGACCGGCGAGCGGCGAGGTGTTGACCTGCAGGTTCACGGTGAGCGTGGGTTCGTCCACTTTAAGTAGGGGCAGGGCCTCGGGCTGCTCGAGGTCGGCGAGCGTGGCGCCGATGCCGACCTCCTCAACGCCGGTCACGAGAACGATGTCCCCCGCGACCGCTTCTTCCATCTGGACGCGCTCCAAGCCGTGGAATCCCATGACCTGATTGACCTTCGCTTTCGCGGGTGGTTTGTCGCCGTTCAGAACGAGCACTTCCTGCGCGGCCTTGAGCCGACCTCGCGCAATGCGACCGATGCCGATGCGCCCAACGTAGCTCGAATAGTCGAGATTGCTGATTTGCAGCTGAAGAGCTCCGTCCGGGTCGCCCTTGGGCGCGGGAACGCGCGTGAGGATGGCCTGAAACAGGGGGCGCATGTTTGCGCCGGGCTGCGCCAGCTCGAGCGTTGCCGTACCGAGCAGCGCCGAGGTATACACCACCGGAAAATCAAGCTGGTCTTCGGAAGCCCCCAGTTTGTCCATCATGTCGAAGGTCGCGTTGACCACCCAGTCGGGCCGCGCGCCGGGACGGTCGATCTTGTTCACCACCAGGATCGGCTTCAAGCCGAGGGCGAGCGCCTTGCGAGTGACAAAGCGCGTCTGCGGCATCGGACCTTCGACCGCGTCCACCAGCAGCAGCACGCCGTCCACCATCGAGAGCGAGCGCTCGACTTCGCCGCCGAAGTCGGCGTGGCCGGGCGTGTCGACGATGTTGATGTGCACGCCCTCGTAGTCGAC
>WNFT01005787.1_pt1 | contig 10853 bp, 12 predicted proteins | sample 5400191 | NCBI WGS metagenome assembly WNFT01 (sample SAMN13153359, study PRJNA577476) | soil metagenome | isolation source: 80 cm saprolite under Madrone tree | place: USA:California | collected 2016-06-14
ACCTATGCCGAGTTTCGTGGTGTTGTGGAGCGGATTGAAGAGGACCCAACAGGTGCTTTCTATGATACGCTGGCGAAACACTATGGTGTGCCTTGGGGCTATCGTGGCGATCAGCGTGTGATCTTATATATGAAGATTCGGCATGTTACTGGTCAAAACCTCTAGGAATCTCTCAACTGATCTGTGTAGTATTGAGACCGGTCCTGCTATCTTTGAGCAGTGATTTCCACTAACTATGTTATCCGATACTTGCCTACTATAGTTGATTATTTACACCTGGTCCGCCAAATATTTCAAGACGAAAGGAGCAAGGCCCTCCAATACGCATCAACCTAAGCCCCGGATGAGCCTGGGTTGGGCGACGAGGGCTGACCATCGGGGGACCCTCTCGCCTTGCCAGACCCTTCGCTACGCGGAGGCGTGACAGGACAGGTGCAGCCCTGTCATGTTTCGCTGTGCTCAGCATCTCGCTGCCCCATCGAGCCAGATCCTTCGCTGCGCTCAGGATGACAGTGTGAGGTCACGTAGGTTGATGCCTATTGGGCGACCATAAAGGACGCTGCTGGCGAATGAAAGAACGAGTGCAACGCAGCAGGGCAGGGGCAAGCCCAGCCCCTACTGTACACGGGTGGGTCGGCTTGCCAGGCCGTCTATAGTAGGGGGCGATCCCTTGCGGTCGCCCGGTGTACGGGCACCATCGTGTATTTCTCGCATTCGCCAGCAACGTCTCAAGGCCCTCCCGACCACGCTCCACCACCCCATTGCCCCTGCGGATGTTGATGAGCTTTTTGTTCGATTGATGCGCGAACGGTTCGCAAATCCTTATGAAAAGGTGAAAAGTTTAGCTATACCTTCGCCGTGCTCACCTGCTTCTCAAAATTCTTGAAGAACTGGTCGAGCGCCAGTTTTACCGCACCTTTGACAATCATATCAGGGGTAGCGGAGATTTTGCCTTCCATCTCAGCGTGTGCATTGTAGTTAATAGTAGTGCCCTGGGAGTCATCGGCCAGATCTATCGTGCAGGTGGCTTTGATTGAGCCAAACGAACTCATTGGCTCGGCAATCAAGACGACACGCGAAGGCGCAATTACTTCACCTGTCTGCAAGAATACATTGTAGGACCCCTTTAACCCGGGGATGCTCGGCGAAACGACCAGCTTAAGCTGGCGCCCCGTCGGAAAATCCACAAATTCAGCGCTCTCACAGCCGGGAACGCTGTTTTTGAGGATTTCGGGGTTCAACAATGCTTCAAATACTTGTACGCGGGGTGCTTTTACCTTGTGGCTGCTTGAAAAGTCCATGTGTGCTTTAAACCTCTTTTGCTACTATGTACTCTCATATACCATGCCATCCACTCCATTTATGGATTCTGCCCGGTATCTGAGGAAGCGATTAACAGGGACTTATTATAGCCTGGTTGGCTGAAATGGTTCAACCGTACAGGCAAGAAGTACTAGGTCAAAGCAAAGAAGGCAGTGCAAAAAATCCTCCAAGGTTGAGTATAATTAGGGAGGGCCGGATAGAGAGATTTTGCTACTTTTTTCTTTTGGAGGAATCTGTGAATCAGCCAGGTGAGAATGAACAAATACCCTGGGGTGAGCGGCAATGGCAATTTGGCACATTTCATCAATATCGGAGACGCGCTGGTAGCTATTTGTCGCCTTGAGAAATGATCCTACCTATACCTGCCAGATGATAATATCAGTGTCAGCCGAGCCGGAGGCAAGCCCGCTTGCTCCCCATGCCACAGAGGTGACTGAACTGCCATGCCCGCTGTAGGTCGTCCTGGCGCTGCTGTTCACGTCCCAGATGTTGACGCTGTTATCGGAGCAGGCTGTAGCCAGGCGGCCTGTGCCAGCAGGATCCCAGGCAACGCCGTTCACCGAGTCGCTGTGTGACAGGGTATACTTAACGGTCAATGTTGCAACATCCCATACCTTTGCTGTTGCATCGGCGCTGCCCGAGGCAAGCATGGTACTATTGGGCGACCAGGCGAGCGCAAGTACGGGTGCGCTGTGAATGTGATGTAGCACAAACTTGTGTGGGGTCTCTTGTAGGCTAGCAATGGCTACAACTCCGCTATGCAGCGCGGCTGCCAGGAACCTCCTATCGGGTGAGAACGCAAGAGCGTGAATACTCGCCTTGATAGGACTTCCCATAACAGTGCGCGTTTCCAGCACAATCTCGTGCGCGCCATTGCCAAGCGTACCGGCGAAGAGCCTCTTTCCATCGAGATACCAGATAACAGAGCTCACCGCGGCACCCAGGCCCGCGAAGTTATACAGCACGTTTCCTTGCGTATCCCAGACCTGTACCGACCTGTCTTCACCACCCGATGCCAGGCTACACTTAGCACAGCGGCGTGATGAATAATGCCGTGTTCGTGCGCGTATTGCAGCGCAGAAGCCGCCTGCTGCAAATAATCGCTCGTCTCTTCCAGGCTCAGCGGCCAGGAACCATTCAATGTGCCAGGCAGACTGGAAGCGGTGATCAACGATTGACCGGAGAGCAATCCGGCTCTGCGGCGCAGCCAGTCCCAGAGTGAGCCCTCGGGCCGGTACTGCATAATGATATACGCACGCTTGCCGCTGCTTGTTTCCTCTTCCCCATAGCGGTACAGCGGTAAAATATGCAGGTGATCCAGGCTTGCTACTGCACGCGCCTCTTGCTTAAAGCGTTCCGCAGCCATCGTTGCAGAAGAGAAATCAGGGAAGTCAGCGGGGTCTGTACGCACAATTTTAATTGCTACCTGCTGCCCTATAGCGGGATCCTCTGCCAGGTAGACTGTGCCCATGCCGCCGCTGCCAAGTACCTGTACCAGTGTATATCCACCAATCGATGTGCCGATAAGAGTATCCACGGTACTCGGCCTCCTAATATAGAGAATCTATATGCATTTACTGATGGAATACCGGACTGATAAGCATAAACATACAGCCCCCAGAGATGATTCAATTTTTGTAGAGGCGGGGCTCCGCCTCTACAAAAATTGAATCAGACGCGGTAAATGCCCCGAACAGGTGACCACTGATTTCCAGATTCTGCCAGCTTACGGGGTAGCTCTGGTAGAGACAACGAAGATCGCAGCCAGGATAATAATGCAAAGGAAGAGGAGCAGGAACACCACCGCTATTGGGATAAGGACAACTGCTGTCGCCCTACCTCCACTTAAACGGTGTACTGCCATAATCGAGTAGACATTCAGTATGATGCCATAAATGTACAATGCGAGGCCTAGGATGCCCCCAAGAATAGGGATGAGGCCAAGTATATAGCTGGCGATGTAAATTGGTGTCTGGTACAGCAGGGTGGTATAGCTCTGGGTTAGAAACTTTCCCTGTCCTTGAAAAGCCCTTGCAATCAGGTATTGTATGCCTACAAGAATGAAGAAAGACAACGGTACGGAAATAAATGAAAAGGTAGAGCCACTTACGGTAAGTGCCTGATATACACCAAGATTAAACCCGCCAGTAGTGACAAAGGGATTACTAGCTAATCCTATTGCACCCCGAATTAACCCGAAGATGGTACCGGCGATAGCGATGGCGATCAGTTGTACCCAGACGATAGCCCAGTCTGCCTTGCCCATCTCTTCAAAAAACGACTGTACCGATGGTTTGGTTAAGATTTTAATATACTGGTTGGGCAATGCCTGAATGGCCTGACTGAGCGAACGAGGTGGTTGCTGAGGAGGCGCATAGCCGTAGCCATAGCCGCCCTGCTGGTTTGGTGGAAAGCCATATTGTGGGGGCGGAGTGCCGTAAGGATTCTGTGGAGGTGGAGTGCCGTAAGGGTCCTGTGGGGGTGGAGTCCCATAAGGATTTTGTGGAGCGCCGTATCCCGAGTATGGTTCCTGGCCGCCATTGCCCGGCTGCCCTTGTCCCTGCTGACCTTGATTTGGATCCCAAGCCATTTCGTAGTTCTCCTTTGCTCTAAACAAGTTTATACAATGCCGTATACCTGCATACGAGAATACCGAATCCTATACAAGAGGTTTGCAACGTATCAGTTATAACATAAGTCGTTGCATCTGTCTATTTTCTGTAACGTGAGCAATACTATGTACTGTTGTTTAATCACTTCCCACGGGATGCGCAACGAGTTGTACCTCATCAGTGAAGGAGCATGAGAGCATCCTCCATTCCTCTTGTGTTTCCATAAGGCAGAGGTAGTTCTGATCGCTTTCCAGAAAAAAGCGAGAGTATTGAACGCCCCTGTGAAGCCACTTCAGCCAAAAGTGCAGCTCGTTGCGCATCCCGTGGGCACTTGTAAGGCAAAGGTATGTCCAAGACTAACACGGTTGAGCGTGCTATAATAGCCCAGGCTTTTTGAAAGTCGAGCGATGGTTACTGCTGGGAGATGGCCCACGAGGGCGACCGCAAGGGTCCCCGCACCGCTCCACACCACTCCCGCCCTTACTATGACGACGATTCCAACGGGTGGGGGAGAGACTTTTGAGAAGCTCTGATAATAGCCCTTGTAATCCTGGATAGAGGGGAGAAAGTGAGTTTTTATGATTACCTATGGTGATTTTGAAAGGGTGGATATTCGTGTAGGGAGAATAATTCAAGTGGAGGATTTTCCACAAGCTCGTAAGCCCGCCTATAAGTTGAGTATCGATTTTGGTCCAGAAATTGGCATAAGAAGATCATCTGCACAACTAACAAGCCACTATACAAAAGAAGCGTTGCTCGGAAAACAGGTTGTTTGCGTCGTAAACTTTCCACCCAAGCAAATTGGCCCTTTCATCTCAGAGGTGTTGACGCTTGGAGTTCCTGATGGGAATGGCGAGGTTGTTTTGCTGGGTCCTACACAAGAAGTCCCTTTAGGTGGGAAGATGTTTTAAGCCCTATCCTGTGCAAAGGAGCGAGCGTTCGCTTGCGTCTGCCCGCTCCTTATGAGTCTACATCCTCAATTAACTCTGCTGTAGATACGTGTAAAGCACGAGCTATCTTGCCAAGTGTTGCAAGTTTGATCTCATAGTACGGATTGCGCCACACCCTTTTGATTGTGATAAACGGCACATCAGCAGCGCGTGAAAGTGTGGACATGTTGTACCCCTGGCTTTCTGCAATCTCCTTTACTCGTAACCGTACCATTGATCTTTGCTCATGCCCTTTTAGCCCCACTATATCAGAGAAACCCTCTTGACTATAGTACGCACTTTCGCTTAAACTAATCTAAGTGAGCATTTCTGAGCAAGCAGTTAGGAACAGGAGAAGAGTTAATGCAAGGACAGCAGTATACGAGACCGCTACCTACAGGTACAAGGCTTATCTACTACAACAAGGCACAATGCCGCGAAATGAAAGCTGTCGTAAAAGACTCTGGTTATGTTATCTTATGGGTGATAGATGAAGAGAAGTCACAAGCTGACGAACATTATATTTCGTATAGAGATGTGGTCAAAGTTATACAGGAGAATAATCAATGAAGATAAAACAACTTTGGGACACGGCTCCTATGAAGACAAGCAAGAAGATATCACTAGTACTTGCTGTTACCTCTGCCATTGTATGGATTGACGTTACCCCCTTTAAGGCTTTTTTCGCCTGTAGTAAAGGCAATGTCCCCATTTTGGAAAATCAGCGTTTTTATTTTCACGTTAGCATGCTAAACTTTTCTGAAGACAAGAAACGACAATATAAAAATAGCATTCTGGGGAGAAGCGATGGAAAAACCAGTTCATGCACAGCTGACTGGCGAGCGCCTCGTCGATACAGACGAAGCCGACCTGATCCGCATGGCCCAGGAGCATCCGTCCGCCTTTGCGAGTCTCTATCAACGCTACCTGCCACGCGTCTATAACTATGTGCGAGCGCGCCTGGAAAGCGACGAAGATGCCGCAGATCTGACCCAGCAAATCTTCCTTCAGGCTTTGGACGCTCTGCCTGCCTATCAACTACGTGGCACACCTTTCGTGGCCTGGCTCTTTCAGATCGCGCGCAATGCTGTGACCGATCTCTACCGGCGCCGGAAAACCATCGTTTCCTGGGACTCGCTGCACGGCATGGTGCTCGCGCTCCCGGAACAACAAGACATGGATGCCCGGCTCGTCCACCAGGAGCGCCTGGCCCGACTCAAAACCCTGTTAGCCCGGCTCAATCCGGCCCAGCGTGAACTCCTCGCCCTGCGTTTCGCCGCTGGACTCAGCGCGCGGCAGATTGCCCTGGTGGTCGGCAAAAGTCCCGCTGCCGTGAAAAAACAACTCACCCGTCTTCTGCATACCCTCAAGGAGCAGTACCGTGAACAATAAACCGCCTATCTCAGCCCGCTATCCCGATCTCCTGACCGAGCAGGACGACCCCGCTCTGCTGAATCTCGTAGAGGATCTGGACGCACTTTACACATCCCATCAATTGCCTGCTCGCCTTGAGCGTCCTGTGGAAGCGAATCGGCTCGTTGTTGGCGAACGGTCGCAGTCACCGGCTCCCTTGCCATCGCAGCCTGGCACTCTCTCTTCTTTTGTGCCTCGACGTCGCACGCACTGGTCTCGCCTGAATACGCTGGCCGCAGTCCTGTTCACTGTTTTTCTGGTGGGCGCGCTGGCCGGAACATTTTACGCGGTGCATCGAGCCGTGGAGATTGGCCAGGAGCATGGTGGGAATATACCTGTTAGCCGTAGTATACCGCCTGGGAATGTACCCATAACAATCACGCCTGCTTTATCATCCACTATTCAGGAGCCGATAGGCCAGATCCATATGATGAACGCCAGCGAAGGTTGGGCCCGGACCTGGCTGGAAGGCGGTAATACAAATACGCGTGATGAGCTGTTGCATACTAGCGATGGAGGTGTTCACTGGCAGAATGTTACGCCTGCGCAATATGGCACGCTTGCCGGCGAGAATATCTCTTATATCTCAGGCATGGCTGCCTGGGCTGAGATGATTGACAATGCTAACGCAGCCGTGTTCGTACGCACAACCGATGGCGGTCAGACCTGGCAGGCGTCTGCCCCGTTAGGCCAGCCATTGGGTATGGTTCCACCTGACCACGCTGCCGCGAATATCAATTATGTGACTTTTCTTACTCCTACTATTGGCTGGCTGCTTGTTGCTACTTACAATGACATAGAAATAGTTGTCGGGGAGATCCTCTATCATACAACCGATGGCGGACTGACCTGGCATGAACTGACAAGTAGCACCAGCGCAGATGCAAGCACCTCCGGCCGCCTACCTTTGCCCGGTGCGTATACAGGCCTGAGTTTTATTAATGCTTCGACTGGCTGGATTATGGGCTCCAATGTGAGTCTAGCTGGGGTACCAGAAGGTGGAGGCAGCGTTACGATACGTGAACCCTGGTTGTATGTAACGCATGATGGCGGACAAACCTGGCGGGCGCAGATTCTACCAAACACCTCCTCGATTGAGGGGTCAGCATCCGGGATAGTTACCTACCCGCCTCAGTTTTTTTCTACCAGCGATGGTCTGCTCACAGTCTCTTCCTGGTCTCCAAGTGAGATCGCCATTTCTGTCTATGCTACCCATGATGGCGGCGCAACCTGGCAGGGTAACGGATTCTTTGCTGTCTTTCTGGCCCAGAACAGCCCCGGAACAACCGTGCTAGCCATGCCCAACCTGGTTTCCACGTTTGCTGACATGAATGCGGGCGCGTTCTGGGAAGACTCAGAGTACCAGAACGCCAATACGCTGGCCAGAACTCACGATGGAGGCCAGAACTGGATACAAACGCGACTCTCTTTTCCGGCACCCGTTGGGGAGGTGCCCACAACTGGCCAGATTGAGTTTGTATCCGCGCGGGTGGGATGGCTGCTATTGCTGCCTGCTGGTAAGTTGCCTTCATTCGCGCCTGTCCTGCTGAAAACTCTCGATGGCGGCAAGACCTGGACTCAGGTTCACTATACTGTCTCATAACTGACATGCTTAGAAAAGCTTGAGAGAAGAGGGCTTGCGCTCCTTTCTGTTGGTTGCGTATAATTTGCGTAGTGAATGGATCACACATCCTATCAACAATCGAAACAAAGGAGTTTCGGACAATGGCTTTGTATGAGGACCATATACTACTTCTGCTGGTGCCTCGTACAGTGAGCATTTTGTCTTCCTCAACTCCTGTCATCTATACGTTTCATGATGGAAGGCCCGAAACGAAGGATGCATAGCAAAAGGAGTGATTGATGATGGCGACAGAGCCACGTATTATCAAGATCTACGAAACCACTCTGCGTGATGGCGAACAAACCCCCGGCGTGAACTATTTCCCAGAAGAAAAGCTGGCTATAGCCCAGGCATTGGCTGAGATGGGCTGTGACACGCTGGATTGCGGCTTTCCCATCTCCTCGCCAGGTGAGTTTGAGGCGGTACGCCTGATTGCCTCAAACGTAGAGAACGCCGAGATTTTAGCCATTGCGCGGGCAAACCCGGTCGATATCGAACGGGCGTGGGAGGCGGTGAAAATTGCGGCCCACCCGGCCATTGAGCCATTTATCAGCGTCTCACCCTTGCACCGGCAGGTGAAGCTCGGCAAGACACGCGACGAGGTGCGCGAGTTGGCGAAGGCGGCTGTGGCGCAGGGCCGGTCGTATACGGAAAACATCGATTTCGCGCTAGAAGATACAACGCGCACCGAGCCTGACTTCATTCTAGAGATCTGCGAGACTATTATCAAGGAAGGCGTGCGCTTCATCACGCTCTGCGATACGGTGGGAGTTGCGCTGCCCTGGGAGTTCGGTAAACTGGTTGCGGATGTCAGGAGAGAGTTTCCCGGCGTGCGTATCTCCGCCCACTGCCATGATGATCTTGGATTTGCTGTTGCCAACGCGCTGGAGGGATTGCGTAATGGCGCCGAGCGTGTAGATACCTGCATGAATGGCCTGGGTGAGCGCGCAGGCAATGCTGCCACCGAGGAGGTCGTGATGGCAATTAAGACACGCTCTGCCGACCTGGGGATGGATATCCGGATCGATACCACAAAGATTATTCCTACCAGCCGCCTCGTGGCAAGACTTTCAGGTATGCAGCCGCAGTGGACAAAGTCTGTTGTTGGTCAAAACGCCTTCGCGCACGGAGGGGGTATCCACCAGGACGGCGTGCTCAAGGATGCACGCACCTACGAGATTATGACGCCCGAGTCCATCGGCCTAACCTCTGCTGATCGCCGCATGTATATGGGCAAGCTTTCAGGTCGTGCCGCGCTTGACGCGCAGATGCGCGATCTGGGCTACCAGCTTGAAAAGGAGCAGCTAAACAGGGCGTTCGAGATGGCGAAATTGCTGCTGGGCAAAAAGAAGGTGCTGGAAGAGATGGATATGCGGTATATTGCTGAGACAGTGAGATGATCGTTATTTGACGACGAGAGGATTGACGGGTGCGCCCACAGCTCGCGAGAACGGGATAGGACCGGCGCAGATGAAAGCCTCATAGACCCCGTCGGCGGCGCAGTCGGCGGCCCACTCATCCAGCAGGAAATTCTCTCCTAGCATAAGGCCCATATAGACGATACCGACGGCATGTATTGGCAACCAGAGTGGAGTTTTACTCGGCACTGCTTCAAAGGCCCAGGTATCAGAGGCGACCGCTGCAATCTGCTTCTGGTGCAACCAGGGGAGGACTTCCAGGGAAGGTCCGGGCGCGTTGGTGTAGGTGTACTCGCTCCAGTCTCCCGATGCCAGGAAACGAGTCATGTGCCCTGTTCGGAAGAGCAGGATATCGCCAGGTTCGATACGCATACCCTGCCGCGACAGGGTATCCTCGATTTCTTTTATGGTGATGGCATGATCTTCAGGCAACCAGGGTATGTCCAGCGCGCGCGGGAAATCGAGCAGGATGGCTCGCGATACAATCGAGGCCGCGGCAACAGCGATACTGTTTTTCATCGCGCCCTCTGAGTTCACCAGGCTACAGTGGCGATGGTTGTACATGTGGTAATCGTGAAACATGTGGGAGAGGGCGTTCCAGTGGGTCGCCGCTTGCAGGGCCATGATGATCATGTCATCGGCGTATCCATATCCACCTTTTTGACCAACCTGCGTTCCTGCCAGAAGGTCGGTACCGGATGTCAGCATAATATGCTGAGGATTCAAGCGCATATTCATGGGTGGCTGTAGCCCAAACCGATCAAGCGGCAGCGACAGGGAAAACGTCACTCCCCGGTGTACTAACTGGGACGCCGATATCCGTTTTTCCGGCGTGATGTAGTTCAATGTGCCCAGTTCGTCATCCGGTCCCCAACGTCCCCAGTTGTTTACTTGCTCGATGATCGATTGAATCGTCAGATGTGCCTGCACGTGAAAGCCACCGGATATCAAAAGCAACTTTAATGAGCATAGTATACCAGACGAGGATGAGTAAGTATAGGGGACACGGCGGCACGGCACCTACGGTTGGCCAGAGTAATGTGTTAAGGCAAGGTTCAATTGTGAAGAATAGTCACCCAGTGTCACCCCTTCGCTTCGCTCAAGGGCAGGCTCTGAGCCCATGCGCTTCGCTCAGGGTAAACTCAGCGAAGGGTCTGTCGCGGGCGGCAGCGAGATCCTTCGCTGCGCTCAGGATGACAGGGCTGGACCTTGCTGTTGATGAGGACCTGTTAAGTGCATTTGAACCATGCCTAAAGGTCAGAAGCGCAGGATGGTACGGACACCATCACCGTTCCTCAATCTGCTGAACGCGGTCTCCAGCTCCTCTAACGGCACGCTATGGCTTACCATCCCGTCGGTGCGCATGCGTCCAGCCTGAATGCGCTCGAGGATGACCGGCACATCCGCGTGAAAATGCGATGACCCGTAAAAGCAGCCGCGAATATTCTTCTCTGAGATGAAGTCGAAGGCTGGCAGCGATACGGTAGAACCCTTTGGAGAAAGACCAACGACCACGACGGTACCGCCTGGGCGA
>WNFT01020770.1_pt1 | contig 10853 bp, 12 predicted proteins | sample 5400191 | NCBI WGS metagenome assembly WNFT01 (sample SAMN13153359, study PRJNA577476) | soil metagenome | isolation source: 80 cm saprolite under Madrone tree | place: USA:California | collected 2016-06-14
TGTTTTTGCCGTCGTCGCAATCGCGCAGACCTCGACGCGAGACTATCGCCGCGCTCACGAACATCAGATCCTCACAGAATTCACCCGCTTGCTCGCAATTCCAAATGTAGCTTCCGATCGCGAGAATATTCGCCGCAATGCTCAGTTCATTCTTGAAATGATGCAGCGCCGCGGATTGAATCCTCAATTACTGGAAGCTAAGACGAAAGATGTTCCGCCCGCGGTGTTTGGTGAATGGAAAGCGCCGGGCGCGAAACATGCAATCGTTCTCTACGCGCATTACGATGGCCAGCCGGTCGATCCGAAAGCATGGACAGCGTCTCCACCGTTTCAGCCAACCTGGCGATCCGCGGCGTTCGAATCAGGAGGGAAGATCGTTACGCTCCCCGATAATGGCGAGATTAATCCTGAATGGCGGTTGTATGCCCGCGCAGCTTCTGACGACAAGGCCGGCGTGATGGCGATCCTAACCGCTTTCGACGCGTTGCGCGCGCAAGGCATCGCTCCATCGCTCAACCTCAAATTCATTTTTGAAGGCGAAGAAGAAGCGGGCTCGCCGCATCTCGGTGAAATCATCGATCTTCATAAAGATTTGCTGGAAGCTGACGCCTGGATCGTTTGCGATGGGCCAGTGCACCAGTCGGGACGCAAGGAAGTTGTCTTTGGCGTGCGCGGCGATCAAAACGTCGACGTTACGGTTTACGGCGCGAAGCGGCCACTTCACAGCGGACATTATGGAAACTGGGCGCCGAATCCGGCGATGTTGCTCGCGCGCTTGCTCGCGTCGATGAAAGACGACACGGGCCGCGTCACGATTGCCGGCTGGTACGATGGCGTCGAGCCGATCGGTGTCGCAGAGCGACGCGCGATCGCGGAAGCTCCGGCCTATGATGACGAGTTGCGATCACAGCTCGGCCTGGCGCGCACGGAAGGTAATGGAAGAAGTCTGCTGGAGCTAATCAATCAACCGTCGCTGAATATCAACGGCATAAGCAGCGGCGACGTCGGCGCGCTGGCTCGCAACGTCATTCCAACTACGGCCACTGCCGTGCTCGATCTGCGACTGGTAAAAGGAAACGATCATCAGCGACAAGCGCAGCGGCTTATCGATCATATTCGCAAGCAGGGTTTCTTTGTGATTGATCACGATCCCACGGACGCTGAACGAAAGCAACATGCATTGATTGCGAAAGTGATCGCCCGGTCCGGCGGTTACAATGCCGAACGCACGCGCATGGACTTGCCCATCTCGATCGCGGTGACTGCTGCCGTGCAGTCGACTTCCAAGGATCCAATCGTCAAACTGCCAACGTCCGGAGGCAGTCTGCCGCTGTCGATTATCACCGACCATCTGGGCACTGTCACGATGACGGTGCCGATTGCCAACTACGACAACAATCAGCACGCCGAAAACGAAAATCTTTGTTTACAAAATCTTTGGGATGGGATAGAAACCTGGGCCGCAGTCATGACGATCAATCCGAAGTTTTGAGTAGGATAGTCTTCAGTCTGTGATTTAAGGCTTCTTGAAAGCCGATTCGGAGGAAGGACACATCAATCGTGAAGATGAGGTTGCTAATCTGGATTGCGCTCCTTGCCACCCTAATCATTCCTTTCGTCGCGATGGCCCAACACGGCGGCAAAGCCGAGCCGCTACGCATCGAATTTAAGCGTGGCGCGACCAGCACGACGATCAATGGCGCAGTACGCGGAAGCGAAGAAGCCGAATACGTGCTCGCTGCAAAGAAGGGCCAGCGGTTGATCATCAAATTGACTTCAGCACCTGCGAAGTCTTCCGTCTTTCAGATTCTCGGTCCCCACAATGACACTCTGGACCTCGAACATGACGCGGCCTACAATTTCGTAGGCATGCTGCCAAAGAGCGGTGATTACTTCATTACTGTCAGACGACCGACAGAAGCGAAGGGAGTTTCGAAGTATAAGATGACAGTGATCGTGCGATAGCTATTAAGTTTCGCGTGTCTGCTTAGTCCGGTGCTAGAATTGGAGCATGAGTCCGGAAGTTGAAACTCAAATCATTTCGCGGTCATCGAATATCCTGAGCGGAACACCGGTATTCGCCGGCACGCGCGTGCCCGTAGACACGATTATCGACTACGTCGCGGGTGGACACTCGCTTGACGAATTCTTAGACGACTTTCCGACGGTTCGGCGCGAGCAGGCTCTTCAACTGTTGGAACAGATCAAGCAGCGACTTGCCGACGCGCGAATATGAGAGTCTTGCTCGACGAGTGCCTCCCGCGAAAACTGAAAGATGACGTTCGCGCGGACTTTGTAAGAACCGTCCCCGAGATGGGATGGGCAAGTATCGAAAACGGTGCATTGCTGCGGTTGGCGGAGGCCGAATTCGATATCTTTCTCACCCGCGATCGCAATTTGGAATACCAACAGAATCTTCAAGCCTTCGATTTAGCCGTGATCATTCTAATCGCTCGATCAAACGATATTGACGATCTGAGACCTTTGATGAATGCGACCAACGAAGCGATTCAAACCATTCTCCCACAGGGAGTCAGATACATTCGCGGTAGCGCCTCAATGTCATGAGTAATCGAAAGATCATTGTTTATATCGCTACCAGCGCCGACGGTTTCATCGCGCGGAAGGATGGCGCCGTCGAGTGGCTGGATCGTCCACGCACCGCCGGCGATTACGGAATGGGGAGGTTCTACAAATCGATCGATACGATTTTGTGGGGACGCAAGACTTACGACATTGCGTTGAGGTTTCAGGAGGAAGGCAAAGACAGTCCTGGATCCTATGATAGCCTTAAGAATTACGCATTTTCTCGCCGACCGCCAAAGAATGTGGCGCGCGGTTTCGAGTTCGTCAAAGAGCCGATCAAGAAATTCGCGAAGCGTCTGCGGGCGCAAAAGGGAAGAGACATTTGGATGATGGGAGGCGCCGGGATCATCGGTTCGTTTCTTGACGCCGGCGAGATCGACGAGTTCATCATTAACGTCATTCCCACTTTCATCGGCGAGGGCATTCCGCTCATTGCGCCAAGTCGTCGCAACGTGTCGCTTAAATTACTTTCATCCAAAAAGTTTTCGGATGGAGTCGTGCGGCTGCATTATGGCGTTGTAGAGAACCGAACAAAGAGTAGACACGATTGACAAGACTTTCAGGATTTTTCAATCATCACCCTTTTTAGCCTCTATCTGGTTAATCTTGTAAATCCTGTCTATGACGAATCATCACGCTTCTGCTGGCTTCAATTTCTTCGCCGATTTTTTCTTCGCGCCTTTCTCATCAGGCGGCGGAGCTTCTTCGTCAGTCTTGGTGAGGCGGTTGATAAGCATCTGTTGCACGAAGCCTACGATGTTACCAACCAACCAATAGAGCAGCAGTCCCGCCGGCGCGCTCCACAAAATGTAAAGCATGAAGAGCGGCATGCCGACGGCCATCATTTTACGCTGCAGCGGATCGGCCGAAGGCTGCGGCGTCAACAACTGCAAAACGATCATCGACCCGGCAAAGAGAATCGGCAGGACGCGCAGGAAAGAAAGAAAATAAGGTTCGGGACCTGACAAGTCAGGAATCCACAAGAACGACGCCTGCCGAAAATCGATCGAAATCGTAATCGCGCTATAGAGCGCAAACAGAAACGGCATCTGAATCAGCAGAGGCAAACATCCACCGAGCGGGTTTGCTTCTTTCATCAAGCGCAGTTGCTCCATCTGCAACTCTTTCATGCGCGGATCGCTCTGCTTCATTCCTTTCAATTTCTCTTGCAGCTCTTTCATGCGCGGCGCGTACTTCTGCGCCTTTTTCATTTTGCGCGACGATTGCCACTTGAGTGGGAAGAAAAGCGAATAGATGAAGATGGTGAAGAGAATGATAGCGACACCGTAACTTCCGGTTGTTTTCTGCAGCGCATTGATGGAAAAAAGAATCGGAACGGCCAGCGCGCGTCGCATCCAAGCAAGAAATCCATAATTGATCGCTTCACCCAGATCGACCTGAGCACCGCCTGCTTTCGCGATCTCCTTGCTGGCTTGGTCGAGCAGCCGATGATCTTTGGGGCCAACATAGATTTCTATTTTTGCACCGTCAGTCGGCACTGGGAGCAAGCCGGTAATCAGAAATCGCTGCTCGGGTTTGTCGTTCGTCTTGTGTTCGTAGGCGACTGTGCGGTACTCAAGTCCCGAAACGGGTTTCGGCGGCACGGCGATCATCCCAAAGTACGTGTCGCCAACTCCGGCCCAACTGACGCTGCCGCCGACCTTTTGCAAATCAGCGCCTTCGGGCCGCGGCGAGCTGAACCAACCGCCGGCGTTTCTATGAATCGGTTCGGCGGGAAAACGTTCCGCCTTGCCGTCGACGACCGCGACGCCTTCCGGGGCGACCGTGTAAAAAGTGTGGTGCTCAATTCCCTGATCGCCAATGCTGGGTCCAATCGCCAACCTCGCTTGCGGCAAGGGCTGATTGTTGCGCAAGATTTTGAGTTCGACTTCGGTGCTGTATCGATCGGCGAAAAACGTGATGCGCTTCGTCGCATCCAGCGCGGTGGCGTCATCGTGAATGACGAAATCGATTTGCTGCGACATCGCCTGACTCAGCATTAGGGCCGGAGACTCGGAAGTTTCTGCCAGACAGAAGAGCATCGACGGTTGGCTCATCAGTGACGATCTGCAGAGGGCGAAAAAGTTGATCCAGTGCGACGCCCGCCGGTGGCGTCGGGATCAGTTCCAGCGGTTCAGGATTGCTCCTAGTCGAATTAGCTGCGTAAATCTCGCGGCCCGTATTCTTGTTTCTCGTAATGATCCAACTCGTCGCCACCGCTCCGTGAGTATCGAGCGTTGCTTCGTACAAAGGCGTAATTATGCGCAGTTTTCGCTGCGGATTAGGCTCGGCCGTTGGCGCAGAAGCCTGGACGGCCTGTGCAGGTTTGGCTCTTGTCGGTTTGGCTCTTGTCGTTGGTTGCGACGTAGGCTGCGGCGAAGATGTGGTTGACGGTTGAGCGTTTGCGTTGGCATTCGCGTTCGCATTCACATTTGGCTGTGGTGGCTTGGCCGGCGGGAACACGTAGTTCCAAAGAATCAGCACTGCTGCTGAAACGACGAGCGCCACGATAAATCGTTGTTGCTGTTTCATTCGTATATTCGATGTCCGACAAACTTCAGATTGTCGCTGCCGCCATTCGACGGCCTATTCACACGACAAACTGAAGTTTGTCGGACATTCATTTCACCGGATCGTAACCGCCTGGGCAAAACGGTTGACAACGAAGCAGCCGCCAAACGGACATGCGACCTCCCCGCAACACGCCGTGACGCTCAATCGCTTCGCGCGCATATTCAGAACAAGTCGGAACAAAACGGCAAGAAGGCGGCAGCCACGGCGAGATTACTGCTTGATAGAATTTCACGAGTGAAATCAAAATGAAGCGCATCAATCACACGTTCGATTCCCTCTCCCTTTGGGAGAGGGTTAGGGTGAGGGCTTGACGCTGGCGCGAAAGTGGCACCCCTTAACTTCGTCCCTCAGCCCGGACCCTCACCCAAAGGGCGAGGGAGTTGACCTCGCCGCTCAGCTTGCGCGACTTGCTCGATAATCCTACGAAACTCGCGGAATCGAAGTTCTTCATCTGAATCAAGCAGCGCGCGCTTCGCGTTCAAGACCCAGTCGTAATATTGCTGCAAGTTGCTTAGCTCACTTGCGCTGCGGCGGAACAGTTCGCGCAGCAGGCGTTTTGCTCGATTGCGATCGGTTGATTTTCCGATCGCCTTGCTCGAAGCTGTCAGCCCGACGCGATGCTCAGCCAAATCATTCCGACGCAAAAAGGCGGCCAGCAAGCGGCCGTCAAAACGTTCCCCTCCGGCATAAACCTTTTGAAATTCAGCCCGCGCGCGCAGCCGGCGCCGCTTCGGCAACGTCTGACTTATCTTCGCCGGCGCGTCGTTAAAAGTGGCAACCAAAAGTTTAGTAATGCGCCGGAGTGAGCCGCTTACGGCCTTTGGCGCGGCGGCGTTTGAGCACCAGCCGGCCATTCTTAGTGGCCATGCGCGCGCGAAATCCGTGCGTCTTGGCGCGGCGGCGATTGTTCGGTTGAAAGGTCCGCTTAGGCATAGATAATAATTCCCCCGTTCAAGGAAAACACTTAGCGTAGCGGCGCGGCAAAGCGATGTCAAGGGAGGCCGCAACGCTCCTTGACGCCTAATAAAATCGCATGTTAGCCTTCAAAGCTTTTGTGCAGTTGTGGTTGGGTCACTGTACTGGATCAGCGATCTTCAGGTCTTCTTATAAGACCGGATCTCAAGAATCTAAGATTCAAGTTTTATGAAAGATCCGAGATTCGTGTCTGAAACATCAAAATCCCAGCTCAAAATATCATCATGACGTTGCCGCTCGGCTTTGCGGAAAACTCGATTCAACTTGTGCCTGATGGCACCTTGCTGCTTCATATTCTGATCATCCTGGTAATGATCTTTGTGCTGAATGCAACTCTCTATAAACCGATCAACCGCATTCTGGAGGCGCGCGAGAAAAGGACTAAGGGGCGACTGACCGAAGCGGAAGAGATTATTAAGAGCGTCAACGAAAAGCTCTCGGACTATGAACGTCGATTGCGACAGGCGCGCGGCGAAGCATACTCGTTTGCCGAGAGCCAGCGCAGCGCGGCAATGAAAGAGCGCCAGGAGAAGCTGCATCAATTGCGGAAGGAAATAGCCGAATCAACAGCCAAAGAGAAGGAAAGCATTCGACGTCAGGCCGAAGAAGCGCGGGGAACTCTGGAAACTGAGTCGCGTCGCATCGCCAGCGAGATTGGCGCGCGCGTGCTCAGTCGCCCGCTCACGGGCGCGGATCTGAACTAGACTCATGACAATCGCTTTTGCAATCAGTCACTTCCTTGTCGCCTTGGTGGAACCGCGGTGGTGGGATTATCCCGGCTTTGAACTGTGGAAGTTTATAAATTTGGGAATCTTTGTTTTGGCTCTGGTTTATGTTCTGACCAAAAAAGTGAAATTGGGCGAGGCTTTCAAAAGCCGGCGCGAAAATATCAAGAGCGAGTTGGCGCGCGCGCGGCAAGAACGCGACGCAGCCATGGCGAAACTAAAGGAAGTCGAAGAGCGTTTTGCGCGGCTGGATTCCGAAGTTGCGACGATTAAAGAGCAGTCTAAGCACGAAGCCGAGCAAGAGCGCGAGCGCATCGCGCGTTCGACTGAAACCGACATCGTCAAGCTAAAAGATCAAGCGCAACGAGAAATCGAAAGCGCCGGCAAAGCAGCCCGCAACGAGTTGCGCCGCTATACCGCCGAGCAGAGTGTGCGCCTGGCCGAAGAAATGATTAGACGCGAGATGCGACCCGAAGACGATACGCGATTGATTACGCGCAATATTGAAGAACTGGGAGGCGCGGCGCAATGAGTGTACAGATGATCGCGCGCCGCTATGCTTCGGCCCTCGCGGATGTGGTGGTTGAACGCGGCGAAGCGCGCGAGGTGCAGGAAGAACTGAATGCTTGGCAACAATTGTTTCGGTCGAACACGAACCTTCAGGAAGTCTTTCGCAATCCAACGATCGCTCTGGATCAAAAGCGCGCCGTACTGAATAAACTCATCGAAAGGGTAAAGCCACGCCAGACAACCGTGAACTTCTTAAAGGTGCTGCTGCAAAATCAACGCTTGACGGAGCTTGGCGAAATCAATCGGAAGTTCGCCGACGTGCTCGATGAACGTGCCGGCATGATCGCGGCCACAGTCACCACGGCACGATCCGTGCCCGAGAGCGCGCAGAAAAAGCTATACGAGACGTTAACCGCGTTAACCGGGAAGAAAGTGCGCGTGGATTTTGCTACCGACGCGGAACTGATTGGCGGCATCGTAACGCGCATTGGCTCGACAGTGTACGACGGCTCGGTGCGAAATCAATTGCAGCAGATTAAGGAGAAAATGGCGGGATAACACATTGCCGATTGAAACAAGAACAAATCGGCAATTGGCAATCGCAAATCGGAAATGACATATGGAACCAATCAAAGCAAACGAAATTAACGAAATCATTCGCCAGCAGATCGCGAACTTTGAAGCGGGCATTACCGTCATGGAAGTCGGCACCGTGATCAAGGTCGGTGATGGCATCGCCGAGATTCATGGCCTGGAGAAAGTCATGGCCGGCGAGCTGCTCGAGTTTCCACATGAGGTACGCGGGCTGGCGCTCAATCTCGAAGAAGACAAAGTTGGCGTCGTGCTCTTCGGCGATTTTCAGAAAATTAAAGAAGGCGATCTCGTAAAACGCACCGGCCGCATCATGCAGGTACCCGTCGGCCAGGCATTGGTGGGCCGGGTCGTTGATGCGCTGGGAAATCCCGTTGACGAGCGCGGGCCGATCATTACCGAAGATTACAACGCGGTCGAGCGCATCGCGCCGGGAGTCGTCGATCGCCAGCCGGTGAAGGAGTCGCTCCCAACCGGATTGAAAGCAATCGATTCAATGGTGCCGATCGGCCGGGGCCAGCGCGAACTGATCATTGGCGATCGTCAGACTGGCAAGACTGCGATTGCGGTGGATACGATCATCAATCAACGGGGCAAGGACGTAGTTTGCATCTACATCGCGATCGGACAGAAAGCTTCAACCGTGGCGCAAGTCGTGAAGACGCTACAGGATTTCGGCGCTATGGATTACACGATCGTCGTGAAAGCAACCGCGTCCGATCCGGCCGCGATGCAATTTCTAGCGCCCTATTCAGGCGCGGCCATGGGCGAGTACTTCCGCGATCGCGGCCAGCACGCGTTGACGATTTACGACGATCTATCCAAGCAAGCAGCGGCGTATCGCGAGATTTCGCTGCTGTTAAGACGGCCGCCGGGCCGTGAAGCTTATCCGGGCGACGTGTTCTATCTGCACTCGCGTCTGTTGGAGCGCGCGGCAAAGCTTTCGGACGCGAAAGGCGGCGGATCGCTGACGAGTTTGCCGGTGATCGAAACACAGGCGGGCGACATCTCGGCTTACATTCCGACCAACGTAATCTCGATCACGGACGGGCAGATCTTTTTGGAAGGCGACCTTTTCAACGCCGGTATTCGTCCGGCGATCAATGTCGGAAACTCAGTCTCGCGCGTCGGGGGGGCGGCGCAGATCAAAGCGATGAAGCAAGTCGCGGGAAGTTTGCGGCTCGACCTTGCTCAGTACCGCGAGCTGGCAGCGTTCGCGCAGTTCGGATCGGATCTCGACAAAGCCACGCAGGCGCAACTTGCGCGCGGCGAGCGGCTCACAGAGATCCTCAAACAGCCGCAGTATCAGCCGATGGATGTCGAGAAGCAGGTGCTGATCATCTGGTCCGCCACAAATGGCTACGTTGACGATGTGCCGGTCGAGAGTATTAAGAAGTTCGAGGCAGAGTTGGTGCGTTTCATTGAAAACTCACATCCGGGCGTTCTGCAAGCGCTGCGCGAGAAGAAAGCAATCAGCGACGAGATTCAGAAAGACCTCGATCAATCGCTGAAGGATTTCAAAGATCGTTGGGCTGAAGAAGCGCGAGCGATCGCGGCATAAAAACAAAGTGATGAGTGATGCGTCATGAGTAATGAGAAAACTTATCATGCATTTCTCATTACTCTTCACTGATTTCGAATGGCAAATCTCCTAGACATTCGCCGGCGCATTAAGTCGGTCAAGAACACGCAGCAGATCACCAAAGCGATGAAGATGGTCTCTGCCGCGAAGTTGAAGCGCGCGCAGGATCGCGTCATCAACGCCCGTCCGTTCGCCAACAAGATGAGCGAAGTGCTTAGCGAGCTGGCCGCGCAAACGACCGAAGAGTTCCATCATTCACTGCTCGATGCGCGCGGTGACGAACGCTATCTGGTCGTCCTGGTAACGGCCGACAAAGGTCTTTGTGGAGCCTTCAATGCCAACCTGCTGAAAGCGACCCAGACTTTTCTTAAGGAGCACGCAGACAAGAAAATCGAACTCGTGACCATCGGACGAAAAGGCCGAGACTTCTATCGCCGGCGTCGAGAAATCGTGGGCGAATACGTGGGTTTGACTGGTAAAGGTCGCGTCGAATTTGAGGAAGCACTGAATGTGGCGCACGATATCATTAAGCGCTTTACGGATAATGAAGAGATCGACAAAGTCTTCCTCATCTTCGCCGAGTTCAAGTCCGTGCTCAGCCAGCGAATAGTGGTCGAGCAGCTTCTACCAATCTCGCGCGCGACCGCGGAAGAACAGCCTGCCGAAGCCAGGGATTACATCTTCGAACAACCGCCGGCCGAAATCTTCAGCCACATGCTCCCTCGTCTGGTTGAAACTCAAATCTTTCGCGCCCTGCTGGAATCGATCGCCTCGGAGCAGGGAGCGCGCATGACCGCGATGGATTCAGCTTCCAAGAACGCCGGCGAGTTGATTTCTTCGCTGACGCTGAACATGAACCGAGTGCGCCAGGCTGCGATCACGCGCGAGATTATCGAGATCGTTTCCGGCGCCGCGGCGCTTTGAATCCTAACCAAACATAAATCAGGCGGCTGTTCGGATGTTCAAGCAAGAGGTGCGACTACGGTGCGTATCTCGGCTGTAAATGTCACCAGCAACATTGCCACCGGTCTGCTGAGCGGATGTCCCGTTCCAGGAGGCGGCGGCCCGGCAGCAATTATTTCGGCCAGGAACAATACGATAATGGGTAATAATCCAGACGGAGCACCGACTGCAACATCCCCACAGCAGTAATGAGTTGTTCGGTTGCGGCCTTCTGCAGTTTAAGTTTCTTCTTGCAGCCTTGGCTCAGTCTCCAGCTCTGGATACTTGCCTCTGATATTCCGATAAAAATCCCGTATTTTGTTCATATCTTCCTTAACATTCCCGCTAGGTATCACAAACATACCCAA
>WNFT01005789.1_pt1 | contig 10851 bp, 2 predicted proteins | sample 5400191 | NCBI WGS metagenome assembly WNFT01 (sample SAMN13153359, study PRJNA577476) | soil metagenome | isolation source: 80 cm saprolite under Madrone tree | place: USA:California | collected 2016-06-14
GCAGCCCGTGGTAATTCGGGGACAGACGCATAAATCACCTAAATTCGTATTGAAAGCATTAGAAGAATTTAGGTGATTTATGCGTCTGTCCCCGAATTACCACGGGCTGCTAGAGTAATCCCGGTAATCATATTTAAGGACAAGCTGATGCAGCACACGATTTGGCGGGTGTTTCAGGTTGTAATAACGGTAGCGGCGGTTTCCGGCCTGGTTCTGGCACAGACCGGAACGAGTTCAATCACAGGCTCTGTTACAGATTTGACGGGCGCAGCGCTGCCGGGAGTAGAGATTACGCTGGCAAACCAGGAAACCGGCGCCCGTTTTCAAACCCTGACCAACGAGACCGGTGCGTATCGGGTCGCCTCCCTTCCTCCGGGAATCTACAGGATTGAGGCGGAACTGGCGGGTTTCGACCGTCTCTCCCGCGGTCCGATTACGCTCCAAGTCAGCCAGACGGTCGCGATCGACCTGATGCTCCAGGTCGGCCAGATCGGCACAACGGTCGACGTCACAGAATCGGCTCCTTTAATAGAGTCTCAATCTTCCGACATCGGTCAGGCCGTCACGCGCCAGATGCTGGCAGCGCTGCCGTTGCCCAACCGGGCTGCCTCTTCCCTGGCCGCATTGGCGCCCGGCGTGGTCATGATCGATACCGGAACGGGAACGGCGGAGAACTATCCGGTATTCTCCGTAGCCGGTGGCCGAGCCCGCAACCAGACGTTTGTCCTGGACGGCGGTAACGCTACCAACGCGGTCGGCTTGACGCGTCCGCAGCAGTTGACGAGTCTGCCGGTAGATGCGATGCAGGAGTTCAAGGTCATCGCAAACAACTATTCGGCAGAGTTTGGACATTCCACCGGTGGCGTCGTGACCATGTCCACTCGCTCAGGCACCAATGACTTTCATGGCAGCATTTTCGAATCGTTGCGCAACGACGCACTCGATGCGCGGAATTTCTTCGCTGCGAAGAAGTCGCCGATCCGGCTCAATCAGTTCGGCGGCGCGTTAGGCGGACCGATCCGCAAAGACAGGACGCACTTCTTCGCTACATGGGAACAGACCCGGCAGAAGACCGGCGACACGGTCACCTCGACCGTGCCGACGCTCGCCAATCGCGCGGGCGATTTCTCCGACCTGCGGGAGGGTGCCGGCCAGCGCGTGATCATTTACGATCCGGCAACAACGGTTGGCCGCGATCGCAATGCTTTTCCGGGCAACAGAATCCCGCTGGACCGCATCGACCCGGTTGCCCGGGCCATTTTGAATTACTACCCGCTTCCGAATCGTCAGGGAACGGCTACCAATGCGAGCAACTATGTCGGGAACAGCACCGGTGTGTTGAGCCGCAACATCGTGGTGGGGCGACTGGATCATCAGATCCGTCCGAGCGACCTGGTGACCGCCCGCTACTACATCAACGACAGCGGGACAAGTGCTACCGGTACATATGGAATTCCGGTGGCGGATCCCCTCGCCGACATCACCGACGTTCGCGTACAAAGCCTGCTCGGAGCGTACACCCATGTGTTCAGCAACAGCGTGGTGAATGAACTGCGCTATACGTACCTGCGGCGCAAGTTCATCGACAAGCGGCCGGGCTACAAAGAAAACCTCGCTGCCGGTATCGGCCTGACCGGCGTCAGCGACGCGGCGTTTCCCGCTTTCACAATTCCCGGCTATGCGACGCTTGGAAATCCCACCGCAGTGTTTCGCTTCCAGACGCCGATCGTCGATCAGCAGGTGCTGGATGCCGTCACCTGGACCAGAGGAAAACACGCGCTGAGATTCGGCGCTGAATTTCGCGCCGGTGCCAATGACGAAATTCGCGATCGCGGCTCCGCGGGTAACTTCACCATGACACCCCTCATCACGAGCCTGCCGGGGGTGGCCAATACCGGCAACTCGCTGGCAAGTTTTCTACTTGGCGAAGTGAATGCGGCAAGCGTTCAGATATCGGACAAGATTCCATCGCGAGCCTCCTACTGGGCCTTCTACGCGCAGGATGACTGGCGCGTGACGAACAACCTGACTCTTAATTACGGTTTGAGATGGGAGGCGGAGTTGCCGCGCCGCGTCGTGGGAAACAAGATGAATTCCTTCGATCCTCTGGCCATCAATCCGGTCTCAGGTACGCCGGGAGTGGTCACGTTCGCCGGCGTGAATGGGACGCCGGAACGAGCGTTTGCAACGGACACGAACAATTTCGGACCTCGATTCGGCTTCGCCTACCGCCTGCCCGGCCATGGGGACACCCTGGTTCGTGGCGGCGCCGGAATGTTCTACGGTCAGACTGTAAGCAATACCATCGGCGACACCGCTTCACTGGGTTTCTCGACGACCGCGAACTATGTCGTCTCCCAGGCGGACCTGCAGAGCGTGTTCCGCCTGCGTGACGGATTTCCGGCTGTGACGCGCCCGGCGCTCACGCCCGGCTTTGGCGCAGTGCCGGCCGGGCAGAGACCGAACACTTCCGTGAGCTTCTTTAATCCGAAGCAGGTTGCTCCCACGTCGTACCAGTTCAACCTCGACATCCAGCGTGAAATTACAACGAATGTCCTGCTCGAGGCCGGTTACATGGGCAACGTGAGCCATCATCTAACGGCGAATGACCTCAGCCTCAACCAGGTGGCGCCCGAACTCATGGGACCCGGCGATGCGCAGGCACGCCGGCCGTTTCCGCAGTTCAGCAACGTGACGTGGATCAATCCGTCGGTCGGCAATTCGACGTATCACGGAGGGTTCATCCGCGGCGAGAAGCGCTTCAGCGGCAGTTTTTCCTTCCTGGCGCACTACACGTTCTCGAAGTTTGTTGATGATGTGGAATCTTCCAACGAGTACGGCGCGACCGGCAGCTACATGGATGCCTACAATCGGAAGCTCGATAAGGCTCTGAGCGGCAGTGATGTGCCGCATCACGTCGTGCTGACGCTTCTTTACGAGATTCGTGCGTTCAAGGGACACCAGACGCTGAATGCCGTGCTCGGCGGATGGAAGTTCGGCTTGCTCGAAACTTACATGTCGGGCGGACCGTTTACGGTGATCACGACCGCCAATGCCACGAACGCCTTCCCGGCCGGTGCGCTTCGCCCGAATCTGTTGCGGGATCCGTCGCTGCCTTCGGGTGAGCGAACTGTCACTCGCTGGTTCGACACGACGGCATTTTCAGCGCCCGCTCCATTCACATTCGGCAACTCACCGCGATCGGTCCTGCGAGGAGCGCCTCTCGTGACCACGGACGTCACTCTGGAAAAATCCTTTACCCTGACCGAACGCTTTAAGTTCGATCTGCGCGGCGAATTCTACAATCTGCTGAATCACGCGAACTTCAACGTCCCGGGATTCACGTATGGGGCGGCCGATTTCGGTGTGGTCACAAGCGCGAGACCGGGACGAACAGCACAACTTGCCGCGCGTCTGGCCTTCTAGCGAACCGTCGAGACGATTTGTTGTTTCCGGCTCGTCGAGTATTCGTCCGTCTAAGAGCTTGACGTCTTCAGGCAGCTCTGCAATAGTGACCTCACCAGTTTCTCGCATCACGTTTTTCCCGCAAAGATTTGTGTAATTGGCCCGCAGTACGGCAGTGCGATCTATCTGACTGCACGTTAGGAGGCTAGCGTGTCGACTTGTCAACTACGCAAGCCCGGAAGTCGCGAGCGCAGAATTAACTTTTACATCACTCGAGCTGCATTCCTGTTGGCGATACTCCAATTCTGGTCTTCCTCCACTTTGCTGGCCCAGTCCTTCACCTCTGGAACAACAGCAGTAAAGTTCGGCACTCATGAAATTGTTCTGGTGGGGAATGGATCTGTGGCGAACCCCTTCGATACATCGGCCACCGTAACCTTCACACCACCATCGGGGAGTGCAAATTCTGTAACAGTGCGCGCATTCTACGATGGTGGAAATACGTGGCGCGCTCGAGTGTATGTGACCGAGGCGGGGTTGTGGAACTGGACATCGAGTTCCGCCATGGACTTGCTGCTCAATGGGGGATCGGGCAGCTTCACGGCCGTGAATTCCAACCTTCCTGGAATTCTAAAAAAAGATGCCCTGAACGCAAGAGCATGGAGAACGGATTCCGGGAAATGGTTTGTACCGATCAGTGACGCTGCGTGGATGTTGTTTGGCAGCCGGAATCCAGAGTCGATCCAGTACTGGCAACAATTTGTACAGGACGACGCAGCACATGGCATCAATGTTATGGGCCCCATCGGGATGCTCGGCAGCTCCGGAACGGATGCAGGCCCTGTTAATGGAAACAACGATCCGTGGCAGTCAACACCGAGTCTCGATCTCACTCGCTACGACCTTTCCAAATTTCAGACCGCAGAGAGCCGCTTGATATGGATTTTTAACAATTATCCAGACTTGTTTGTGCAATCCCTGCTCTTGGGAACGGATCAGCAGTTTTCTTGGTCAGGGTACTCGCAATCTGTCCGCAACAACACGATGGACTACATGATTGCCAGGTGGTCGGCCTTTCCGAATCTTTACTGGCTTATCAGTAAGGACCAGGATGCGTCACTTAACGCCACGCTGAATTTTGACAGGGAGGTAGGGCATTACTTTGAAGACCACGAACCCTGGAAGCATCTTCTGTCCACCGAATTTCATAAGGCGCAAGGATTTCCTTTGACGGGTCCTGACGATCTCACCTGGCTGGATTACGTCAGTATCCAGGATCCTGATGGACCTGGCGCAACACAGATTCAGAAATTCAATCTGCAAAGTGTACCCGTCCAAATCGAGCTTGGAGAAGATATCTACGAAGAGTCTTCGAGGACGTATTCAGATCCTCGCTTTTATTTTCGCTGGGGCGAGTGGTCGTGGATCCTGTCTGGAGGAGCATACAACTATGGAGGCCGATGGGAGACGATTCATCCCTATTCTCAAACGGGACGAACTGATCTTCGCTATGTGGACTCGTCATCCGGCATTAATTGGACCGGTCAACAACTTCGAGGTCTTGATTCCAACGCATATGTCTGGCCTTACTTTCAAAGCCGAAACATTGATCTCAGCCTGTTTCAACCGAATGACAGCCTGGTAACAGCATGGGCCATGCTGCCAGGAGATACCTGGCGCCCGAAGTTGGCGCGGCGCGGCAACGAGGAATTTCTTGTCTACGATCCGAACGCTTTTTCGGAAGGCGCAGCGGCAGATGTCGATCAGACGCGGATCGCCAGTATGACAATGGACCTTACGTCGGTGTCTGGTAACTTTGTGGTTGAATGGTACCGGCCGTATGACGGTGTCGCGCAGAATGGTGGAACCGCGCAGGGAGGCGGATCACTCACTTTTGTTGCCCCCTGGCAGGGATATGATGTTGTTTTACGAATCGTGAAGAGTAATCCCGATGTTTCTCCACCGACTATTTCGATAACAAGTCCCACAAACAATTCAACCGTATCCGACACGATAACGATAACTGCGAGTGCGTCAGACAACATCGGAGTTGCGGGCGTTCAATTTCAGTTGGACGGAGTGAACTATGGCATGGAGGATATAACCGTTCCGTATTCAATTCCCTGGGATACCAAAACTGCAATTGACGGATCCTCGCACACGATAACTGCGACTGCCCGAGATGCAGCAGGCAATACCGCAACGGCTTCTCCGGTGTCCGTCATTGTAAGTAATCCGGACAGGACGCCACCGGCGGCGCCTGCCAATCTGGTTGCGACAATAATCAGCACGAGCCAGGTCAATCTGAGCTGGACAGCTTCGACAGACAACATCGCAGTGACCGGTTACCGCGTGGAGCGCTGCCAGGGCAGCGGATGCACTAACTTTGCAGAAATCGCCGCGCCAACTCAGACCAGTTACGGCGATCAAGCCGTTGTCGCGGGAAGCTACAATTATCGTGTGAGAGCGGCGGATGCTGCAGGAAATCTCTCTGGATATTCCAGTATCGTCAATGCGCTGACAGCCTCCGGACTGTCGTATGGCCTCGAATGGCCAGGCGACGGCGCCGTGCGCCGCATGCTGTACTGGCACAATCCGTTCCCTATTTACGATGCCACGTACATTTTCAAAGTCTACCCACGTAAGAAGACCACTGGGACGTCCCGTTACTACACGACGTTCTTCTGGGGCAACGACGGGCGATTCGACTGGGATAGCGGCGGCAGTCCCAATACCTACTACGGCGCGCATCCATATCCGATTCCTCCTCCCACCGGACCTGGTCAGTGGGAGATTTCGGTCAATAGCAACGATTATGTCACCGGAACCGAGGTCCAGTGGGACCGCTGGTACACTCAGGCCTTCCGCGCCTGGCGTGAGTCGCCTTCAATCACCCATCACGAGTTCTACTGGGACTGGCCGGACACGAGCAAAGTCATTACGCAGACAGTTGTCGATCCGCAGTGGGCGAACAAAAACCCACCCACACCGGCGATTGTGATGGGGCAAGCGCCGGATTACAACGGAGCCTCGTGGGGCGGGTATCCGGGGTGGGAAGAATTCAACGGCATCATCCGCGGCATCCAGATCTACTCCGGGTTGCTCTCGATGGCCGACATTCAATCCGAGATTACCGCTCCGAAGTCCACGCAGGCTGGCCAGAACCTGATGTGGTATCTCAATCTCAATCCGCGGCCTAATGATGTGACCGACAAGAAAGTTACGGGCATCCTGCATAACCCATCGTGGAGCGGTACGACAGCTTTGGAGTGGGCTGATCAGGCAGCTCCCCCCGACACCACACCTCCCTCAACCCCCACCAACCTTACCGCTACTGCCGTATCTTCCAGTCAAATTAACCTTGGCTGGACTGCTTCCACAGACAATGTGGGTGTCACCACGTACATAGTCGAGCGATGCCAGGGAACCAACTGTGCAACTTTCAATCAGATTGCGACTCCAGGTGGCACTTTCTACAACGACGCCAGTCTTGCCTCCGCAACTAGCTATAGCTATCGCGTGCGTGCGAAGGACGCAGCCGGAAATCTCAGCGGCAATTCCAATGTAGCCACGGCGACGACCAACGCGGCGCCACCGCCCGACACGACTCCGCCGACAGCGCCATCGAACCTGGCGGCAATAGCAATCAACACGAGTCAGATCAATTTGAGCTGGACGAGTTCGACGGATAACGTTGGTGTGACGACATACCTGCTGGAGCGGTGTCAGGGGACCGCGTGCTCGAATTTCGCTCAGATTGCAACTCCGACCGGTGCGTCATACAACGATACCGGTCTCGCCGCGGGTGCCAGTTACAGCTACCGCGTGCGTGCCGCAGACGCGGCGGGAAATCTCAGCGGCTATTCCAGTGTAACCAATGCGACGACTAAGACCCTGGCTGCAGCTTTTGCGTTCGATGAAGGGACGGGCCTGACGACAGCCGATGCTTCCGGTAACGGCATGTCCGGGACTCTCACCAACGGTCCTGTATGGATGCCGGGCAAGAACGGCAATGCTCTTTCCTTTGACGGCGTCGACGACAAAGTCTCGCTACCGAGCACGCTGGATATTGCAGCATTGCCGTTCACGGTTGAGGCCTGGGTCAGGCCGGCCAATTTTTCGATCCGGCACGTGATCTTCAGCAAGCGGAACAGTTTCTCTGCCAGTGGCATGCGTTTTGATTGGGCTTTGCAAAGTTCAACCGGCAGGGTGATTATCAGAACATCTGCGTCGACAGTTACGTTCACCTATACACCCCCCCTGAATACGTGGACACACGTCGCGGCAGTCGCCGACTCCACTGGAACCAAACTTTACGCGAACGGTGTTCTGCAGCAAACGCTTGGCGTTGTCACGCTCGGTACGGGCGCGGCTGCTGCGGCCAATATCGGGCGAACCGGCGATAATGCCGATCCTTTTGCCGGTTTACTCGACGATCTACGATTGTACAAACGGGCTCTCTCGGACGCAGAGATTCAGAGCGATATGAATACACCGGTTGGAAGTACTCCCGACACCGATCCTCCCGGTGTGCCGGCCGGACTGAATGCGTCAGCAGTCAGGGCCAGCCAGATCAATCTATCCTGGACAGCGTCGACCGACAATGTCGGTGTCACCGGGTATAGGATCGAACGGTGTGACAGTACGGGCTGCACCAACTTCGCTCAGATTGGAACTTCCACCTCGACTTTGTATTCCGATACGGGACTGCCGGGAGGTATGAGCTATAGCTACCGCATCCGCGCGACCGATGCCGCTGCAAATGTCAGCGGGTATTCGAATACAGCATCAGCCGTGACAAATCCTCCGCCCCCCGCGAACTTCACAGCGGCGGCATCCGGCGGGACTCAGATCAACTTGACGTGGACAGCGTCGGCCAGCGTCATCGGTATCCTGAACTACCAGGTCGAGCGCTGCCAGGGCGCCGGCTGCAGCACCTTCGTACAAATTGCGACTCCGGCGGCAACGAGCTACGCGGATACCGGTCTGACGCCGGCGACCGCTTATTCCTATCGTGTACGCGCCGTTGACACGAACAATACGCTGAGCGGTTACTCGAGCACGGCCAGCGCGACCACGGCAGATACAATACCACCAGGGCCTCCCTCCAACCTGGCAGCGATTCCTGCGGGTGCGACTCAGATCAATCTGACGTGGACGGCTTCGACGGACAATGTAGGCGTCACGGGGTACCAGTTGGAGCGTTGCCAGGATGTGAGCTGCACCACATTTGCACAGATCGCAACACCGGCGGCCGCGACCTACAGCGACATTAACCTGACGGCGAGCACGTCCTACAGCTATCGCGTACGCGCGACGGACGCGGCAGGCAATCTCAGCGGTTACTCGAATAGCGTGTCGGCGACCACGGGCAAAACACCGCCTACTCCACCGGCAAACCTGACAGCGGCGGCATCGGGTGGAACTCAGATCAACCTGACGTGGACACCGTCAACCAGCAGCATCGGTATCCTGAACTATCAGGTCGAACGCTGTCAGGGAGCGGGCTGCAGCAACTTCGTTCAGATCGGTGCTCCGGCAACGGCGAGCTACGCGGATATGGGCCTGACGCCGGCGACTGCATATTCCTATCGTGTGCGTGCGAGCGACACGGAAAGCACGCTCAGCGCGTACTCGAATACGGCCGCCACGACCACAGCAGATACAGTTCCACCATCGGCTCCTTCCAATTTGACAACGGCGGTAGCAGGTACGGCCCAGATCAACCTGACGTGGACGGCTTCGACGGACAATGTCGGCGTTACGGGATACCAGTTGGAGCGCTGTCAGGGTGTGAACTGTACGACATTTGCGCAGATCGCGACACCGGCAAACGCGAGCTACAGCGATATGGGCCTGACGGCCGGCACCTCGTACAGCTATAGGGTGCGTGCCACCGATGCTGCAACCAATCTCGGCGTCTACTCCAACATTGCATCGGCGACCACAATCGCTGCCGCGCCGGCCAACCTTATAGCGACGGCATCGGGTGGAACTCAGATCAACCTGAGTTGGACGGCGTCTACCAGCAGCATCGGAATATTGAACTATCAGCTCGAGCGCTGCCCGGGAGCCGGCTGCAGTAACTTCATTCAAGTGGCCACGCCCACTGATGCGAGCTATGTGGATACCGCTCTGACGCCGGCCACTTCATATTCCTATCGTGTGCGCGCGAGGGATACGAATAACAATTCCAGCGCGTACTCGAACATCGCCACCGCCGCCACAGCAGATACGGTTGCGCCATCGGTTCCCTTGAATCTGACGGCGACAGCAGTGAGTACCAGCCAGATCAATCTCGTCTGGACAGCGTCGACCGACAATGTCGGTGTCACCGGATACCAGTTGGAACGCTGCCAGGGTTCCGGCTGCTCCACGTTCGTGCAGATTGCGACCCCCACGGCTGCCTCTTACAACAACACCGGCCTGGCTCCCGCAACGAGTTACAGTTACCGGGTGCGGGCAGCAGATGCGGTGGGAAATCTGAGCGGCTACTCCAATGTGGCCACTGCTGCAACCCCGGCCACCCCGCCCGCCAACGGGCCGGCGGCCGCCTATGCCTTCAATGAAGGAACGGGTTCGACGACAGCCGATGCTTCCGGTAATGGTTTTACCGGGACTCTCACCAATGGCGCGCTCTGGACCACAGGCAAAAACGGCAATGCCGTTTCCTTTGACGGCGTTGACGACAAGGTCTCATTACCAGCGACATTGGACATCGCAGCGTTACCGTTTAGTTTGGAAGCCTGGGTCCGGCCTGCGAACCGATCGAGCTGGCACGTGATCTTCAGCAAACGCTCCAGCTACTCAGCGGCCGGCATGCGTTTCGATGTCGGCTTGCAGACTTCAGACGGCAGGGTTTATGTGACGACGTACAGGTCGGAAGTCACGTTCACATATGCTCCAACTCTGAACACGTGGACACACCTGGCGGTCGTTGCCGACTCCACCGGAACCAGACTCTACGTGAACGGCGCTCTGCAGCAAACGCTTGCTACCATTACTCTCGGCACAGGCTCCTCTGCCGCCGTCAATATCGGACGCACAGGCGATAATAGCGATCCCTTTGCCGGCATAATCGATGACCTGCGATTGTACAAACGCGCTTTGTCGCAGGCAGAGATTCAGAGCGATATGAATACGGGAGTTTTTTAACCAATGTGTCAATGGACGCCGGATGGAATGCTCTGGTCTCCTGAGTCAGAAGTTCACTCACATTTTCGGGACCATCTTTCCACTGTAGCGGCGGTCTATGACCGCCGGTTTTATGGCATGTTGCAAGGAAAACCGGCGGTCATAGACCGCCGCTGGAGATTGGCCATTTGTGCGGGGCTTGGAGCAGGAACTCCCCTCCTAGATTAGGAGGGGTGCCGCGAGCGATTAATAGTTCGTTAGAAAGCGAGCGGCGGGGTGGTCGATCAACGTCGCGAAGCTACCTTATAGATG
>WNFT01022574.1_pt1 | contig 10851 bp, 10 predicted proteins | sample 5400191 | NCBI WGS metagenome assembly WNFT01 (sample SAMN13153359, study PRJNA577476) | soil metagenome | isolation source: 80 cm saprolite under Madrone tree | place: USA:California | collected 2016-06-14
CCCTTCCATGACCCCGCACTCGATGAGCGCTCCTTGATACAGGCCTGGGTAGAGCTCGAGCGACACGATCGCGACATGCCCTCCCACGGACTGCCCGTGGATGACGGTCCATCGCGGGCGACGTACCTCCCGGATGAACAGATCGAGCAGCGCTCGCATGTCATCCACGTACAAGTCGGGTCGGTAATCCTCGGTGCGGTAGCTCGATGCGGCGAGCGCATAACCCCGATCCTGCAGGTGGGAAGTCAGGGGCGAATCGAACGTGCCGCCATCATAACCGTGGGCAAAAAGGACGAGCCCGCCGTTCCAGCTTGCCGGCACCTCGATCAGGTACTGCCCGCCCTCGTAGGTGCCCCGCCGGCTGATGGCACCGCCGTCGCTGGCGGGGACCGGGGGCGGGGCAAAGCCAGCAGCGAGAGCAAGGAGGACCACGGCCAGGAAAGCGAGACGCCGCCCTGGTGACACTACGCCCGCCTATTGGGTTCCGTCACTGTCCTCGCTCACTCGTCGCTCAGCATGAGGCGGGTCTGCGCGGTCGGCTCGGCGATGGCCATGCCCGCCTCCCAGTGTGGGCTGAACTGGGTCGGGATCCCGAACCAGCTCACCCAGTCTTCGCGCATGGCCGCGGGCTCGTCCGCGGGCCAGAGCACGTTCATGGGCAGCGGGCGAATGGGCGGACGGAAGCTCGGCAAGGGGATTCGGTCGATGGAGGTGCCGGCGGCCTGCGCTAGGAGCAGCCCGACCTGCTCGCGGCAGCGACGGCTCTGGCAGGGGCCCATGCCCGCGCGGGTGAGGCGCTTGATCTGGTCCTGGTTGACCGGGCCGTCGCGGAGCATGGTGTCGAGGCTGCGGGCCTCCATTTGCGGCGACTCCCACTTGAGGTAGCGCGGGGGCTTGACGTCGACCAGCTCGCGTCGCGTGACTTCTTCGCACTGGCAGATGTTGACGTCCCAGCCGCCGGCGTTGAGGAGGGATTGGAGCCATTGCTGCCAATGGGTGTGAACCGCCCCCTCAGATCGACTCAGCCCTCGCCTCGCGGCTGCGCCACTCAGCTCGAACTGCGGCCCTCTCCCCCGGTGGGGGAGAGGGATGTTGGGCGCGGGACCGAGGGATTGGGCGGCGGCGAGTCCGGCGAGGCGGCCCTGTGTGCGGGCGATTTCGGGATCGGCGAGCATGCCGTCGTGGACGCCGGTGCAGTCGCCGGCGGCGAAGACCGTCGGGACACTCGTTTGCATCTGGTCGTTGATGGCGGGTATCCAGCCCCCGAGCGCCGAGTCGAATGCGAGGCGGGCACCCACGAGATGGAGCAGCTCCACGTTAGGAGCGAGACCGAGAGCGAGGCAGACCGTGTCGCAGGCGATCTCGCGCTCGCTGTTCGCGACGGGCTTGAGGCTCTCGTCGACCTGAACGAGGACCACGGAGTCGATCTCGCCGACTCTGCCGCGCGCCTCTCGGATCGTGTGAGCGGTGTAGAGCGGCACGCCTCGGCCGGCAAGTGATCGCGCGATCGTGCCGTCGCCACGCACGGTGTTCGCGACCTCGACGATTCCCGCGACGGCCACGCCGCCCTCGAGAGCCAGGACGGCCGTTCTGAGGCCCAGGTCTCCCGAGCCGACGATGACCATGCGCTGGGAGCCGAGCGCGCGATAGCGGGTGAGGAGAGAGACGGCGCCGTTGGCTGCCATCGCGCCGGCGCGCTCCCAGCCCGGGAAGCCCATCGCCACGTCGCGCGCCCCGGCGGCGACGATGAGGCGGTCATAGCCGACGAGCCAGGAGCGCCGGTCGTCCGCGAGGCCGAGCATGGGCCCCGGCAGCTCGCGCACAGTCGGCCCGTTGACGAAGGCGCCCCAGACATAGGTGCCGAGCTGCACGTCGACGCCCGCCTCGTGGGCCTCGGCCAGCGCGGGATTCGTCTCGACCACGCGCTCCATCATCAGGGCACGATTCCGGACGGATGGCTGCATGCGCTGGCCGAAATAGAGCGGCACGTCCATGGCCATCATGTCGTTGTCGATGGGGTTCTCGTCGATCAGCAGAACCTCGACGCCGGCCCGGGCTGCCTCGATCGCGGCGGCCACGCCGGCGGCACCGGCGCCGACGACGACCACGGCGACGTGGCGTTCGGGTCGCGGAGCCTTTTCGGCGATGGATCGCTTGTCGATCGTCACCGCGAGCCCCGGGCGGCAGTCTCGGCGACAGAGGCGCTCGTCGGAATCCATCCGGCCCGCTCGCGCCAGTCGGGCGGCGTATCCGCGAAGCGGCTCAGGGCGAGGGCCGAGAGATCGGCGAAGAGACACCGGCCGTGCATCACGAGCTCGCTGATGCCCTTTCCGGCGGCCGGAGAGAGCCCGAACCCCACGCTCGACATGGTGGCGAGGATGACGTTGTCGGGGGACGAGAGCCGATCGATGACGGGAAGCCCGTCGGGCGTGTTCTCGGCGATGCCGCCCCAGGCGCGGATCACGCGCAGGTGCGCGGCCCCGGGCAAGAGCTCGGCCAGCCGGCGCGCCAGGTTTCGCACCAGCGGTGTGTTCGGATGATCCGGCGTGGCCATGTCGGGCACGTTGATCCACTCGTGAGGCCCGCCGCCGTAGACGAGATTGCCGCGCAGGGTCTGCCGGCCGTAGAGGCCGTTGCCCGCCACGCCGCCGTGGCGCATGAGGGGCAGAGGCTCCGTGGCGATCATCTCGATGCGCGCGGGGGCGAGAGGAAGGGAAACGCCGAGCATGTCCGCGAAGAGTCCCGTCTGCGGACCCGCCGCGATGACCACCGTGTCGGCGCCGAACGCGCCCTGCGTGGTCTCGACCGCGGTGACGCGACCGCCGCGTGTCGTGAGTCCCGTCACCGTCGTGTGCTGGAGGATCCGGCCGCCCTGGTCCTGCAGCGCCCACGCATACGCTTGGACGGTCCGCTGCGGGTTGGCGTGCCCGCCGAAGTGGAGATAGGTGCCGCCGATGGCATTGTCGCCGACGATGGGCACCAGCTCCTTGAGCTGGCGGCGATCCAGAAGCTCCCACTTGAAGCCGCGCGTCTCGCCGATCTCGGCCCAGCGCCGCGCCAGGGCGAGCTGCGTGTCAGTGAGGGCCACGCCGATCCGGTACGGCTGGTGCTCCGTCGGGTACCCGAGCAGGTCGTCCATTTGCGGCCAGAGCCGCTGTTCTTCGAGCCCGAAGGGGCTGTAGACGTGAGTGGCGCCCCCGCCATTGCGCCCGGAGGCTTCCCACCCCACGATGCTCTTCTCGAGCACGAGGACGTCGACGCCGGAACGAGCGAGCCACCATCCCGCGCTGAGTCCGGTGACTCCACCGCCGATGATGACCACTGCCGCCCCGCTGATTCGGTCCATAAGTCCCTGGTCGCCGTCTCCCTGGGTTGCCCCGAACATAGCACGGGCCGTATCCATCTGGTGACGTTGCTCGCCCTCGGAGAAAGGGCTAGAGTGCAAGCAAGATGCAAGCACCGCTGACCGTGCGCCGGTGGACGCGTGACGAGTACGAGAGACTCGTGGACTTCGGCGTGTTCCAGCGCGATTCCGTGGAACTCATCGCAGGGCAGCTGATCGTGGCGGAGCCTCAAGGTAGCTATCATGCGACGGCAGTCGGCGCCGCGGACGACGCGCTGAGGGCGATTCTCCCTCCCGGCTGGATCGTGAGGGCTCAGATGCCGATAGCGCTTGACGAAGAGTCCGCCCCCGAACCCGATCTCGTGTTGGTGCGGGGAGCCCGCGCCGATTACCGTGAGTCACATCCAGCGAGGCCGGCTCTTGTTCTAGAAGTAGCGGATTCAAGTCTCGACTTCGACCGCCAGCACAAGGGAAGTCTCTACGCGCGGGCGGGCATCCTCGACTACTGGATCCTGAACCTCATTGATCGTGTCCTGGAAGTGTTGCGGGAGCCGATTGCGGACGCATCCGCGCTCTACGCATGGCGGTATCGGTCCGTACGGACATTCACATCGGATTCCGTGGTCGCACCACTGGCGTTGCCGTCCTTGCCGATCGCCGTCGCCGATCTGCTGCCTTAAGCCCGGCTCGCCCGGCTCAGACCCCGTCGAGTGAGCTAGCCGGGTGCTTGACCGGGAGCGCGATAGGTGCGCCTGCCGTACTCCAGATTCCCTTGCCAGAGACGCTTGTCGCTGCCGAACAGGATGTGCTTGGACATGTCCGGTGAGTAGCGGCTCGCGGCCGGCCGGCGGCCCAGCGCCTCGGCGAGGCTCCGGATGTGATGCGGTCCCGCGCCGCAGCAGACGCCGAGATAGCGGACGTCGAGGGCGAGAGCTTCCTTCCCGAACTCGGCGATCTCGTAGCGGTTGCAGAGGAACGGATCCAGCGCGGTGGGGAAGGCGCGGTTGCCGGGAAGGGACGGGTCCGTCAGGCTCTGAAAGACGGGCTCCGCGGCCGTCGTCCGGTAGGGAACCGGCAGCGCGGCCACGTGACACGAGACGGCGGCGCGGATCTCTCGGAGCAGCGGCATCGTCGTGGCCGGGCCCCGGGCGCAGTTGAGGCCGACACGATGAAGTCGACGCCGGCCTCGACCGCCCACTCGATCTGCTCGTCGAAGATCCGCCGCGCCTGATTGTGCGACTTCGACTCGTTGGGATCGTAGATGCTGGTGTTGCAGATGTCTCCGGCCAGGAGAGTGCCGGTGCTCCGCGCCACCTTCCTGGCGATGCGAAGCGCCGTGCGATTGATCTTGGCGAGGTCTCCCTCGCGGCCCACCATCCGCAGCTTGGCGCGGTGGGCGTAGTAGGTGAAGGCCTCGACCACGTCCGAGCCCGCGTGGACGAACTCGCGGTGGAGCGCCTCCACCAGGTCCGGCCGCTCGAGCACGATCTCCGGCACATAGGCGCCCGCCTGGAGATACCCGCGCCGCTCGAACTCGAACAGATACCCTTCGGCGCAGATCACCGGCCCCTGGGCGAGCCGCTCGAGCAGTCCGAGCGGCTTCGATCCCGCCTTGCCCTTCGTTCTGGTCTTGCGAGCGCCGCCGGTCTTGCGGGGTCGGCGGGCCATCACGCCTGAATGGCCAGCTGGTGCCCGAAGATGTAGAGCGTCGGATGCGGACGGAAGCCTTGCACGCGCTTGTCGTGGAAGGTGAAGATCGACCGCCACACCGGCTGCACGATCGGGCCGTCGTCCTGCAGGATGGCCTCGAGCCTCGCCATGGTCTCGCGTCGCGAGGCGACGTCGAGGGTGCCCTCCGCCTGGCTCAGCAGGCGGTCGAACTCGGGATTGGAGTACTTGGACTCGTTCCACGGTCCGCCCGAGCGATAGGCCAGGGCCAGGCTCATGATCCCGAGCGGGCGGTGGGCCCAGGTGGTGAAGCCGAACGGCACCTTGGTCCACACCTCCCAGTATTGCGTGGAGGGCATGACGTTGATCTTGACGCGGATGCCCGCCTCCTTCCACTGCTCCACCATGGTCTGCACGGCGAGGAGCTCCCAGGCGGGTTGCGGTCGGCAGATGATCTCGACGTCGATGCCGTTCGGGTAGCCCGCCTCCGCGAGCAGCTTCTTCGCCTTTGCGACGTCTCGGGAGAGCGGTGCGAGCTTCGCGTACTCCGGATGCACCGAACTGACGTGATGGTGCTCGCCGGGCTGGCCGAGACCGCGGTGGGCGATCTGGAGGACCGCGTTCGAGTCGATGGCGTAGCGCATGGCCTGGCGCACGCGCTTGTCGTCGAAGGGCTTCACCGGCTGCATGCGCGCGGTCGCCGTGTACGCCGTGGCCACCTGGTACATCTGCACGTGCGGGATCTTCTGCAGCGCCTCGAGCTGGACGATGTCGGCGCCATAGAGGCCGTCCACCTGCTTGGAGGCGAGCGCGCTCACCGCGGCGGCAGGGTCGTCGCCGAGATCGATGAACTCGATCTGGTCGAGGTACGGCCCGCCGCCCCAGTAGCCTTCCTTGCGCGCCTTGAGCACCTGCTTGCGCCCGACCTCGTTGGCCGTCAGCGTGAAGGCGCCCGTGCCGTTCGAGCCAACCTTGAACTCGCCGTTCTCCGCCGGGTCCAGGATGAGGAGCGGGTAGTGGAAGAGCTGCTCGGGCACGGCGAGCTGGGCCGACTTGCCGTTCAGCCGGACGGTGAAGTCGTCGACCTTCTGGATCGCGTTGGCGTCCCAGAGGCGGGAAGACTTCTTGGGATTGCCCTTGTCGTCCTTCTCGCCCGTCTCGACATCCTCGAGGAGAAAGCCCTTCATCAGGCCGAGCACGGAAGAGCCGGTCTTGGGGTCGAGCACTCGCTTCAGGTTCCACACGACGTCGTCGGCGGTGAACTGCCGGCCGTTGTGCCACTTGACGTTCCGGCGCAAACGCAGCGTCCACGTCTTCAGGTCGGGGCTGGGCTCCCATTTCTCGACGAGGCTCGGACGGGTGATGTTGTCCACGCCGGTCACCGTGAGGTAATCGAGCACCTGACGCGCGGAGTTGGAGGATTCCACCCAGCTATACGTGTGGGGACTCTTGATGTCCTGGCAGCGCATGGCGAGCCGCAGGGTGCCGCCCTTGGGCAGGGCGCCCTGAGCCTCCGCCGGCGCGATCAGCCGCTCGCCGGCGACCTTGCCCACGAAGGCATAGGCGGCCGGCGCCGCCATGCCGAGCAGGGTCGCGTAGCGCAGGAACTCGCGCCGCTCGATCTGGCGCTCGACGAGCTGGCGCTTGAGTGTGGGCAGAAGGGGATGTTCGTCAGTGGCTCGCATGGTCAGATCCTCCCTGGGGCGATAGTCTCGGCGGTCGTCGTCTCCTTGTCAACGCCGTCACGGGCAGCAAGTAACTTGACTCTTGCTCGATTGAGCTTCATAAGCTCTGGTCAGCAGCCGCCGAGCAGAACAGGATAACCCGCCAACGCCGACGGCACCGGAGGGCACGATGGACGAGTACGTGCTTCGCGAGCTCATCGACGAGGTCAGGCGCGGACGGCTCTCGCGCCGCCGTTTCGTTCAGGCCATGGTTGGCCTGGGGCTCACGGCGCCTCTCGCCGCTCAGATGCTGGCCGCGGCCGGCGTCGCCCACGCTCAGCCGCGACCATCCGGGGTCGCCCCGACCCGGCGGGGAGGAGGCGGCCCGGTCCGGCTCCTGTACTGGGCGGCCCCGACCATCCTGAATCCTCACCTGGCCGTGGCCCCCAAGGATCTCGAAGCGTCGGAGCTCTTCTACGAGCCCCTGGCCGACCTCGATCCCGACGGCAACGTCGTGCCCGTTCTCGCGCGCGAGGTCCCGACGCTCGACAACGGCGGCGTGGCCAGGGACGGCACGTCGGTGACGTGGCGGCTCAAGCCCGGCGTGCAGTGGCACGACGGACGCCCATTCAGCGCGGACGACGTGATCTTCACCTGGCAGTACGCGTCCGACATGGCGACGGCCACGACCACCACGGGGTCGTACCGGGAAATCGATCGCGTGGAGCGGGTGGACGATCACACCGTGAAGCTGGTCTTCAAGCACCCGATGCCGTTCTGGGCCGACGCCTTCTGCAGCGCCGCGGGCATGATCCTGCCTCGCCACGTGTTCGACGCGTACCGCGGCGGCCGGTCCCGCGAGGCGCCGGCCAACCTCAAGCCCGTGGGGACGGGCCCGTACCGGTACGTCGACTTCAAGCCGGGCGACGTGCTGCGGGCCGAGATCAACCCGGGCTACCACGTGTCGAACCGCCCCTTCTTCGACACGGTCGAGTTCAAGGGCGGCGGCGATCCCGTCTCGGCCGCCCGCGCCGTGCTCCAGACCGGCCAGTACGACTACGCCTGGGGGCTGAACATGGAGGACGAGATCCTGCGGCGGCTCGAGGAGAGCGCCAAGGGTCGCGTCGTCATCGGCCGCACGGTGAACATCGAGTACCTCCAGGTCAACCAGACCGATCCGGGAAAGGACGTCGACGGCGAGCGGTCGAGCATCAAGACGACCCATCCGTTCCTGACCGATCCGGCGGTTCGGTCCGCCCTGGCGCTTCTCGTCGACCGGAGCGCCATCCAGACCGAGATCTGGGGGCGACAGGCCGAAGCTACCGCGAACTTTCTGAACCGACGCCCCTTCGCATCGCCGAACATGCGATGGGAATTCAACCTGGACAAGGCGAATGTCCTCCTCGACGCCGGGGGATGGAAGCGCGGGCCGGACGGCATCCGCGCCAAGGACGGCAAGCGCCTGAAGATCCTCTTCCAGACGGTCAACCAGCCCGTCCGACAGAAGGTGCAGGCCATCATCAAGCAGGCGTGTGCCAGGGCGGGGATCGAGTGCGAGCTGAAATCGGTGGTGGCCTCCGTGTTCTTCGGATCCGATCCCGGCAATCCCGACACCGAGACCCACTTCTACGCCGATCTGCAGCTCTCCACCAGGATCCTCCGCCATCCCGATCCCCAGGCCTTCATGCGGAGCTTCTGTTCCTGGGAAGCGGCCCAGAAGGCGAACAAGTGGGCCGGAGTCAACGTGACGCGGTGGCGGAACGATGAGTACGATCGGCTCTGGCGCGCCGCCGAGGCCGAGATGGACCCGGTCAAGCGGGCGGGCATGTTCATCCGGATGAACGACCTCGTGGTCCAGAACGTGGCCGTGATCCCCGTGGTGATCCGGCACGCCGTCTTCGCCATCTCCAACAGCCTCCGAGGGTTCGACTTCAGCCCATTCAGCGGGCCTCTCTGGCGCCTCGTGTACTGGAACCGGGAGCCCTAACCCGGACCATTCACGAAGGTGCCCGTGTCGTCGGAGTGATTTCGCGAAACGCAGCCTAGATCGCGAGCACGTTCCGACCGAGCGACGTCCCGGCGCGGAGGGCGTCGAAGGCCTCTTCGACCTGAGCGAGCGGGAAGACCCGGTCCACGATGGGCGTGATGCGTCCGCGGCCCACGAGATCCATGGTCTCCTGGAGCTCCTGCTTCGTGTTCGCGCGGGAGCCGACGATCTCCAGCTCGTTTCGCACCAGCTCGTGGGGCATGACGGACAGGGGAAGCTGGGGCGTGTAGCCGACGAAGACCAGTCGCCCGGCGCGCTTCACGCTCTGGTAGCTGGAGGGTAGCGTCTGCTGGTTGGCCACGAACTCCATCACCACGTCCACGCCCTGGCCGTCCGTGAGCTTCCGAATCTCCTCGTGGAAGGGCCCGCGGCGGGCGTCGATCACGGCGTCGGCGCCGAGAGATCTCGCGAGCTCGAGCCTGGCCTCGTTGACATCGACCGCGATGACCCAGCCCCCGGCCATCCGCGCCATCTGGAGGGCGTGCAGGCCCACCCCGCCCACGCCAATGAGGGCGAGCGTGGTCCCCGGCACGACCCGCGCGCGCTTGGTGATCGCGTGATACGAGGTCGCCACCGCGTCCCCGAGGATGCAGGCCTGCTCGAGGGGAACGTGATCAGGGACCTTGCACAGGTTGACGCCCGGAGTCTTGAGATACTCCGCGAATCCGCCATCCGTGCTGAAGCCGTGCTGGCGGACCTCGGTGCACAGGGTGTCGCGGCCCGCCCGGCAGTACTGGCAGCGGCCGCACGTGAGGTAGAAGTTCACGATGACGCGGTCGCCGGGAGCAAAGCCCCGCACGTCGCGGCCCACCTCCGCCACTTCCCCCGCGATCTCGTGGCCCATGATGATCGGGATCACCCCGAGCCCCATCTTGTTGGCTCGAATCTTCACGTCCGTCCCACACACCCCGACGTTCCGGACCCGCACCAGCGCCTCGTGCGGCGCGATGATGGGTGTGGGCACGTCCTTCGCAACGAACGGTCCGCCGAACTCCTCGAGCACCAGGGCGCGCATGGACCGAGACTACAAGACGGTGGCCAGGTCTCGCAATGGCATGCATGACCCGGTCAATACTTCATCCTCCTTCCGGCCGGCCGACGAACATGGCCATCTCGGCCCGGCCGCCCCACCGTGAGGCACTGCCACCTGGCGGCCGGGCGTGGGCGAAGCCCTTGAACGTGGCGTCCCGACCGAGTGGAAGGCCAGTGTGGGACTTCCGTGACGGCGGACCATTGGGGGTCGGAGTCTCTGGCATGCCTCATGCTGGAGGAAGGGGGGCATCCCATGGTCGACACGCGTGTCATGGACAGTAGAGCAAACTTGACGCCCTGCCCGGATCCCACGCCAAGCTCACGGTGAAGATCACCACCGCGCTCTTGGCTGACCAGCGCTTCTCCGGAAAACAGATCAGCGTAGTCACCATCGATGCCGTGACGACGCTACGCGGCAAGGTCGACTCGGAAGAGACCAGGGGGGCGGCCGCGGACATCGCCCGGCGCGTCGAAGGAGTGGGGGAGGTGCGCAACGAGCTGCAGGTCGTGCCGCCCACGGAGCGTGCCCAGGTGGACGCGAGTGACCTGGCGATCTCCCGCGCGATCGAACAGCAGTTCAAGCGGGATCCGCAGCTCCAAGTCGTCGTCATCGATACCCACGTCGACGCGGGCGTCGTGGCCCTCAGCGGCCAGGTGCCGAACCCCGAAATCGTGGCTCGCGCGGCCGACCTCGCGAGCGCGGTGCCGGGGGTTCGATCGGTCAAGAACGAGCTATCGTCGACCGCGCGCACGAAGCCCGAGTAACTCAGGCTCGGTCGGCGTCGTTTCGGGGCCGATCAGCTCGCGGGCGGCTGTGTCCGAGTTGTCGGGGAAGCCGGGGACGACGGCGCGCGCGAGGCCGGCGATGACGGAGCGGGCGAGGTTTGCGACGGCATCGCCGGGGGACATGGAGCTTCTGCGGAGGCCGCCGGAGGCGGAGTATCTTGTTTCGGCGGGGGCGTCGGCGGCGGATTTGTTGCGGAAGGCTCAGGGCTCGACGGAACTTTCTGGCAGGTCGCCTCGAGGGGTTTGGGCTTCAGGGGCGCCGACGGCAGCTGGAGGGGAAGCGGGTTGGAGGGTAGCGGTGGTTGAGGCAC
>WNFT01009133.1_pt1 | contig 10849 bp, 12 predicted proteins | sample 5400191 | NCBI WGS metagenome assembly WNFT01 (sample SAMN13153359, study PRJNA577476) | soil metagenome | isolation source: 80 cm saprolite under Madrone tree | place: USA:California | collected 2016-06-14
CTTTAGATGCGGCAATTGAAAGCGCTCTGCGTCGATGATTGGCCAAACTTTTTCCCACTATCGCGTACTTGAAAAGCTGGGCACCGGCGGCATGGGAATTGTGTATAAGGCGCAGGATTTGCGCCTGGAGCGCTACGTCGCGCTGAAATTTCTCCCGGACAATTTGACCAATGATACCCAGGCGCTGGAGCGATTTCGCCGCGAGGCGCTTGCTGCGTCCGCGCTGAATCACGCCAATATTTGTACCGTGCACGACATCGGCGAGCAGGATGGCCGGCCATTTCTGGCCATGGAATTTATCGACGGCGAAACCATGCGCCGCCACGTGAATAACAAGCCGCTGCCCGTCGAGGAAATTTTAACGCTGGGTATTCAGATTGCCGACGCGCTGGACGCGGCGCACGCCGAAGGCATCATTCACCGCGATATCAAGCCGGCGAATATATTTGTTACCAAACGCGGGCAGGCCAAGGTACTGGATTTTGGGCTGGCCAAACTGATCAGCAAGCGCGACGGCGACACGGAAGTTTCCGATTCGTCGCATCCCGGGCTGGAGAATCCGATTTCGATTGTCGGGGTCATCAGCGGGACGCCTTCTTATATGTCGCCGGAACAAATTCGCGGCGACGATCTGGATGTGCGCGCGGACGTCTTCTCGATGGGGCTGCTTCTGTACGAAATGGCCACGGGACAGAAAGCCTTTCCAGGGAGCAAGGGCGGCGCCAGAGCGCGGCGGAACTGCGATCTGATCTACAAGTCTTGAAGCGCGGGTTCGAGTCCGGGCACACACAGAGTTCGCTGTTGCTGGCAACAGCCGGAGCCAAGCGGCAGCCGTGGATTAAGCGCAAGAAATGGGCAGCTCCTGTTGCCGCCGGTGCGATCATTGCTGTGATGGGCTTGGGCGGCTGGTTCTATGACGCGCGTAGGGCGCACGCGCTGAATGAAACCGACACGGTGGTACTGGCTGACTTCACGAACAAAACAAATGACGCAGTTTTTGACGACGCGCTACGGCAAGGTCTGGCGGTGCAACTCGAACAGTCGCCTTTCCTGAGCCTGATCTCCGATCAGCGGACCCGCCAGACTCTGCAATTGATGGGCAAATCTCCTGACGCGAAATTGACGCCCGAAGTTGCGCGTGAACTTTGCGAGCGGACCGCGAGCAAAGCTTACCTGAGTGGAACAATTTCCAACATCGGCAGTCAGTATGTGCTGGGGATCAACGCGGTTAATTGCCAAACCGGCGATACGCTGGCGCAGGAACAAGCAACCGCGGAAAGCAAAGAGCATGTGCTGGGCGCGTTGGGTGATGCCGCAACAAAATTGCGGGAAAAGCTTGGTGAATCACTGAAGTCGGTGCACAAGCTTGCGACGCCGATCGAGCAAGCCACCACTCCTTCGCTGGAAGCGCTGCAGGCGTATTCAATGGGACGCAATCTGATGCTTACGCAGGGAAATTACAGCGCGGCGGTGCCGCAGTTCCAGCGCGCCATCCAACTGGATCCGAACCTGGCGATGGCGTACGCATCGCTGGGCACGACTTATCACAATTTGGGAGAGAAGGAACTCGCTGCAGAGAATACCCGCCGGGCATTCGAGCTGCGCGCCAAAGTTAGCGAACGGGAAAAGTTTTACATCGAATCGCACTACCATCACTTTGTAACCGGAGACCTGGAGAAAGCGAAGCAGGTGTACGAGCTTTGGGCGGAGACGTATCCGCGCGATTCTGGGCCAACAAACAATCTCGGAGTGGTGTATCAGACCCTGGGGCAATACGAGAAATCGTTCGAGAATTTCCGCGCGGCGCAGCGGATGACACCGAATGATGCCGTCGGTTATTCAAACACGCTGAGCGTTCTAGTGAATCTGAATCGCGTGAAGGAGGCACGCGCGATGGCTGCGGAAGCAGCAGCGAAGAAAATAGATTCTTCGGGCATACGATTTGATCTCTACCAGTTAGCATTTCTGCAAAGCGACGACGCAGGGATGGCTGATCAGGTGAGCTGGGCGGCGGACCGGCCGGGTGACGATGCAGTGATGCTTTACTACGAAGCGGACACCGCCGCTTATTACGGCCAATTGAATAAGGCCCGCGATCTTTCCCGCCAGGCAGCGGCCGCGGCGGAGCGCGCGGTTCGCCCGGAAAGAGCAGCGGGCTGCCAGGCTGCGGCAGGATTGCGAGAAGCCTTGTTTGGTAACGGCGCTGAGGCAAAACGAAATGCAATCGCGGCGCTGACGCCCTACGAACTGGGTTTAGCCGCGAGCAGCAACTATTCCACATATATGTATCCAGTTTATGTGCGCGGGCAGGCATACCTCGCCGCGCATCAGGGCGCTCTGGCCGCCGTGGAGTTTCAGAAAATCTTGAATTGGCAGGGTGTGGTATCGAATGAACCCATTGGTGCTTTGGCTCACCTGGGGCTGGCACGGGCTCACGCGATTAACGGGGACACCAAAGATGCGCGAACGTCTTACAACAATTTTCTTGCTCTATGGAAAAATGCCGACAGTGGCTTCCCATTCCTGTCGGCAGTACGAGCAGAAGCACCAAACTAGCCGTGAAATTTGGAATGAACGAATTGCGATTTCGAATGACACAAATTCAAGGTCACGGAATCGAACTTGCTCCGGTTCCGCCGGTGTTATACTGCTCGTTCTGATGTCTCGCCTGTCCCGATGAAACTGTCGAAGCTAGTGCCCCCTCCGTTCAGGGAATTTCTCCGGCAGCGCCTAACCGTCTATGTCTACACGTATGGATTCCGCCCGTCGAGGAGCATTTCGGAACAAACCTTCACTTTCACGGATTCCGGGCGCTCTTTCAGCGTCAAAGCCGACCATCGGACCGCGCTCTACGACATGATTGCCGAGGTTGTGGACTACGACTGCTATCAGCTGAAAAAAATCGAGTGGGAACCGGGCCGGGATCGCTGCATTGTGGACATCGGAGCCAATGTCGGTGTCACTGCGCTGGTGCTCTCGCAAATACCCGGAGCTCGAGTTGTATGCTACGAGCCGGATGCAGGAAATTGTTCTTTTCTTCGCGGCAATATTGAACGGAACGGAATCTCAAACGTCAACGTAGTGCAAGCGGCGGTGGCTGATTCCGATGGCGCTCTCGAGTTTCAGATCGATGTTGAAAGTACCGGAGGGCGCCTGGTCTCGGCCGGGGCAGCTTCGTCCAAGGCTGTGGTCAAGGTTGACACCGTCTCGCTGAGCCGTGTCCTCGAACAATTCGGCGATCGCGAGATTGACCTGATCAAATGCGATTGCGAGGGCGGCGAGTATACGATCATCGAACAGCTCACGCCTGCTATCGCCGCGCGCATTCGCAATCTGTTCATTGAAGTGCACGATCTCGATTCATCGCACAATCTGCAGACGATTTCGGCCAAGCTTTCGAGCCTCGGCTACAAATTGTCTTGCATACCCGACATGTGGGAACGTTCGGCTTTGCATCTCCTGCTGGCGCGCCGATCCAGTTAAGTCGTAGAGAGCCCTTCGATCCGATTTTGAGATTAAGAAAAAATGGTGCGCCCGGAGTGATTCGAACACTCGACCTTGTGCTTCGGAGTTTTGCTAGCACAAATTCTAATTGCCTTATCGTCCGTTACCTAGAGGCGAAACCACGTAGAAACCTGCCCTTTCAAATAGGCAAATGGGCTACGCCTCCCTACCGTCCGAAACTGTACACCATGCAGCGATCCAAGCATAAACTCTGTGCATGGACGCCAAGCGCCTAAAGAGCATTGCCGCGAAAGGCTTACTTGTTATCGTTCTGGTCCTTCTCTTCGTCTCTCTTCTGGCGCATCGGGTTTTCCATCCACGGTAAACTAGGAACACTTCCACGCCTGCCAGAAATCGCCGCGGCACTTCTCCGATTGATGCCATAACGACGCCGGCGGGAGTTCGAATAATTCATCATGGTCGATGGTGATCGAAGAGATGTTTGGTGGGCAACACTGAGTTGATGAACGTAAACGGGCTCGGGCAAGTTAGGGTGACACAGATGAACGGAAGCAGCAGAAAAAGATGCAGTTCGTGCGTCGACGACGAAGTGTGCGCGAATCCAGTGAGAAGCAAAAGAAAGAACTTAAAAAAACTCGTGACACGGTCGGCGTCGTTAGAGATTCGGCGTTAATCAGGCAGTGGGACTTTGCCGTGCTCCTTTAGCGACCGCACGTTGTGAATTGGCAAACTCTGTTGGCCTCCAGGGGCTACGATTTCTGCATGGAGACCTGTTTCAACTGGTTGCGGGCCATCATATTATTAGCGCTCGACGCGCACGTTGTGCCCGGCAGCCTCTTCGCTCAATCCGCGCAACCCAATGCAACTCAGAATGCCCCTGCTCGGTCGTCGAAAGAAGACGATGACTGGACCCGCGCTCCGAAAATACTTCAAACCGCCAATTCTTGGCGCACTAGTGATGCTTTGCCCGCCGAGCTTCGTCGGTTCAGCGAATCTAAAACAAAAGAACCCAATCCCATGGACAGCTGGGATTTGATTGCACAGGTGAACAATCTTCCTTTGCTTGCGGCGCTTGTTGTCGATCCAGGCGCAGACCCTGAATGTCGGGAATTTGCGCTGTCGCAAGGCATTGAGGTTGGTGGGCCTAGTCGATTCTTTGGCCTCCTACGCTCTGAGCTGTCTACTACGACCCCAGAGAATATTCAGCCTTGGATCGAGACAGTCCGTGATCGAATGGCGCGACCTTATGCGGTTGTCAATGCGTTATTCATCTCGTACGAGGACATGACCCAGAAAGAGGCTCTCGCCGTAATCGCTAGAATTGCCGACGATTTGCGACGGGGCGCACCATGGCCTGAGGCATATAAACGCTACTCAGAGGAGTTCAGCTACCCTCAAAACCCCAAGAATGGAGACAGCACCAAAATCGGGCTGCTCGGACCTCTTGTCGTTTTTCCTGACCCAGAATTGGGTAGCGGCCGCATCGCCACCGTTACAGCATCATCAGATGGGTCTCAAATCGAAGTGTGGAAGGGTAAGCCCCTACCGATCCGTCTATGGCGCATCGCGCGTTTCGACCCTGCACATCTTTCGAGCCTCCTGAAGGCAAGCGTCGGCGATGTCGTCTCGCTCCCGAGCGAATTGAATCACGAATATGTGTTGTATCAGGTCGAAGAAAGCTACAAGGGTGATCCCGAGAACCATCAGCACTGATGGGTGTGTTCATCACATAAAGGCTTATGCCGTTCGTTGTGGACTAACTCCTTCCATGAGAAACTTTTCAGCGCAGGCGAGCCTCACTCCACTACCAGACTGATTTGACCTGGACGGTTAGTGATTACGGGACATGGGCCTAACGGTATAGAATGCCGTTCATGTTAACGTTCATTGAACAACGTCTGTTGGCGTTCTTGGTTATATGGACGGTGATTGCAACGCTTTCGTGGTCGATAGTGCGAAAGAATTCAGCTGTTAAAGATGGCCTTGACCTTAGATTTTTGGGCACGGTCTTAATTATTCTAGCGGTAACCACGGCATCGTTATTCCACGCTCCGCTGGCTTTTTCTTTTACGGTTTTGATGCTTGGCTCGACCTTATCTATTTTGGCGGTATGAAGTCCCGGTCCGCACGCCGCTCTCGACTTGAAAGTTCAACCTCCGAAAAGACGAAGAGCTAAGCTTGGCCCTCGGCCCGAGTCAAGTCCCGATAAGTCATGGACGGTAACCGCGTTTAGGGTCATTTTGAACTTGCAGTCATTTTCGAAAATTGAAATGCGCAGTCGGGGTGATATTCTCGGGTCGCAACTGCCATGGAAATCTTCGTACGACTCTTTATTTGGATACTGAATCACACGTACCGGCGGCCCAAGTCGACTGGAGTCGTCGAACAAGATCCCATGGTCGAGGTGTTGCTTCGTGAGCACGAGGAACAGGCCGAGGCACAGCGCAAAGACCAGATCATCGCTCACTTTAAGAGCGATACGGCGCCGGTGCGTGGCGTCATCGACTACGACGAGTTAAAATGGAAATCTTTTTCGCGGGTCGTCGAGACGCCGGCAGAATTTACGTTTTACAGCGGAAAGAACCTCGCGAAAGTCATTGCCAAGTCCGAGTTTTCCAGCCGCCAGGAAATTCGCGCTTTACGCCGGGTGATTCGCCGACAGATCGCAGATAGTGAGCTGCTCGACGACTAAGAGTGCGACTTAGCTGGCATGGACGGTTTGGGCGTTAGGACTAAGCCGCTGTCGCGGCGGACGCGGTAGCGTGCAGTAGTCGCAGCAGCGTAGTGGCGTTAGCTTCAAGGGTCACAGAGAGGAGGTCCCTGTGACCCAACTTCGTCAACGGATGTTGGAAGAACTCCAACGCCGCAACTATTCCCAAGCAACAACCCGTAGTTACATTTTTGCCGTAAAGCAGTTTGCAGAGTACTTCGGCAGGTCTCCAGAAAAACTCGGAGCCGAGGAGATACGCCGATACCAACTCTACCTGCTCAACGAAAAGAAGTACGCCCCGGGCACCGTCGAGATCCGCATGTCGGCTTTGCGTTTTCTCTACAAGAAAACTTTGAAGCGGCGCGATCTCGGATTCGATGATCTGGTCTACCCGAAGAGGCCCCAAAGACTGCCGGTGGTGCTGAGTCCCGAAGAAGTGACACGGCTGATCGAAGCAACACCTCATCCGATGCATCGCGCCATCCTCATGGTTCTCTACGGTACCGGCATTCGCCGCACCGAGGCGTCACTGCTGAAGGTGAGTGACATCGATAGCCAGCGCATGGTGATGCACATTCGCCAGGGCAAGGGATCACGCGACCGCGATGTTCCGCTGAGTTCTAAACTCCTGGAAGCCTTACGCGAATATTGGCGCTTGAAGAAGCCCAAGCTTTATCTGTTCCCAAGCACCTCCGCTCATCGTGGCCCGGAACGGCCCATCTCCGACAAGACGGTTTGGCACGTTTGCAAAGGGGCAGCCGTTCGGGCCGGCATCAAGAAAAGGATTGGACCGCACACCTTGCGACACAGTTTTGCGACGCACCACATGGAGGCAGGGACTGATCTGCGAACCATTCAGCTGCTGCTGGGACACGCGCACCTGGAACATACGACCGTCTATTTGCACCTCTCGCACCGTCACCTGCATGCGGCGATCAACCCGCTCGATCAACTCACGGTCCAACCGCCGCAGTCAGAGGATAAACCTTAGTGACCCGGCCACCCTGGGAGGTGGCCGACGTCATCCGCATCGCTGGCAGTAGGTTTCGGGAAAGCTATGGCGCATCGTTGACCTGGCCGCAGGTCAAGGTGCTCCGGGCCATTGCCCGATGCCGTACTGCGGCACTGGGCGGCCATCTCGATGTATGCACCGGTTGCGGATATGTCGCCGGTATTTCCTACAACTCCTGTAGGAATCGGCATTGCCCGAAGTGTCAGACGGGCGCTCGCGAGAAGTGGCTCGCCAAACGCCAACAGGAACTGTTGCCGGTGAACTATTTTCATCTCGTCTTCAGCGTTCCACACTCGCTCGTCCCGCTGATCTGGCAGAACAAGAAGGTCCTGTTCAAGCTCTTGTTCGATGCCGCTGCTGCCACTTTGCTGGAAGTCGCCGCGGATGCAAAGCATCTCGGTGCCGAGATCGGCTTCCTCAGCATCCTGCACACTTGGGGACAGACCTTGCAGCCTCATCCACACATTCATTGTGTGGTGCCGGGCGGCGGCCTATCGCCCGATCACGAACGCTGGCATTCCACACCCTCTCACTTCTTTTTACCGGTGAGGGTGCTCAGCCGAGTCTTTCGCGGGAAGTTCGTAGCCGGATTACGACGCGCTTTTCGAGCTGACCAATTGACGTTCTACGGTGAATGCCTCCCGTTGGCCAACGAAAGAAACTTCGCGGTATTCTTGCGCTCCCTGTTTCGAGAAGAGTGGGTGGTCTACTCCAAGCCGCCGTTTGGCGGTTCAGAACATGTCTTGCACTATCTAGCTCGCTACACGCATCGCGTGGCCATCTCCAACCACAGGATTGTCGCCGTTAACAATTCCCAAGTTACCTTCCGATGGAAGGACTACGCCCATCACAACAAACAACGCACCATGACCCTGACTTGCGAAGAATTTCTGCGCCGCTTTCTACAGCACCTCCTGCCGAAGGGATTCCCGCGCATTCGTTATTTCGGCTGGCTCGCCAATCGCAGACGCAGCAAACTTCTTCCACTCTGTCGCAGTCTTCTCCCGAACATGCCAGAACAAACGCCTGCAACTGTGGTCCGTCAAATTGCCGTCTGGCGCTGCCCTCGCTGTCACCGACCGATGTCCGTGCTGGAACGCCTGACTGCCGCGCAGCTCCTCGAAACTGAAGGGAGACCGGAATGCACCATTGATACTTCCTGACCATCAACTCGCCTTCACTCTGACCGTGTGGTTTCCAACTCAGTCGCTGGAGGTGTGTCCGTACACTCGCAAAGTGACGGCTTTGCGCACCTATCACTTGTTCTCAACAGGGTGCCTCCGCACTAAACCAGAATTTTCGGGGATTCGTTTCTCTGCAGAGGATGCTTCCCGCTCTTTCTCCGCCCGAGAAACATCATTGAAAACGCATAAGTAGTTGCCAACACACCGCGACAGCGGCTTCCTCCAAACGGCTCTATCGAAAGTGTTCCGGAATTAAATCCGTTGCTCTTATCCAACCTCAATTGCCGGACCACTTCCGATAGAATGCTAGCGTTTACCAGGCACGGGCCCTGTCAATTCCAGCGCTGGCCTGAGCCGCTCTACCGTTTTTCTGCCTCAATCCCGAACCTTGTGCCATGAAACGTAGACACGCTTTACAGGACAGTTCGGCGTCAGACAGTCGCGCACCACATTCACATCCTGCTCAAAATGACAATGCTTGTCCCCTAGCGGGGCATCCGTAAAATCACAGCCTGCCGGTTTCGGATCCATAAAGACTTCGTCTTCCGTCAGTCTGTACTTCAGCGCGAGCCGGTACTTTCCTGGCGTCTGAAAATCGGAATGCTTTCCCAGCGAGAGGAATTGAACGATTACAAAGACCGCTCCAACAAGCACGATCCCCCCAATACCCACCCTCAACAGGACCCCTAGTCCAACCTTCTGCTCTCCTGTCCACACCTGCGCCGGCTCTCCAGGTGGAACATTGGTTTCCTGGTGTGAAGCAGCGTTGCGTTCCCAACCGCAAACGTCACACTTCGCCGGCTCCCCACAGAATGGTCGAATCGCTTTGCAGTTATCGCAAACGAAATTCATAACGTCTCCACCAGCTCCGAATCAATCGCGTGTGGGTTGTGCATGGAAATCACTAGGCCGGTGGGGATAGACTGTCACGGACGCACGTGCGCTGAAGCAGGTTCTTCTGTCCTCACCCGCTCCGGAGCACAGCCAGCGGACTCGGAGGCATCACACACGCGCGCACGTGCGTAAGACCTGAAAAATTCGCGCCCAGCAATTTTAGTCCCGCACGTGCGTTCCTTCGTCTTGGCTCGGCACTGCAGACCCACCTAGCCATGGCACACAGTAAACGTCTGACGCACTATAAGCGCAAGGAAAAATCAGCAGTGCTAGGGAATCTGAGCCGGCCGCTAAACATCGAAAGCCTGGACCTAAAAGGGAAATTGCCGAAGGAATATCTCTCCGATATGAAGCGAATTTGGAGGCTCTCGGGAGTCGGGCATTCGGATCTGGTCCTTACCTAGCGAATTACGCGGAAGCCTCCGAAAGAGAAGGCGCTGAACCCCATTTGTGTCGCGATCGTCACGAGCGGCCTCGTAGAGGCGATCACGACAGCACCCAAGCGCATGCGCCGTGTCACAGAATACGTGCGCCAGCATTCGGACCTTATTAGGGGAATCCAGGAACAGCAGCGCATGTTCGATTGAAAACGCGGGAAGCGAAAGCGAAATTATTGTCGCTTGGGTTGGCTAACCCAACGATATCCCTAACGTATGCTGAACGCTCCAAAGCGAAAGCCCGAGACTTCAAGAAGGATCAGCGAGCCTTCCGTTACGCCAAAAAACGTTCCGTTTAACTGAGCCTTTGCTAGTTGTCCGATTACGCGACGCAATGTAAAAGGGCGCGGCGACGCTGGGATATGATTCCCAGTGACCCGTCCCTAGGGGCAAGACTGGAGGTAAATCGTGGACGAGGAACTGAGAGATGCGCTCCGCGAATTTATTGCGGCTCAGATTGGCGAGGAGCAAATAGAAAGGTGGATGAAAGAGGAAGGGGAATCAGTCGATGCCTGGAATGATGCGAATCGGTTACATGCAGGCGAGAAAACTCGGGAGGAAGTCCTTGATTTTTTCGTGGCTCTAGGCCCCGACCTAGAACAATTCTTCAGGGAGTATCACGCCGAGCATGGTTGCTACCCCGAGGTCCCAGATTTTTCAAAACTTCCTTGGATACGACTGTTCTAAGTTCTTCATCGGCCATGATCGCCCGCGAGACCCAGGCAACATTGAATGCTGCCAAAACCGCGATAGAGGCTGCCAATTCTAGCGAAATTATTAGGAACACATAAGCACCGTTTGGGCAAGCGCTCAGTCCAAATCAGCTCTATAGTTCCGTGATGTATTGCCCGATACCTCCGGCCTTGAGTTCTCCACCTCGCGGCATGACTGCCATAGGAATGGTGTTGCATCGGGCGACGCCCCAAGCCCTATCACTTCCGTGTAATGTAAAAGCCTACCGGTACGTCCACCGAATAGTCTCCCGGCGGGAATAGCAGTGCGTTCCGCTGCTGCCCAAACTCGTTGTGCTCCTGCGTCGCATACACCGCATCGATCTGCTTCTGGATCGCCTGCGATGACATCGACGGATCGAAGACCATTACATTGGGTCCGAAATCCGGCTTCGCGCCCTTCGCCGCAAGTGTCG
>WNFT01005793.1_pt1 | contig 10848 bp, 6 predicted proteins | sample 5400191 | NCBI WGS metagenome assembly WNFT01 (sample SAMN13153359, study PRJNA577476) | soil metagenome | isolation source: 80 cm saprolite under Madrone tree | place: USA:California | collected 2016-06-14
TCCTGTGCAGCCCGCAGGCGCGCCTCCGCACCTTCCCAGGCAACGAGAGCCTGGGCACACGAGGGGATGAGATGGTCTGCATCTAAGGTGGAAGCCAGAAAGGCCGAATAGAGGTCCCGCTGCACGGGACCCACTCCACAGGGACAGTGATGCCAGCGCTGCGACAACGGTTTTTTCACGACACGGCCGCAGCCATGACAGAACTGGCTCAGTTTGGCAGCTCGGGTGGGGACTTCGATCAGGGTGCCGCCCGTGCTTGCAACGGTGCGTCTGAGCATCTCTACAAACATCCCTGGGGCTCTCAGTCCTACGCTCTTGCCATACTGCTTTTGCCACGCGCGGTAGGAGATCTTTTCCAGAATGACCGTGTTGCCGACCGCGACGATCTCATGCACGTGTTGGCCATGCAGACTCTTGCGATGGGCAGCCAGCTTGCGTTCTTTTTCTGCGAGGCCTCGGCGCGTTTTCTGGTAGTTGTTGCTGCTTTTCCACTGGAGTTTCTGGTTTCTTTGCTTCTTGATGCGGCCACGCTCGTCATAGTTCTGCGGATTGGCCGCACGACGCTGCCGGTCCATTTTCCGTTGCAGCCGACGGATGGCTTGGGCGTTAGGGGCGAGTTCCTCACAGAAAACGGACAGGTTGGCTTGGGCTTCTCGTGGAACCAGTGCGATGGTCGAAGGCCCCAGATCCGCCCCGATGGTGTCACCACCGACGGGGTGTTTGGGCTTGTGGTAGGGGAGGCCTTCCAGGGCCAGTTGCACGACGTAGCGAAAGCCCAGCGCGTCGGCTCCCTGGGCATGCGGACTACTGGCTTTGCGCTGCACCAGCCGAGCGTATTTGATGCGGTGAGCCAGTCCGTGCTTGACCACCGGATCGTCCCAATCGATGAGGGCAGCCAAGCGGTCGTCTTGCCACAGCAGCCAGCCCTGGTGGCCTTCTTGGGGAGGTTGCAGCACGAAACGCAGGCCGGTGTCGTTGCGCTTATTCTCCAGACTGCCAAGCCCTCGTCCTCGGCTCTTGAAGCGCACGCGCCGTGCCTCTCCTAGGCAGACCCGATTGAGGGCGTGATAGGCCCGAGAAGCTACTGTTTGGGCCAACACGGCATCCAGATGGTCGGCAATCCAGGACGTACGCAGTCCTTTGGCCACTTCGTGCAGGGCATATTCACTAAAGCCATACGCTGCTCTCAGAGCCGAGAAAGCCGCTTGCCGCTCCTGTTTGTGCGTCCGGGGAATGGCACGAGCCTGCTGCCATTTGGGATCAGCTCGCATGCGGAGCATGCGTGTTTGCCCTTCGGAAAGCACAGCATTGTAGAGGGCTCTGCCAGCCTCCAGATGCCCCCGGATGCGTTTGGCCTGCCCCTCATTGACGACCAGGGGCAGTTCCAGCAAAAAGGTGGGTGTTTTGCGCCGCGGCTCGTGTTTCGGTTTCGCGCTCTTTGGCTTCCTCTTGCTCATAGCACTGCAGTATACCACCTCTGCTTTTCGAACGTAAGTTCCATCTGACCTCCCCTCCGCCTTGAAAGGAACGGCGGTTCATCCCCTGGATGAATCACAGGGGCTTTCCCGCTCGGTTTTCTGTAACTCCTCATGCGCCCGATTCTTCTCCGCCTGCGGCGGTGTGGGATCATTTTTGGCGGCGGCCAGGTCCGCCGCCAAAAATGATCCCACACCGTCACCTGGCAACTGCACGCCTGCAAGCAATTTCTGAAACAGTTGGTCGGGCGTATAGGGATAAGGATTGTCGCGCACAAAGATACGCGCCGTTGGATGGTCGAAGACCGAATAACTCTCATCGGCATCACTGTCGTTGAGCACCAGGCCAAACAGGTTGGGATGGTTCTCGAACTGCGCTGCCAGGTGAAAACCAAGTTGTCCACTAAAGAGCAACTGGTAGTAATGGATGGTCAACGGGTAACGAGCAGGCAAACGCGGAATGGACTTGTCAAGGCGGTCCGTGGCCATAGTGATGCTATCGATGGTCGGCAGCAGGTTTGCAAGCTGCCGTGCCTTCTGCATGGTATCAGGGCCGTATAAATCTAACCCCATCTGTGGTTGCCCTTCAGCATCAGGGTAAACGGCCTGCGAGAAGATGGAAGGATCATTGCCATCAACCGCTATCGGCAGCGGATCGTCCCATTGCTCGTAGGTCAGTATACTGCCTGGTCTCAAGTGACGATACATCCAACGCGAGGCCTGCACACGTGTATTCGGCTGACTGTACACGTTCAACAGTGCCAGACCCTGAAAGGCTGTGCCTGCAACAACAAGTACGATTGCGCCCACTGCAAGAGTCCTGGCGAAAAGGGTCTCCCTCCATGTGGGGAAAGGGTCCGTAGGGGCGAGGGTGGTCGAGTGGATGTGGGGAGGGCCTTTATGGTCGCCCGCGTCACCCTTCCTCCCCCTCAAGGATGCAAACCCGGCGAAAAACCGTTGAGATCTGCGGCTTTTCGGTCTTTCACGGTAGGCAAACGCTACCAGTAACGTTGCTGCCATCAAAGCCAGGAAAGGGTAGACAGGCAGCATATAGCGCATGAATTTGACGTAGAAACTGCCCACAATGGCACTATAGGTGACGACCCATGCCAACACCACCACCCATCCATCGACATCATGTTTCCTTGCTAGACCAGCTCTCCCTACACACCACAGGAGCCAGACAAACCCAAGCAATGCCGCTATACCCAGCGTTACTCCCATGCCCCAAAGTAGCATGTTCTGTCCCTCGTAAAGATAGGGGATCGTGCCTGCGAACTGCCGCACATAGGGTAGATCGAGCAACCCGCGTGCCAGATCGCCTTGTTCTGTGATCTGCTGGCGAAAGTTGGCCAGGTCAAGGAGTGCATAGGGCATAGTGAGCAGGAAGACCAGCCCTGTTGTGGCTGACGCAGAGAAGAAAGGGCCCAGGGCAGTAAACAGGCCACGCCGATGCCAACGTAAGAGGTAGGCGATGAACAACGGTACGGCCAGGGGAGCAGCGCTGAATTTTGTGGCAAGGGCCAGGCCATAACCCAGACCTGCCACCAGGGACCAGCGTACAGGTGCATCGGTATCTACCAGGGCAACGCATGCGAGCAGCGTAAGGATAACGAAGAAGAGTAGCATGGTATCAACGGCATAAAAGTGTGACAGTTGCAATTGCAAGGGGGTGAATGCCACCAATGCCGCCGCCAGTAAGGCCAGGGTCCAGGCTTGTCGCCGCTCTGCCGTATGATCCCCCGAGAGCAATAACCCCAACCAACCTGTCAAGAGCACGCTACCGCTATCGAAGAGGGCAGAAAGCACACGACCAACAAGCGTAAGGTTAGCGAAGGTCCCGAGTGTGGGGAAAAAGTGTGTGAGTATGTTGCCTAGCGCCGCCAGCAGATAGAGTGGGAATGAACCATAGGCAAAGAAGTGTGGATTGAGCGGTGAATGTACCGGGTCAAGCAACTGCGTCAGGCTGCTCGGCCATGACAATCCTGTGACGTGGAACATAATTTGCCGCTCGTCGGGGTGGAAACTGTTGCCTTGATCCCAGTTCAAGCCATATAGACGCAAGGCCAGCGCGAGCAGCGTCAGGCCTAATAGGGCTAGTGGCCGCCAACGCATGAAGCTCTTCACAAATATCCCCTGTTACAACCTCCCTCTTCGCACAGAGAGGGATTATCTCCTGCTCAATCTTGCTTTAGTATACGGAAGGTGCCTTGATGAGTCAAGCCGGATAGGAACGTTGGGTGTATGAACTCCTTTGAGTTGGCAATCGTTTCGGCGTTCTTCTCTTGTCCTTTGGGTGTGATATATTGGTCTAGTAGTTGTTGAGCCTGTTGGCGTGTGCTAATTTTTGTCTGTGCAAGTAGTATAGCACAATCGGCAAGGTCTTTTCCTAGTTCGGCTAGGTAGTGTTCTATGTCGCGTGCTTCCATCCTGCCCCTTTTCTATGTCTTATAGCCACAGGATCTTAGCTGGTTTTTGTTTCGTTGTGCTTTTCGATTGGTGACATAGAATAAGGCAGGAGGCGCTTTGTTGCGGTGCTTCCTGCCTTGATCTGGAGCGACGGTGACAGGACTCGAACCTGCGGCATTCAGTTCCGCAAACTGACGCTCTATCCACTGAGCTACACCGTCGTGCTAGTTCTACAGAGCTACAAGTAGCTCTGTATACGCATGATAGCAGACTCTGTTCACCTTGTCAAGCCCAATGGTCCTCCCTGCAAGAGGTGATCAATGGTCTGGCAGCTATGCCAGACCATTGATCACCTCTTGTGCCCGCCCTAGCGCATCGCGTCGGACATAATAGTATGCCCACAGGCCCTTTTTGCGACAATCGACCAGCCCCGCATCTCGAAGAATTCTTAAGTGGTGACTGATCGTAGGTTGCTCGAGCGTAAAGCTTTCCACGATCTCGAAGACGCACACTTCCCCTTCGTGTCGGCTGAGCAAACTCAGAATGCGCAAACGCGTCGGGTCTGCCAATGCCTTCAGTAAACGTGCCTGGTTAACCGCTTCAGCCTCGGTCAGCGCTGGTACAAACTTGGGCGCAATGTTCACTCCCGGCGGCGGCACCGTTGCTCGATGCCCCAACACGCTCACTGGACGTGCTGGGCCAGTAGGTACAGCCATGGTTTGCGTTGCGCTTGCCTGATTCATTATTGCCATTATCTCTCCTTCCATCCTCCCAACCGGATATGGTACATTCTAGGGGGGGACCTACTTTCAGTATACTTAGGCATCCAAATCTAAGCAGGTCTCTTCGGGGCTCCTTATCGTTTCTCGGTTTTGCGCACTTGTAAGTGCAGTTCTTCTAACTGCTTCTCGTCAACTGGCGACGGCGCATTCAACAACAAATCCAACGCGCTCTGCGTCTTGGGAAAAGCGATAACCTCGCGGATATTGTCCACGTCGGCCAGGAGCATGATCAGGCGATCGAGACCAAGGGCAATACCACCATGTGGTGGAGCACCATACTCGAAAGCCTCAAGCATGTGCCCAAACTGCTCCTTGATCTGCTCGTCATTCAACTTCATTAGCGAGAAGACCTTGTGTTGAAGCGCGGCAACATTGATACGCACACTGCCACCGCCGACCTCGTAGCCATTGCAGATAATGTCGTACTGCCTGGCACGGATATGCAACGGATCGGTGTCGAGGCGCTCAATGTGGGCCTCGTCCATGCCGGAGAAAGGGTTGTGCTCGGCATCGTAGCGTTGGCCTTCCTCGTCGAAATGCAAGAGCGGGAAGTCAACCACCCAACACAATGCCATCTCGTTGGGGTCAATCAGCTTCAGACGTTCACCCAGCTTCACTCGCAGGCGGAAGAGCACATCATTGCACACCTTGGCACTGTCAGCGACGAACAAGAGCAAATCGCCAGGCTGACCTTCGAGACGTTCAATGATGGCCTGGACCTCGCTGCTGGACATAAACTTGGCCATGGGCGACTTCACCTCGCCGGTGGCACTGATTGCTAGCGAGACCAACCCTTTTGCCCCCAACGTACGCGCAAACTCGGCCAGTTCATCGATCTCTTTGCGACTGTAACCCGCCGCACCTGGTACACGTAGGCCCTTAACCATCCCGTTGACCGCCAGTGCACTCTTGAACACACCAAAGTTCCCTGCCATCGCCAGGTCCGATATCTCCACGAGTGGCAAATCAAAGCGCACATCGGGATGATCTGTCCCGTAGCGATCCATCACCTCTTTATAACTCAGGCGTGGGAAAGGCCGCTGTTTGATCTGCTTCTGCGTCGTCTCCTCAATCAGATGGATCAACAGCCCCTCGATCAATGCCATTACATCTTCCTCTGCCACGAATGACATTTCCAGGTCCAGTTGTGTGAACTCCGGCTGGCGGTCCGCCCGTTGATCTTCGTCGCGGAAACAGCGGGCAATTTGGAAGTAGCGATCCATGCCAGCCACCATCAGTAACTGCTTGAGTTGCTGGGGCGACTGTGGCAGCGCGTAGAACTCACCCGGATAAAGTCGGCTCGGTACCAGGTAATCCCGTGCACCTTCAGGAGTGCTTTTCATCAAAATCGGCGTCTCAATCTCCAGAAAACCACGTTCATCCAGGTAATCGCGTATTTTCTTTACCACTTTATGACGCAACATGATGATATCGCGCATCGAGGGTCGGCGCAAGTCGAGATAGCGATATTTGAGTCGCAGAGACTCGTCTACCTGGATGTTGTCACTGATAGGAAATGGCGTTGTACGTGCTGGATTGAGGATCACGATATGCTCAGCAACGACCTCAATTGATCCTGTACTCAAATGCGGGTTTTCTGTGCCAGGCAGGCGGTGCACAACCGTTCCGATCACCTGCACGACATACTCTGAACGCAATTCGGAGGCGATCCGATGTGCTTCCGGGGAGCGCTCGGGGTCACAGATCACCTGTGTGATGCCATAGCGGTCGCGTATATCCAGGAAGACGAGGCCTCCGTGATCTCGACGTCGATTCACCCAACCTGCTAACTTCACCTGCTGTCCAATATGACTGGTGTTTAATGCACCACATGTATGTGTACGATAATATAGCTCAAAATTCACTTTGATTCCGAAACTCGCGGCATCGAGTATTTCCTAACAAAGGGAGGATATGCCGCGTCTCCTTTCCATTTTTGCTTCTTTATGCGCAGGGTGTTTGGGCCTGTCCATTAATGCTGATGGAGAGCAAACTCGAGGGAGAGGCAGTGTTCTCGGTCAGCAGGTAAATCTTCATCTCCTTGGAGTTGACCGCAATACTCTGGATTTGGCTCAACTGGGTCCCGGAGACATATTGGGCGACCACCTGCAGTCCCTGGATGCTCCTGTTGCCCACCGCGCCCCCGCCGCTGCTACTGGTCAAATCCAGCAGGCGGTGCTGGTCGGGATCGCCGATATAGAGGTGGGCTGTACTGCCAATCTGGCCAACGGCGAGCACGTCGGCATGGGGCACGACCAACGGGACAGAGCCTGCCGAGGCTGCAGCCATGGGAACTGTGGGCACAGGCGTCTGGCTCAAGTCGCTGCCGCCCAGGGCCAACGGCACGGCAATCGGTGCCGCCACCGAAACCGGCGTCAGGGCCGCCGATGGGCCGCTTCCTCCCAGTTGCAGGCTCTGGACGGAGCCATCGGCCAGCAGGAAGAAGAGCAGGTGGTTGGGAAAGGCGGCCACACTGATCAGCTGTTTGGGTGCCTGGAACGGGGTCGTCGTGGGATTGGGTTTGAACGTATTATCGGTGTCGACGGCCACATCGATGACCTGGACCGTCTGGGCAGGGCTGGCAGCTCCGGCGGATGGAGCCAGGATCACATAGAGATCGTTGCCTTGGGCGGCCAGCAGGATGGGCGTGTCCTTCGTGCTCGGCTTGATGGCCGTCGTGGCGCGCAACTGGGGCTGGTCCGGCAAGAGCAGGCCCAGTTGATAGCCGGGGCTGCCGCCCCCGTTGAGCAAGACCGCCAGCCGCGTCTCATCGGCGGCGATATCGAGCACCTGGGGGTTGCCAGGCAGCGTGAGGGGGGTGGCCAGGCTGCTCGCGTTGGCCAGCTGTTTGAGTTGGTAGAGGTGATCGTCGAGCCCGAGGGCGTAGAGCCGGCCTGGGCCGGTGCTCGCTTGCACCGGGGCGAGTCGCACGGCGTGGGTATTGGTGCTGCCCTCGTTGATCGGAGTCACCGCGGCCATGCTGGGACACAGGGGGGTGATGGCCGCCTGGTGGTTGTAGGTCTGAATGGCTTGCCTGGCGATGCTGGTCAGCTCGCCACGCAGCAGGTGGGAGGCCTGATCACCCAGTTGGCTGCCCTCTAATGCCTGCAAGATGCTTTGAGCCGAGGCCAGGTGCTCAAGCGCTCGTGCGGGAGCCGTCTGCACCTCCCCTTTGGCCTGGCTCACGAGGGCTTGGGCTTGTTGGAAGGAGGCTGAGAGATGCGAGACATAGTAGGCCCCGCTGCCAAGAGCCACCAGCAGCAGGATGATGATCCCCAACGTCGGGTACAAGAGACGACCACGTCCACGGCGTGGAGCTGTGATGGTAGACTGTGGGGCAGTTGTACTATCAGCGACGTTTAATGGCCCACTAACCATACGTAAGGGACCGCTGCGCTTGTCGCTCGCCGCCGGTGCAAGAGCCAGAGGGACAGTAGTAATGAGCGATCCTGAAGTTCTAGCGTCCTCGCTTGTTTCGCGTCCACCCACATAGACAGGACGGCGACCATTCGGCAACTCTGCACCAACTTCCAGTACATGAATGACAATGGCTGTGATATTATCCGGGCCACCGTTCTCATTGGCTCGTTCTACCAGGTGGTAGACGCTCTCCTGTGGCACAAACTGGCTGACAATCCTGCGTAGATCATCGTCACTGATCAAACCAGAGAGCCCATCAGTGCAAAGCACCAGCGAGTCACCTTCTTCCAACATCTCAGAAAACAGATCGATCTCGACATCGGACTGCGTGCCTAAACAACGCGTGATCACATTGCGTTGTGCATGAGTACGAGCCTGATCTTCCGTCAGTAGACCGGCTCGCACTTGTTCAGCCACCCAGGAATGATCTTGCGAAACTTGCTTGGCATTGTCAGCGCGCACCAGGTACGCACGGCTGTCACCAACATTGGCGATATAGGCCCTATTGCCACGCAGGACGGCTGCCACACACGTCGTGCCCATGCCACTACGCGACATGTTCTCCGCTGCTCGTTGATGAATCGCGGCATTCGCGCTTTTGATCGCTTGTACTAAAGAGCCAATGACATCATCATTCCCCTCTTGATAATAGGCATGGCTAATGGTATCTACAGCAATTTCGCTCGCCACCTCACCTGCTGCATGTCCTCCCATCCCATCGGCCACGATGAACAACGCACCCTTCTTTGTCATCGCCTGTGGGTCTTTCGGGATGACATATGCCATATTATCTTCGTTGTGTTCACGTTTGCGGCCAACATCTGTTAGCTGTGCAACATCAAGACGGAGTTGTTTGGCCAACGCGCTCTTCTCCCATATCGTAGGGGTGCCCCCTGTGGGTACCCGACCCTCGATTTGTGCGCTCTGTTCATATCTTACCTAACCCGATGTGCAAGTTTTTTAGCAGGGGATGCAGGGGGACGCAGTCCCCCTGCCGGGGAATGGGGAACGCCGTCTGGGGGACGGTGTGCACTCCCCATGCTCTCTCTTCTCTCTCCCTGCCGCAGGCGGCGGAAAAAACTTGCACCTGGCGTTACCTGGCAAGGAAACACCGTAACTACTCAGGTGCTTGATTCCTCGCCGCCTGCGGCGGCTCGCGTCTTTTTGTGCTGCGGGCTTGGCAGCCGCGGGCTGCCAAGCCCGCAGCACAAAAATCCCTTGCGAACCACCGTAGAGTGCCGATTTGTCGAGCACGTGTGGTGAGGAGTCCTGAGCAGTTACGAAACACCACTACCAGTTGCCGGAGCTTTAGGTTATAATACACCGATGCAGAGAAAAACGCAACCCGCTATTTGCTTTTGTGTATTCTTAACGTTTGTAAGAACCATAGTGTATCCTCGACTGTCCTTGACAATGCTCTCCCCGAGAGGCGGAACCGTTTTTGAGAGGAATCGGTCCGCTGGTAGCTCCATGTCATATCTGTCTATGATTTAGGAACTATACGAAACTTGCACCGCTCAGCCAGAGTATACTCCGTCATCTTAGTGCTTGCAAGATAGCAGGATAATTTTTGGGAGAAAGGACACATGCAACTTCTACAACTTGCTGAACATACATGGGTCATCCAGGGCGGAGCCAATATTGGTGTCATCGCTCATGAAGGCCGCTGCCTCATCATCGATAGCGGCATGGATAAAGACGTAGGACGTGACATCCTCAGCCAGGTCAAGAAACTGGGCCTCACTCCGACAGCATTACTCGTGACTCATGCCCATGCCGATCACTTTGGGGGTGCTCATTATCTGGTGCGGCAAACTGGCCTGCACGTCTATGCTACCCGCGTCGAGGCCGCAGTCATGGCGGGACCGATCCTCGAACCACTCTATCTCTTTAGCGGAGCACAGCCTCCACGCGAATTACAACACAAATTTCTTTTAGCTAAACCTTGCCTGGCTGATAGCGTCCTGCAAGGAAATGAGCAGACAGTAGACCACATTCCCTTGCAGGTGATCTCCTTGCCGGGTCACAGCACAGAACAGGTAGGGCTGGCATTCGGCGATACGCTCTTTGTCGGTGATGCCTTTCTCACGCCTGACATCCTTGATAAGCATCGTATCCCTTTCTACATGGATGTGCAGGCAGGACTTCTGACTCTTATCACCTTGAAAACGCGCATGCAGCCGTTTCAGCATATAGTTGCGGGGCACGGCGAGATTTACACATCGCGCGAGCGAACTACTCAGGCTGTTGATTATACCATTCAGCGTCTGGAGACGATCCTCGAAGATGTGCGAGTTGCACTTGCCAATGGAGAGGCGCGCTCAACCAGTGATTTGTTGAGTGCAGTAGCTCATGCTCGGGGTGCACAAATACAGGGGCTTCCGCAATATGTGCTTTATAACACAACCGTGCAATCGGCGCTCAGCACACTCTATGCACGCAGAGAACTGCATCCTGTCTTCCGGGATAACCAACTGCTCTGGTGCAGAGGCGAGTAACTCTTCAGGACTCCTCACTGCACGTGCTCGATAAATCGGCACTCTACGGCAGTTCGCAAGAGCTTTTTTGTGCAGCGGGCATGGCAGCCGGCGGCTGCCATGCCCGCTGCACAAAAAACATGCGAGCCGCCGCAGGCGGCGAGGAGTCAGGTATCTGAAGAGTTGCAGAGGTGAAAAGGCCTAGCGTGTTACCTTGCATACCCGAGGGACGTTATAGAGCCATGAGGAGACCATCTCGCTATGCATATTGGGATCAACGCTCAG
>WNFT01005794.1_pt1 | contig 10848 bp, 12 predicted proteins | sample 5400191 | NCBI WGS metagenome assembly WNFT01 (sample SAMN13153359, study PRJNA577476) | soil metagenome | isolation source: 80 cm saprolite under Madrone tree | place: USA:California | collected 2016-06-14
CGCTGCTCTACGCTGCTGGCGCCGTAGCGAGGTATGGCGCAAAAATTCCGGTCGTCATAGCGCCTCCCCGAGAAATTTCAAAGAAATAAGAGGTATGCCGGTCGTATTTCATGCGGTATGCAGCGGATTACCGCTCTGCAGCAAATGCTTTGTGACAGTTGGCGGGCGGCAAAACATTCCCCGCCCCGGCGGCGGCCTTGATACGATTTAGCACACGGTCAACCACGACTCCAATTCGACTAAGTCATGAGTTGATTCGCGTTCCCCATGAATATCACCTCGCGGCAGCTCAAGGCTTTCCTTCTCACGGCGCAGCATCAGAGCTTCTCGCGCGCCGCCGAGCAGTTGTTCATCACGCAATCGGGAATGAGCGTTCTGGTGCGCGAGCTCGAGGCGCAGCTCGGCTTCCGGCTGTTCGACCGCACCACGCGGCGCGTGACGCTCACCGAGTTCGGCGTGAAGTTCCTGCCGATCGCCGATCGCAGCCTGCTCGAGCTCGAGGCGGCGGCGGCGAACATCGGCCGCTCGGCGACGGAGGCGGACCGGCACCTGTCCATCGGCGCCACGCCGCTCGTCGCCGCCGGGCTGCTGCCGCCGGCGATCGCGGAATACGCGAAAAGAAAGCCCGAGCTCGAGATCCGCGTCTACGACGCGGACCGGCCCCGCCTGATCGAAATGGTGCAATCCGGCGAGATCGACGTCGGGCTGACCGCGTTCCAGCACGCCGCGCCGGGCGTGACCAAGATCCCGCTGGTGCGCTTTTCGCTCATCCTCATCCAGGCGGAAAGCGCGCCGCGCGACCTGGGGCCGCGAGTGCGCTGGGTGGACATCGCCGCGCGCAAATTTGTCGGCAGCCCCCCCGACGCGCCGGTCCAGGAGCTCGTCGACGAGCATCTGCGGCGCGTCGGCCGGCACCAGCCGCCGGAGATCGTGTGCAATTACCTGGAGACGCAGATCGCGATGGTCGAGTGCGGCGCCGGCCTCGCCGTCATGCCGACGCTGGCGCTGCCGGCGTGCCTCAAGCGCAGGGTCACGCTGCACGCGCTCGTGGATCCGGTCGCCTCCGGCACTCTGTACTGGATCGTGAACCGCGCGCGCAAGCTTCCCGCCGCGGCCGACGGCTTCAACGCCTTCCTCAGGGAATACGTCTCCGGCGTGGTCGAGCGCTGGCCGCCTGCCGCCGCCAAGGCGGCCTGAACCTGGATCGTCCTACTGGATGATCGCGGTGCGGAACGCCGCGGGGGCCTCGTGCGCGATGGCGCGGCCGCTCGCGCCCTGCAGCACCAGCGACGAGAGCTTGAGCTCGGCGGCGCCCGAGCGGATCGGCCGGAAGGTGACGATCAGGAATTCGGCGTCCGCCGCCGCGCCGCCGGTACCGGAGGCGCCCACGAAAATGGAGCCGCCCGGATTGACGCGGTAGGTGAAGCTGCCGTCGCTGAAGAACCCGCCGGGCCGCACCGCGACCGCCTCGAGCAGCTTCGCGTCGAAGCTCAGCTGCAGCGGCGAAGAGCGCACCGGCTGATCGGAAGTCAGCTTGAGCGCCACATTGAAGTTGTTCCCCGCCTGCACGCGCTCCGGCCCTTCCCAGCGCAGCAGCGCGGGACGCGATCCGCCGGCCGCGGACGATGGCTCGGGCGTTCTTCCGGGAGCCGGCGCAGCGCTGGCGGTCGCGACCGCGGGGGTATCGAGCCTCAGCGCCGCGGTCACCGGGAGCTGCTCGCGCACGCCGAGAGGCAGGTAGACAAGCGTGACCCCGTCAGCCTTGATCGACTCGACGCGGTAGTTGTCGTCGAGCATATCGCCTTCGCGGACCGTCAGCACGCGATCGTCGCGGGCGAGCACCACGCGCGCCGCGCCGTCGTGCACCACTTGCCCGGCGATGCGGTAAGGCATGGGGGGCGGCGCTGGGGCGGCCGGCCCCGCTGCCGGGCCAGCCCGCACGACGGGCGGCGGCGGCGCCCATGAGCGAAAGCCGAACAGCTCGCCGCGCGGCTTGCCGATCGCATCGCGCGAAGGCAGCGCGGCGAAGCGTCCGTCCGAAGAAGGGCCGCGCGCCTCGGTTTTCGCCGGCTGCGCGGAATCAGGCGGCGGGCGCTCGGGCAGCAACAGGCCCGCCGCGACCACCGCCGCGCCCGCCACGACCAGCAAACCGAGAATTCGTTTCTTGCGCATGTATGGACGCCCAGTAAAGCTCAATCGACCGCTGTCCGCAAGGGGCACGAGCCGGCGGTGAGGTAAATTACACAGACAACGGGATTGACATGAATCGGATCCTCGTGATCGGCGCAGCCGGCATGGTCGGCCGCAAGCTCCTTCGGAAGCTCGCGCAAGACGGTTCTCTGGGCGGAAGTCAGATCACGCACGCGACCCTGCACGACGTCGTCACGCCGCAGCCTCCGCCCGGCGCGCCTTTTCAGGTGCGCTCGGTGGCATCGGATCTGTCGCTGGACGGCGAGGCGGACAAGCTCGTGGCCGAGCGCCCGAGCGTCATTTTCCATCTCGCTGCCATCGTCTCGGGCGAGGCCGAGGCGGATTTCGAGAAGGGCTACCGCGTCAACCTCGACGGCACGCGCCAGCTCTTCGAGGCGATCCGCAAAGTCGGCGCCGGCTACCAGCCGCGCGTCGTGTTCACGTCTTCGATCGCCGTGTTCGGCGCGCCGTTTCCCGGGGCGATCGGCGACGAGTTCCTCAGCGCGCCGCTGACCAGCTACGGCACGCAAAAGGCGATGGCGGAGCTGCTGCTCTCCGACTATACGCGGCGCGGCTTCTTCGACGGCATCGGCATCCGCCTGCCCACGGTCTGCGTGCGGCCCGGAAAGCCCAACCGGGCCGCCTCGGGCTTTTTCTCGGGGATCATTCGCGAGCCGCTCAACGGACAGCAAGCCGTGCTGCCTGTCTCCGAGGACGTGCGTCATTGGCATGCGTCGCCGCGCGCGGCGGTCGGCTTCCTGCTGCATGCGGCCGCATTGTCGGGCGAGCGGCTCGGGCCGCGGCGCAATCTCACGATGCCCGGGCTTTCGGTGACGATAGCCGAGCAGATCGCCGCGCTGCGGCGGGTCGCCGGGGACGCGAGCGCTCGTCTCATCCGGCGCGAACCCGACCCCGCGATCATGCGCATCGTCAAGGGCTGGCCACAGAATTTCGACGCTCGGCGCGCGCGCGAGCTCGGCTTTCAAGCCGACGCGAGCTTCGAGGAGATCATCAAAATATATATCGAGGAAGAGCTATGAAAAAGACCAAACCGCTGGTCGATGCCGCGGAACTGCCGCCGCAGCCCGATCCGGACGAACTCCTCGACGCCGCCATCGCTTATACCTTTCCCGCCAGCGATCCGATCGCGGTCGACTCGGCGTTCCGGCATGCCTTGTGCCGGCAACAGAAGAAGGCGACGAAGAAGTAGTTCATTTCCAGAGCTCGCGGCTCGCCAGCCTGGCGCCCTGCACCAGCGCTTCGAGCTTCGCCCACATGATCGACGGATGGACGCGGCGGTGGAACGGCCCCTGCGCGAAGCCGCAGTCGGTGCCGGCGATCACGTTTTCGCGTCCCAGCACGCCGGCGAACCGCACGATGCGCTCGGCCACCAGCTCGGGATGCTCGACGATGTTGGTGGCGTGGCTGATGACTCCCGGCACCAGGACTTTTCCACGCGGCAGCCTGACGTCTTCCCACACGCGCCACTCGTGCTCGTGGCGCGGGTTCGCCGCCTCGATGAGATAGGCGCCGGCGCGCACGCCGAGGATCAGGTCGACGATGTCCCTCAGCGCGACGTCGCTGGCGTGCGGTCCGGGCCAGCTTCCCCAGCAGACGTGGTAGCGCACGCGCTCCTCGGGAATGCCCTCCAGGGCGTGATTGAGCGCCTCGACGTGCAGCGCGACCCAGCGGCGATAGTCGTCGAATTTCGCCGGCGGCACCATCCGGTCGTAGGTCACGGCGAGGCGCGCGTCGTCGAGCTGCAGCAGCAGGCCCGCGTCGATGATCGCCCGGTACTCGACCCGCATGGCGTCGGCGATGGCGTGGAGGCAGTCCGCGTCGCTCCCGTAGTATTCGTTTCTCCGGTCCGGGATCACGCTCGCCGGCGCCGCGACCGGAAGAAATCCTTCCGCCACGCCGGCCGCCTTGAGCGCGGCCTTGAAGTTCGCGATGTCGCGCTGGATCTCGGCCTGCCCGGTGTACGTGATCGGCGCCACGCACACCGCCTCGTCGGCCGTCGCCCCGGCCGTGGCGGGAGGGCCGCTCGCCGCGTCGAGCTCGGCGTAGAACTCGGGGAAGCGCGCGCGGTCGGCGCCGCGCGCAAAAGGATGGGCGCCGGGCTGCACCGGCCGGCGCTCGAAGCCGCTCAGGCGCTCGAGCGCGTACTGCGACCAGCTGATCGACTTGCCGAATTCGCCGTCGCTCGGCGTGTCGATGCCGGCCTCGGCCTGCCGCCCCACGATTTCAGCAACTGAATTGCGCAAGCAATCCTGGTAGGCCTGCTCGTCGTAGGGCTGGCGGCGCTGCTTCGCGCCGATGAACTGCAGCAGCGGCGCCGGCCGGATGAGGCTGCCGACGTGGGTAGTGAGAATACGCTCGGTGCTGCGCCTCATGCCCCCAATGATAACTACATCATTTCAAAAGCGGCGCCAGACGCCGAAGGAGATGCGGGCCCCGCTGATGCCGGGACCCGAGCGCCTGAGGGTGATTTGTCCGCCGCTGCCATCGTCGCGGTCGAGGTGGTTCTGATAGTTGATCGCGCCGAGCCGGCCGAACAGCGTCCACGCCTGCGGCCGCTGCTCCAGCGAGCGCTCGAAGGGATCGACGCGGCGCTTCCCGCCGAACAGATCAACGCCGCGCAGCTCGTCGAGCTCGCGCATGCCGAAAGGCGAAAGCTGCAGCGCCAGGGGAGGCGCCGCTTCAAAGCGCTCGAGCGCCTGCGGCGAGTAAGCCTGCGCGGCCGCTTCGCCCGCGTAAACAGCGAGCAGCGCCATGACGCCCGGCATGGCGACACGCACTGCAATTTCGGCTGCCCGCATGCGCGCTCTCCGCGAATGCATGCATGCTGCCGGATGCAGGTTAAACGCCGTGACGGCCTGTGATAGTCCGTTCGCGGACGCGTAGTCCCTGTGGACTATCCGCTACCGGGGTGGGTAGCAGCGCGAATGCGCTCGTTGCAAGAAGCACGCAGCCGGCCAGCAGCGCTCCGGAGAGGCCGCCGCGCGCTTCGATCAGCAGGCTGGCGAAGACCGGGCCCAGGATCTGCCCGGTCGCGAATGCGGCGGTCATGGCGGCCATCAGCCGCGCCGCCTGCGCACCCGCCACCTGCAGGGCTTCCTGCATGCCCGCCATGGTGACCACCATGAAGCTGCCGCCGACGCAGAGCGCGGCGACGAGGATGCCGCCGATTCCCGGTATCGCCAGCGGCGCGCCGACTCCCAGGGCCATAACGAGCTGGCTCACCGCCCATAAGCGCCGGTACGTGAAATGCCGGGAAAGGACTGCAACGGCCAGCGTCGACGCCACCGCGGCAGCGCCGAAGACCGGCCAGGCCCAACCGAACACCGCCGGGTCGGCGATCTCCTCGCGCGCCATCGCCGGGATAAAGGTGGCCGGGATGATGTAGCCGAAGCCGAAGACGCCGTAACACAGCACCAGCGGCCACCATTGCGCGCTCCACTGTCCCGTTTCCCGGCCGCGCCCCGCATTGCCAGAGGGCGAAAACACGTTCCATATGAGAAGCGTCAAGAGCAAAGAAACCGCGCCGAGGACGATCCAGGTCTCGCTCGAGGCAGCGCGCCACGCCATCAATGCTCCGCACAGCGCGCCCGCAACCACGATGCCGACGCCGACGCCGGCGTACAAGGCCCCAGCCAGCGTCCGGCGCCCCGGAAGGCGCGGCAGGCACCAGGCCGACACATGGACCAGCACCCAGGCGCTGGCGATCCCGGCAGCCAGGCGCAACGCCGCCCACACGACGAGCTGATGCGTGAATCCCATGGCCAGGGTGGTGGCGGCAATCGCCAACAGGCCAGTGCGGATGAGCAGCGGTGAACGAACGAAAAAACCGGCGGACAGCGCGCCGAGGAAATAGCCCAGATAGTTCGCCGAGGCGAGCCAGCCGCCGGCGGTGAGGGACAGTCCGCTGTCGGCCTGCATCATCGGAAGCAGCGGGGTGAAGGCGAAGCGGCCGATGCCCATGGCCACCGCCAGGGCGGCGAGACCGGCGAGCGCGATACGCATGCGCGCAGTCTAGGTTGACACGGCGTTCACTAAAAATGAATAATTATGAAAGAGGTATTCTCTTAAAGAGATTAATGGATCTCGCCGCCCTGCACATCTTCAAGACCGTCGCGGAGACCGGCGGCATCACCAAGGCCGCCGCGCGCCTGCACCGTGTGCAGTCGAACGTCACCACGCGCGTCAAGCAGCTCGAGGCGAGCCTCGGCACGCCGCTGTTTCACCGCCACAAGCGGCGCCTGACGCTCTCCGCCGAGGGCAAGCTCCTCCTCGCCTATGCCGAGCGCCTGCTGCGCCTTTCTTCCGAGGCCCAGGCGGCGCTGCGCAGCGGCGCGCCGCGCGGCACGCTGCGCATCGGCTCGCTCGAGAGCACCGCGGCGACGCGCCTGCCGCCGGTGCTGTCGCGCTATCACGCCGCCTACCCCGAGGTACGGCTCGAGCTCGTCACCGGCACCACCGGCGGGTTAGTCGCGCAGGTCCTCGGCGGCGACATCGAGGCTGCGTTCGTGGCCGAGCCGTTTACCGCCGAGGGACTCGAATCGCTTCACGCGTTCACGGAGGAGCTGGTGCTGGTGACCCCCAGAGGCTTCCCGCGCATCGCTTCGGCGAAGGAGATCGGGCACACTCCGATCCTCGCCTTTACTACGGGGTGCTCGTACCGGCGCCGGCTCGAGGCCTGGCTCGGCGGCTCGGGCATTGCGCCCGAGCGGGTCATGGAATACGGCTCCTATCACGCCATCATTGCCTGCGTCGCGGCGGGTTCAGGTGTCGCCGTGGTGCCGCGCTCGGTGATCCGCGCCGTGCGCCGCGACAAGGAGCTGCGGATCCAGCCATTGCCGCAAGCGGTAGCACGCGTGAGAACGCTGCTCGTGTGGCGCAAGGGTCACAAATCGACCGCCCTCGACGCAATGAAAGCCGCAATTCGGCGATCCGCCGCGTGAAGATCTGCATCGTCTCGGACAGCCACGATCGCGCCGACGCGCTCGAGCGCGCCGTCAGCGACGCGGCAGCCGAAGGTGCGCAGGCCGTCGTCCATTGCGGCGACGTGATCGGCGCCCATACGCTGCGGCCCGCGCTGGGCGCCGGCCTGCCGATGCACGTCATTCACGGCAACAACCTGGGAGACCCGCTCGCGCTGCACAACCTGTCGCGCGCAAGCGGCGGGCTGCTGCACTACCACGGCCCCGACGCGCGCCTGGAGCTGGGCGGACGAAAAATCTTCCTGGTGCACTACCCGGAGTACGGCTACGCGATGGCTTGCACCGGGAACTGGGACCTGGTGTGCTGCGGGCACTCCCACCAGGCGGGCGTCGAGCGCGTCGGGACCGTGAAGGGCGGCAGCACCTGGCTCGTCAATCCCGGAACCATCGCCGGCCTGTCGGCGCCGGCGACCTGGGTGCTGGGCGATCTCGACGCGATGCGCTACGAGGTATTCAAGCTCTCTATGGCCGCATAGAGCACGTCGCTCACCGGCGCGTGCGCTGCCGTCTAGAATCGAAGCCGCTTCTCAGGAGGAGGCGGCTGATGTTCACTAACAATCCCTTTGCTGCGTTGGGCGATTTGCTGCCCCCGCTCGTCATGCAGGTCTACATCGTCCTGATGATCGTCCTGGTTGCGGCGGGGACGCTGTTCGACATCGTCCACAAAGGGAGTGCCAGGTATTTTTTAAATAACTGGCGAAAAACGAAGAGCAAGCACGTCGACGGCGGCGAGCTCGTGTCGATCGCCGTCAAGACCGCGGTTGTCGACGTTCTCGCGTCGGGGGAATTCTGCAACGCGCGCCGACGGATCGCCCACCTGCTCACCATGTACGGCTTCCTGCTCTACGTCATCTCAACCGCCGTGATGGTATTCAGCTACTCGACGGCTTCCATCTGGCCGCAGCTCTGGTGGCTCGGAGGCCTGATGATTCTCGTGGGCGGCTACTGGTTCTGGTTCTTCATCCGGGCTGACGTCGCCGCCGAGGGCAACTCGCCGTTCCGCGTCATGCACGCGGATCTGTTCATCCTCTCGCTTCTGGGCAGCGTAACGCTGGGCCTGATCTGGGCCTTCCTGCAGACGAGCGCCAGTTCCGGGGCGAGCGTGTTCTTCGGCTTGTACGTCATCGCCACGACGCTGCTGTTCGCATCGGTGCCGTGGTCCAAGTTCGCTCACATGTTTTTCAAGCCCGCGGCGGCGTTCGAAAAAAGGGTTTCCTACGCCAACGGCACGAGGAGCAATCTGCCCGGCCCCGCCGACAAGCCCGAGCAGTTCGGCAGCGCCCGCACGGCGCCACGCCACTACTAAAGAAAGATAAATATGCCCACTTTCGTCTACATGACCCGGTGCGACGGCTGCGGGCACTGCGTCGACATCTGCCCGTCCGACATCATGCACATCGACAAGACCTATCGGCGCGCCTACAACATCGAGCCGAACATGTGCTGGGAGTGCTACTCCTGCGTGAAGGCCTGTCCGCAGAACGCGATCGATGTGCGCGGCTATGCCGACTTCGCTCCCCTGGGGCACAGCGTCCGGGTGCTCCGGGAAGAGGCAAAGGCGACGATTTCGTGGCGGCTCAAGTTCCGCGACGGCCGCGAGAAGAACTTCGTGTCGCCGATCCGCACCACGCCCTGGGGATCGATCAAGGGGCCGGCCGAATACGCTGCGCCCCGCCCCGAGGATTTCGCCAAGCAGGAGCTCGCGCACGAGCCGGAAGCGCTCAAGATCAGCGGGGGATTGCCCGCGTTGCGTCCGGAGCAGCTCAAGCGGGGAGTCGCCTGATGGGGCTTTTCGGAGGCAGGAAAACCGTGTTCGTCGACGCGGACATCCTGGTCATCGGCGGCGGGATGGCCGGTTGCGGGGCGACCTACGAATCCCGCTACTGGGGACGCGACCTGAAGATCGTCTGCGTCGAGAAAGCGAACATCGAGCGCAGCGGCGCCGTCGCCCAGGGTCTGTACGCCATCAACTGCTACATGGGCATGCAATGGGGCGAGAACCAGCCCGAGGACCATGTCCGCTATGCCCGCAACGACCTCATGGGCCTGGTGCGCGAGGACCTGGGCTACGACATCGCCCGGCATGTGGACTCCACGGTGCACAAGTTCGAGGAATGGGGCCTGCCGATCATGCGGGACCCGAAGACCGGACGCTACCAGCGCGAAGGCAAGTGGCAGATCATGATCCACGGCGAAAGCTACAAGCCGATCGTCGCCGAGGCCGCCCGCAAGGCCGCGACCAAGGTCTACAACCGGATCATGGTCACCCACCTGTTGATGGACGCGAAGAAAGCCAACCGGGTCGCCGGCGCCGTCGGGTTCAACGTCCGCACGGGTGATTTCCACGTGTTTCGCGCGAAGGCGGTCATCGTCTCCGCCGGCGGCGCGTCGCACATCTTCCAGCCGCGCGCCGTGGGCGAAGGAATGGGGCGGACGTGGTATGCGCCCTGGAGCAGCGCCTCCGCCTACGCTTTGCCGATCCAGGTCGGCGCCAAGATGACGCAGATGGAGAACCGCATCGTCCTGACCCGTTTCAAGGACGGCTACGGCCCCGTGGGCGCGTACTTCCTCCATCTGAAGACGTACACCGAGAACGGGTATGGCGAGGAGTACGAGAAGAGGTGGTACGAGGACACCAAGGCTTTGGTGGGCGACTACATCGACCGCCACCCGGTGCCGACCTGCTTGCGCAACCACGCCATCCTCAAGGAGGTCGCGGCCGGCCGCGGTCCCATCCGCATGGTGACCAAGGAGGCTTTCCAGGACCCCCACAAGGAGACCGTCGGCTGGGAGAACTTTCTCGGCATGACGATCGGGCAAGCGGTGGTCTGGGCGTCGCAGAACATCGACCCGAAGCACGTCAACCCCGAGCTCACCACGTCCGAGCCTTACGTCATGGGCTCGCACGCGACCTGCTCAGGCGCCTGGGCGAGCGGACCGGAAGACTACGCCCCCGCGGAATATCAGTGGGGATACAACCGGATGATGACGGTCGACGGGCTCTTCGGCGCCGGCGACACCATCGGCGGCACCGCCCACAAGTTCTCGTCAGGGTCGTTCACGGAAGGACGGATCGCCGGCAAGGCGGCGGTCAAGTACGTGAACGACATGACGAACGGACAGCCTCAGGTGAGCGAACAGGAATACCGCGACCTCGAGAAGCTGATCTATCAGCCGCTGGAGAACTACCGGGTCGGCCGCAACGAGATCGTCGCCGGGACCGTATCGCCGAGCTATCTCCTGCCGATCCACGGTCTTCAGCGCCTCGAGAAGATCATGGACGAATACGTTGGCGGCATCAGCACCAACTACATGACGAACGGCGTGCTGCTCGCCCGCGGCCTCGAGCTGCTGGCCATGCTGAAGGAAGACATGAGCCACATGGGCGCTGAAGACCTTCACTCGCTTCAGCGAGCGTGGGAGCTGGACCACCGGCTTTTGGCCTCGGAGTCCGTCACGCATCACACGCTGTTCCGCAAGGAAACGCGTTGGCCGGGGTATTACTACCGGGGTGATCATATGAAGCTGGATGATGAGAATTGGCATTGCTTCACCCTGTCCCGCTACGACCGGAATACCGGCAAATGGGAAATGGAGAAGGCGCCGGTCTACCACATCGTCGACTGAATTCGGGGACGGAGCCCTAACTCCACGGCTA
>WNFT01011608.1_pt1 | contig 10847 bp, 6 predicted proteins | sample 5400191 | NCBI WGS metagenome assembly WNFT01 (sample SAMN13153359, study PRJNA577476) | soil metagenome | isolation source: 80 cm saprolite under Madrone tree | place: USA:California | collected 2016-06-14
AGTCCCACAAATCCCAATTTCGCCATGAACCCTTCTTCTCCGACTAGAAACTGAGAACTGACAACACTTATTAAGATTCCTGCCCTCTCGGCGCGCGCCGCGAATCCTCTCGCACCTGCCGCAAGTGCGCCTTCATTGCGTCTCGTGCTCCCAGGGGATCGTGGTGCTCGATAGCCTCCATGATCCTCTTGTGGTGATACTGCCCGCGCTCTGGGCCGCCTTCCACCTGAAAGATCCCCATCCGTTGTTCGCGAAGCAGTCCCACAATCGAATCGATCAGCGAAAGAATCAACGGATTTGCCGCGGCTTCGGCGAGCGCCAGGTGAAAATCGAGGTCCGCTTCAATGAACGCATCGGGGTCCTTCCGCGCCGTATCCATGATGGCGATTTGTTCCCGCATCGAAGCCAGGTCTTCCGCGTCAACGCGTGTCGCAGCCAGCGACGCGATCTCCGGCTCTAGAATTTCGCGCACTTCCGCCAGATAGGCTGATCCCTCAGGCTGGCCAACCTTAAGCATCCGGTCGAGCGATTGGCGCATGGAGTAGGGGGTGCCTTCGGTAATAAAGGTTCCGCGGCCTGGATAGGCCTCGACCAGCCCCTTTTCATGAAGAGCCTTGACGGCTTCGCGGACAGCTGTGCGGCTTACGCCAAATTGTTGTGCCAGTTCACGTTCGGCAGGAAGTTGCTGACCCGCCTTCAGAGTGCCCTTGTGGATGGATTCCTCGACCTGCTGCACGATCTGCTCATACAGGCGAGAGGAACGCACCACTTTGTACATGACATCCTCCCCAACCAGAATAAGGACTATCCCACACTCTGGTACGACCGCCGTACCATTAAGAACTCAACTAAGTACAGCATTTGACGAGGGACTCGTCAGATTCTGGTCGAGTTGTTGGACCAATCTACCACGCTCCCTTGTTTCCTGCAACCCTTACGGTGCCTCTTCGATCCACACTGTCTTGATGTTCGTGAATTCACGAATGCCATGCGCCCCCAGTTCTCGCCCGTGTCCGGACCACTTCACTCCCCCAAAAGGTATTCGGGGATCGGAAGCCACCATCCGGTTTATGAAAACCATTCCAGATTCCAGATCGTTGATGAAGCGCTCGCGCTCGTTCTTGTCGTTCGTCCAGGCGCTCGCTCCCAATCCGAATCGGCTGTCGTTCGCAATTCGAATCGCGTCCTCCAGATCCTTCGCCCGGAACACGCTCGCCACGGGACCGAACAGCTCTTCCTTGTGCGCCGGCGAACCGTTCGGAATATTTGTTAGTACCGTGGGGGCATAAAAATTTCCCGGACGATCCAGCGGTTTGCCTCCGGTCAAAACTTTCGCCCCCGCCTCGACCGTCTTCTTCACATCGCGATCCAAATCCGCCAGTCCATCCGCGGTTGAGAGGGGCCCGAGTTCCGTCTTGTCATCAAAAGGATCTCCGACCCGCAAAGCAGCCATTTTCTCCGCGAATGCGCGCTCGAACTTGTCCGCGATCGCTTCCGCAACAATAAAGCGCTTCGCGGCAATGCACGATTGTCCGTTGTTAAAAATCCGGGCCTTCACCGCGGTGGCCGCCGCCACCTTCAGGTTCGCGCTTGGCATCACAATGAAGGGATCGCTTCCTCCCAGCTCCAGCACCACCTTCTTGATTCTTTTCGCTGCGCCGATTCCTACTTCAATTCCCGCGCCTTCGCTCCCCGTAAGCGTCGCCGCCATAACCCGCGGATCGCCCAGTATTTTGTCCACTTTTTGCGAGCCCACCAGCAGCGTTTGAAAAGCTCCGTCGGGAAATCCCGCCCTTCGGAAAACATCTTCGATCGCCAGCGCGCTCTGCGGCACGATCGACGCGTGCTTCAGCAGTCCCACGTTTCCGGCCATCAATGCCGGCGCGGCGAATCTCAGCACTTGCCAAAAGGGAAAGTTCCACGGCATCACCGCCAGCACCGCCCCGAGCGGCTGGTAACGGATGTAACTCCGGCTGGCCGTCGTCTCCACCACTTCGTCGGCCAGAAAGCGCTCCGCGTTTTCGGCGTAGTAACGGCAAACCCAGGCGCACTTCGCTGCTTCATCGACAGCAGACCGAAACGTCTTGCCCATTTCGGTCGTCATCATTTTGCCAAAAGCTTCTTTTTCCGCATCCAGTATCGCCGCGGCCTTCAGCATCATTTGCGCGCGCTCGGCGAAAGGCACCCTTCGGTAACTCAAGAAAGTATCGGCCGCCTTCTGCAGTTTCACTTCAATCTGCGCGTCCGATAGCGCCTCGAATGTCTTCAGCACTTGCCCGGTCGCTGGATTGATTGTTGCGATTGCCATTTCTGCTCTCCCTCGTGAGTTGGTCCGACCACTATACCCCAACGCATTTTGCGAAACATACTAACTGCAACTATCTCTTCCCCATCGAGAGAATATTCTTGACAGCCTTTCAATTCGAATGGTACAGCGGTCCTACCTTTTCAGCCGAGAAGTCACAACTGTCGAGCGCGACTTTGCTGCCCAAGGAGCCGTGAACATGAAATATCAGACCGGCCGAACTTCGAATTCCAGGACCACAAGGGCCCGAATCTTGGCGGAGAAATCCTCCCGGCCCACGCGCCGAGAGTTCTTGAAAACCGCTGCGGGCGCGGGCTTGGCTCTGGCCGGTTCTCCCCTTGCGGCTTGGGCGGACCACCATGGCCACCCTTCTCCCAACAGCATCTCCTATTTGGATCGCAGGACATACATTCGCAACATGGAGGTTCTCGCCCACTTCATGCCCGGCCATGTGCGCAACGGCAAGATGCAATTGATGTCCGTCGGGAATCGCCGCTACATGTTTCAGCAAGGGGATGTCATCGATGTCAGCGACGTTCGAAAGCCCGCGTTTCACATCAAAGGCGGTTTCGAAGGCGGGCAGGTTCAGGTAGCCTACAACCGGAATCTGAAGAAGTGGATCCTCATGACCGGGGCGCAAACGCCCATCACCGATTCAACTCCCGAAGCGCCCATGGGCAAGTACGACGACCCCCACCTCGATGACAAACGCAAAAATTACAAAGGTCTCCGCGGTGTGCGCTTCTACGACGTCACCGATCCTTCGAAGATTGTAAAACTCTCTGAGTTCAGCACCGGGGCCACCGGCCAGGGCACGCACCGGAATTATTATGACGGCGGAAAATACGCCTTTCTCGATACGGCCCCGGACGAAACTTTCATCCATCAGCCGTCTTACTTCCGGCAGCTGGTCAGCCGAATACAACAAGTGGATTTGGTCAAAACTCGTTCCGCCTAAAGTCGTTGCCGACCAAACTCCCTTTGCCGGTTTGCATGGTCCCGTGTACGTCCCGAAGAAACTTGAGGACGGCGGCAACCGCGGCTACGGCGCTTTCGGCTGCAACGGATTCATCATCCTCGACCTTTCCGATCCTTCACACCAGAAGGAAATCGGCCGGTTCGAACCGCCCGCGCAATATTCCGGAATGGGCATCGCCTTCCACACTATTTATTGCGGCATCCTCGAACGCGGTTTCGTCATTTCCAACGGCGAAACCACTAATTCCGACTGCAACCAGATTTATCTTCCGAATTGGATCATCGACATTCGCGACGAAGAGCACCCCATTGCCGTGGCGCAGCTTCCCCGCCCCGTGCCGCCGCCGGAAGCGCCGTACCGCGATTTTTGCTTCAAGCGCGGACGCTTCGGCGCACACAATCCGCCGCACCTGAAAGCGCCGGGGAAACCGCGGCAGGAATTTATCGCCTATTCGTATTTCATCGCCGGGCTTCGCTGCTACGACATCGGCGATCTCTACAGGCCGGAAGAAGTCGCGTACTTCATTCCGCCGCAGGGCGGCGATCTGAAAAAATTCGGAAGCTACGACCGCACCGTGGACAACGTATTTATCGAGTGGGATCGCAACATCATCTGGACCGCGACGGACACCGGGCTGTACGCCCTGAGCTGCGCGAATCTTGGAAAGCCCATACTCGATCCGCTGCCCGTCACGGAGTGGTCGCTCGACAAACTCAACGAAGGTGCACCATGAAAACTCCGCGACATCTTTACAGCTCCATTTTTGAGCGAATGCGCACCTTGACAATTTCGCGAAGTGCTCGCGTTCGGATTCTTGCTGCTGTGCTCGCATTTTCTGCTGCTGCATTTTTTTGCAATCAGAACACGCGTGGGCAAGCACCGGGCCCGCAAAAAGTCAAGGTCCTCACGCTGCTGGGGCGGCCGCTGCAAATCGTCGTGGCGGAGAAACAAGGGCTGCTCGCGAAGTATGGAGTCGAAGTGGAAACGGCGAACAAGGCCAATTCGGAGGAACTGCGTTCGGAACTCGCGGCAGGCAACGGAGCGCTGGCTTACCTCGCAGTGGACAATGCCGTCGCCATGGTCGAGCTTGCGCATCAGGACGTGATCATCGTCTTGGGCGGCGAAGGTTCGCAGAACGAACTGATCGTGCAGCTGGAAATCAAATCGATCAAGGATTTGCAGGGAAAAACTTTGATCGTGGATGCGGTGAACACGGCGTACGCGCTGCAACTGATTAAGATTCTGCATCGGAGCGGCGTGAGAAACGGGGACTACACGCTGAAACCCGTCGGCTCCACTCCGCAGCGTCTCATCGCCATGCGCGAGCACAAAGAGTACGCCGGCGCGATGCTCGGCCCGCCGACATCGATTGTGGCCAAGCGTGAAGGGTTTGTTAGCCTGGCCTCGGTGCAGGAAACGATTGGGGCTTATCAGGCCGCAGGCTTCTTCACGCAGCGCCAATGGGCCAAGGAGCATGCGAGCACGCTGGTTGCTTTTCTCGCGGCGATCATCGAGGCGCAGCGCTGGCTCATGGCGCCCGCGAACAAAGAGCAAGTCATCGACCTGTGGATCAAGGAATATCATCTTGCACCGGAGGTCGCGGCGGCAACTTACGAATCCAGCATGAATCATCCCGGAGGATACGCGGCGGATGCGCGGTTCGATCTGGAAGGATTCAAGAACGTTTTGAAATTGCGGGCGGAAGTGGAAGGGCAATGGAATGGCCATGCGCCGGCGCCGGAAAAATACTACGACTCCTCGTATTACGATGCGGCGCTCGCGAAGTTGAAAGGGGCAAAGTGAATGCTTTCTGCGACGCGACTTCACCGAATCGGTTCCTCGCTGTTCTTGATTCTTTTTTCGCTCGCGTTCGCGAGAGCGGCGTTGGCGCAAATACAAAAAGAACGAACGCTGAACGAAATCAAAACAGAGGCGATCAAGCGCGCAGAAAATGGAATGTATCCGCTGATCGGTCTCGATTCCGCCGATGTGCGCGAAGCGTTTGCCGCGATCAAGACCAGCGACTACGACGAATGGGCCGCGGGGTTCAGCGCGGTGGCCGACCGTTACATGGCGCAGGCAAAAGCAGTCGAAGCAACCGATCCTGCCAAGGCCAGCGCGCTCTATGTGAAAGCGTGGCGGCTGTATTCGTTCGGGCGCTGGCCGGTGCCGGCTTCTCCGGGCAAACAACGCGCATATGCGAAGGCGCTGGCAGCGTTTCTCGCGCATGCGCGATTGATGGATCCTCCGTTGGAAGTCGTGCGCATTCCGTTTGAAGGCTCGGAAATCGTTGGGTATTTGCGGCTGCCGAAAAATGCGAAAGGCCCGGTGCCGCTGGTGATTGCCATCAGCGGGCTCGATAGCCGCAAGGAAGACCTCTCCGAAAACTTCGGCGCCATCCTGCCATATGGAATTGGATTTATCAGCCTTGATTCGCCCGGAACGGGACAATCCCCGATCAAAGCAAGCGAAACAGCGGAGCGCGAATTCTCTCGCGTGCTCGATTATCTGCAAACGCGGCGGGAAGTGGACAAGACGCGAATTGGAATGGATGGTCAAAGTTTCGGTGCGTATTGGGCGACGAAGCTGGCAATTCTGGAGCACGCCCGGTTGAAAGCGGTAGTGGCGCAATCGCCGCCGGCGGATGCGACGTTTCAAAAAGATTTTGTAATCAACAAGACGCTGGGAAATCGCGAGTACTTGTTCGGGCTGGGACCGGCGCTGATGTCGATTTATGAAGGCGCGAAAACGGTGGAGGACCTGGCGAATATTTTCCCGAAGATGTCGCTGGTTTCGCAGGGCCTGCTCGGGAAACCGATGGCGCCGATGCTGATTATCGCGGGAGTTTTGGACACACAGGTGCCGGTTTCGGATGCGTACTTGATTCTGAACAGCGGCGACGTGCCGAAAGAGGCGTGGATCAATCCGCGGGGAGGACACTTGGGGCGGCAGGTGAAAGTATGGCCCGATCCGGTGATTTTCCGGCAGGTGATTATTCCATATTTGGTGAGGAAGCTGGATGTGGGAAGCAGTGAAGCGACGGAAGTAAAGAGGTAGGGATTCCTGGTTAGCCATGACAACTCCCGCCCCCTGTTTTTTGTAAGTGTTGCATCTAAAGGACTTAGATTTCCTATAAGTGGTTTAGAATCAACAGTTGCGGACTGTTGTGTAAGTGTTGACTCTAGAGGAGTTACGGGATGCAGATTGGACAGGAGCGGGGTGGACGGAGAAAAAAGTATTGGCTGGAAGGAGGGGACCCGGCAGTTTGCGTAAGAGCTGATTCTAAAGGGGTTACGGGCGTCACGGTTTGCAAGTGGTGGAAATAAAAGGGGTTGCGGTGACGGAGTTTTCGTCACGTGACGGCACTGGGTGGCTCGGCGTGGATCGAAGCTAAAGATCACGACTTATGGTATCATAAAATATATACATTGTCAAGTGACAAATAAAGTATTTAGATTGAGCAATTTGCGACCGTGTTCGAATGATTTTGCAAGCGAAAGAAAACAAAGGGGTAGAACTCACTGGGTATGTGTGCAAGGGTTCGGGAGTCATGGAATGCGGGCGGCGCGGGGTTAGCGGGGAAAAGTCAACGCCGGCACGCTTAAAACCAAGCTGTGTGTCGCATCCGGGGAAAGCGAAGGGTTACTGCAGCTTGGCGTATTCGGCCTTGGCGGCGATGAGGATGGGGATGTCGGGGTCGGCGTCTTTCCAGAGAGCGAAGAAATCTTGATAGGCGGCGCGGGCCTTTGCCGTATCACTTTGCAGCACGTAGGCGCGGCCGAGGCCCAAATGCGCCAGCGCACCCAATGGAGAATTCAAGACAATGGAGCGGTGGTCGAGAAACTTCTGAAACTCCATAGCCGCCTCTTTTCCTTGGCCCTCCATCAGGTATGCCTGTCCACGGACATATACGGGATAAAGAGCGTCGATGTGCCCGCGAGGCGGACCAACGCTCAATTCGTAAGACACGCCCTGAAGAGCGCGCACGGCTCCGGAAGGATTCTTCTTTGCAAGTTCGATTGAGCCTCGAATCGTCGGAAGCCAATGCTTCTGGATCAACGTATCCGAAGGAAATCTCTTGTTTAGTTCCTCCGCGAACGCCTGGGCGCGGGTCGTTTCCCCCGCACGTGCAAGTGCCAAGGACGCAAACAGCTTTGCCGTGCGGCCTGATGAGGGAGTAAGCGCTGTGACAGCAGCCCGCTTTGCTAGCTCAGAATTTCCAAACTCAGCTTCGCGTAATGCATCGCCGTCCTCCATTTCCGCTGCCAGCTCATTGAGATTCTCCCTGCGCGCGATCTCCACCGCTCGCCTGGAGAGCTCCTGAGCCTTCTTCAATCGCCCGAAGTGAGCTTCCGTAGCGGATTGAACGACGAGTGCAAATTCTTCGCCTGGCTTGCCTGACAACGCCGCCAGTTGCGCCTCCATTCCTCTTGTGTCGTTTTCAAGGAATGCGACATGGTAGAGCACGAAATGAAGAGGCGGTACGTCAAGACCGCGCGCCAGAGCCCGCTGGGCAACCTGCTTTGCCTCGTCCCTGCGGTTTAGATGAAGAAAATTACCAGCCACGTGGAGATAGCAGTTGGCGTGGTCCGGGTTAAGCCTCAAAGCTTCCTGGGCTTGCGTCAGGGCGCGGTCGTACTCTCCAAAGATACCCAGATCGACAGCGGAATTCTCCCAGGGTAGCCAGTCTCGCGGATACGTTTGCTCCCAAACTTGATACGTGCGAAGCTCCTGATCGAAATCCCCTAAGACCACATAGTAGTACGTCGCGGCGATATCAAGTTGCTCTCGCTCGCTCACACGCTCGCGCCTGTCGAATGCCTTCTGAGCATATTCCGTCGCCAAATTCGTCTCGCCGAAGTTCCAATACCGCGTCGCCAAAGTGCTGTAGGCGATGGCAAAGTTGGGGTCCAGTTCGACGGCGCGCTTTAGGAACGGAATGGCGTCAACGTCTCCCTTCGCATCGGCCGCTCGCTCACCGAGCGTGTAAGCCTTTAGTGCTTCGAGCGATGAAGTTGTGGCTTGCTCAACAGGGGTGTCGAATCTTTGAATGGAGGCGAGCGACTCGCCGAGCCTTTCTCGAAGGCTCGTGGCGGCCTTGCCGAGCGTGTTGAGTACTTCTTCCTTTCGCGCGGCTTGTATCTCCTCGCGCGCCAGGGAATCCCCACCCCTGCAATTCATGGCGTTCAAGCCAATCGCATACTGGCTTCCCAGGCTTCCAATCGACCCGGCCAGAACCGCGGTGCTGCCGGTGCGCTCGCAGATTTCGCGAGCCGTATCCAGCGTGACGCGCTCACCCGGCGACCGGCCCATCAGGTGAAGCGTTTCGCTTATCCTTTGGTCTGAGAGAATATTCAAGAACGGGGATTGCGCGAGTTGCGTTGCCAGCGCCTGCTTGAGCGTGTCGTCAAAGATGGCGTCGCCGGTGGTGTTCGTAAAGTCGGCGATAACGATGGTGTCTTTTTCGGTGAGGGCATGGGCCTTTGTTGAGCGCCAGTAGAGAGCGCCAGACACAATGGCCAGTAACAGCGCTGCGGTGGGCAAGAGGAATTTCCAATTGCGCGCAAAGGGCTTTTTCGCTTGGGGGACTTGCGCAGAAGAGGGGGTCACAATTTTGGTTGCCGAGGATTGTGATGTAGGGGGCGAAGGGGCAGAACTCGTCTGTGCGACCGCGGAGGCCGAATCAGGATGGGGCGCAGCATGCTGCGCCCCTACAAAGGAGACGGCCGATACGGCGCCGGTGCGGCCGGAATCGGTGTCGCGCTTGAGGCGCTGTAAGTCCGCGCGCAGGTCGGCGGCGTGCTGATAGCGAAGGTTGGCGTCCTTTTCGAGGGCTTTGTTGATGATGTCTTCGAGGCGGGATGGCAAGTCTGGATTCAGACGCACCGGCGGCAGAGGCGCCTTGTGAAGAATGGAATCGAACATGGCCGCGGAGGTTTCTCCGCGAAAGGGAAGCTTTCCAGTGGCCATCTCGTAAAGCACGATGCCGAAAGAGAAAAGATCGGTGCGGGGATCCAGATCTTTGCCGAGGGCCTGCTCGGGGGACATGTAGGCAACGGTGCCGAGCGCGGCGCCCGGGCTGGTGAGGTTCTCGTGAGACGCCTCAACCGTAGCCAGGGAAGCGTCGAAGTGGGGCGGTGTTCCTTTGTCAATGGACTGCTTAGCGAGACCGAAATCAAGGACTTTGGCGTGGCCGCGCCGGGTGACGAAAATGTTGGCGGGCTTGATGTCGCGGTGAATGATCCCTTCGGCGTGAGCGGCATCCAGGGCATCGGCGATTTCGATGCCCACGGAAATGATGGTGTCCAGTTCCATCGGCCTGCTCGAGACGATGTGCTTGAGGGTCGAGCCGTCGAGAAACTCCATGGCGATGAAACGCTTGCCTTCGTGCTCGCCGATTTCATAAATGGTGCAAATGTTGGGGTGGTTCAGAGCCGAAGCGGCGCGAGCTTCGCGGCGGAAACGCTCGAGAGCATGCGGGTCCCGGACCAGATCATCGGGGAGGAACTTGAGGGCGACGAAACGGCCGAGGTCGGTGTCTTCAGCCTTGTAGACGACGCCCATGCCGCCGCCGCCAAGCTTTTCAACGATGCGATAGTGCGAAATGGTTTCGCCAATCAAGGGATGGCACCGAACCTTGTGGGGCATGTTAGAGATGATGGTCATGCCAAGTCAACAGTAGCAATGATCGGGCAAAGGAACGCGAGCGAACTTGTTCCAGGGCATACTTCTTTCGCGCAGAGGCGTCAAATCGGCCAAGGGTCCATTCCTTCGTTCCTAACGTCTGAAAATTGCTGGAGGGGTGATGCGCAAGTTTCTGCTGGGATTTGTGGCGGAGATATTGACGCTTCCCGCGGGAGCGTTTGCGGCGGCGTGGATGGGATGGCTGCCGGTCAACGCGAAAGCGAAGCCTTCGGCTCTGGAGAAGGCGTTCATGCATCTGGCGCTCGACCGGGCTGCGGCGCGGCGGGCGCCGCATCTGGCGAATCCGATAGCGCCGACGGAAGAAAATTTGATGGCGGGGATGAAACTGTTCAAGGGCGATTGCGCGGGGTGCCACGGCGATGCGAGCAATGCCGCCAAGCGCGAAGCCGAAGGCATTCTCTATCCGAGTCCTCCGGTGTTTGCGCTGCATCCACCCAGCAAACCGGACTATCAGTTGTTCTGGATTATCAAAGGGGTAGTGCGGTATTCCGGGATGTTCTGGTGGGAAGGAAGGTTCGGGAAAGATGCGTCCGGGAAGGACGTTTCGGATGAGAAAATATGGACGGCGGTGACGTTTTTGAAGCACATCGATGCGCTGCCGCCGGCGGTGGCGGCGGAATGGCATAAGAAGGATTAAGCGCCGACAAAACAGGAACAAGCGAAGAGAGAGTGGACTAAAGTCCGCCCCTACAAAAGTGAGCTTCGCGGTCAGCGGAGTCCGTCTTCAGGTTCTGGCGCGACACGGGGCGCGTTGCGAAGGAATTTCATGAGGCCATGGCCCGTGGCTTTCCCAGCGCGCTTCTTGAAAAAGTCCGCGGCCGTTTCAATAACACCAACTTTTTCCGCGACTGCAGCAGC
>WNFT01005797.1_pt1 | contig 10846 bp, 12 predicted proteins | sample 5400191 | NCBI WGS metagenome assembly WNFT01 (sample SAMN13153359, study PRJNA577476) | soil metagenome | isolation source: 80 cm saprolite under Madrone tree | place: USA:California | collected 2016-06-14
GCACGGTTTTAGGCCAATTGATATGAGGGCCATCATTCCAGCATGCTCCTCTTGGTAACCGTCGAGCTAAAGCGCAGCTTCCGATGCTGTTCGAGTCTGGAGCGACGATACGTCGGCAATGCCGACCTGGATAGTCGGCGGAAGAAACCTAGGCAATCATGCAGGGTGCTGACAACAATGATTGTTGTCAACAATTCCCACGATCTTTGGCGCTATCGCATTCTGGGCAAGTTCGGCGTCGCCGGCCTCAACACCTGGCGCATCGGCGATCAAGCGGCGAGGCGGTGAAGCCGCGCTACAGCTTGTACGCCGTGCGGAAGCCGCCCCAGTGCCGCCCATGGACGCGGACCGGCACGTCGATCTCGCGCATCATGATGGTTTTGCCGTTGCCCATGTCGCGGGCGTAGCTCTGGATCAGATAGGAGCGCAGGTTGCGGCCGGCGGCAAGGCCGGCGGTGTCGTTGAAGATCCGGCGGTTGCGGCTGTGGGCGGTGTTCCAGGCAACATCGCCGGGGCGTTGCGGATGCGAGTAGATCTTGTTGTGCACCGGCAGGTAGCCGTTGCGGTCGATCATCACGCAGAACACCATGCGCGGATCTCTGGCAAGGAAGGCCTCCTGGAACGGCGGCAGCGCGCGATCGGCCCAGCCCAGGATCCGGGTGCGGTGCTGAACCGGATTGGTGCCCGGGATCTCGACGTAATCGGTGTCGAACATGTCGTCGATGGAAATGGCCCCGCTCGCCACCGCATCCTCGAAAATCCTGGTCAGCGCGCTGCCGGCTTCCATGGCGCGGGTGATGAATTCGGTGTTTTCGTCGTGGATCGACCACAGTCTGTCCTCGATTTTCTCGGCCAGCTCTGCGTCCGGCGCCTCGAACCGCGCCCGCGCGCCGGCCGTGGAATGCTCGATCACCCGGATCCGGCATGCGCCGACGCGTTCCAGCGTGGCATTGAGGTTTTCGTTTTGCGGCAACCGCCCGGCGTCCGCTCCGCAGATCAAAATGCCTTCCATGGAGATTTCATAGACCGGCGAGGCGATCGGTCCGCGCGCGGTCTCAATTTCGATTTTGAGATTGCACGGCAGGCGCTCGCGCTTGCGCGCTCCTTCGCGCTCTTCCTGGCGCAGCAGCACGGCGCAGCGCGCTTTGAGTTTCTGCGCGAACATGGTGACGGCCTTGCCGGCCGCGGCGACGCTTTCGCCATGAGCCTCGGCGTCCCTGGTCGCGCTGTCGATTTCGGCGGCGCTGTCGCCGACCGAGACGATGAAATGCGATGCGGTGGCGGCGTTATCGGATATCTCGCTGGTGGTCTCGTTCTGCTCCGCCACCGCGCCGTTGACGTTTTCGAACACCGGGCGGATCGCCGCGATCGCCTGCGAGATCCGGTGCACCGCATCGACCGAACCCGCGGCATCCCTCTGCAGCGCGTCGATCTTTTTGGTGATTTCTTCGGTGGCGTTCTGGGTCTGCACCGCCAACGCCTTGACCTCGGAGGCGACCACGGCGAAGCCGCGCCCGGCGGCGCCGGCGCGGGCCGCCTCGATCGTGGAGTTGAGCGCCAAGAGCGTGGTCTGCCTGGCGATCTGGGCGATCAGGTTGACGACGTTGCCGATGGCGGCAGAGGAATCCCTCAGGCGATCCACGTTGCGGCTCGCTTCATGAGCGGCGGCGCTGGCCTGGTCGGCGAGCCTGCTGGCATCGCGCACCTGGGAGCCGATGCCTTCCGCCGATCGGGTGAATTTTTCCGCGGCTTCCGAAAAGCTGGTCGCGGTCGACTGCGCGGCGCTGGTGCGCCCGGTGAGCGCGTCGGTGCGCTGGCGGATGGTTGCAAGCGTCGCCGCCGTCGCCTCGGCGCCGCCGGCGACCGAATTGGCGGCGCGCTCGAGCTGCCTGATCATCGCGCCCAGCTCGAGTTCGAGCAGTTCGAGGATTTGCCTGGCGGAATCGCTGTCCGAAGCGGTGGCGGCATCGGCCGCCGCGGCCGGCGTCACCGCCGCAGGCTCAAGCGCCGACGCAGCCGCCTCCGGCAGACGTTTTCGCAATAGACCGAACGCCATGGGGGATCTCTCGGAAACAACAAAATGCCACCGGCATTGTCGCAGTGGGGCGTGAAGTCATGGTTAACGATTGCCTGATGCGCGAGCAGCGGGCACTACCAACATACCGAAAAGCCCCGCAACTCTTTGATTTTGCCCGGGCCGCGGCCTATAACCCCGCGCTTTCCACCCCATTACATCCCGGAAGAATTCTGGAAGAGAACGCATGGCCGGACATTCCCAGTTCAAGAACATCATGCACCGCAAGGGCCGGCAGGACGCCCAGAAGTCGAAATTGTTTTCGAAGCTGGCGCGGGAAATCACCGTCGCGGCCAAGATGGGCCAACCCGACCCCACGATGAACGCGCGGTTGCGCGCCGCGATCATCTCGGCCCGCCAGGAAAACATGTCGAAGGACTCGATCGAGCGCGCGGTGAAGAAGGCGAGCGGCACCGAGAGCGAGAACTACGACGAGATCCGCTACGAGGGCTACGGTCCGGGCGGCGTCGCCGTGATCGTGGAAGCCTTGACCGACAACCGCAACCGCGCGGCGTCCGACATCCGGTCCTACTTCACCAAGGCCGGCGGCAATCTCGGCGAGACCGGCTCGGTTGCCTTCATGTTCGATCGCACCGGCATCATCGAATACGACGCCAAGGTCGCTTCCGATGAAGCGATACTGGAGGCGGCGATCGAGGCCGGCGCCGACGACGTGTCGTCGAGCGAGAGCGGCCACGAGATTTATGCCTCGCCGGAGACGTTTCGCGAAGTCGCCAGGGCGCTGGAGGCGAAATTCGGCGAGGCCCGCAAGGCGGCGCTGACCTGGAAGCCGCACAACACCGTGCCGGTGGATGACGAGACCGGCGAAAAACTGTTGAAGCTGATCGATCTCCTGAACGAACACGACGACGTGCAGAACGTCTACGCCAATTTCGAGATTTCGGACGCGCTGGTCGCCAGGATGGGCGGGTAAGCTTCCCGGCGTCACAACATCCTCTGCTGTCGTCGCCCGGCTTGCCGCCTTCGCTAAAGCTTCGGCGGGCCAGAGAGATCGCATGCCCCGTCGAAGCCTTGGCGTAGACGGGACCGGGCGATCCAGTATTCCAGAGCAGTTGCGATAGAATCGGGAAGCCTCGGCGTACTGGATCACCCGCCTTTGCGGGTGATGAACGGCTCGGAATCTGTTTCGTCTGCGGCGCTCCGGCGTTATCACTACCCCATGACATCGCAGCCGATTCGCCACCCCTTGCGCATCCTCGGCATCGATCCCGGTTTGCGCCGCACCGGCTGGGGCGTGATCGAGATCGACGGCAACCGGCTGGCGTTCGTCGGTTGCGGTTCGGTGGAGCCGCCGGAGGGGCTACCGCTGGCGAGGCGGCTGCTGGCGATTCACGAGGGGCTCGCCGCCGTGCTCGGCGGCTTCAGGCCGGCGGAAGCCGCGGTCGAACAGACTTTTGTCAACAAGGACGGCGTCGCCACGCTAAAGCTCGGCCAGGCGCGCGGCGTCGCCATGCTGGCGCCGGCGATGTTCGGGATCTCGGTCGCGGAATATGCCCCGAACCAGGTGAAGAAGACCGTGGTCGGCGCCGGCCACGCCGACAAGAACCAGATTCTGGTGATGCTGAAGATTTTGCTGCCGAAGGCCGAGCCGAAATCCCCGGATGCTGCCGACGCGCTCGCCATCGCGATCACCCATGCGCATCACCGCCAGAGCGCCACGCTGCGGCTGAAGGTGGTCGAGGTATGATGAGTGGACGAAGGTTCGGCTGTGCAGGCTTTTTCTACCCCTCTCCCCCTGTGGGAGAGGGTGGCGAGAATGAGCGCAGCGAATTCGAGCCGGGTGAGGGGTTTGTCTCCGCGGATAGAGACCCCTCGCCCGCCCTCGCTCCGCTCGGGCACCCTCTCCCACAAGGGGAGCGGGGAAGAGCAGCACCATGATCGGCAAGCTCAAAGGCCTGATTGACTCTTACGGCGAGGATTATGTCATTCTCGACGTCGGCGGTGTCGGCTATCAGGTGCATTGCTCGGGCCGCACGCTGCAGGCGCTGCCTGCGCCGGGCGAGGCGGCGGTGCTGTCGATCGAAACCTATGTGCGCGAGGATCAGATAAAATTGTTCGGCTTCCGCAGCGACATCGAGCGCGAGTGGTTTCGGCTGCTGCAGACGGTGCAGGGCGTCGGCGCCAAGGTCGCGCTGGCGGTGCTCGGCACCTTGCCGCCATCGGATCTTGCGAACGCGATCGCGCTCCGCGACAAGGCGACCGTCGCGCGCACGCCCGGCGTCGGCCCGAAAGTCGCCGAGCGCATCGTCACTGAACTCAAGGACAAGGCGCCGGCGTTTGCCAACGTCGACCCGTCACTGGTGCGTCTCTCCGGCGCGATCGACGATCACCGCGCGCCGCGCCCGGTCACCGACGCGATCTCGGCGCTGGTCAATCTCGGCTACGGTCAGCCGCAGGCCGCGGCCGCGATCGCCGCGGCCTCGCGCAGTGCCGGCGAAAATGCGGAGACCGCGCAGCTGATCCGGTTGGGGCTGAAGGAATTGGCGAAGTGAGTATGCGAAAGAGGTTCTGCGCCGGTCTGGACGCTTGCGCTGTTCTGCTCCCTCCCCCCTTGCGGGGTCGAGACGAGCGAAGCTCGCTCTTGGGGGTCGGGGAGGGGGGTGGCCACGGCGGCGGTCCCCGAGTGGACCCCCACCCCCAACCCCCAAGAGCGAGCTTCGCTCGTCTCGACCCCGCAAGGGGGAGGGGAGTCCGAGCGCCGGTCTCGCTGCGCGCGCCTCGAGGTATCTCTCCAACATGACCACGCCCTCCCGCATCGTCACGCCTGAGCGCCGCAGCGAGGATGGCGGCGACACCGCGCTGCGCCCGCAGCTCTTGTCGGAATTCGTCGGCCAGCAACAGGCGCGCGCCAACCTCGCGGTCTTCATCGAGGCCGCGCGCAAACGCAACGAGGCGCTCGACCATGTGCTGTTCGTCGGTCCCCCCGGCCTCGGCAAGACCACGCTGGCGCAGATCGTGGCGCGCGAATTGGGCGTCGGCTTTCGCGCCACCTCCGGGCCGGTAATTGCAAAGGCCGGCGACCTCGCTGCATTGCTCACCAACCTCGAAGAACGCGACGTGCTGTTCATCGACGAAATCCATCGCCTGAGCCCCACGGTCGAGGAAGTGCTGTATCCGGCGATGGAGGATTTTCAGCTCGATCTCATCATCGGCGAGGGGCCGGCGGCGCGCTCGGTCAAGATCGAACTGGCAAAATTCACGCTGGTCGGCGCTACCACACGCGCCGGGCTCTTGACCAATCCGCTGCGCGACCGTTTCGGCATTCCGGTGCGGTTGAATTTCTATACCGAGGAAGAGCTGGAAAGGATCGTCACCCGCGGCGCCCGCGTGCTCAGGATCGGCATGACGGCGGATGGCGCCAACGAAATCGCGCGCCGCGCCCGCGGCACGCCGCGCATCGCCGGCCGGCTGCTGCGGCGGGTGCGGGATTTTGCCTCCGCTGCCGACGCCGCCTCGATCGATCGCGCGATTGCCGACCACGCGCTGAGCGCGCTGGAGGTCGATGCCGCCGGCCTCGATGCCATGGACCGGCGTTATCTCTCGACCATCGCGATGAATTACGGCGGCGGCCCGGTCGGCGTCGAGACCATGGCCGCGGCGTTGTCGGAGCCGCGCGATGCGATCGAGGACATCATCGAGCCGTTTTTGATCCAGTGCGGCTATCTGCAGCGCACGCCGCGCGGACGGCTGCTGACCTCGCACGCCTTCCGCCATCTCGGTCTTGCCGAGCCCGCGCGCGATCCGGCGCAATTCGGGTTGTTTGGCAACGGCGAAGGCGACGTTTGACGGCTTTGAACCAATTCATCGGCATCATGCACCAATGAGAAATGTTACGCCGGCTGCCTCACGGCCGGGTGTCTTGCCGTGGAGTGCAACAAGACGGATTTGACCGAAAACGCATAAACGCTCCCCAATTCTGCTTGAATCCTGGCTCAGGAACGCGGCGCATCACAAATGGATACTCATGTTCTCACGGCGGCAATTCTTTCGGTTCATCGGCGGGTTGGGCGCGCTTAGCGTCTCGACCACGGCCTACGGATTTGGCGAGCCCGTGCTGCGGCTTCGGGTGGCGCGCTATGACTTGCTGCCGCCGCAATGGCCGGCCGGTTTCGATCTCAGGATCGCCGTTGTCGCCGACGTTCATGCCTGCGACCCCTGGATGTCGCTGGACCGCATCGAGGCGATCGTTGACCGCACCAATGGGCTCAAGGCGGACATCATCGTCATGCTGGGCGACTATGTGGCCGGACATCGCCATGTGACGCGCTACATTCCGGCGCGCGAATGGGCGCCGGTGCTCGCCGGGTTGAAGGCCCCGCTCGGCGTGCACGCGATCCTCGGCAATCACGATTGGTGGGAAGACAAGGCGGTGCAGCGCGAAGGGCAGGGACTGACCGTCGCGCGGCGCGCGCTCGAGGCTGCCGGCATTCCGGTTTACGAAAACGACGCAACGCGCCTGACCAAGGCCGGCCGCCCGTTCTGGCTTGCCGGGCTCGGCGATCAACTCGCCTATTTGCCGGCGCGCCGGTTCCGGCCGGTCAAGCGCATCGGCGTCGACGATCTCGCCGCGACGCTTTCGAAAGTGACCGACGACGCGCCGGTCGTTCTGCTGGCGCACGAGCCTGACGTGGCGGTGCGCGTGCCGAGGCGGGTCGCGCTGCAGCTCTCCGGGCATACCCATGGCGGCCAGGTGCGGTTGTTCGGATGGTCCCCGGTTGTGCCGTCGCGCTATGGCAACCGGCTGGCCTATGGCCACACCCGGACCAACTGCGACGTCGTCGTCTCCGGCGGCCTTGGCTGCAGCATCATGCCGTTCCGCCTCGGCGTCCCGCCGGAACTCGTGCTGGTGACGCTGGGCGGGTCAGCTCCGGCTATTTCATAGCTCGCCGGCTCCTTGCGCGCAGCGCCATCTGTTCAGCTCTGGGCGAGTTGCGGGCGTGGCAGATACATCAGATGCTGCTGTATTTGATGCAAGGGAGCTGGCGGGATGAAATTCACGATCGCGATTGACGACGAATTGTTTGCTAGGGCGCAGCAATTTGCGGGCGTTACTGATGAATCCGCCGTCGTGAGGGAAGCGTTGAAGGCGTTCGTCGAGCTTGAAGCCTCGCGCCGGCTCGCTCGCATTGGAGGCACGCAACCGGACGCCGATGCGCCACCGCGCCGCCGCCCTCAAGGATGAGTCACGCCGATACCTCCCTCGACGGCGTGATCCGCGACGGCCGCCATCACATGCAGGTCCGCGTCTATTATGAGGACACCGATTTTTCCGGGATCGTCTATCACGCCAATTATCTGCGTTTCATGGAGCGCGGACGCACCAATCATCTGCGGCTGCTGGGCGCCGAGCAGCACGCGCTGTTTGCCGAGGCGCAGGCAGAAATACCTGGCTTTGCTTTCGTGGTGCGTTCGATGCAGATCGATTTTCTGAAGCCCGCGCGCATGGATGATGTGCTCGACGTGGTGACGTGGCCGGTCGCGGTGAAGGGCGCCTCGATTACGCTGGCGCAGGAGGTGCGGCGCGGCGAGGACGTGCTGGTCAAAGCGCAGGTCCGCGTCGCCTTCATCAGCGAGGGGCGGGCGCAGCCAATCCCCAAAGCGCTGCGGGTGGTGCTCAAGGCCGATCTGATCTAGCGATCGTGAGTAGCCATCATCGGATCGCTGCGACACACTCTCGCCGCATCAAAACCCGAGGCCGCCATGTCACGCCCCCCGCTGCCGCCGTTCACCAGAGAAACCGCCGCCCAGAAGGCCCGCATGGCCGAAGATGCCTGGAATTCGCGCGACCCCGAACGGGTGGCGCTCGCCTATACGGAAGACAGCTGCTGGCGCAACCGCTCTGAAGTTTTCGAGGGCCGCGCCGCGATCGTGGCCTTCCTCAGGCGCAAATGGGCGAAGGAGCACGAGTATCGCCTGACCAAGGATCTCTGGGCGTTCGACGGCAACCGCATCGCCGTGCGGTTTCAGTATGAGTGGCACGACGATGCCGGCCAGTGGTATCGCTCCTACGGCAACGAGCAATGGGAGTTCGACAGCGAAGGCCTGATGCGCCGCCGCGAAGCCTCGATCAACGATATCGCGATCGCCGAGAAGGATCGCCGCTTTCGCTGGGCCGCGCCTGGCCCAAGGCCCGCGGATGTTCCGGGGTTGAGCGACAGTCCGTTTTAAGCCCCGGCGCAAGCGCCGATGACTGTGAGCCTTGTAGCCATGCCTAGATCGTCCCGGATTTCGCTTCGCTCCATCCGGCTACACTAGGTCCCGGCTCTGCGGTGCACCGCCAACGAGGCGATGCACCGCGTCCGGGACACGAGTTGGCCTCACGCCGCCGCCTTGTGCCGCGCGAGTTTGGCCTGGTAGAGCTTGAATTCCTCGGCGACCGCTCTGGCGATCGAGGGGCGTGCGCGCAGCCGCTCGTAATAGGCTTTCACGGTCGGCCATTTCGCCAATTCGATCGGCGGCGTCGCCATGGTCCAGTTGATGATGGTGACGAGATAGGCGTCGGCGACGCTGAAATGGTCGAGCAGGAATTCGCGCCCCTTGAGATAGTTCTCGAGGTAGTCGAGCCGCGACAGGCCCCTGCCGAGCACGTAGGTCTTCATCTCGGGCGGCGCCTTCTTGTCGAGCATCGGCACGAACAATCCCTTGTGCAGCTCGGTGCCGATGAAGCAAAGCCATTGATGCAGGCGGCTGCGCTCCATGGCGGGGCCGGTTGCGATACCGGCCTGCGGAAAGCGATCCGCGACATATTGCAGGATCGCCGCGTTCTCGGTGAGAACAATTCCGTCATCGGTGCGCAGCGTCGGCACCAGCCCGAGCGGGTTGACCTCAAAAAAATCCGCGCCGTCGTTCTGCACAACCTTGGTTTTGGGATCGACCTCGAGATAATTGGCCTCGGCGCCGGCCTCATACAGCGCGATGCGGGTCGCGAGCGAGCAGGCCAGCGGTGAAAAATACAGGTCCATGGGTGCCTCCTCGGCGGTTTTGTTCCGGCGTTGCGGATGCAGGTTGATTTTTATACTGTTCCGCATAATATAACTTGCGTCAAGGAATTTATTGCGAGATGGTACAAAAAGGTAAAAAACTGCCGCTGCGGGCCGAGCGCGCTGCGCCCGACGCACCGAAGCGCCGTGGCCGCCCGCGCGCCTATCAGCCCGAGGTCGCGCTCGGCAAGGCGCTCGACCTGTTTCGCAAAGCTGGTTTTGCGGCGACCTCGCTCGACGATCTCAGCGCCGCCACCGGCATGAACCGGCCGAGCCTTTACGGCGCGTTCGGCGACAAGCGCGAACTGTACATCAAGGCCTATCAGCGCTACCGCGCCGACGCCGCCGCGGCGATGATCGACATTTTCAGGCACGAGCAGCCGATCCGCAAACGGCTGGAGCGCATCTTCGCGGTGGCGCTCGATATCTATCTCTCCGGCGATGCCGGCCCGCGCGGCTGCTTCACCGTGATGACGGCGGCATCGGAAGCCGTTTCCGATCCTGATATCCGCGCCATGGTGCTGGAAGGATTTTCCGAACTCGACAGGGCGTTCGCGGCCTGCTTCCGCCGGGCGAAGGAAAAAGGCGAACTGCCTGCATCAGCCGATCCCGTGGTGCTGGCGCAGCTCGCATCCGCCACCATCCACACCATCGCGATCCGGGCGCGAGCCCGCGTGCCGCGCAAGGAGCTGGAAGCAATCGTGAACGGCGCGATTGACGTCATGTGCGGGACATAGCCAGTGTCGTCCCCGCCTAGTGCGCAATTGCGCACGGGAGCGGAGACCCATACGCCGCGGCTTCTCATTTTTTGCGCGGGGGTGGACGGCTTCTGCAGCAAGAAAGGCCAGTGGTTATGGGTCCCCGCGTTCGCGGGGACGACCTGAATTTTTTTGCGGCACCACTGTCGGCTCCGCACCTTCCCATTCGTCATCCTGTCGTTCACCAATCCAGGAGCTTCAGACATGGCCGACCCGGTTCAAGTCGTAACCCCGCATCTCGTCGTCAGCGACGGCAATGCGGCGCTCGAATTCTACAAGAAGGCGCTTGGCGCGACCGAGGTGATGCGGATGCCGGCGCAGGACGGCAAGCGGCTGATGCATTCGGAGATTCACGTCAATGGCGCGCGTATTTTCGTCATGGACGATTTTCCCGAACACCGAGGCTCGCACGGCGTGGACGCGGTGTTCCCGCCCGACCAGATCAAGGGCACGTCGGTGACGATGCATCTCGAAGTCGAGAACTGCGACGCGGCGGTCAAGCGCGCGGCCGATGCCGGCGCCACCGTCACGATGGCGCCGTGGGATTCGTTCTGGGGCGCGCGCTATGCCCGCATCATGGATCCGTTCGGCCATTCCTGGAGCTTTGCGCACCCGCTGCCGGCGAAGGGGTGACTTGCCGCGCAATGACGAATTCGGCCCAGCAAAACTGCCCGACGGGCAAATCACTTCTGATTTTCAGAAATCCTGTCAAGTCCCGTTTGCAAAAATATTTCTGTTTTCTCCCGACCCAAATCAGTTCACTGATTCGCCCGTCCGGTCTCGACAAGAGGGGCGTTGCGCACGTCACGAACGCGGGGCTGGATGCGGTGGACGCGGGCAGCGCACTTGACGAATGGTGCTGACGCGGACGGCGAAGTCGTGTCGTTCTGACGCCCCAATCGTTGGCGTCAAGCCTGCGATAAGAAGCGCAGGCGACGGTGTCAAAAAGCGTGGTCACCGGGGAGAGCGCGAAGTAAGCCGTAAAACCATTGCGCGGGGAATGCCGGGTCGTT
>WNFT01005798.1_pt1 | contig 10844 bp, 8 predicted proteins | sample 5400191 | NCBI WGS metagenome assembly WNFT01 (sample SAMN13153359, study PRJNA577476) | soil metagenome | isolation source: 80 cm saprolite under Madrone tree | place: USA:California | collected 2016-06-14
CCCCGGCTGGGCTGCATCACGCATCAAGTGTTTTGGAAGGGCAAACCTAACCCGTGGAAAGTCAGACGCACGGCGACGCCGCTTCGTTTCATGCCTCCGCTAATTCTGCTCTGACACCGCTCTGTCTCCGCATGCAACTCGTCGCCTGCCCTTGCCTTCAAATCCCTGCGACCGCATGCTAGGCTATCCAACTGTTTTCGTTGATCGCATATTCCGAGTGAACCCTCATTGCCATGTCCGGGCTCTTTCCGCGCTCCGCCGTTTTTTTCTCCCGGCCGCGCTGCTGCTCGCGATTGGAGCTGCGACGCCGCACACTGCCTCCCCCCAGAAAACGCGGTTTCCTTCCAGCAAAGGAGGAGTCGCAAATCTGGAAGCGAAGACGCAGGGCCGCAAAGGCGACCTGACCACAGCCGACGGCGACGTGGACATTCACTACGGAGACAGCCGTCTTCGCGCCGACCACGTCGAGTACAACAGCAAAACCTATGAAGCAGCCGCCACAGGCCACGTGCAACTCGATTACAACGGCGAGCATCTCGAAGCTGACGTAGCTCAGTTCAACGTCAGCACCGGCCATGGCCACTTTCACAACGTTCGCGGCAACGTCAAGATCGAGCGGCGGCCAAATCCCGTGCTATTGGTTTCCGATAGTCCACTTTACTTCGAGGCACGTGACGTCGAACGCTTCCCGGGAGACGTCTACCTCGTCCATCGCGCCTGGGTTACCATCTGCGATCCTCAACACCCTAAGTGGCAGTTCTATGCGCCTAACGCCCGGATTCATGTCGATAAGACCGTTGCGCTCGTCAACGCCAACTTCCGTCTTTTCCGCGTGCCGCTCATCTGGCTCCCGTATGCCTCCACGCCCGCAGGCCGAAAAGTCCGCGCGACCGGCATCCTCATTCCGGATCTCGGCCAGAGCTCGCGGAAGGGCTTTATTGTCGGTGATGCTTTTTATTTGGCTCCCACTTCGTGGATGGACGCTACCCTGGGCGTCCAATTCATGAGCCGCCGGGGTTTCCTCGAGCGTGCGTCATTCCGAGCCAAGCCATTCGAAAATACTTCGATGGAGTACACTTATTTTGGCGTCGACGACCGCGGCCTCCGCAACGCCGATGGCACACGCACCCCTCAGGGCGGCGAACAGCAGCGCCTGGAAATCCAATCTTTGCTGCCGGGGGGCTGGCGCTTCGTCACCGACTACAACCATCTTTCTTCGCTTACCTTCCGTCTGGCGTTCGCCGAGTCTTTCGGCGAAGCCGTCAACTCCGAAGTGCGCAGCGCCATTTTTCTGACAAACAATTTCCGGGGATTCAGCTTGAATTTCGCGGGCCTCGACGACAAAAGCTTTCTCACCCTGCCCACGACCACGACCTCGTCCACGGGCGTTGTAACTACAGTTCCCGCCACCAGTGTGACGCTTCACAATCTGCCCGAAGCACGGTTCGGCTCCGTCGAGCAAGCTCCCTGGCACAGGGTTCCCGTTTATTTCGGTTTCGACGGTTTTGCCGGTGTTGTCTACCGCAACGATCAAAATATCCAAACTCCCAATTTCGTCGATCGCTACGAATTTGCGCCGCGCGTCACTGTCCCCCTTCACTTTGGTTCCTGGGTCGGCCTGACCACTTCCGCCGCTTTCCGCACCACAAGCTACGGCGATTCGCTCGATTCCGCCGGCAAGGTCAGCGTCGCGTCCATCAAACGCAACACCGGCGAATTCACCGTGGAGCTTTGGCCGCCTACTCTAGAACGGTTCTTCGACCGCACTTCCTTGAAAAAAGACAAGGCGCGCCGCCGCTACAAGCACACTATTGAACCCGCTCTCACCTACCGCTACGTTACCGGCGTGAATCGCTTCGCTGACTTCGTGCATTTCGATTCCGATGCCACGCTCACCAACACCAGCGAAGTCGAATATGGGATAACCCAGCGGCTCTTCCGCAAAGATGGTGACGACCAGCCTCAAGAACTCATTTCCTGGCGCATCGTCCAAAAGCACTACTTTGATCCCACTTTTGGCGGCGCCATCGTTAACGGGCAGCGCAACGTTTTCCAGGCGCTGGACTCCATCTCGCCCTTCGCTTTCGCGTTCGGCCCGCGCAACTGGTCTCCCATCGTCAGCGATTTCAAGATCACTCCCGGGGGCCCGTACGATTTGGAGCAGATTCTTCAGTACGATCCGCAGATTCAGAGACTGGTCACCATCGGCACGCTTCTGAAAGTAAGGCCGTTCCGGGAATTCTTTGCCACCGCTGCTTACTTCAGGCTGAATGACAATCCCACACAGAACGACCTTCCCGTTCCTTTGCCTTCCGGTTTCGTCCCTTTCGAGCAGCCTCTTTCGAGCCAGCTTCGCGCTCTTGTCGGTTACGGCAGCGAAACGCGCAAGGGCTTAAATCTCATCACCGGTGTCGGTTACGATTTCGAGAACAAAACATTGCAAAACCAGATCGTTCAGTTCAGTTACAACGGCAGTTGTTGCGGACTGGCAGTGGAATATCGCCGGATCAACCTCGGGCAGGTGCGCGCGGAGAATCAGTTCCGCATCGCGTTCATCATCGCCAACATCGGGACCGTCGGGAATCTGCGCCATCGGGAGCGGATATTCTGAGCGTGAACGACACCGGTCTGGCGTTCGCCTCCATCGAAGAGATCGGAAAACTCTTCCGCAAACGGAAACTTTCTCCTGTCGAACTCACCAAGCTCATGCTGGCCCGCATCGAGCACCTGAATCCCAAACTGAATGCCTACATCACCGTCACCGCGGAACTTGGTCTCGCGCAGGCCAAAAAAGCTGAATCGGAGATTTTTGCGCGGCGCGGCCGCAAGGGCCAACGAGACCGCGGCCCGCTTCACGGCGTCCCGATTTCTCTGAAGGACAACATTTATACGGCGGGCGTTCGAACGACGGCCGGATCGAAAATCCTGAAAGATTTCATTCCGCAGCACGACGCGAAGGTCGTGACGCAGTTGAAGGAAGCGGGCGCCGTCATTCTCGGCAAAACCAATATGCACGAGTTCGCTTATGGCGTAACTTCGAATAACCCTCACTACGGCCCAGTCCACAATCCGTGGGATCTTGCTCGCATTCCCGGAGGTTCGAGCGGAGGTTCTGCCGCCGCTGTCGCCGCAGGGCTTTGCTTCGGCAGCATTGGTACGGACACCGGCGGCTCCATCCGCATCCCCGCCGCGCTATGCGGCATCGCCGGCCTGAAGCCAACCTGGGGACGCATTTCTTGTGAAGGTATTGTCCCGCTGTCCCCCGCTCTCGATTGCGCCGGGCCGTTGGCTCGGACCGTCGGTGACGTCGCCACTCTAACGGGAATTCTGTACTCGCGCGTAGGTCGGGAGCCCGATCTTGCGAAATCTGAAGCTCTGCGGGCCGACCCAAGAAAGTTTTGTTTGGGTATTCCGCGCCAGCTTTTTTTTGACGCGCTCTCCGCAGACGTGCGGAAGTCTGTTGATTCCGCCCTGCGCCATCTTCGCAATGCAGGTATGCAGACAACTGACGTCTCGATCCCCCTGCTGGATGAAACCGAAGACGCGGGCAATCATATCGCCTGGGTTGAGGCCACCCTCTTCCACTCGCGGCAGGGATACTTTCCGGCGCGGGCCACCGAGTACGGCGAGGACGTTCGCGCGCGCTTGGAAACGGGCGCCAAAACTCCCGCGCTCGATTATTTGCGGGCCTTGGAAATTCAGAAACAGTTCACTTTGCAACTTCACATGGCTCTCGCGGAGTCGCATGCCGATGCCATCGTGTATCCGTCGATCCCCGTTGAGGCTCCGCTCATCAACCAGGAATCTTCGCGCATCGGAAATCAAGACTATCCGACTCGCGCTCTTCTGTTGCGTCACAATCGCCCAGCCAATCTCGCCGGCGTGCCGGCCATCTCACTTCCCTGCGGCTCCGCGCCTTCCGCATTGCCAATTGGAATACAACTTATGGGCGGAGTCTCTAGTGAGGCCATCTTGCTGCGTATTGCAAGAATCTTCGAGGGTACTCAACCGCAATTTCGCAGGCCGCCGGTTTAGCGCGCTGCCATCGCGACCGCGCCGCGCTTTTTCATCACCCAACCGCCTATCGCATATCCCAGCGTCCCAGTCACCATTCCGCCGAAGACGTCCGCCACGTAGTGGTTTCGCACGTAAACCGTCGAAACGCACATGCAGATGACGCTCGGAAGGAATATCCAGAAGAGCCACCGCCGGTGCCGCCATGCTCCCCAAAGCGCCGCTACCGCCCCCGCGACGTGCTGCGAAGGAAACGCCGCGCCGTGCACCCGTCCGCACCTCTCAATCAAGTTGACGAGCGCGGTGAACGGCCCGCCCGTGAGATTGCCGTGCCACATGCCGGCAAAAGTGAACCACGGGCTTTGCACCGGGAAGAATATCGAGATGATATAGCCAAGCACGTACGCAACAGCCGAATACGTCATCACTCCCCAATAGCTCTCCCAGTCGCGCCGGTGGTAAAGAATCCCGCCGAGAATGAGAAGAAAAAGAAAATAGGTTAAATAGGCGAATTGCATGGATTCGTTCAGCGCCGGTTGAGCAAATCGCTCCAGCCAAAACGAAGGATTCACGCCCGTCAGCCATTGATCAAACGCGATCAGCTTCGCGTCCTGCCAGTTGGGCGTCACGAGATGCACTAGCTTTGCCAGTTCCTCAAAGCAAAAGAGAAAAAACAGATGCGGGTACCAGTGCCGCCAGAAGCGCCAGAACTTCATCGAATGCATGGCGCCTTGCCATTGCGCGCGCTTCGCAACCCGTGCCTCTACCAGGCACAAAAGCAAGATCATCGCTGCCACCAACGCTTGCACGCCGATCAACTTCACGGGATGCGCCAGATTTTCCGCAAACGCGGCGATCAGCGCGCTCGATGCCGCCAAATATCCCAGCGCCAGCCACTCGAATGCTCCGCACGCCGCCCACGCTGCCGCTGCTTCCCGGATGATCCACGCTGCGATTCCCTGTTCCTGCCTTTCAAAGCTGACCGCACTCTCGTCGCCTCTCGCAGACTCCACTTCCGCGCGCCAGGCGAGCGCTGCTTCATTTTCTCCACAGTTTTGTCCCTGCATGTCGTTCATTCGAGGTTAACCTGGCCCTATCACTTGCATCCGGCAATCGCTGCATGCATCTTTTTCTTCTCTGCGATGTCTCTGTTCACGGCGCTTGTACCGACCGGGTCGGGATGTCTCCGCCTTATGTTTTCTCTTTCTTCCCAATTTAGAATCGGCCAACCATGCGTGCGCGCAATGCTTGCAAGGGCTTTCGACGGATTCACGGCCGCAGGCCGTCCTACAACCTCCATCAACCAGCGATCATTCAAGCTGTCTCCGTAGGCGTAGCATCGCCTCAAGTCGAGCCGCATCTCCTCAGCCAGTCGCTTTGCCGCGCACGCCTTCGCTTCCCCGAACATCGCCTCGCCCAATACCCGTCCCGTCCACCTGCCGTCCTTTTCTTCCAACCGGGTTGCCATCACACGAATCGTGACCGCGATTCCGCGCGCGGCAAGTTCGGCTTCCAAGGTTCGTGCGGCTCTCCGCGCCAACGGTTCGAGCGTCCCGCTGATTAGCACGATTTCGTGTCCCTGTTTCACGTGCCACGCCACAGTCTCAATTGCTTGGGCAAAAAAGGTAGGGACAGGCAATCGTGGATTGCGCCTCGGAGGAGCCGACGCCTGTCCCCCGGCCTGGTGGCCGTCTTTGTGCCAAGAAGAGACATCAACGTCTCCCTCGCCACACTCGTCAATAATCTGCACGCTACGCAGATACATTTTGTTGGCCTGCAAAATCGCGTTCATCCCGCGGGGTGTCAGCCGCACCGCTTCCTTCAGCCACAGAAAATAGTTCTTTGTGCGAATCTCCCGCCGGTACCGCAACGTTCGGTAGAACCTTCGCTCCAACGACGGTAGCGCCACCAGCGTCCCATCCAAATCGAAAAAAGCCGCCACTCCTACGTTTTTCTCCTTTACCTCATTAACCTCATTTACTTCCTTTGCCTCCCTCGATACCCTCACGTAGCCTCCAGCGCTGCGGTTTTTGGATCCCGGATGCTATTACGGGACGCGCTCTTTGCTCCGCGCGCCGGCCCGCCGTTTCCTGCAAAATATTTCCACCCTTCCACCAGCACCGGCAGTCCCCGCACTAAGCAGAACGCCGCCGTCATCCACGTCAACACCTGCGCCCCCAAGCGGATCGTGGCGTAGACATCCCCTGTCAGTTCACCCAGGAGTGCCACCGGCCCGCGTGTCAGTGCCAATTCCAATCCCAAATAGCAGAAACACAAGCACTTCATCGCGGCATACAACCCCCGGCTCCACCGCGACGCCACCAGCGCCTGTCCCCACCATGTTTGCAGCATGGAGTTAGCGCCCCAACCGGCCCCCATCGGAGAATGTCCCGCCTTCATCGCCAGCCCGCGCAAGAAATCCGTCGCCGCCCCGCGCGCAAAAAACAAAACCGGCAGCCACAGTGACACCATCCCGACGACTGCGAAATACGTGAAGTAGACGTTTTCGATCATCCGGTCGCCCAAGATATCCAGTTGCGCCCCCATAGGCGTGGCCATCTTCTTCTTTCTCGCGATGTGCCCGTCAAGGGCATCCAGGGCGATTGTGGCCACGGTCAGTCCCACCGCCGTGAGGTTCGCCCAAGCTCCGCGCCCGAAGAGACACACGGCCGCAAACCCCACTGCCACTCGCAATAACGTCACTCTGTTTGGCGTCCATCGCATACTCACCTGCCAGTTCCGACACGCGACCAAACCATGTAATCGCAACCTATGTGCCACTCCTTGTTCTTGCAAGACTCATCTGTTCAATCACTTACAGAGCGCTGCGCCATTGCCGTGGCCGCTCCACGCCAGCCAAATCCATCATCTGTCGCTTATTCGCGCCTTCTCCGCTTGTTTCCTTTCTTCCGCTTCCGCGTCTAATAAACCGAGTTCCTTTTTGCCGCTCGCTCACCCATCCTTCGCCACGTCACCACTTGGCGGGGTAATCAGAGGCGCTGATCGCACATTTCGGCCTTGCCGGAGAGGATCTCGACGCAGGCACGAACACGTCTGAAATTTGTGGGAGAATAGGAAGTACAGTTTTGCGGTCTAGTGAGCTGCGGCCTTTCGTCGCGTATCCGGGTCGCAACCGAGGGTTGAACCAGAATGAACAACGATGTTTCATTGGTACTAGCTTTTGTCGCCGGGCTGCTTTCGTTTTTCTCGCCCTGTGTTCTGCCGCTAGTGCCCGGCTACGTCTCGATGCTCTCCGGCATCGGCATGGAGCAGCTCCGCAACGGTGAGGCCAAGGCCTCCGGCCTGTTCTCGTCCGCCCTCGCCTTTGTCGCCGGCTTTTCTGTCGTTTTTGTTTCTTTCGGCGCCTCCGCGAGCGCGGTCGGCTCTTTCTTGCGCCAGAACCGCGCCCTCCTCGCCCCGATCGCCGGCGCCTTGATCCTTCTCTTCGGCCTCCACCTCATCGGCGCGCTCATCAAGCTCAATCTCCGCGCCGGCGTCATCGTTGGGGTCGTCCTCGTCGCCCTTGGCGTCGCCGCTTTCCTGCGGCACGCCCCGCTCTTTGCCGGCCTCGGCGCTTCCCATTTTTTCTCGCTCTCGCTCATCGGTTTTTTTGGCCCCTCGATGGCTCGCTGGCTCAATCGCGACGTACACCTCCGCAGCAGTGCCGCCCAACCAGGCATTTGGAGCGGCTTCCTCCTCGGCTTCGCGTTCGCCTTTGGCTGGACTCCCTGCATCGGCCCGGTTCTTGCCACTGTTCTCGCGCTCGCCGCAGCCAGCGACACCATCGCCCGCGGCGTTCTGCTCCTCGCCGTCTATTCCGCCGGTCTCGCCATTCCCTTCCTGCTGACCGCGGTGCTCATCAGTAAATTCATGGCTTTCTACAAGAACTTTCGGAAATATCTCCACGCCGTCGAGGTCTTCAGCGGTGCTCTGCTGTTGTTCGTAGGGGGATTGGTCTTCGTTAACAAACTGACCTGGCTGTCGAGCAAACTGACTTTCTTGAATCGCTTTTCGCTCTAGAGGAGAGCATCTAACAATTAAAATGCAACGAAACATGAAAAACACGATTCTGATCTTTGCAGTTGCTCTAGCGCTTAGTTTGGGCCTTTGGTATTTGAACAAGGTTACGCGCGTCAAAGCCACGAACTCAGTGAAGAACACCGAGCTAACCGACGCCAAGATTGACGGCAAACCCGCTCCCGAAGTCAAATTCAAAGACCTCGACGGTAACGATGTCACGCTCGCACAGTACAAGGGCACCGTCGTCCTCGTCGATTTCTGGGCCACCTGGTGCGAACCCTGCTACGTCGAGATTCCCTGGCTCATCGAAATGCAGCAGAAATACGCCGCGAAGGGCTTTACGGTTCTGGGCGTCTCCATGGACGAAGACGGCAAAAGCGCCGTGGTCCCCTTCCTCGCTAAGGAGCGCTTCACCGTCAACAGCCAGAAGCTTCCTATGAACTATCCTATCGTCCTGGGCAGCGACGAAATCGCCGACAAATTCGGCGGCCTGCTCGGATATCCCACCGGCTTCCTCATCAGCCGCGACGGCAAAGTCGTCAAGAAGTTCCAGGGCCTCACCAGTTTCGACGACATCGCCAAAGCCATCGAATCTCAGCTGTAATTCGCATTTAGCGGACCGTCCGCTCTTATTCTCGCCGCGCTGACTCGCGCCGCCTCCAACATCTGCCAGACTACTCACTCTCTTCCGTTTTGCTAAACTCTTTGAACCATGACCGTCATTGACGAAGTTCTCGCCGCCAACGAAATTTACTCGCGCACCCATGAATTGCGCAAGCTGACTCCACGTCCCGAACGCAAGCTGGCTGTCTTAACTTGTATGGACACGCGTCTTTCGACTCGCACCCTGGGACTGAAAGAGGGGGATGCCCACATCATCCGCAACGCCGGCGGCATCGTCACGGATGACACCTTGCGCTCACTGGTCGTATCGCATTATTTGCTGGGCACCGAGGAATTCATGGTCATCAATCACACCGATTGCGGACTAATGCACACATCCGAACAGGATTTACGCAACAGAATCCATAATCGCACTGGAACCGCCGCCGTTGCTCCGGCTTTCTTTTACGCCTTCCAAAACATCGAGGAAAATGTCCGCCACCAATTACAGAAGCTCCGCACCCACCCGTGGATTCCGAAGAACGTCGACGTCCGCGGATTCGTTTACGACGTCGCCAGCGGCCTTCTCCGCGAAATCAAACTTTCTTGAAGCTCGTTCGTATTCAGGATTTTCGCTGGCGTTTATCCAACCGGAAGCTCGATAGTCACCGCCGCACCGCAGGGCTGCAGGTTCTGCGCATAAATGCTGCCGTTGTGTTCCCGCACCGTGCCATAACAAATGCTCAGGCCCAGACCCGTTCCCTGCCCAACAGGCCTTGTGGTGTAAAAAGGATCGAACGCGCGGCTAAGGTCGTTGAATCCCGGCCCCGAGTCGGCGAACCGCACGACGACTTTTTCGCCCTCTTGATATCCTTCCACCAGGATTTTCTTTTCTTGCGCTTGTTCCAGGGCCTGCGCGGCGTTGCTAAATAGATTCACGAATACCTGCTTGAACTGCCCCTCATTCGACGCGATTTTCGGCAGGTTGGGCGCAAAATTCAATTCCACGCTGATCCCGGTGTTCCGCAATTGATAGGCCAGCAGCATCAGCGACTCGCGCACCACAACTTCCATGTCCAACAGCGTGCGTCCTTCACGCTGCGGTTGCGCAAACGTTAGCAGGTTCTGGATGATCCGTTTCATGCGCTGCGCTTCTGTTTTCAGCTTTTCCAGCTTGGGGCGAGACATGCCCTCCCCGCCCTGTTCAATCAGCAGGTCGGAATAGCCCATCACCGCCGTCAGCGGGTTGTTCAACTCGTGCGCCACTCCGGCGACCAATTGCCCCACACCCGCAAGCCTCTCCTTCTGTAGCAGTTGGCTTTGCGCGCGTTGCAGATGCTCCAGATTCTGCTTGGAGTCCATCAGCAGCCGCTTCATTTCCTGCGCCATCAGGATTTGCCGCAGAAAGACGCACACCCCGACCACCACAATCCCGCTGAGCGTCACCATCACGCGGTACGGCCGCAACTGGCTGCCCTGCGGGTCCAGCAATAGCTCAAACAGGCCGATCAGCGGCAAAGACAGGACTGCCAGCACTGCCAGATACCCGGACACGTCCGCCCGGCTTTCCCGTTCTCCCGCCAGCGGTTCCGACGGCACATTCCTTGCTTGCAAAGCAATCAGTATGAACCAGCAGATAGCCGCGTAGCTCGGGACGTCGTAGTAGCTTCCGCTGTAGTATTCCTCGCGCCCCAGTGCCGCGTTCAGCCACTGATAAGCGAGCAGGTACAGCGACCCCGCGAAAAAGAGATGCCAGTAAATCTTGCGCCAGGCGCCCTGGGCCACCATCGCCATGCCTCCCAGAACCGCCTGCAGCACTGCAAACTCCGCCACGAACAGCACATAGTAATACCTAGTGAAGAAGACCTTGTTCGGCTGGATGAATTCGTTGGGATAAACCAGGAACATATAAATGTAAATCCACCACAGCAGAAGAATCAGAAAATTCAGCGTGCTGAGATGGAACTTCTGTTCTTGCTGCCGGGAGCCCGGCCGCAGCGCTGCCGCTGCCATCATCGGAACCGGTTGCAGAAATAGCGGAATGTCCGCCCAGAATGGCTCCGGGGGACTTCGCCTTGTGATGACCTCGTAATAAAACCACGCCGCCAGGTTGGTCCCTACCATCGCCGCGCCCGCGGCCATCAGCATCCAGAACCACCGTGTTCGCCCCTCGTTACTGAACCCTGCCCACACCATCACCGCAACGG
>WNFT01005799.1_pt1 | contig 10844 bp, 28 predicted proteins | sample 5400191 | NCBI WGS metagenome assembly WNFT01 (sample SAMN13153359, study PRJNA577476) | soil metagenome | isolation source: 80 cm saprolite under Madrone tree | place: USA:California | collected 2016-06-14
CCTTAAGAATCGCCGCGTTGCGTGCCGTTGCCGCTCGTTACGGTGCTGATTTATGGGAATGCGCGGCGCACGTAATCGGCGGGTCTCCTGATCCTAAGATGCAATTCAGGATGAAGGACTTAATAGAAACGATCGAGAAGCGGGAGATGAAGACGGAAGAACAGCCGGTCGAGAAGTTCGTCAGGAGGCTCCTTGCCAGACTAAGTAAACATTGAGAAAGGACCAAGACATGCCATGCTATGACCCACAAGATAAAGACTGCGCGGCAATCGCACAAGAGCGGGAAAAGAATGCAGTGAAAGAGATAAAACGGCTCCAAAATCGATGCGACCTCCTGGCCAATCTTCTCTGTAGCGTTGGCAAGGCTAGCTTCCGAGGTGAGGAAATACCGCCAGAGGTGGTCAAATGGTGGAAATGGCACATGAAGAAGGACGCCGACAGAGGCGAGCCATGGTAGAGCCCTCCTTCGACGATATGAACGACGCCTTTAATGATGCCCTGATTTCTTTATCGAGACTGCGAGCTTTGAGAAATAACAAGCTGCATTGGGAAGGAAACAAAGAAAGCCAGCTTCGATTCGCGATCGATGAATTCTTGCGTGAGTTAAAGGACAAAGCATGAGCCATTTCAAATTAGTCAGCAGCATGGGAATTCACTTTCCTGAAGACGCGACACTCACTGTAGCCATCAGCGAGGCTCAGAAACTATCCAGGATGACCGAGGGCGAGGTCACCGTCTATATGGAAGGCAAGATCATGTCCCACAAGATGGCGGTCGTCCTGAAAGGTGAGGTGAGGTTTGTATGACTTTCGATCAAATCATTGAAGCGTTGCATGAACGTTTTGGCAAATTCGGCCATTGCGGAAATTATCTTCCAAAAAACATATCCATGATAAATCTTCTTGGAATGCTGAAAGACTTAGAACGAAAAGAAGACGGAGAGATCGCGGCTGCGCTTAACAAAGATCAAAAGAAAAACCTTTAGATAGAATCTTCAGTCAAAACAGAAGGCTTCGCTTGGGCAGACAATAAGCAAGCCATCCATCAGACCTTCCTCTGCGTGGCTATCTCCAATCTGCTCAATTAGGCTCTGACAGATCTTTGATTCCCTAACGGGACAATGTTCTTTCTTCCAGCCCCGGTTATTCGTCCGGTAACGCTTCATACATGGATTAGGCTGTTCGCGGGAGTCGCCATTGTTACGCTCCCTTCGCCGGCTTGCTAGTTAGCGAGTCACTTTTTGCCCTGGATCGGTATGACGACCGAATAGTGCTCACATGGGGCGTATGGCGTTCAGTTCTAGAGTGGTTGCTTCACGGAGAGAAGTCAGATAATATTCTTCCCGTTGTTGTGTCTCTTGGACGAACACGATACAAATAGTGCTACAAGTCACAAATACTTGCAAGCATTAAGCGAAACCCCGAATTAAAACCTCGGGGTTTTTCTTTATGTGATCCACGTCATAACCTTCAATTCCTCTATCGCTTAAGATGACTAATTGACAATACAACGGGAGAACGAAATGAGCAGATTCCAAGTAATCGATAGGTTAGGTAATGTATGGTTCCAAGGTGATGAAGAGCAATGTCGAGATTGGATTCAATGGGAAGGTCATACGGTTCCGAGAAGCTTAAGAATTCAAGCCATCTAAGCGAGGTTTTTTAACTTAGGATCATCTTCACTTTATCCAGCCTACCACGAAGTCTTTCGTTCTCCACGCGAAACTTTTCTTTTTCATCTATGAGAGCAGCATAATTGTATTCAACATCTCCTAGCTTCTCTTGAAGCTTCTCATTCTCTTTCCGCAATTCCTCAAGATCCTCGCGAGTTTTTTTATTTATCTTTAGTTTAATTTCATGCATTGAATTGCCGTCTAATGTTAATCGCATTAAATTCTCTTGTATTTCTTCTGAAAATTTCATGGCAGACCAACTAAGTTCAAGAACATGCTTAAGTCTAGTACGTTGATTCCCTAGCCTACAGACTTGCTCAATTAGTTGGCGTTCGCGATCATTCATTGTTTTGACCCTTTCTATATCAAATCTTTTGACTTTGATCTTTGGTGGCTACGTTGATCTTCACTGCCACCTTCCATAAGCGATCTTAGTTAACTCTTCATCCAGTGCCTTGCAAATGCTTGGGAGTAGCTCGAACGGTAGGGGAATATGAACAGACTGGCCGACATGATTTTTCGCTGAAGCCAAAGCAATTAATAGGGCCTCCGCAAGTTGTATATGGTGATTAACTTCGAGTATCGCTAGAGCTTCTCCTACATTCATCCCGAAGGCGGCTTCGGTTACTTTACTTAGTTCGTCAGACATTTTCATTATCCTTTTTACAGTTGTGCAACGTGAATAATTCTAAGTCCGCAGGATGCCAACGATCCGGACGAAGGCCCAAACGGCGCTGGCGATAATCCCATAGTACGATTGTGGTGAGAATTGGATTACGGAGAAAATATCTCTGCGGGTACGGTAGCCAAGATCTTGACCAGCACCATTTTGCATAAAAGCATAGTTCGACCCAACGTAGTCGAAACCATAATCGCGGATGTTGAGTAAATTTAATCATTTCTTCTTCCTCTCCTCAATAATCTTCCGATAATCCTTCCCAATGGCCTCACAAGCCCAGCGGAGCCCTATACCTTCGATCTTCTCGCCAGCCAGGTACCTTTCTATCAGTTTGTGCGCCCAGGCTTTGTCTGCGGCTTGGTTCATGCCTTATCCTTTCTTTCTTTGATAGATTGGCGCCGCCAGTTCAGACTTTTGAGAAACTCCATAATGTCCTTATTTCCTTTTGCGCGGTTGCAATCTCCGCAAGAGATCACGACATTACTCATGCGATCATAGCCGCCTTTACTGAGCGGCTTAACATGATCGACAGTTGCTAGATGGAATGCCAATCTCTTGCCGCAATAGAAACATTGGCGTCGCTTCCGCTTTCCAAATAGTTTGCGCTTCTTCTCCTTCCCGCTCATACAATTTATCTCTCCTTTCGAAAAATTCATCCTACCATAAATTTAGAGTTGCAACCCAGATACGGTACGGATATACTTTATGAATGAAAAAAATATTAACTCAAGAACGACTCAAAGAATTATTGCATTACGATCCTGAGACTGGCGTATTCAGTTGGATATTGAAACGTCCGGCTTATGGTGGTAATAAAAAACGCGGGCACGAATATGTTCTGATTAATGACGTCGATGGCCGTGACTATAGAGCTGCGCGTCTCGCTCATTTATACATGACCGGAGAATGGCCTAAACATAAGATGGATCACATCAACCGGATAAAAGATGACAACCGATGGGAAAATCTTCGCGATGTTACTTTAGAGCCGAAAGTTATTGAAGCATGACCGAACGCGAGAAACGCCTAGCACTCCTAACCGAAGTCGAGAAAGATCCGCTCGCGCTTGAGCTACTACGGCATAAATGCGTATGGATGCAAAAGAGCTGGCTTGCGGTCTTGCGGGACTTTGGAGATCCTCGGACCTGGAGTTCATATAAACTGGCGGCTGATAGTGCTGCCAAAAAGAGGAAGGAATAAACATGGAATACTTTGTAATCATCGAGTTCAATAATGGCACAGTTCAGCGGCGCGGACCATTCCCAGAGACTATAGCCATAGGGTTGTGCGACGACGAGGAGAGGCATGAGAACGTCAATACAGCATACGTCGAAGCCCGGCTAACCGAGAAAGACTAAACTGGTATGTACACCATAACTATAACGTCAATAGATCATGATACCTACACTCGTCTTGTTGATAAGGCATGTGCGCTATCCAATTTAGGAGTAGCAGAAGACATGGTAAGCCTGCCAGCTGTAGCTTGTGTGGCCCTGCTATTAGGGATTGAAGAAATGCACCCAATAGAGGATTTAATTCCTTTACTTTTGGATTTAGGAAAGAATAAAAGATGACTCCAGATCAATTGAGAATGTGGCTCTTGAAACTAGGCCTTATAGCCGATGCCTTGAAGTCGGCACAAGAGAATATTTTAACTTACGATGGGGAGAGAAACCTTAAAAAACTCGCAGAAGTCAATCAATGCATAGTTCTCGGCATGCTGAAATCCGTAGAGTTTGGCTATGACAGGTTAACGGAAAACGAGATGCTCAATAGCTGGCATTCTCTAGAAGGCATTCCTGGGCTGCTAGTGTCATGACTGCCGACCGAATTCTGAAGGGGGAATGATGGACGAATATTTTGGTGGGCTCATTGTGGCCTTTATGTGCCTCGCAGTATTCTTCGGCCTAGGCTGGTGGGCTAAAGCAGAAAGCGTTGCAACCGAATGCAAAGAATATAAAGTTATCACCACAAACAACGTGCAAATTCCTTGTAATTTGAAAGACCAAAATGCCAAATGACCGAGAACCTGAATGATTTACGAAATAGAAGGACGCAAGCAGTTCAGCTATCGTTTACGCCAGGCGCTGCTGAGGATTGGGATGAAGCATAAGGAGCTAGCAGCGGCGATTGGAATGAACGTACACCGTATGTCGAATATTCTTTGTGGCCGTCGCGCTCTACACGTCATTACTCTACAAAAGATATTGATTGCACTACCGGATATAGACGCCAGGTGGCTTATTGTTGGAGAGATGACACCAGAGCTTGAAATTTCTTTAGCACCTCAAGAATGGAATTTCCTTCAAAATAAGGAACCACCAGTCCAAGCAAAAGAATCGCCGCGAGAGACAAAACGCAAACGGTCTCGATGATGCGGATTGATTTGAACTGGCGCTCTGTCATATTTCCTCTATCTTGATTCCGTGAACCCATAGCATGAGTTTTCTTTTGACGACATACACAGGAGTTTTCATTCCCTTCACGTCTTGAACAACTAGCTCGCCGTTTCTAATGAAGCTAAAGTCCGCTATGTAAGAAACTGATCTCTCTCCAGCTTGCTTCGGTATCAACTCATATTTTACTTGCTCTCGAAGATCGCTAATTTGTCCTATTTTCTCAAGAAAGCTCAAAGAGCCAGCGTGAACAGATTCTTTTTTAGAAGCATATTTGCCGATCTTTTTATTTCTGAACTTGTTTTTTGTCATTGCCTGGCGAACTCTCCATGATACATATAGGCAGCTAGGTCATAAGCAGACTCTGAATTAATATTTCTTTGGTTAATTTCATTATTTTGTTTTCATTTTTTCAATCCATCCTGCTTCGATAGCGTGAGTTCTGCATAATTTCGCCTTCGTAAGACCATTACAAGCATCACAGGGATGCTGAGAGCTATCTTCTATGTCATACCCTACGCCTCTACAAACGCCGCACGCAACACAACCACAGGCAATATCAAGGTCCGTATCGCGTTTAGAGAATAGGCTCATTCTGTCCACATCTTGCAAGCTGGTGAACTAGCCTTGATGTCAGAGCCGGCGCCGTGCGTCCAGTACTTTTCCATCAACCCGCATTTGAGCCAAATCTTGTTGTGATAGTCCAGCCTAGTGTAATGCTCGCACGTTTTACACGTTTCGTTAGCTGGACCGCTTCCTGGTCTACAAGCGTATCCTCCAGTATAACCGCGTCCGCCTTTTTTAAGAGATGGCACTAAAACAATCTCCTCTCCGAATAGATCAGGCATCACGCGGCTTTCCGGTTTGATCGGCATCTTCCACTCGCTCAAGATCGATTGTTGGAACTTTGAATCTTACATTGAAGTTTGGACAATGAGTCATCTCGCAGCGAAGAGTACCAGTTCCGTAGTCACGATAAAGCACAGATCCGCAATCTGGACAATAAACGCTTAGATGAATGAGGGCCTTAATTTTATCTCCCATCACTTGCCTCTTAAATAAGTATTTAGCCGATCTATTACAGACCAACTAGGATTTTTAATCTCCTGACGTGCTACCTTCTCTAGGGTCCTCTTCGGTATTTTTGTCGCAATAGCTATTGCCGACCAAGAGCCTTTGTTTTTTTGTAGTTGAGATAACACGTACTGGTAAATATTCGCGGCCATGATTAGAAGATACCGTAAAGGATTAACTGGATGCTACCCTAATAAGGGGGGATAGTTCAAATAATGATTTGACAACCCTTATCCGGGTGTCTTACTATTGCGTCTCTTACTGATTTTTTTGAAAAGAAGGATATTTAAATGAAAACCATAAGGCAGGGTGACGTAGCTTTGGTATTAGTTAATGCTTTGCCAAAAGGAGCCGTTGAAGAACTGCCAACCAAGGATAATAAAATTATCTTGGCGCTTGGCGAGGCTACAGGCCATCACCACCGAATAGAAAATGTCACTACCGATTCACCGAAGGTTCGCCTGTGGACCGCCGAAGGGGAGAGATTCCTGCAGGTGTTAGTGAAGGCCGAGCTACTCCACGAAGAACATAGCACAGCTTTCCTAGATCCTGGAATATATAAGCTACCAATACAGGTTCAATATTCTCCTGCTGAACTGGTGCGCGTTCAGGATTAAAGGCGACGTGATGATCAAGGTGACAACAAAAGCCGGCGTCATCATTCACTACATGCAAGCGGACTGGATCGAGTGCGCAATGTGCGGAAAAGAAATTATGTACTCGGAGATCGGTCCTAATTACGGTGTTCCGTGGTATCAGGGCCCGTGCCGATCTACGTTCCCCGAAGCTGGAGGCAAGACCGTTTGCAAGCCGTGTCATGATAGATGGGCTGAGTGGGATGCGAAAACCGAGCGATAAAAAAGAGAAGGATACATATGAAAAAAATAACAAAACTAACACCAGAACAAGAGTTTCGTTTTAAAGAATGGATTGACCGATGGGTGAATATTGGCCTATCAACAGAGCCAGCTAATTTTGATGCGGCTATTGACGCAGCATTGAGGGCGTACAAGCTTTGCGGACTTAATAAACCGATGGTGATACTTCGTGTCGGTAGCCCATATGCCGCAACTATTGGAGGCGCGTATGCGTTTCTGATGCTTAAGAATTTATTTAAGGATCAGGTCGAGGCTCAGGTCTGGGATCAGGTCCGGGCTCAGGTCGGGGCTCAGGTCGGGGATCAGGTCTGGGATCAGGTCGGGGATCAGGTCGGGGATCAGGTCGGGGCTCAGGTCGGGGCTCAGGTCCGGGCTCAGGTCCGGGATCAGGTCGGGGATCAGGTCGGGGATCAGGTCTGGGCTCAGGTCGGGGATCAGGCAAAAGAAGGATTCAATAATTACGGCATAAATTGTATGTGGGCATCTTTTGCCTCTTATGTCTCATTTTTTAGAGATGTTTGTGGATGGAATGACTCGACGTTACAGAAATTCGAGATATATGAAACTTTGGTTAAATCTTGCGGGTGGACTTGGTGGCATAGCAATGTTTTGGTGGTATCAGACCGTCCATGCGAACTGAACAGAGACGAAAGAGGTCGATTACATAACTCCAGCGGACCAAGCATTGCGTATAGGGATGGTTGGAAATTATTTCATTGGCATGGGGTGACTATCCCAAGAGACATAATTGAGCAACCAGACTCTATAACTGTCTCCAGGATAGATTCAGAGACTAACTCCGAAGTTCGCCGCGCGATGATGGAAAAGTATGGATACGAAAGATACATGGTTGATTCAGGCGCCAAGGTTGTTCATTCTTTACCTGATGATCATCCTTTGGTTGGTTTACGGAGCGCTAAACTGTTAGTAAAGAAGGTCGCAAACGATGAACCGATAGTGTTCATCGATTTGCTGAATAGCACACCAGAACCTGATAACACCACTAAACGCTACATGCTTAGAGTCTCTCCTAATGAATATGGTGGTAGGTCAGCAACCGACTGTCTAGCTGCCGTAGCTAGCACATGGAGGAATAAGGACGGATCTCTTTTTTATAAGACCCCGGAAGACTACTCGCCTATATTCGAAAGTTAAAACTGGAGAAGATTATGAATGAGTTTGAAAGATTTATGCGCTCAGAAAAACAAAAATACAGGATCGACAAAGAAAGAAAGATACCGAGGACATTCCACTTCATGAACAACCTAAAAGAACACAAGCTGGAAGCTCTGCTATGGATGGTTGTTGCAGTCGCTATCGTTTGTTGGTTCGTTGTGTTTACGCTGGCGAGCGTCTCAGAATGAACGATCAAGAGCGCGACAAGAAGCTAAAAGAAGCAAAGATCAAGTATGGCGACGGACAGGAGAGGCTATGGGTGACCGAGATTCCTGTTAAGAAGAAAAACATTAAGCCATCGATCCTAGGTAAAGCTAAATTTCAATTTCAGAGGTAAAAATGAAGACGAGAATTTATTTGTTAGAAAGCGCAATGGGGAAAAGATTGGTGCGCGCAACAAGCCACGCGCAAGCCTTGAGTTATGTCGCCAGAAAGGAATGGTCTAGCATAGACGTGGCTTCTCAAGACGACCTGGAGGCCGCGTTTAAAGCTGTGATGACGGTTGAGCAGGCAATCGCACATGCGGAAGACGCAGAATGATTACCGGAGAAAAAATAAGCGCCGAGCAATATCATGCTGGGATCTGTCCTGAGCCTGAGTTATCAACTGGCATCATAAAGTTGTTGATCAATCAAACGCCGTATCACGCCTGGCTTGGTCATCCTAAGCTTAACAAGAGCCTCAAGCGCGAAGTCTCGACTGAGTTCGATCTCGGAACGGCAGCTCATTCAATGTTGCTTGAAGGCGATACGTCGAACATCGTTGTGTTGCGGCCAGAGAATTACCTGGCGAAGAATGGCAATGTCCCAAAAGGCTATACGAACGATGCCATACGAACCGCAAGGGATAACGCTAGAGTTGAAGGGAAGATTCCTGTCCTGGAAGATGACTTCATGAATGTTCGATACATGGTCGAGCAGGCGAAGAAGTTCGTGAGCGGAAGTGAGATCGCTAATATCTGGGAGAGCGGTAAGCCGGAACTTACGTTCACGAGAAAACTCAGTTGTGGGACATGGATTAAGAGCAGGCCGGATTTTATAACCGACGATCATGAGGTGATTGTCGATTATAAAACGACGGCTAATGGAGCGAACCCTGAGCAGTTCGTTAGGCAGATATTTTCTCTTTCATATGACGTTCAGGCCGCTTTGTATTCGTACATGAACGAACTTACGTTCGGCATAAAACCGAGCTTCCTATTTCTCGTCCAATCAACTGAGCCGCCGTTTGAATGCTCGTTAGTCGGCGCTAGTGAATCTCTTCTCGCCGTCGGTTTCGAGAAAGTGCGGTATGCCATACGAGAGTGGAGGAAATGCTTAGATACTAATGCTTGGCCGGCTTATCCTGGCAGCATATTTTTGGCCGAGGCAAGAGCGCACGATTTGGCATTCGCGGAACGATTGGCGCAAGGAGAAATATGAAAGCAGATAATGGAATAACATTCTCAACACTTTTATTCTTAGTGTTTCTGATACTAAAACTTACTAATTATATTTCTTGGTCCTGGTGGTGGGTGATGTCTCCGATATGGATTCCAGCCTCAATAGCATTTTTCTTTTTGATTGTTATTGCGGTTTTACAAGATATTGGGAAGAGTCAAAAAAAATGAGCGCAATATTCAAACCAGCAACACGAGAACAGGTAGGTTTGCTAATAGGTCTAGCAGGAGTTAGCGGAGGCGGGAAAACTTTCTCTGCGTTTCGTATGGCATCTGGAATTTCTGGAGACAAACCATTCGCCGTTATAGATACGGAAAATCGAAGGGCGCTCCATTATTCTGATCAATTTAAATTTGATCATTGCGAGCTGAGAGAACCCTTTACTCCTGATGCATACGCAGAAGCAATCGCCGCCGCTGATGCGGCTAATTATCCTATTATCATCGTAGATAGCGCCTCGCATGAATGGTCTGGCACGGGCGGCTGTCTTGATATGCAAGAAGAAGAATTAGATCGCATGGCTGGCGCTGAGTGGAAGAAGAGAGAAGCATGTCGGATGGCTTCTTGGATAAAGCCGAAAATGGCGCATAAAAAAATGGTCTCAAAACTTCTCCAGGTCAAAGCTCATTTGATTCTTTGCTTTCGAGCTGAACCAAAGATTGAAATGGTTAAGGTTGATGGAAAGATGGTTATCCAAGAGAAACAATCTTTAACTGGTCTTAATGGCTACATCCCTATAAGCGAGAAAAATTTACCATTTGAACTTACGGCTAGCTTTCTGCTAACCCCTGACGCTCCAGGCATCCCTAAGCCGATAAAACTTCAAGAACAACACCGCGCCATGTTCCCTCTCGACAAGCCGATAAACGAAGAAACCGGACGAAAAATTGCCGAATGGGCGCGCGGCGGATCTCCAAAGCCAGAAATAACTCTCCGAGAGGTCTTAGCGGCAATCGGCTCAATGACGACGGAAGAGGAGCGTAAGACGGCTGGAGAAATGGCCGGTAAGCTTTTGGAGGATGACAAGAGAGCCGCTAGGGTTGCCTATAGGGAGCGCTGTATAGTTTTAGATCATCAACCGAAGAGTCTAAGAGAACCTCCAAGCATCAGCGCCGAGGTATTGCTGAAACGTTTCCAATCAACGCGAGACGTCGATGTTCTAGATGCCGACGCAACGTTGATCGAAACTATTGAGGACGCGGCAATGAAGGAAGACCTCTCGTTAGCCTACAGAACAAAACGAAGCGAGCTTACTGGGATGTGAGACTCTCTCGTATCCAGAGGAGAGTTTTGAGGGGAATTGCTATTGGAAATAGAGTAGTAAAGTCTAACAGTGCGTAATTAGTGAATAACTAGCAGACGGCTGCCAAGGCAATTCCGCCTGAAAGCTTTATCTGGGATATGAGAGCTATAGCGTCATTATTGAGAGTAATCGCTTGGGTGTTTGTTGCTCTTGTTGTGATTCTTGTCATAGCGGCTGATTATCTGGAGGAAGAATAATGGAAAAGGTAGCTTGGAAAGCAATTTATG